>Ga0224512_10002411_pt1 | contig 17167 bp, 11 predicted proteins | sample SF_May12_sed_USG_4_FD_169103 | JGI IMG/M metagenome (GOLD analysis project Ga0224512, IMG submission 169103) | Sediment microbial communities from San Francisco Bay, California, United States - SF_May12_sed_USGS_13 | ecosystem: Environmental > Aquatic > Marine > Sediment | place: USA...
CTGGTCTGCGTGACCGGGTTGAAGTAGATCATCGAGTAGGGACAGGCCTCGATGCAGTGGCGGTGGCCGACGCAGCGCTCCTGGTCGATCACCACGATCCCGTCGTCGCGTTTCTCGATCGCGTTGCGCGCGCAGGCGTCGATACAGGGGGCGTTGCTGCAGTGATTGCACTTCCGCGGCATGTAGAAGAAGTAGGCGTTCGGCCAGGTTCCCTTCCCCTGGTCCTCGTCCCAGTTGTAGCCCCAGGTCGGGGTCTCGCCGGACGCGGATCTCGGCTCGAGCTTCCGCTGCGGGCCGCCGCCCCGCGAGAACACCTCGTCGTGGTTGAACTCGAAGCTGTCGCCGCAGTCCACGAGCGTCGTGAGCCGCCCCTGGCGGGGGACGCCCCGCTCGTCGAAGCCGCCGCCCTTCTCCTCCCAGTCCCTCGGGTAGCCGCGGCCCGGGCACGTGGCGACGCTGGCCCAGCGCATGGGCTCGGTGCCGGGGCGCTGGGTCCAGAGATTCTTGCAGGCGACGGTGCAGGTCTGGCAGCCCATGCACTTGTTCAGGTCGATCACGGTCGCGAGCTGGCGCTGGGAGGACTTGAGCTCCTGCTTGCTCGGGATCTGGGCGCTCACGCTCGCGTCCCCGCGTCCGCAGCCCGCGCCGCGGACGGCGCCGGATCGAGCTTCGCGATGCTCACGCGCAGTCCCCGGTCGCTGGAGGGGGAGGGGGAGCCGGACGTGACCTGGTAGCTGAGCTGGCCGTAGCCTCCGGCCAGCTGGATCGCCTTCGGCATGCCGATCAGCAGGGCGTCGTGGGATTTCCATCCCTTGAACTGGAAGGGCTCCCACATGTAGACGACGACCTGGTCGGGTCCCACGGCGGCCGAGGTCGAGACCATGATCTCCACCTCGTCGAGGTCGTTGAACACGCGGACGGTCTCGCCGTCTTCGATGCCCAGGCCGGCCGCCACCCCGTCGTTCACGAAGAGGACGGGCTGACCCCGGTGCAGGCGCAGGAAGTGGGGGTTGGCGGCGTGGAGCGAGTGGACGCTCCCGCGGACGTGCCCGCTGACCAGTCGGAACGGGTGCAGCCCGCCGATGGGAGGCGTCTCCTTGTGCGTCGGGAGCGCCTCGCCCGCCTCCAGGAACCACTCGTGGTCGATGTAGAACTGCGCCCGGCGGGCGTACGTCGGATAGATCCGCTTGTCCTCGACGTGCCAGCGCAGCGAGTAGAAGGGCCGCCCCGGGTCCACCTCGTTGGCGGCGGCGTGTCCCACGAATCCCTTCCCGATGCCGGTCACCCGCACCTGCCCCTGCTCGCGCAGCGCGTCGTAGTCGAACCCCTTCGGAAAGGTGCCGGTCGCCTCGGAGATCCGGACGAGCTCGCGCACCACGTCCTCGTGGTCTTCCAGGTGCCCGTCCATCGTCATGCGGTCGCCGAGATCCGCGTAGCGCTGCGTCCGGCCCGTCCGATCCACGAACGAGTCCATCTCCCTCGCGGCGGCCCGCTCCTCGATCTTCCGCAGCAGCGCCGTGAAGACCTCCCACTCGGGCCGCGCCTCGCCCTGCGGCTCGACGGACTGCTCGATCAGACAGGTGTAGGGGTTCATGCCGAAGGTCAGCGTCAGATCGTCCTTCTCGTAGTACCAGGCCGCCGGCAGCACGATGTCGCAGTACATGGCCGACGACGAGAGCCGCGTCTCCACGGCGAAGAGCAGCTTCAGCTTCGGGAAGAGCTTCTCCACGTACAGCTGGCGACCGCTGCGCTGCCTTCGCAGCGGGTTGTGGGCCATCAGCATCAGGACCTGCGGAGGCTGCTCCGGCGGCGGCGCGATCTCCCTCGCGTGCCAGTAACCGCGCCGGACCGACTCCTCGAGGTACTCCCCGAAGGTCCGATCGAGCGCGGGATCGTTCCACTCCGGCCGGTTCCAGAGCGCGTCGTACCCGGCGTGGTGATAGAGGAAGAAGACCGGCAGCACCGACCCGTAGCGCTTCGACGCCTCGGATTCGTGCGCGATGCTCACCAGCTCGTCGCTCGTATCCCGATCCCGGATCTTCATCGACAGGGACTTCGCGAGCGCCGGCGCCGCCAGCCGCAACAGGCCCCAGCGCTGGACCGGAGCCTCCATGACGCTGAGAGGGAACACGCCCACGTCCGGGATCAGGAAGCAGTTGAACCCCGTGCCCGGCTTGCCCCAGTTCCCGCTGAGCGCCATCGCGAGCAGGTGACTCCGCTCCATCAGATCGCCGTGGTAGTGCTTGGGGGAGCCGAAGCCGATGAAGCTGCAGGTCCGCTTCCGGGCGATCCGGCGCGCGAGTCCGCGAATCACGTCGGCGTGGATGCCGCAGACCCGGGCCGCCTGCTCCGGGGTGTCGTCGCGGTCGAGCTTCTCCCGCAGCAGCTGGAAGGCCGGCGCGACCGCCACCTCGCTGCCGTCGGCGAGGCGGGCGACGGTGCTGCCGACCAGCGCCTGCTCGCCCGCGAACTCGAGCGTTCCCCGCGGCGCCTCCGCGATCTGGCGCGATCGGAGATCGAAGAAGTAGAGCTGGTCCTCGCGGCCGCCGTTCAGCTCCGAGGCTCGGAGGTAGCGGCCCGTGTCCTTCCGGACGAGGAGCGCGAGATCCGTCTGCTCCCGCAGGAATTCCGGCTGGTGAAGCTCCTCGGACACCATCACCTGGCAGACGGCGAGCCAGAAGGCGGCGTCGGTGCCGACGCGCAGGGGCACGTGAACGTCGGCGCTGAGCGCCGTCGCACTGTAGTCCGGCGCCAGCAGCACGATCTCGCTGCCGTTGTACCTCGCCTCGGTCAGGAAGTGATAGATCGCGGGCCAGGTGTACGACGGGTTCGCGTTGGTGAGGACGATCAGCTCGGCGTCGAAGAAGTTGTCGGCCGTGTAGCCCAGGTGCATCTTGCCGAAGGTCTGGCGCAGCCCCTTGAAGTCGTCGCCGATGGCGACGTTGAGGTCGGGCATCAGCGCGTTGAGGATTCGCGTCAGGCGGGTCGCGCCGGCGAGCGCCACGCTGCCCGCGTGGATGTGGGGAGCGTCCACGATGAAGCTCTCGGTGCCGTGGGTCGCGTGGGCGTCGAGGATGGCGTCGGCGATCTCGCGGAGCGCCTCGTCCCAGCCGACGCGCTTCCACTTCCCCTCGCCGCGCTCGCCCACGCGCTTCAGCGGAAAGCGCACGCGCTCGCTGCTCGCGAGCAGCTGGTGGAAGCCGCAGCCCTTCTGGCATCCCTGCGGGTTGTAGTCGGGGTAGTCGGGATGTGACGCGGGGGACCGGGCCGACTGCTCTTCGCGCCAGACGACGCCATCCCGCGAATAGACGCGGAACGAGCAGCCGCCGGGAGCGCACTGGTTGGTGTGCGACCCCCAGCGCACCTGGTCCCAGCGCCACTCGTTGCGGTAGACGTCCTCCCAGGAGCGGTAGCCAACCGCCGCGTCGGCCGGCCCGGGCGGCGCGGCCGCGGCAGCGGGCGCGATGCCGCGCAGGCGGAACAGCCCGAGCGAGATCCCCACGGCGCCGGCCGTCTTCAGGAAGTCCCGCCGGCGCAGGCCCCCTGCGTGCGCTCGGCCGTCGCCCATGGCCGTCGCCGCCGCGGTCCCGATGCCGGCCGGCGCTGCTTCCGCCGGGAAGCTAGACATTGTCTAGATTGTCTACCATGCTATCTTTCCGATGTCAAGATTGAAGAACCCCGCGGTCACCGGGAGCGCGACACCGTGCCCTATCACCACGGCAACCTGCGCGAAGCCCTGCTCGAGAAGGCGACCGAAGCCATCGAAGAGGACGGCATCGGGGCCCTGAGCCTGCGGGCCGTGGCCCGTCGGGCCGGCGTCTCGCACGGGGCGCCGGCGCACCATTTCTCGGACAAGACGGACCTGCTGACGGCGCTGGCGACCCGGGCGATGGACCGCTTTCGAGCCGCCCTGGCGACCGGGGTGCGCGAGGCGGGCGGCTCCGAGCGGGAGAAGCTCCGGGCGATGGGCCGGGCCTACGTGCGCTTTGCGACCGAGCACCCGGCCCTCTTCCGCATCATCACGAGCTCGGAATTCATCCGCCGCGACGACCCGGAATTCGCCGCGTCCTACCAGTCGACCTTCGACATGCTGAAGCAAGCCGTGAGCGAGGCCCAACGCGAGGGCTGGGCGCAGGGCGTGGATGCGATGGCGCTCGTGATCCTGAGCTGGTCCACCGCGCACGGGCTCACCACGCTCTGGCTGGACGGAGCCCTCGCCGATGGCGTGGGGCCCTTCGATCTCGAGGCCGTCGCCGCCCACGTCTTCGAGGTGCTGACGGCGGTCTGAGGCTCCGCGGTCGCCGCACCCGGGGGCCGCGCCGCTCGGACGATTCATCGAGCCACGCGTTCTGATGTAGAGTGGCCGCTGCGATGTCGCGGCGGCACTACTTCGCGATCGGAGCGATCGCCGGGACGACGCTGTTCTGCGAGATCGCGCTCACGCGCCTCTTCTCGGTAGTCCAGTACTACCACGCCGCATTCCTGGCGATCTCCCTCGGGTTGTTCGGCTTTGCGGTGAGCGGGGTGTTCGTCGCCCTGCGTGCGCAGCGGCTGAACCGCGAGAGACTCGATTCCGCGATCGGCTTCTACGGCCTCCTGCATCCGGCCGTGGCTCGTCGCCTTGTGCCGCGACGTGTTCACGCGCATCTTGCTCCCGTCCACCGCGACGCGCCCCAGCTTCGCGAGCCCCGAGGCCCGCACCGTCTGACGAAACACCTCCGCAAAGTCCTCCCGGTGACGCCCCCGGAAGCGGTTGACCGTCCGGAAGCCCGGATCCAGACCGCCCGCGAGATACCGGAACCGCAGGTCCCAGCGCACCCGCCGAGCGATCTCGCCGTCGCTGTACACGCCTTCCATCGCTCCGAACAGCCACAGCTTCAACAGCATCCGGGGCGGATGGGCGTGTTCCCCCAGCGCCGCGTAGCGCGCCTCGAAGCCCAATAGATCCAGCCCCTCGAACACGCCGTCCGGGATACAGCGCCTCGCTCAATTGCGCCGGAAACAGCTGCCCTGGTGCTGCTCGTAGCTCTTGAACTGTTCTCCTCACCCTCGGCGCCAATCGAGGGCGTTGTGTGGTTGCATCACAACGGAGGGTAACGCCCCGTCCTTTTCTTCAGATTTGGATTCTCAATTCCTACCGGATTTCACACACGTCGAATTACACCACACCCACCGTCCCACCCACGCGAGCGCTGGCACCCGGGCCGCCAGCGGGTCACCATGCCGGGCGAGAATGCCGAGAAAACTCTTCTCTCTCGCCAGATCTTTCCTGATCTTCTCGGTGATCACCCTGGTCCTACTGGAAATGTCGCTGCAAGGCATCGCCCTGGTCGTCAAAGCCGGAAGTCATCGGGGTACCGCGGGGTGGCAGACCTCGAACCTGCGCATTCTCTGCATGGGTGATTCCCATACGTATGGGATGTGGGTCAAACAGGAGGAGGCCTGGCCGGTCGAGCTGGAAAAACAGTGGAACGCGTCGGTCGATCAGCCCAAGGTCGAAGTGATCAATCTGGGATTTCCCGGAACGACCTCCACGCGCCTCTTGAAGAATCTGCCCAAAGCCCTTGAGACATTCAAACCGGATTTCCTGTTCGTGATGATCGGGGTGAACGACTGGTGGCACCCCCCGGTCGTGACCGAGCACGAACCTCATACCTGGACCCGAGTGGTGACTTCCCTGTATCACAACGTCCGGATTCTCAAGTTCGTCTACATGTGGCAGCGCAGATTCTACGACCCCTCTCTGTTGGAAGTGGACCAGGAACACCGGGGTGCTGAACTTCCCGACGAGAAGATCGCCGCGTTCGACAAGTTCATCAAGGTGGATCGCGAACGCCGCGTCGCAGAGCCCAGGGCGTACCAGGTGCCGATTCAGTACGGAGATCTGACCTTCGATCTGGGATCACGACACGAGTGGACTCGTCAAACGAGTCCCGTACAGGTATTGAGCTACAGCTTGCGAGAGATCCCCAAGGTAGCGGCGGCCTACGGAGTCAAACTGGTCTACGTGAACTATCCCTACGACGAATCCCACTCCCGCAGGGCCAATCGTCTGATGCGGCGGATCGGCAGGGAGGACGGGGTTCCGGTGTTCGACGTCACCAAGGAGTTCTACCACGCCTGCCCCACGGGCTTGACCCGGAATTGTCCCGAGCTCTTCGTACCCGACAATCATCCGAGTGCCGCCGGACACGAGCTGGCCGCCCATCAGATCACCGCTCAGTTTCACGCCCTCGTGACGGAGAACGTAATGGACGACTAGAAGCTGTTCTTCCGGTGCTGGCGGCACGACCGCGAGGTCGTCGGGGGTCACTCGACGTAGATGGGACTCGACCAGGCGGCGCCGCCGTTCTCCTGGACGACGCGCACGTAGAGGTACTCGCCCGACGCGAGGTCCTCCACCGGCCGCTGGAGCACCACCTCATGGAGTCCCTCGGTCGCGACGAAGTCGACGACCTCGCCGCTGCGGATCAGGTCCACGCGCTCGATCGGATCGGGTGCGATCGCGTGCACGAAGAGCTCGCCGCGGACGGCGCCGCCGCCGGGCGCCGCGATCGTCGATCCCATCGGGTGCTCGCCGAGCGCCGCGCGCAGCACGATGCGCGGTCCGTTGGTGGCGTACACGCGGCGCGCGCGCAGGGCCTTCAGCACGCCCTCGCGTGTGCGATCGTCGCTCAGGATCGCGGCCAGCCCGCCCGAGCTCCCCGCGATCTGGGTGAGCCCCGGGTGTCCGTCGTGGCTGTCGCCGCTCCCGACGAAGCCGAAGCGGTAGCCGCGATCGAGGACGTCGCGCACGAAGTTCCCGGGCACCGCGCTGTAGATCACGCCGGGCGAATCGAGCGCCTCGCTGCTGCCGTGAACGGAGACGATCTCGGTGAGCGGCTCGAGCACCGGGTCCGGGGGGAAGGTCCAGTCCGTGGCGATGGGGCCGCCCGCCGAGTGGTGCGCAAAGGTGAGGGCCGGCTGGCCCTCGAGAGCCTTCCAGAGATCGCTCGGTGACTCGTAGGTCGCGTCGACGGAGCTGTAGACCTCTCCCTCGTCCCCGAAATAGAGCACGTGGCGGTGGCCGTAGACCCAGCTCGTCCACTCGTAGCCGAGCAGCGTCACGAAGCGCCCCGGAGCGTGGAAGCGCTTCACCTGGCGCTGGATCTCCTGCCAGTTCGCCGGCGTGGAGGCGAGCGGCGGGATGCCCCAGTGGTCGTGGTCGGTCAGCGCGATCACATCGAGACCCGCGACGTCGCGCGCGTAGCGGAAGTAGTCCTCCGGCGTCCCGGTGCCGTCGGACAGCGCCGAGTGTCCGTGGAGGTCGCCCCACAGGATGCGGGGCCCGCCCGCCGTCACCAGCAGGGGATTGCTCTCCGCAGCGAGCTCCCCGGGTCCGCGCGCGCGCAGCCGGATCACGCCGGCCTCGTGCGCGACGGCATTCAGCGTCTGGTGTCCCTCGTCTTCCGGAGTCAGGACGATCCGCTCGGGCATCTCGAGTCCGGGGGGCCGCTCTTCGAAGACCACCTCGCCCACGACCGGCGCCCCCGCGCTTCCCATCGCGTCGAGCACCGCGACGACGATCGGGAAGGCCTCGCCGGGGCGCGCGATCGACGGCAGCGTGAGCTGCAATCGAGCGGGCTCGCCGGGCCGCACGTCGATCCCCGGTGAGTCGAGCAGGAAGGCGTGCGCGCCGTCGCCGTCGCCGTCCACGGCGATCCAGAAGCGCGAGTTCTTCTCGGCGAACGTGTCGGCGGTTGCGCCCCAGGAGCCCGAGCCGAAGGTCATGCGCACCTGCTCGCCGGGTGCGAGCGGCCGGCCGACGACCTCGAGGCCCAGGAGCTGCTGGTCGAGGGTGGCCGCCCGGAGCTCCATCTCCTCGGAGTCGACCTCGATCTCGGTGAAGCCGGGTGCGTCGGGGACCTCGACCTGCGGCGTGCTCCACCCCCAGAAGGGCGAGATCTGGAGAAAGACGCCGCCGCCGGTGGCGATGCCCGCGGGCCCCACCTCGTAGACGATGCTGAAGCGCCCGGGGCGGCCCGCGGTGGCGACCTCGGTGTCGCCCTCGGCGCGCTCCAGCCAGGCGCGACCGCCCCCGTCCGCTGCGTGCGGCTTGTGGGCGGCGTCCTCCCGAAGCATCTCGAGGAGGTCCCAGCGCGCGCCGGGGGAGCCGGGGCGTGCGTCGCCGTCGCCGCCCGCTCCGGAATCCGCCGGGCCATTGCCGCACGCCAGCAACGCGACGGCGGTCGCGAGGACCGTCGTGCGCAGCCGGTGCGAGGTGTCGAAGTCGGATCGCATGGGAGATCGGGCGTCGGTGCGAGCATAGCGGGATCGGCGTGTGGGCCCGCGTTGCCGCGCGGGGTGGGCTCAGGGTCGGATGGAGTGATGGCGCGGGCCCACGTGGTCCCGCAGTCGCGGCTGGATCCAGTCGATCCAGTCGCACAGGACGGGCCGCGTCCGGCGGGGATCGATCAGGTCGTTGACGCCGAAGGCCTCGGCGCGCGGGAAGGGCGAGCGCCCGGCGGCGAAGGCCTCCTCCAGCTCGCGGCGCCGCGCGTCGGGATCGGGCGCCGCCTCGATCTCGCGCCGGAAGGCCACGGCTACGCCGCCCTCGATGGGCAGGGCGCCGCCCTCGGCGGAGGGCCAGGCGAGGACGTAGGCCTCCGGCCCGAAGTGCGCGGCCGCCGCCACGCCGTACGTCTTGCGCACGATCACCGACGCCCACGGCACCGTGGACTGCACGACGGCGAACAGCGCCTCGGTCCCGTAACGGATGGTTCCGGCCTTCTCCGCCTCGGAGCCGAGCATGAAGCCCGGCTCGTCGACGAGGCTCACCACGGGCAGGTGGAAGGTGTCGCAGAGATCGACGAAGCGACGCACCTTGCGCGCCCCGTCCGCCGTCATCGCGCCGGCGTAGTAGCGGGTGTCGTTGGCCCAGACGCCGACGGCCTGCCCGTTCAGGCGCGCGAGCCCCGTGATCTGCGAGCGGCCGTAGGCGCGGGTCATCTCGAAGAAGGAGCCGCGATCGAACACGAGCGCGACGATGCGGCGCATATCGTAGATCCGGCGGCGGTTGCGCGGAACGATCGAGAGCAGCTCCTCTTCCCGCCGACCGAGGTCGTCGGCGCTCTCGAGCCGCGGGGGCAGCTCGCCGACGTGCGTGGGCAGGAAGCCGAGAAAGGTTCGAATCGCATCGAAGGCCTCGCGCTCGTCTTCGACGACGTTGTCCACCACGCCGCTCCGCTCGTGGACGCGGGCGCCGCCGAGCTCCTCTTTCGAACGGGTCTCGCCGAGGGCGCGCTCGACCACGGCCGGACCCGCGACCAGCACCTGGGCCGTGTGCCGCGTCATCAGCGCGAGGTGCGACGCGACGAGCCGGGCGGCGGGAAAGCCGGCCACGGCTCCCACCGCCGCCGAGACGACCGGCGCGGTGGCCATCGCCTGCGCGATCGAAGCGAAGCGGTGGGGCGCGTAGACGGGGTCGCCCGCCGTTCGAGGTCCCTGGCCGCGCGTTCCCGCCACTGACCCGCCGCCGCCCTGGAGGAAGCGGACGAGCGGAAGCCGGTAGCGGCAGGCGAGCTCCTCGGCGTAGACGCTCTTGCGCAGGCCGGCGGGCGAGGGCGAGCCGCCGCGCTGGGTGAAGTCCTCCCCGCCCACGACGCAGGGACGGCCGTCGATACGGGCGAGGCCCAGGACGTAGTTGGCGGGGCTGAACGAGAGCAGCTCGCCGTCCTCGCCCACCTGGGACTCGCCCGCGATGGGCCCCTGCTCCCGGAAGCTGCCGTCGTCGACGAGGGCGTCGATGCGCTCGCGCACCGTGAGCCGGCCGAGCTCGTGCTGCTTCGCCACGGCCTCGGCGCCGCCGAGCTCCGCTGCCCGTCGCCGCCGCTGCTCGATGCCGTCGACCTCTCGCTTCCAGCTCACCGGCGCGCCCCGAATCCGCCCCACGATAGTATCGTTCCGAGACGCGCGCCGAGGAGGCACCCATGGCCTACGAGACCCTGTTGACCGACCTGGATGCGGGCATCTTCACGATCACTTTGAACCGGCCCGAGCGCCTCAACGCCTTCACGGCGACGATGCTGGCGGACCTGCTCGAGGTCTTCGACGAGATCGACCGCGACGACGCGATCCGGGTCGCCATCGTCACCGGGGCGGGTCGCGGCTTCTGCGCGGGCGCCGACCTCGGAGGCGGAGCCGACACCTTCGACCACAGCGGGGAGAAGTCCGCCCGGGAGCACCGGGACGGCGGCGGGCTCGCTTCGCTCCGGATCTTCGAGAGCCGGAAGCCGATGATCGCCGCGGTGAACGGGGCGGCCGTGGGCGTGGGCGCCACGATGACCCTTCCCATGGACATCCGCATCGCCAGCGAGAAGGCGAAGTTCGGCTTCGTGTTCGCGCGGCGGGGGATCGTGCCCGAGGCGTGCAGCAGCTGGTTCCTGCCGCGGGTCGTCGGCATCAGCCGCGCCATGGAGTGGGTGGCCACCGGGCGCGTCTTCCCGGCCGCAGAAGCGCTCGCCGGCGGACTCGTCTCCCGCGTCGTCGCCCCGGATGCGCTGCTGCCGACGGCGCGGGCCGTCGCCGCCGAGATCGCCGAGAACACGAGCGCCGTCTCCGTCGCGCTCTCGCGCCAGCTCCTCTGGAAGATGCTCGGGGCGGATCACCCGATGGAGGCGCACCGGCTCGACTCGAAGGCCATCTACGCCATGGGCCGGTCCCCCGACGGGCACGAGGGCGTCCAGAGCTTTCTCGACAAGCGACCGGCCGCGTTTCCGATGCGGGTCTCGCGGGACATGCCGGACTTCTTCCCCTGGTGGAACGAGCGTCGCTTCGAGGGGTGAGCCGTCCCCGTCGGTCACGGGTACCGGGAGGCCGAGCGCGACGCCAACAGGATCCCTGCGAGCACGGTGGCGCCGCCCAGCATCTGCGCCAAGCCGATCGACTCGCCGAGCAGCAGCCAGCCCAGGGTCGCCGTCCCCAGCGGCTGGGCGAGCAAGGCCACCGACGCAACCGTGGCGGGCAGGAAGCGCAAGGCCCAGATGATGCCCATGACGCCGCCAATCTGTGTGACGATCGCCGCCCCGATCATCGCCCCCCACGACGAGGCGGGGAAGCCCCAGAAGGCGTCGCCGCCGAGCCAGGCGTAGCCGCCGAGGGCCGCCGCCGCGCTCACGGTCATCAGGAAGAGCGCCGAGACCGCGTCGACGCCGCGCTGGCGGGCGGCGCGCATGAGCAGCAGGTAGCCGGCGTAGAAGACGGCGGCGAAGAGCGCGAGCGCGGCGCCCTTCAGCTGTCCCGGACCCTCTTCGGGGATGCCGAGCAGCACGACGGTGCCGAGCAGCGCCAGACCGGCGCCCAGCGTGAAGCGCCGGTCGAGCGACTGTCCCAGCACGACGAGCGCGTACAGGCCCACGTAGACGGGGGTCGTGTTCACCAGCAGGGTCGCGAGGGCCACGGAGGTCTCGACGATCGAGGTGTGCCACAGAGCGAGGTCCGTGCCGAAGCAGAGGCCCGAGCACGCCGCGTAGAGTGCGGCGCGCCCGCGCAGGGCCACGGGTCGCCGCGTCGCGACGAGCCACGCGCCCACGAGCAGGCCCGCGAAGAGCATGCGGTAGAAGCCCGTGATCACCGGCGGGGCGGGAAGCGCCCAGCGTACGAAGAGCGCGGCGAAGGAGATCCCCAGCACACAGGCGGAGAAGATCAGCGTGACGCGGGTCAGCGGTGTCTCCCGGCGTTGCGGCTCGCGCCGCCGGTGTCAGCGCGCGGCGAGCGGCGGGGAAGGGTCGGCCGTCGCGGAGGGCGCCGCAAGCGGGGCGCCCGCCGTCGCGGCCAGCGCCCGCGGCGCGATCCCCGTGTCCGGCCAATCGACCGCGACGCCCAGCAGGTCGGCGAGCACGCGCGGCACACCGCGCAGCGCCGGGGTCCCATGGCTGCGCCCGGCCGGGATGCCCGGGCCGAGCATGACGAACAGCGCCTCGCGCGAGTGCTCCATCGCCGTCCGGATGCCGTGATCCGACATCACGATCATGACGTCGTCCTCGTCCAGACCGGCGTGCACGTCGGCCAGCCGCGCGTCGATGTAGCGGTACACGGCGTAGAGGATGCCCTCGCCGTCGTCCTGGCCGTCGCGCACGATCTCGGCGAAGTGCGCGTGTGTGAGGATGTCGAGGGGCTCGATGCGGAGCGCCAGCAGATCGACCTCGCGGTCGCGGACGATCCGTTCGGCGGCGTCGAGCTCCGCGGCGATCGTGCGCACGTGGATACGGTCGCGCTCCTCGCGCAGCGCCGCCAGCGTGGGCCAGCGCTCGCGCTCCGCGGCCGTCAGGTCGCGTTCGCTCGTCGCCAGCTCGAGCCGCCGGCGCCGGCCGGCAGGTCCCGTGACCTCGCTGTGCCGGCCCGCGCGGAGGCCGCCGTGCGCGAACAGCAGGTTGGCGACCGCGAGGTCGCCCGAGCCCAGCCGCGTGAACAGGTCTTCGCGCTCGGGCAGCAGCCACGTGAGGGCGGCGACGGGGTTCTTGCCGATGGAGGCGAGACCCGCGAGCTCGACGCCGAGCTGGTGCAGCACGCCGACGAACGAGGCGGCGCGCGGAGGGCCCGGCGACACGATGGCCTCGAGCGCGGCGCCGGTCAGCGGCGGGTCACTCTCGAGTACCGCGCGGAAGCCGTGCTCGACGAGGGCGTCGAGGAAGGGCAGATCGCCCCGGGCGCGCAGGTACTGAGCGAGACGCCAGTCGGCGCAGTCGAGCAGGATCAGTGCGACGCGCGGCCGGCCGTCGCCCGCCCGGCGCCCGAGCTCCGCGCGCTGCGGCGTTCGCGGCGGGCCGGGCGACACGGCGACGTCGACGTCGGCGCCGGCGACCGGACTGACGGTACCGGAGGCGAGCGAGCGCTCCTGGGCGTCGCGAAGGACCCAACGCTGCGGCGCGGTGCCGAAGGCGCGCCGGGCGATCACGAGACCGGAGGCGGGGACGGCCAGCGGCTCGTAGTCGGCGTCCACCGCCGCGCTCGCCTCCGGTGAGAGCAGCAGCCGGCTTCCGGGCTCCGGGGTGGGGATCGCGAAGCGCAGCGTGCCCCGGCGCCGCTCGAGGGGTTCGAAGGCGAGCCGCTGGTGGGCGGCGGCGCGCTCGAGCTCCGCCCGGGTGAGGCCCGCCAGCTCGAATCGCTCGCGACCCCGGTCGTAGACCGCGAGCGCCTCGTCGAGGCGCTCGGCGTTGACGAGCGTCAGCACGAGCCGGATCACGAGGGTCTCGTGCAGGCGGGGATCGAGCGCATCGGCCCCGGCGAGCGCTTCCTCGAGCAGCTCGATGGGGCTGCGCTCCGGGTCTGCGAGGCCCGCGAGGCTCAGCGTCAGCGCGTAGCGTGCGCGCAGCTCGACGGGATCGCCGCCGGCACGTTGCCAGGCCGCGCGGGTGCGGCGCACGCCGTCGAGGTCGCCCGCCCAGGCGAAGGCCATCCCTCGCGTCTCGAACCAGCGCGCCACGTCGCCCGGGTTCTCAATGTCGGGCGCCCGGATTTCGCCGAGCACGGAGAGGGCGCGGTCCGGCTCGCCGCGCAGGAGGTAGCGGCCGGCGAGGCTGGTGCGCATGCGCAGCTCGCGCGGCCGGCGCCCGGTGAGTCGCGCTTCCAGCTCCCGCAGCACGACCGCCTCGTCCTCGACACTGCCTCGGGTCACGAGCTCGAGGTAGAAGAGGTCCGGGTCGTCGGGGTGCACCCGGGTCGCCCGCCGCGCGAGCTCCGCCGCCTCGAGCGCGCGTCCGGCGTCCCGCCGCGTCTGGATGAGGTGGACCGCCAGCGCGGGATTCGGGGCCCAGCCCTCCGCCTCCGGGTCGGCGAGGATCGCGTCGAGGAGCTCGACGCACGCGCCCTCCGCCCCCTTCGCCAGCAGTGCCGTGCAGCGGCACTCGGCCGCGGAGCGGCCGGTGTCGTCCGCGCCCGCTCGCCCCTCGCTTCGCTCCAGCGCCCGGACCCAGTCGCCGGCGCGGGCCGCTTCGCAGGTCTCCAGGGCGGCCAGCTGGTCCTGTACGCGCTCGTAGGAGACCAGCCCGATGGCGCCGGTGGAGCCCAGCAGGGCGGCGAGCAGCGCGACGCGCAGGAACTTCACGTTCTCGCCCCGGACACGAGCGTCAGCTGGACGTGCACCTCGTCGCCCACGCGACGGCCCCGCGCCACGAGCCGCCGCCACGGAACCGCGAGCGGAAGCCTCCCGGAACCCGGGGAGAGCCGGCCGGCGAGCCGTGCATCGGCCTCGGCGATGCGCTCGAAATCGACGGTCGCGCCGGCGGCCTCCGCGACCGGTGGCGCCGGCTGGCCGTCCAACGCCTTGCGCAGGCTCGCCGGGTTCCACCCGACGACGAGCGCGCGCTCGGTGGCCACGTAGCAGGGGGCCAGCTCGGGCAGGACGTTCAGGTCGAGCAGACACGCGCCGGTGGCTCCGCCGACGGAGAAAAAGCTGCGGTGCACGGGCCAGGCCGCGAGCAGCTCGCGCACGAACGCCTCGATCGCGGCCGCGGCGGCGTCGCGACGGACGACGCCCAGGGCCAGCGCCGCGCGCGGCATCGTTCGCGCCGTCTCCGGGGGGTAGACGGCGGCCTCCCAGGTGCCTTCCAGGACGGTGCCCGCGAACAGCGCGCTCTTGAGGCGGAACAGGCGGTCCGCCTGGCTGCCGCGGGGAACCAGGTCGGCGATGGGGAGGCCGCCCTCCGGGCGCAGGCGCGCGTGGATCAGGGTCTCCCGGGTGCTCAGGACACCGGGACCCGCCGCCGCGGCGCCCGGCCGGAGCAACGCGCGTGCGCCCGTGAAGGACGCTCGCTCGAGACGCAGCGCTAGCTCGAGGTCGCCGTCCGGGCCGATCGAGATCGATCCCCGCACGGGCGCGCCGCCCTCCGGGTTCCAGACGAAGGCGAGGTCGTCCTCGCCGCGCTCGCGGTCGAGGCGGCCGAAGGTTGCATCGCCCGAGCGGCACGCGAGCCCTTCGCGCAGCTCGGCGGGGTGCCCGTTCGCGGCGCGACCCTCCACGCTGCCGCAGGCGGGCAGCGCGCGGCGGATCTCGCGGGCGCCTTGAGCGAGGCGCGTCGGCTCTAGCCGCTCGAGGCGAGCGAGCAGGTGCGCGAGTGCCTGGGTCCGACCCACGACGGAGAGGCCCGGGGGCCAGTCAGGCTCGGACGCCGGCCGCTCGCCACAGGACGCGGTCAGCAGCGCTGCGGCGCACAGCAGGGCCGCTCCGGTCGGCCGGGCCGGGATGCGCCTGCCCGCAAAGGCGCGAGCAAGTCGGGCCGCAAGTCGTCGCGTGGACCGCATGAAATCTTCTCGGCGGAACACCGACCGGATCGGAGGGGTGGGGGGCCGGCTTGAGGCGTCCGGGGACGAGCCGGGGCGGGGGGCGCGCCCTCAACCGGGCTCTCGCCGACGCCGATACGCGAGTGATGCAGGGCCGGCAGTTTCCTCGCGATCCGACTGCGGCACCGGGGGAATCGGGCCCGGGGCCCCCGCAGCCGCCGCCCAAGCCCGAGTTCAAGGCCGAGCCCGGGCCGCTGTCCGTGGCTTCGCGGCGCATCCTGGGCCTGCGAGTGGATGCCACGAGCTACGCCGAGACCACGGAGGCGATCGTGGGCCTGGCGGCGGCGGGGGCGGGCGGGATGGTCTGCCACGCCAACGTCCACATGGCGATGGAGGCGTTCGACGACGCCGGTCTCCGGCGCCGGCTCAACGCCGCGGAGCGGATCACCCCCGACGGCGTTCCGCTGGTGTGGGCCCTGCGGTGGCTCGGTCTGCGGGAGGCCGGCCGGGTCTACGGACCCACGCTCACCCGCCGGGTCTGTCGTCGCGCTGCGGAGGCCGGCATCCCGGTCGGGTTCTACGGCGGGCGACCCGAAGTCCTCGAAGCGCTGGCGGTCGCCCTCGCCCGGCGCTTCCCGCGGCTGCGGATCGCATTCGCCTACAGCCCGCCGTTCCGTCCGCTCACGCCCGAGGAGGACCGGCGCGCGACCGAGGCGATCGAGGCCTCCGGCGCGCGCATCCTCTTCGTCGGGCTCGGCTGTCCCAAGCAGGAACGCTGGATGGCGAGCCATCGCCCGGCGCTCCGCTGCGTGCTGCTGGGCGTGGGGGCGGCCTTCGACTTCCTGGCCGGCGCGAAGCCGCAGGCGCCTCGCTGGCTGCAGCGCGCCGGGCTCGAGTGGCTCTTCCGGCTGGTCATCGAGCCGCGCCGGCTGTGGCGGCGCTATCTCGTCCAGAACCCGCGCTTCGTCTGGCACTTCGCGCGCCAGATTTGGTCCGCCCGCCGCTCAGCTTCGGCCGACCGTTGCCGATAAGCGAGGCATCCGGGAGGGGCCCCGACATGGCGACGTCTTCCCAGAGCGGGCCGCCCCGGTCCCCGGGTCACGTGCTCATCACCGGCGGCGCCGGCTACGTGGGCTCGCTGCTCACCGGCCTGCTGCTCGAGCGCGGCTGGCGCGTGACGGTCGCCGATTCGCTGCTCTTCGGCGGCGAGTCCCTGCTCGGCTATTGGCACCATCCCCGCTTCCGCTTCGTCAAGGCCGACGTGTGCGAGCCCGGCGCGATCGCGCCGCTGCTCGAGCCCTGGGACGGCGAGCGCCAGCTCGTGGTGCACCTGGCCGCCATCGTCGGCTTCCCGGCGTGCCAGTCCGTGGGGGAGGCGGTCGCGCGCCGCTTCAACGTCGAGTCGACGCGCCTCGTGTTGGAGCAGGCCGAAGAGGCCGGCGTCGAACGGTTGGTCTTCTCCTCCACCTACAGCAACTACGGCCGTTCCCCGGACGGCCGGCCCGTCACCGAGGACTCCGCGCTCCACCCGCAGTCACTCTACGCGGAGACGAAGATCGCGGCGGAGCAGCTCCTGCTCGACGCGGCCAAGGACGCCGCGGCGGCGCCGATCGTCCTGCGTTTCGCGACGCTCTTCGGCATCTCCCCGCGCACGCGCTTCGACCTGATCGTGAACCAGTTCGTTCTGGAGGCGCTCACGCGTCGCAAGCTGGTGATCTACCAGCGGGGCTATGCGCGCGCCTTCGTTCACATTCGCGACGTGGGCGAGGCGATCGCCACGGTCCTCGACGTGCCCGTGAAGACGGTGCGGGGGCAGGTCTTCAACGTGGGCTCCGATGCGGGCAACCACACCAAGGATGAGATCGTACGACTCGTGCAGAAGCACGTGCGCAACGTGGACGTCGAGTAC
>Ga0224512_10002412_pt1 | contig 17161 bp, 16 predicted proteins | sample SF_May12_sed_USG_4_FD_169103 | JGI IMG/M metagenome (GOLD analysis project Ga0224512, IMG submission 169103) | Sediment microbial communities from San Francisco Bay, California, United States - SF_May12_sed_USGS_13 | ecosystem: Environmental > Aquatic > Marine > Sediment | place: USA...
GGGCGCCCCCGAGTCCCGCGGAGATCGGCGACCGCTCTACCTGGCGTGGTTGTCGATGCCTCGATACAGGCTGATGAACGTCTCGATCTCCGACTCGACGTCCGGCGTCAACTCGTCGAAGTAGAACACGCGGGTCCAGGCAACGGCGGCGGCCCGGTACTCGTTGCCGTCGGGGTCCACGATGGGCTCTTCGTAGGGCGTGGAGAGGGTCCCAGCCCCGACGTCGGTCACGATCGCCTCGATCCCCGACGACAGATCGGCGCACCCCTCTGGACAGTTGTACGCCAAGACGATGCCGCCGTCTTCGAGATTGTGGATGAACAGCTCTGGTGGGAGCGGCTCCTCGCTCGGGCCCCAGTTGGCGAGAGCACCGATGTGCGGCCCACTGCTCGGCGGAGACGAGTTGTACGGAGCATGCGGCTCTTCGATGGCGCTGATGTGGAGGTTTCCCTGGGATGCGAACACGACTCCGGGGGGCGGCGGATCCAACACCACCAATGCCACCAGGGCGACGATCACGCCCAGACCGATGATGGGCCCGGTGTAACTCCGCTTCGGCCGCTTCGCCTGCTCGGTGTCGGCCGTGTTGGATTTGGAACGGGTTGATGTCCGTGCCATGTGTAAGAACCTCGGTGTCGTGTCGTGATGAACGGGGACTGCGCGTTCGGGTTGGCAGGGAGAATACGTGAGATCAAGGGATAGTGGGAAGACCGCCCTGCCGTGCGCGACGGTTCCGCCTCACGGCTCGAGCGATCCATCGGCCCACGTCTCGGGCGGTTCGTCACGCTCGGCTTCGAGCCTGGCCATGTATGCGGCCGCCTCCGTTCTCCTGCTCATCCCCATCTTCGTCAGCATGTTCGACACGTAGTTCTTCACAGTCTTCTCGGCCAGGAACATCTCCGCGGCGATCTGACGGTTGGTCATGCCCTCGGCGATGTACCCGAGGATCTTCCGCTCTTGATCCGACAGCTTCTCGAGCAACGGGTCGGTGGACCCGCCCGTCCTCAGCCTGTCGAACAGTCGCCCCACCATGTCGGGGTCGAGCAGTGACTCCCCCTGACAGACCCGACGGATGCTGTCGATCAGCTCGTCACCACGAATGCGCTTTAGCACGTAGCCGGATGCCCCCGCCATGATCGCTGCGATCAGGGCGTCCTCGTCTGCGAACGAGGTGAGCATCAACACCCGGACGTCCGGGAAACGTTGGCGGATCTCGCGGCATGCCTCGACACCGGACCCGTCAGGGAGCCGAACGTCGAGCAAGACCATGTCCGGACTGTCGAACCCGGTGCGTTTGATGGCGTCCTCGACGGTCCCACCCTCGCCGACGACTTCGAGGTCGTCGTGCGAATCGATCAGGGCCTTCAGGCCCTGCCGGACGATCTCATGATCGTCGACGAGGAGAATTCGGTGTGCCATGGGCCGTCACTGTACCGAGTACGGGTGAAATCTCATTCCAAGCCGACCCGATATGCTTCTCGGTACGACGCTCATCGGACCCGGACGTGACCTCGAGACTCGACAACCGTGACATCTTCGAGCTGATGAGCGCAGCGACGGCAATCGTCGAGGCCTCCGACCTCGAAGCGATCCTCGACGAGCTGGTCGCGACCGCCGTGACGACGACAGGGGCCAGATACGGGGCGCTCGGCGTCATCGGGGGACACGGGACGTTGTCGGAATTCCACCATCTCGGAATGGACCAGGGTGCGGTGGCACGAATCGGGCACCTGCCCATCGGACGAGGGCTCCTGGGAACGGTCATCCGGACGGGCGAGCCACTCCGGCTCGACGAGATCACCGAACACCCAGACTCGGCGGGGTTCCCTCGCGGCCACCCCCCGATGGGCTCGTTCCTCGGCGTTCCGGTGAAGGCCGCCGACCAGATCTACGGGAACCTCTATCTCACCGACAAGCCGGGCGGGTTCAACGCAGCCGACCAGTCACTGGTGGAGGGGCTCGCCATCCTGGCGGGGTCTGCGATCAACACGGCGAAACTGAACGAGCGCATCAATGAGTTGGCGATCGTCGGGGAGCGGGAGCGAATCGCCCGTGACATCCACGACTCGATCATCCAGGACCTGTTCGGCCTCGGTTTGGGTCTGCAGGGCCTGGCGATGAGGATCGACGCCCGCGCGGCCCACGAGCTGAACGCGACGGTCGACAAACTCGACGACGTGATCACCCAGCTCCGCTCACTCATCTTCGATCTCTCGCACCCCGGACGGATCCAGGAAACGGCCCATGGATCCATGAAGCGGCTGCTCGATCGGATCTCGGAGCCCTACGACGCAACGGTCACCTTGAACATGACGGTCGAAGAGCTTCCGGAGTCGACGTTCACGGACGACTTGCGGCACGTCGTCCAGGAGTCGGTCTCGAATGCGCTCCGACATTCAGGAGCCAAGAGAGTCACCGTCGACATCGACGCGTTCGGTGACTGCCTCGTGATGGCTATCACCGACGACGGGGACGGCTTCGATCCCGACTCGGTCGTGCGGGGTCTCGGACTCGGGAATCTCGAAGCGCGTGTTCATCGACTCGACGGTGAACTCGCCATCCGAAGCAAACACGGGAAGGGCACCGTTGTCGAGGCTCGGATTCCGCTCGGATCCGACCCTTCTTGACCCGAACGCTCAGCCGGTCGTCTCCAGGCGACTCCGCTCTGCCTCGATCCAGGTGCTCTCGGCGAGATCGGCGACACGATCGACCCAGATCTTGACCGTCATCTCGGCGAGACGATTCATGACCAGACGGTCGAACGCGCCCCCGACGAACCCGAGCGGCGGTTCGTAGGTGCCTTCGAACACCACCGAGGTGGAACCGTCGTCGATCGGCGACACCACGAGATCGGCCTGCATGCGGGGGAAGAGCATGGTCGGCCCGGTCGCCCTCCACGTCACGGGGAACGCCAGACCATCACGCCGAATGCGCGCGTGACCGACGTTGAGCAGCACTTCCTTGGCCGGGACGCCTGCGCCCGCCTCCATGCGTTGGTGCAGGCTCTCACCCTCGCGGTAGGCGTCTTCGGCCGACTTCGCCATCTCCCGCTCGAGGTCGGACAGAACGGCTTCGACATGTGAGTGCGGCGCCCGCGCGGATGTGAAGTATCGAACCAACATCAGAACGGAATCCCCAGAGTCGGATCGGCGGTCACCACATGCCGCTCGATACGGTCGGCGAGCTCATCGAGGACGGCTTGAAGGAGCTCCTCGGCCGGCACCAGATCCGCGATCCGTTCCGCCGATCCCTCGAACTCGCCCTCGAGCACCACATCGAAGGTGCGTTCACCTGGACAAGACAGCTCGATCGAGCCGACGAAACGTGGCAGGTGAGCGCCGGTCTCCAGCGCCACGAACTCGATCGGGATCACGACCAGCGTCGCACGGTGGGAGTGGAGCTCGATCGGGGCCTCGGCCTTGACCTCGATGTCGAAGGCCGTGCGAACACCGGGAAGATGGACGGCGACGACGGTTGGACCGGAGAGGAGCGGAACGAGCTCACCACGTGCAGCGGCGGCGGCAGCCGGGGCAAAGGGCACCGCGGTTGGCCTCCGGAGCGAGTGGTAGTTCATCCGGTGTCCCCGAACGCCAGGACTCCGTCGAGCGCCCACAGGACGTCCTTGATCGAGACGACCCCCATCAGACGGGTTCCCTCGACGACCGGGAGGTGGCGGTAGCCGGCGGTGAGCATCCAACGGGCTGCGTCCTCGACCGATAGGTCCGGGTCGGCGACATCGGGATCGACGGTCATCCACTCACGAGCGGTGGCCATGTTGGCATCGGTGTCGGCGGCGAGTGCTCTCACCATGTCTCGTTCGGTGACGATCCCGAGAAGGGTCGAGCCGTCCACCACTGCTACGGATCCGACATCCTCGGAGATCATCAACGAAGCGATGTCTGCGAGCGTCACGTCACGCCCGCATGCGACCGTCTCTCCGGCCACGAGATTCCTGATCTCCACGCTCGTCACTCCTCGATCGGCGTAGATCCATCTTCGGCGAACCAGCCGGGAATCGGGTCAGGGAAAGGTCACGAACCCGTGGGACCTTGGTCAATCGATTGCGGCCGCCGGGTCCGAAGTCGGCCTCGAAGTCAGATCAGATCGTTGTCCGAGCCCTCTCCGGCCTCGAATGCGTCGAGATTCCGGCCGGTCACACGTGCGATCTCGCTCAAGGCGTTCTGCGTGAAGAACGCCTGATGGCCCGTCACGATGACATTGGGGAAGGTGAGAAGACGACTGAAGACGTCGTCGGTGATCACCCGGTCGGATTGGTCCTCGAAGAAGAGATCTCCCTCCTCTTCGTAGACGTCGAGGCCGAGATGGCCGATCCGATGGCTCTTCAGGCCCTCGATGGCCGCCGGCGTGTCCACGAGGGCACCACGGCTCGTGTTGATGATCATCACTCCCGGCTTCATTCGGGCGATGGCCGCCTCGTCGATCAGGTGGTACGTCTCGGGCGTGAGCGGACAGTGCAGTGTGATCACATCCGACTCGGCGAATAGCCGATCGAGGTCCACGTACTCGACACCGAGGCTGAGGCAGTCGGAATTCTGATGAACGTCGTACGCGAGCAGCCTGCATCCGAACCCGCGGAGAATCGTCGCAACCGCATGTCCGATCTTGCCGGTCCCGACGATGCCGACCGTCCGCAATCGCAGATCGAAACCGAGCAGCCCCTCGAGGGAGAAGTTGCCCTCTCTGACGCGGGCATAGGCGCGGTGGATCCGGCGGTCGAGTGCCAGGATCAACGCGACGGCGTGCTCGGCAACGGCATACGGCGAATAGCCCGGCACCCGTGCCACCCGCATCCCGAACTCCCTGGCGGCGTCGAGATCGACGTTGTTGAACCCTGCAGATCGCAGTGCCAGGTACTTCACTCCGACCTCGGCCAGACCCTCGAGTGCGTGACGATCGGCGACGTCGTTGACGAAGAGGCATGCCGCTTCGCAATCCGAGGCGAGCGCAGCCGTCATCGGGTCCAGCCGGGGTTCGAGGTACTTCAAGTCGTGACGATCCTCGAGCTGTGAGAGGAACTCACGGTCGTAGCTCTTGGTGCTGAACACGGCGACTCTCATGGATACTCCGATCGGAAGGCCCAAACGTACCTGCGGCGTGGAAAGATACGACTTCCGGAGAGGACGAGAGCCCCTGGCGCGACGCCGAGAGTCTGCGAGACTCGGGGGTGACGAAAGGAGCGACATGCCGATCGTGGTCGGAGTGGATGAGACACCCGTCAGCGAACGGGTGCTGAGGAAGGCGATCGACGAGACGAAGCTCAGAGGCGAATCGCTCCACGTGGTTCATGTCTACCACCCCCCGCTCATGTACTTCGCCACCACCCTGGCCGAGCCGGTCGACTTTGCCTCGCATCACCGGGAGAAGGTGTGGGAGCGGCTCACACCGCTGCTCGAGATGTCACACATCGAATGGGAGCGGGTCGACCTCGACGGATACCCGGGCGACATCCTCAACGATTACGCCAACAACGTGCACGCCTCGCTCATCGTGATCGGGACGCGAGGCCGGGGGGACCTGTCGTCGCTGCTCCTGGGTTCGACGAGCCACCGGGTCGCCCACATCGCGTCGTGTGACGTCTTGATCGTGAAGACCTGAATAAAAGCTATGCGGTGTGCGCTATGCGCCATGCGCATGAGGAGAGAGGCCCAATGGCGCCGGGCACGGCGTGCCAACGCCCACACGCTCGGGCGCGTGTGGGCGTTCTTGCGTATTCCGCACGCCGCAATGCAGTTCAGCTGTCCGCTTCCTGCACGACCATCGCCGTGACCATTCCGAACATGCCCTCGTCTCGCTCGACGTGGGTCAGGATGTGGCAGTGCCACACCCAGACGCCTGCAGTGTCGACATTCATGAGGACCGAATACCGTTCACCCGGAGCCACGTTGACGGTGTCCGCCCAATAGGGGTTGTCCAGGGGGATGCCGTCCTTGGCGACGATCAACTGGGGGAACTGGTGCTGGTGCATCGGGTGGATCTGGAGACCTTCGTTGTAGTAGTGCGCCAGGATCCAGTCACCTTCGGTCGCCACGATCGGGGCGGTTGCCGGGAACGACTTGCCGTTCAGCGAGAAGCCGATCACGCCGGCGTCGTTCAAGACCATCGGGAACTCCTGTGCGACCTCGAGATCTTCGGGGATCGTGACCCCGCTGATGGTCTCGCCCCGCGGGAGCGGCATCTCACCGATCAGCATCACGGCGAACATCCCGTTCGGGATCTGGACGTGTCCGTGATGATGCGCGTGGTACATGCCGACAGCAGGTCGCTCGGCCACGAACTCGTAGGTGAAGTCCTCGCCGGAGCGGATCAGGTCCTGGGTGATCGGTGACACGCCGTCCATGTTGTTCGGGGTTCTGACTCCATGCCAGTGGATGTCGGTGCCCATTGGAAGGTCGTTCTGGATGTGCACTCGCACGTTGTCTCCGACGTCGACCTTGATCATCGGGCCGGGAACCATGCCGTTGTATGTCCATGCGTCCACGATCCTGCCCGGCTCCACCTCCCACGGTGTGATGGCAGCGGTGAGTTCGAACTCCTTCGTGCCGTCCGCGGCGATCGTGGGTTCGAGCATCTCGTTTCCGACCCCCTCGGTCTCGGCCGGGAATGCACGGATCGAATCCAGCATGATCTCGTCGAGCGCCTCCCAATCGGTCTCGTCTCCGTGATGACCGCCGTCACCGTGGCCGGCACCGAGATCCTCCCGGGATGCGTCGGGGTCGACGACGAGTGTTGCCGTCATGCCCGCGGCACTGTGACCCGGGACCGCGCAGATGACCGTGTATTCCCCCGGCTCGACATTGCCGATCCGGAACTCGATCGACTCACCGGAGTCGACCATCGGGGAGATCTCCTCGCCGTCGAACTGGAGGTTGTGCTGAATGCCGCCTTCGTTGTGCAGTTCGATCACCAGGTTCCCGGGAGGCACGTGCAGATCACCCTCGATCGAGAACTCCGTCAGCGTCAAGTGAGCCCGTACTTCGTCGCTTCCGCCATCCGCGGCGACGACCACGGGGTCGGGACGCGTCGCCATGGCGATCACCGCCATCACCGAGATGAGGACGGCCGCGAGTGCAACGCTGAGTAGCGCGCCGTCGAACAGCCGTTTCGAGTCTTTCACGTTGTTCTCCTGTGGATTTCGTGGATGACGCCAGAGTGATCGCAAGACGAGGAGCTCGACGGTGAAAAAGGTCCCTTCGAAGAGGGACTTTCGACTCCGCCTCTAGATGTCGATGACATTCGGCCCTATTGGTGGGACCGCCGACGCTGGGACAGTTCTGAAGAGAACGAAACCTTGGAGGAATTCAACGTGCGAGGCACGATCGACGGGAATGAGGCAGCCGCGCGCGTTGCCTACGCACTCAGCGAGTCAATCGCCATCTACCCCATCACACCCGCCTCACCGATGGGTGAGGCCGCCGACGCCTGGGCGGCGGACGGTCAGCCGAACCTGTGGGGCCGCGTCCCGACCGTGGTCGAGATGCAGAGCGAAGCGGGTGCAGCGGGGACGCTCCACGGTGTCGTGACGGCCGGTGCGCTCGGCACGACGTTCACGGCATCACAGGGCCTGCTGCTCATGCTGCCGAACATGTACAAGATCGCCGGCGAACTCACGCCGACGGTGATCCACGTCGCAGCCCGAACGGTCGCAACTCACGCGCTGTCCATCTTCGGCGATCACTCCGACGTGATGGCCGCCAGGCAGACCGGATTCGCGTTGCTCGCGTCAGGATCCGTGCAGGAGGCACACGACCTCGCGGCGATCGCCCATGCGGCGACCTTCCCCTCGAGGATCCCCTTCCTCCATTTCTTCGACGGGTTTCGAACCTCCCATGAGATCGCGACGATCGAGCTGATCGACGACGACTGCCTGCGAGACCTGCTCGACCACGAAGCCATCATCGCCCACCGGATGCGTGCGCTGGACCCCGACCAGCCATCCGTGCGCGGCACCGCCCAGAATCCCGACGTGTTCTTCCAGGCGCGGGAGGCCTGCAACCCCTTCTACGAGGCCACGCCAGGCATCGTGCAGGCAGCCATGGATCGGTTCGCTGAGCTGACCGGACGTTCATACCGGCTGTTCGACTACTACGGCCATCCCGAGGCCGAACGCGTCCTCGTCGTGATGGGGTCGGGCTCGGGACCGGTCATCGAGACGGTCGAGCAGCGCGCCGCAGCCGGGGACCGTGTCGGTGCGGTCGTCGTTCGGCTGTACCGGCCCTTCGATCAGGACGCCTTCCTCGCGACGCTGCCGGGGTCGACGAAGCGGATCGCCGTTCTCGATCGAACCAAGGAGCCCGGAGCGCCCGGAGAGCCGCTGTTCCAGGACGTGATCACCGCACTCTCCCGTCGCAACGGTTCCGGGCCGCTCGTGATCGGCGGGCGGTACGGACTCTCGTCGAAGGAATTCACCCCGTCCATGGTCGGCGACATCTTCGCCAACCTCGACGCAGAGTCCCAGATGCACCCGTTCACGGTCGGGATCATCGACGATGTGAGCCATCTGAGCCTTCCCGACTCGAATGGCGGGTCGTCCGAGCCCGACGACGTCTTTCGGGCGGTGTTCTTCGGTCTGGGCTCAGACGGGACCGTCGGCGCCAACAAATCGACCGTCAAGATCATCGGCGATGCGAGCGACCTGCACGCCCAGGGGTACTTCGTCTACGACTCGAAGAAATCTGGCTCGGTCACGGTGTCACATCTGCGGTTCTCCCCCCGCCCGATCCGCTCGACCTATCTCGTGGGACAAGCCCAGTTCGTCGGTTGCCATCAGTTCGACCTGCTCGAGAAGCTCGACGTGCTCGAGGTGGCGGCACCGGGAGCGACACTGCTGATCAACTCACCACACGCCGCCGGTGACGTCTGGGACGAGCTGCCGCCGTGGGTCAAGTCGCGTATCAACGAGCTCGGCCTCGAGGTGTGGACGATCGATGCGTCCCGTATCGCCGCCGCTCTCGGCCTCGGCGGGAGGATCAACATCGTTCTGCAGTCGTGCTTCTTCGCGTTGACCGACTTGATCGAAGCAGGCCATGCGACGGCCGGGATGGTCTCCCAGATCCGGAAGTCCTACGGCAAGCGGGGAGACATCGTCGTCGATCGCAACATCCAGGCGATGGAGCTCGCCCTCGCCGCGCTCGAGCGCGTCGAGACACGTGAAGCACCTGCGACCAACGGCGCCCCGCTGCGCGATCTGGAGGAAGCTCCGGACTTCGTCCAGCGGGTCACGGCGATGATGATGGCAGGGAAAGGCGATCTCCTTCCTGTTTCGGCACTCCCGGTCGATGGTGCCTTTCCCACGGCGACCACCCAATGGGAGAAGCGGTCTCTGGCAACCGAGATCCCGATGTGGGATCCGTCGATCTGCATCGACTGCGCCCGGTGCGCGCTGGTGTGCCCCCACGCCGCGATCCGCGTGAAGGTCTACGACCCGGCGTTCCTCGAATCGATGCCGGACACGTTCGCCCACAAGGAGGCCAGCGGAAAGGAGCACGCCGGCCAGCTGCTGACCGTTCAGGTTGCGCCCGACGACTGCACCGGCTGTGGCATCTGTGTCGAGATCTGCCCGGCGATCTCCAAGGAGCGCCGATCGCACAAGGCAATCGACATGGTGCCGAAGGACCCGATCCTCGAAGCGGAGCGCAGCAACTTCGATTACTTCCTCGAGTTGCCCGATCTCACTCCGGCCGATGTCAACCTGTCGTCGGTCAGGGACGTGCAGTTGCTGCCGCCGTTGTTCGAGTTCTCCGGAGCGTGTAGCGGGTGTGGCGAGACGCCGTATGTGAAACTGGTGTCGCAGATGTTCGGTGATCATGCTGTGATCGCCAATGCCACCGGATGTTCGTCGATCTACGGAGGCAACCTCCCCACGACGCCGTGGGCGGTCAACAAGGACGGACGAGGTCCCGCGTGGTCGAACTCGCTGTTCGAGGACAACGCGGAGTTCGGGCTGGGCCTTCGACTCGGACTCGATGGACTTCGTGACTCTGCCGTCACGTTCGTGGACTGGCTGAGGCCGCAACTCGGTGACCTCGCCGATCGTCTGGTGACGGCCGACCAGTCGACCGCCGCCGGGATCGCCGCACAGCGAGAACGCATCGAGGAACTGCGCACCGCGCTCGAATCGATCGACGTGCCTGCGGCCCGCAATCTGACGGAGATCGCCGACCACCTCGCAGAACGATCCGTGTGGATCATCGGCGGCGATGGATGGGCATACGACATCGGTTTCGGCGGGGTCGATCACATACTCGCTTCCGGTCGGAATGTGAACATGCTCGTTCTCGACACCGAGGTGTACTCGAATACCGGCGGTCAGGCATCGAAGGCGACGCCCCGGGCCGCGGTGGCGAAATTCGCCACCGGTGGCAAGCGCACCCCGAAGAAGGACCTCGGGCAGATCGCCATGAGCTACGGGAACGTCTACGTGGCTCAGATCGCGATGGGAGCCAACCTCACCCAGACGGTGAAGGCGTTCGCCGAGGCCGAGGCATTCCCGGGCACCTCGCTGATCATGGCCTACAGCCCGTGTATCGCGCACGGGATCGACATGCGTGGCCAGCTCGATCACCAGAAGGCAGCGGTCGAGACCGGGTACTGGCCGCTCTACCGGTACGACCCGGCCAGGGAGTCCCACGGAGACCCAGGACTCAAGTTGGACAGCCGTCCCCCGTCCCGGCCGTTCGTCGAGTTCGCCCGCTCGGAGGGCCGATTCGCCATGCTCGAACGGAACCGCCCGAAGGAGGCCGAGGAGCTGTTTGCGCAGGCCCAACAGGACATCAACGACAGGTGGCACGTGTACGAGCAGATGGTGGAGCTGCATCGCACTGCCGAGTATGCGGAGGTTGAAGGATGACGGCCGGTTTCGACATGACCACGCGGTACCTCGGGTTGGACCTCGCCAACCCCGTGGTACCGAGCTCGTCGCCACTCACCGGCGACATCGACCATCTGCATCGGCTGGTCGAAGCCGGTGCACCGGCGGTCGTGCTCCCGTCCCTGTTCGAGGAACAGGTGATCCACGAGGCCCTCTCGGTCCACCGGAGCCTCGACCAGGCGTCGGGCGCGACACCAGAGGCTCCCGAGGGGTACTTCCCCGAGCTCGACACCTACAACACCGGCGCGGGTGGGTACCTCGACCTGTTGATCGCAGCCAAGCGAGAGCTGCAGATCCCGGTGATCGCCAGTCTCAACGGTGATTCGTTCGGCGGCTGGACGCTCTACGCCCGGATCCTCCAGGACCGGGGCGCCGACGCCCTCGAGCTGAACATCTATCACATCGCCGCCGACGCCGACGAGTCGGGTTCGGCGGTGGAGGCGATGTACCTGAGGCTCGTCGAGAGCGTCCGTGACGCGATCGACATCCCCTTTGCGGTCAAGGTGGGCCCGTACTTCTCGTCGCTCGGGTCGTTCGCTCACAAGCTCTCGAGCGCCGGCGCCGACGGGCTGGTCCTGTTCAACCGCTTCTACCAGCCTGATCTGGATCTCGACACGCTCAAGGTCAAGCGGGATCTCGATCTGTCGCGTCCATCGGACTCGAGACTTGCGCTGCGATGGATCGGAATGCTGGCGGGCCGCGTCGATTGCGATCTCGCGGCGACGACGGGGATCCACAGCGGGTCCGACGTCGTCAAGATGCTCCTGGTGGGCGCCGACATCACGATGATGGCGGCAGCCCTGCTGTTGAACGGGCCGGAGCATCTTCGCACCGTCATCGACGAGGCCACCGCCTGGTTCGAGGAACGCGACTACGCGTCGGTGTCGCAGGCCAGAGGAAGCATGAGCCACGAGCACGTCGCCGACCCATCCGGCTTCGAGCGTGCCAACTACATGAAGGCGTTGACGAATTATGCGCCTGACTGGGTGTGAAGCAGGAGAATCTGCCAGAGTCGAGGTGATGAGGGAGGCAACCGCCTCAGCCGAGCCGTCGACGAGATCGGCCCACGATCTGCAGTGCACACGCCTGTCGAGACGGCCGAGCGCGCGAGCCATGTGATGGCCGCACCACGTCCCGATGGCGACGGGCGCACGAGCCCCCCGGTCCTGATCGGGCGTTGGGCCGACACTTCGTGGCGGATGTCGAATCCCGCGATCGCGCGAGACCGAGGATCGGACGCTGGATCCCTTCGTGTTTGATTCACCACCGATGACCGAGGGTTCCGCCGGCCTCGATCTTTGGGAACTGGAACGATTCGATCGTCTCCAGCGATCGTTCCCGGCGATGTATCGACAGGTCTTCTCCGACCCGAAGGCACCGAGAACTGTCGTGGTCGTGCCATCGATGAGCCTCGACACGGCCGAGCTCGCCAAGATCGACGGCGTGCTCCACTACGAGGAACGCATGCTCTGTCTCCTGATGCTGCTGAAGCTCCCGAGAACGGAGGTCGTGTACGTCACGAGTCGCAGCGTCGACCCGGCAATCGTTGACTATTACCTGCACCTGCTGCCGGGCGTCCCGGCCGCCCACGCACGGAGCCGGCTGAAGATGGTCTCGTGTGAGGACTCGAGCCTCACACCACTGACCCAGAAGGTCCTGGATCGACGCCACGTCATCGAGGCGATCCGGACGGCGATCTCGTATCCGGCGACCGCCCACATGACCTGTTTCAACTCGACCCCGCTGGAGCGAACGCTCGCCGTGCGGCTGTCACTGCCGCTGTACGCCGCAGACCCCGAGTTGGCGGTGATCGGGACGAAATCGGTCGGAAGACGGATTCTCCGAGAGGCGGGTTTGTCGGTGCCGGACGGAGTCGAGGGCATCACCGACACCGACGGTCTGGTCGATGCCGTCGTCGAGCTCCACAGCCGCAATCCGAGCCTCGAGACCGCGATCGTCAAGCTCAACGAAGGGTTCTCCGGAGAAGGCAACGCACTGTTGGATCTCAGAGGGCTGGCCGAGTCGCCGTCACCTCGCTCTGCCGCGCGGCGGGCACTCTTCGAGCGTCTCACCTGCGTCGCGGCCGGTGAGATCCCGGAGCGATTCCTCGCCAAGGTCGAGGGGATGGGGGCGATCGTCGAGGAGAAGATCAGCGGCAAGCGGTTCCGATCTCCGTCGGTGCAGATGCGCATCGACCCGACGGGTTCGATTGCGATCGTGTCGACCCACGACCAGGTGCTGTCCGGGCTCGACGGACACGTCTTCGAGGGTTGCACGTTCCCGGCTCGTCGCAGCTATCGCCTCGACCTCCACGATGCCGGCCGCCGAGTCGGACAGACCCTCAGGGACGCCGGCGTCATCGGAAGGTTCGCAGTGGACTTCGTGACGGTGAAAGAGGGCGACACCTGGACTCACCACGCGATCGAGATCAATCTTCGGAAGGGTGGAACGACATTCCCGTATCTGATGCTCGAGTTCCTGACGAACGGATCCTACGACCCGGACACGGGGGTGTTTCGGACGCCGACCGGCGACACCCGCTCGTATTACGCCACCGACAATCTGGTGCGCGAGGCCTATCGGAACCGCTCGGCAACCGAACTCATCGACCTGGCGGTCTTCAACGGCTTTCTCTACGACGCTCCGTCTCAGCAGGGGCTCGTGTTGCACCTCCTCGGAGCTGCCCCCGAGCACGGCAAGATCGGCATCGTGTCGATCGCCGACGATCGACGCCACGCACTCCAGCGATATCGGAGCGCGACCGCTGCGCTGACTCGTCATGCCGAGGAGTTGATGGGCTGAGCCCTCGACGAACAAAAGCAGGACTCGCAGAGAATGTCCCCTCGGGGCGAACCCTCCGGGTCGGACGGTTCCCGTTTCCGGATCTCAGCCGGCGTGGTGACCGGCTCCCGTACTCTCTGCAAGCCCTACTCGTCCAGTCTGCGACGATGACGACGGCCAGGACAGGGCCGAAGGTCCTGACCTGGCGACGGACCCCGACCTTCAGTGATCGACCAGGTCGTCCAGCCGTTCTGCGTGCTCGGTCCAATCCGATGGGGGAACCGGCGGATGCTCTGCGAAATCCAGCCTCCCCGCCAGAGCAGCAGCTTCGGCTCGGCAGGTCATGTTGAGCTTCTGGAGGAGATGCGAGACGTAGTTCTTCACCGTCTTCTCGGTGAGATCGAACTCCTCGGCGATCTCGCGATTGATCTTCCCCTGGCCGATACCGATCAAGACTTCGCGCTCACGAGGTGTGAGCGTGCGGAGCCGTTCGGCATCCTCGCGGGGGAACACGCGGTCGATGGAGATCATCTCGTCCCAGATGAACTCTCCGCTGTCATGTGTCTGAACGACGAGGTCGATCATCTCCAGAACGGGCGTCGACTTCTCGATGAACCCGTCGGCTCCGGCCTGCCGAGCCTTCAGCACCATGGCTGGGTGACCGACGGCGCTGACGACGATCGTCGTCGGGCGGGGAGACAGACCGTCCAGCCAGTGGACCAGTTCGAGTCCATCGAATCCCGGCAGAAGCACCTCGGTGACCACCACGTCGGGTCGGGCCTTCGGTACCGCTTCGGTCGCCTCGACGAATCCCGAGGCCGTTCCGACCAGCTTGAGCCGGCGGTCCCGACCGAAGATGCCGGCGAACGCGGTTCGCACGATCTCCTGATCATCGATGACGAAGACGCCGATCGCGGACTTTCCCATGTGCTCACCGTAGAAATGCCGCGAAATGGCAAACAGGGTCGACGGACACCGTAGGAGTGGCGAAAGTCACATTTTTCGGTTCCCGATGACCCACGGCGCCCAGAGCCGGCTCGCACCACCCTGGACGGCTCGACCACGAGAGAACGCACGGTTTCTCTCTGAGGCGAGCTTCATGGCGGAGTGTTCGGCCAAGCGACACAACTAGGACCAGACCGCGGAAGCCCAGCCGTCTGAGCGGTGCGGGGTCGTCAAGACAGGTCATCGTCGCGACCAGTGACGATCGACCCTTTCCCGATGGACGCGACGGCGCGATCGTGGTGATGGTCGGGAGTGAGCCCGAAGAAAGGGGTACACATGAAGACGATGTTGTGGTCACCATGGCTGTCCGCCGAAGAAGAGATCCGCTCCGCGATGGAGAAGTTCGATCGGCTCTTCGGTGAGGAGCGCATGATGCCTCGACCGGCAGTCGACGCCCACACCGAGGACGGCACACTGATCGTCGAAGTCGAGCTCCCGGGAGTCGACATCGAGAATGACGTGACGATCGAGGTCATCGACGACATCCTCACGGTCTCCGGGAAGACGGAACACGATCGTGAGTACGACCGTGACGGATTCCATGTGGCAGAGCGCCGTTTCGGATCCTTCCACCGGCAGATCCCGCTTCCCGACGGTGTCGACCCCGACGACATCGAGGCCGCCTACACCGCCGGTGTTCTGACCGTCCGCGTCCCACTGCCCGCAGTGGAGGTGTCCGAGCCGAAGAAGATCCCGGTCAAGCACGACTGAGGATCGCCTCGAAAGAGCAGAGCCCCTAGAGGGGGCTCTGCTCTTGTCAGAGCTCGGACAGCCCGAACACCGCTCCCCAGGGGTCTGCGACCAGCGCAGCCGGCGCGGTGTCCTCGGCCGAGGTCACTGCGAGCACGGATCCGCCGAGCCACTCGATGGCTTCACACGTATCACCGACGTCCGCCACGCCGAAGTACACCACCCAGGCCGGAGCGATCAATATCGGCGACGGCTCGAAGACCAGTCCGGCGAACGGGACGCCGGCTCGGCTGAACAGGACACACGACGGGTCGGGGTCGGCGCTCGTCGTCCAGTTGAACACGTCGAGATAGAAGTCGGCCGCGACCTCGCTCGATGCCGTGTGCAGCTCGATACCGATCATCCTCCCGCGGTCGCACTCCGCGGTGTCCGGCTCTCTCCCTGGAGGCATGTCCTCGACCACGCCGAACACGGCGCCCGTGGGATCCCGGATCAGCGCAAACCGAGATCCGTCCTCGATCTCGGCGGGTGCGTGGATGACGTCGCCACCGTGACGCCATGCCCGCTCGGCGGTTTCGTCCACACTCGCCACCGAGAAGAACACCTTCCAGCGCCCGATCCTGCCCGGCGTCTCGCCCAGGACTCCGTTGCAGGTCAAGACGACGGCGAGGCCCTCGTCGGGGTCGCCGCGAACGAGCGTCGTGTCGGGAGAGGAGAAATCACCCGTGAATTCCCAGCCGAAGAGCCTGAAGTAGAAGTCGGCGGCACCGATCAGGTCCACGGTCGAGAGGTCGAGCCGCCCGACCACTCGGGAACGAGTGTCGACGGTCACGATAACTCCTCTCTGGCGCTGTCGACAGCGTGACGCCGTGGGGCCGGCTCGTCCAGGGTCGATGGACAGTTCCGAGGCGCGCAGACCGCAGGGTGGTCGGTAACGGGACCTGTGGCCCTTCTGAGCGTGGGAGAGAATCTGCACAATCGGGACCAGGAAGGAGGCGCAGTGGAACGGCACTATGCGTTGAAGCTGGATCTCGAGGAGACCATGGACGAGACGATCGCAGTCGCTCACCTCTCGCTGTGGGGCGACACGTTCGAAGCCCGCGGAAAGGCGATGCGGAACCCGGCCGACCCCAGCATCCCGGTGATCGGTGAAGAGCTGGCGATCGCTCGATCGCTCGCCGAATTGTCGGCACAGATGCTCGAGGCCGCCCAATCGAAGATCTCGAAGCACACCGCCACCACCGGCTGAGCTCAGGCGAGCCTCACGGCGGCGCCTGATTCGTTTGCCAGTCGCAGGTGATGTTCCTGCGACACACTGAGCCATGCAGCCTGGCGGTCGGTGATCTGCTCACAGACCCAATTCCAGTGGAGTGAGACGAGCGCCCCTGGTTCCAGGCGCGCACCGTTCTGCAGGATCGAGACCGTCTCGGTGACGGTCGGCCCGACCTCGACAGAGTGGCCGTTCCACCTCAGTCGATCCGATGCGACGAGCGCCGTGTCCTCGAGCACGTCGACGACTCTCCCTTGCCTGATCCGACAGCGATCGACCACCTCGAGACCCGGGTCGACCAGGCCGGATCTGATCAGCCCGATCCACGGATACACCATGAACACGTGATAGGCGTGCGTCGGCCACCCGCCGGCGTCGATCGCGTCGCGTAGCCCCGGCCAACCGGCACGTCCGCCGAACCGCTCGCGGAGAGAATCCCCGAGCGAACTGACGCCGACAGCTCGACCTCTCGGGTCTCCGAGCCAGTAGGAGTCCACCACCTGCTCGGCAAGCGGATCCCCCCGAGA
>Ga0224512_10002413_pt1 | contig 17160 bp, 16 predicted proteins | sample SF_May12_sed_USG_4_FD_169103 | JGI IMG/M metagenome (GOLD analysis project Ga0224512, IMG submission 169103) | Sediment microbial communities from San Francisco Bay, California, United States - SF_May12_sed_USGS_13 | ecosystem: Environmental > Aquatic > Marine > Sediment | place: USA...
CTACCGCCCGGGAACGGCGGACGGCCGGCACCTGCTGGCCCACGAGCTGACCCACGTGGTCCAGCAGGGCGCCGCCGGGCCTCATCAGACGGAGCAGGAGAGCGGCGACCCGTAAGGGCGCTGCCACGCCATTCTGAGCACCGGCCATGCCCGCCATGCGCACCCACGCCACGGTCGCAAAGAGCCGGCCACCGGTTGCCCGGCAGCGCACAATCACGTAGGTGGATAGGGATCCGATGATGCGTATTCACGCCACGGCGGCCAAGAGGTCGGTTCCCATCGTTCGCTCCGCGCGGTTGCCGACCCGTCGGGCGCTCTCCAACCTGCGGACGCAGCGCCTCGAAGTGGGCCGGATCCTCGGCGCCCCCCGTCTGCAGCCGAAGCTCACGATCGGCCAACCGGACGACGTCTTCGAGCGTGAGGCGGACCGAATGGCCGACGGTGTGACGAGCATGCCGCTGGCAGCCGAGGGCGATGGGCCGATTCAGCGGATCTGCCCCGAGTGCGAAGAGGTTGGAGTGCGGCGGCGGGAGGAGGGCGAGTGCGCTGACTGCCGCCGCAAGCGGCTGCGGCGGAAGGCATCTCGTGAGCCTATGTCCTCTACCGCACCGCCCATTGTCAGCGAGGTGCTGCGCTCGTCCGGCCAGCCACTTGAAGCCGGGACCCGCACGTTCATGGAGGCGCGCTTCGGGCGCGACTTGAGCCGGGTGCGCGTGCATACCGGTGAGAGAGCTGCAGCGTCGGCTCAGGCCGTGAATGCCCTGGCCTACACCGTCGGAGACGACGTGGTCTTCGCAGCGGGGCAATTCACTCCCCAGAGGTCGAGCGGAAAGAAACTGTTGGCGCATGAGTTGGCGCACGTCGTGCAACAAACGAGACCGACTCCCCTTCAGGGCGCTGCCGATAGATCCCGCGGGCCGTTCGCGTCCAGGGCAGTTGCGCTGTTGAGCCGGGACCGCAGCATCGTGCATCGTGCCGAAGACCCGCGAGAATCGTCTGACCCGACAGCGATGCTCGGGGCTCTCATTGAGAACCTCGAACGGGCCCGTAGCGCTGCCAGTGCTAATGGAGAATCACTGGCAGACCGGGTACAGGTGGAGACCGTTTCCCGTGGCATGGACCGGTTGCGTGAAGTGGCTAACGGCAGCGATGAAGCGCTCAAACTGCGCGTCTTGGCCGCATTCACGCCGGAAAGGCTGGAGCAGGCGGAAGTTGACATCCTGTCACAGGCACGCGGGACCAACGCTACCCGAGAACCATCTGGTGTCAGCGTGCATGAGCAGCGGCCAGAGAGCCTGGCTGCCAAGTCGCTCACCCTCAGCCACCCCCGCGACTCGGCCGAGGTCGAAGCCGATAGGGTGGCCGAGGCCGTCGTCTCCGGAAGCCATGTTTCGGTGCCTCGGGAGGCCGCCCCGGGTCGGGTGAACCGGTTTGTGGCGGAAGGGTTGATTGTGGCCGGTGAGGCACTCTTGGCAGCGGACGCGGCGGCGGCCCCAGTGGAGGTGGCCACGGGTCCTCCGGGATGGGCCGTGGGTTTGGGGATTGCAGCCGTGGCCGTCGTCCTGATTGGCGCAGGTGTTGTCATCTATTCGGTTACCTCCGAGGACGAACCTGAGGCGGAACCTGCGCCTGAGCCTGATCCGGCTGCCGCGGAGACCGACACGGACGAAGAGGCACCGATGTGCGCGACAGAGTATCCACGGTACCCCGAATGCTGGGAACTACCCGAGGAGTACATCTACTCCAGCGCGCAGAGTGCCTTGCGTGCCATGAAGACGATGACGGGGAATCCCAATCTCACTCTTCACAACCCCAGTGTGGCGACTGGAGGTCCTTGTCCGGGGCTGGGAGAGCATCACAACGTCCGTACCGGAGGCGCGCGGGCAGGTTCCATTACGTGCTGTCCCTGTTGCCTCGACAGCTTCCCGCCAACGTTGGACTTCCAGTGTCGCATTGTCTTGTGAAGATGATGGACGGCTCTGAAGAGCTAACCGCGCTTCGCCGAGGAGCCGAGGTAGAAGATTGGAACAGCTGCCAGAGAGCCGTCGAGATGCTGCTGCGTCGTCTCTCTCCGATAGCGGCGGTGCGGTTGGCCGCCCGGCAATTGTGGTCGAGCTTGGTCAGCTTCGAACGCCATCATCCCTCCGCCAAATGGGCTCGCGAACACCTGGCCCGGATCGAGGATGGAGAGGAACACCTCAGGGTGCCGCCCGAGGCATTGGCGGAGTATCCTGGCCCTGGCGGCAACAACTTCGTAGCGGGCGTCGAGGCTCTAACCGAGGCGTACGGCGCTGATTGCGACCCAGATCGCCGTGTACACAAGGCGGCTCATGCTGTCTCCCAAGCTGTCATGGTCAGTGCCCTCGACGTCGGAGGAACCGAGCGGCCCGAGATCTGGAGGCGCTGGTATGAGAGAGCGCTTTCTGGAGCTCGACCCTCTCTCGACTCCCATCCGCTCCTGGAGATCTCGAACCTTGAGAGGGTCGCAGAACACAGACGTTCGAGGTGGTTTGCGATCGCAGATGAACTCGAAGCCTTGCTCGGCAGGGAGTAGGTCGTCAACGACCCAGCGACGACGATTGTGGGCCAGACACGGGACGGGAGAAACAGACCGGTGGTAGGCCGAGACGAGGGATACGCCGGAAGGAGGTGGTAGGGAATGCCCGGGAGGTGGACGAGGCGCTACATGCTGCGGCCGGTGACGCACTGCAGGTCCGGATGTAGTCCAGGCCGGTGATGTGGCGAGAGGTCGCTCTCCTGTCGAGCGTCACCGGCTTCCTCGCCTTCAGCGTAAGCGAGACGAAGCTTCTCGCTCCGTTCCGGGAGTGGCTCGCGGCGCGGAGCGCGCCCCTCGGGAAGCTGGTCTCTTGCGGTTTCTGCACCGGGTTCTGGGTCGCCGTCGCCCTGGAGGCGATCTACCGGCCGCGGCTCTTCCACGCGTGGCGGCCTCTCGACCTGGCCTTGACCGCCTTCGTGATCGCCTGGCTGGCCGCGTTTCAGTGGCTGGCGCTGTGCTGGCTCATGGACCGGGCGGGCAAGTAGCGAGACGAGGCGATCGCGCGCGCCCGCACTTCGGATCTCCGCCGGCCTCCCCGCCTCGACGAGGCGCTGAGCGCCGCCGGGAGAGGGTCGCCCGCAAGCCTGCCCGCGCTCGTCGAGCTACTTCGCCGGAGGCGGCTGCCAGAGATCGAACGGGCGAACTTCGGCGATCCGCGTGAAATCGCGGTCCGTCGTCAGCAGGGTCAGGCCGTGGCGCAGGCAGAGCTGGGCGAGGAGGGCGTCGATGGTGCCGACTTGTGCCCCGTGGCGCCGGCAGGCGTTGCGCAGATCGGCGGCCTGCACGTGGTCGTGGCGGTCGGGCACGAGGAAGGGGATGGCCGCAAAACGGTCGAGGATCGCGTCCCGCGCCGGCGGGCCGGCGAAGCCCTGGAGAAGCTCCTGCAGCACGAGCCCCGTGGTGAAGATCGGGTCACCGCCGGCCAGCGCGGAGGAGAGGAAGCGCACCGCCGGCTCGCCGGGAGGGCGGTCGCGGCGCAGCGCGAGCGACCACACGCTGGTGTCGACGAGGAGATTCAATCCCGCGAGCGCTCGTGCTTGTAGTCGAACGCGGGATCCCAATCCAGGGCGCCGAAGAGATCCAGCAGCCGCGCCTGCTCGCGACGGGCGATGAACTCCTGCAGCGCTCGCGTAACCGTCGCTTTCTTGGTCCGCTCGCCCCCGACGGCGAGCGCGCGATCGAGGAGTTCCGGATCGAGCGCCAGGTTCGTCGCCATGTGTAGAGTATCACACATCATGTCGCACACTTTCAAGCCCGGCGGCCAGCCCTGCCCGGGCCGTGGGTCCTGCACTCGAGACGGAGATCGGGGTCGAGATCTCGCAGGGTGGCGGCGCATCGGGCCGCGGGGCCTCGGGCGGGCACCGCGGACGGCCGCCCAGGGCATACACTGGCGAGCCATGGGCGGAAGCTCGGCGTCCGACCTCGCGGTCTTCGAGCGCATCGTGGAGCTGCTCCGGGCGCGGGGCTGCCCGTTCGAGCTGCTCGAGCACCCGGCGGCGGCCACGGCCCGGGAGGCGGCGGCGGCCCGCGGGACGGAGCTCGCGCTCGGCACCAAGGCGATCCTCTTCAAGTACGGGAAAGAGCTGGGCGTCTTCGCGATGAGCGCCGACCGCGCCGTCCACTCGGCGCGGATCCGCCGCGCGCTCGGGGTGCAGCGCACCCGCTTCGCCACCGCCGCCGAGCTGCGCGAGCTGACGGGTCTCGCGCCCGGCGAGGTGCCCCCCTTCGGCGAGCCGGTGCTGCCGTTCCCGCTCTACGCCGACCCCTCGGTCCTCGAGCGTCCGACGATGCTCTTCACGGCCGGCTCGCGGACCCGGTCGATCCGCATGGCGCCGCGCGACTACGAGGCCGCCGCGAAACCCCGCGTCTTTCGTTTCGTACGGTGAAGGAGCCCCGCCGTCAAGGACGTTTCCGGAGGAGAACCCCGATGCTCTCGACACGCTGGTCCTGGATGATCCTGTTGGCCGCCGCCGCGGCGCCGGCCGCCGAGCTCGAGCTGCAGCCGTGCGAGATCCCGGGCTTTGCGGGGGCGGCGCGCTGCGGCACCTACGAGGTGTTCGAGAACCGGGCGGCGATGGCGGGCCGCACGATCCCGCTCAACGTCGTCGTCCTGCCGGCCCGCGGCGAGAGCCCGGCGCCGGACCCCCTGGTCTTCTTTGCCGGCGGTCCCGGCGGATCGACGGTCGAGATGGCGCCGGGGCTGGCGACCTTCATGGCCGCAGAGCTCGAGCGCCGCGACTTCCTGCTGGTGGACTACCGGGGCACCGGCAAGTCGAAGCCGCTGTTCTGCCCGTACCAGAAGGAGCTGCAGCGAGGGATCACCGAGGCGCTCGAGACCTTCCTGCCGGTCGACCTGCTCGAGGAATGCGCCGCCGCGCTCGAGGAGGACGCCGACCTGACGCAGTACACGACCCCGAACATCGTCGACGACGTGGCGCAGGTGGCCCGGGCGCTCGGCTACGAGAAGGTCAATCTCTCGGGCGGCTCCTACGGCTCGCGGGCCGCGCTCGTCTTCATGCGCCGGCACCCCGAGATGGTGCGCACTGCGGTGATCGAGGGCGTCGTGCCGACCGACGTCCGCATGCCCGTCACCCTCGCCGCCGACGCCCAGGCCGCGCTCGACGGCTGGTTCCGGGAGTGCGCCGAGGACGCGGATTGCGCCGCTGCGTTTCCGGATCCGGAGGCCGATCTCGCCACGGTCCTCGCCGAGCTCGACGCCGGTGCGAAGACGATCGCGGTGACCGACCCCGGGACCCGCGAGACCGTCGAGCTCACGCTGTCGCGCAACGCCCTGGTCCAGACGCTGCGCTACATGCTCTATTCCTCCATGTCCGCACTGCGGATCCCGGCCTTCCTGCACGCCGCCGCCGGCGGCGACTGGGAGCCGATGGCGCAGACCGCCTACAGCGTGGGCGGGCTCCTCATGGTCTCGATCCCGGACGGCCTGTACCTGTCGGTCACCTGCGCCGAGGACGTCTCCCGGATCGGCCCCAACGCGGCGGCGATCCAGACCGGCTTCCTCGGCGACTTCCGGCTGCGCCAGCAGGTGGCGGCGTGCGGCAAGTGGCTGGCGGCCGAGCTGCCGGCGGGCTATCACGATCCGGTGGAATCGACGGTACCGGTCCTCATCATCTCCGGGGAGCGGGACCCGGCGACCCCGGCGCGGTGCGGCTACGAGGCCCAGGAGTTTCTTCCCGCGAGCGTGCATCTGGTGGTGCCCGACGGTGCTCACGGCTGGTTCGGGCTGAGCGGCATCAAGTGCATCGACGAGCTCCAGTCTCGTTTCCTGGAGACGGCCAGCGTCGAGGGACTCGGCGTCGACGGCTGCGTCGCGGGGATCGCGCGCCCTCCGTTCCTGCTCGCGGTTCCCCGTGAGGAGGAGATCGAGATGAGCCGCGAGGCCCTCGAGCGCTTCGCCGGCGTCTACGCCGCCGAGGCCGGCGGCATCCAGGCGGTCTTCGAGGTGACGGACGAGGGGCTCATGGTCACCTTTGGCCAGGACGTGCGGCGGTTCGTGCCGCTCGCCGCCTTGCGCTTCAAGATCGACGGCGATCCGTCGGGCAACGTCTTCGAGTTCGTCGAGCGCGACGGCGAGATCGTGGCGTTCGAGGTGATGAGCGCCGGCACCTCGCAGCTCCAGCTGATCAAGCAGTAGCCGGCAGCGGCGGGCGGCTCACAGCAGCCGCAGCTGCGGCGGCTGGAGCCGGCGCCAGACCCCGTCGACGACCGCGTCGACCCAGCGCTGTCGGTGGCGCGGATCGAGCTCGACGAGGGGCAGCCCGCGCTCCTCCAGCTCCTCGAGCAGGCGCTCGTCGACGGCGCGCTGGAACGCCGGGTCGGTGGCGCGCACGCCGTCCGCCGACGGCTCGTCGACGATGGGCACGCGCACCAGCATCCCGTACGAGCCCAGCCAGGCGTCGAGCAGCGGCTCGAGCTCGCCTCTCGGACCGGCGGCCAGGAGCAGGTAGACGTAGTTGTCGAGCACGCTGCGGTCGCAGATGACGACCGGGTAGCGCTCCTGGGCGGCGAGCTCCTCGGCGATCTGGGTGTGGAGGATCCAGGACTGCGCCGCGACGCCCGTCTCCTCGTTGATCGGCAGCGGGCAGCGCCGGGCCACCTCGCGCACCACTTCCACCGATACGTCGAGCGCCTTGAGCCGCGCCGCCAATCCGTAGCACAGGGTCGTCTTGCCGACCCCGTGGCTGCCGATGAAGGCGATCTTGAGCGAGGGAGCAACGGTGGGCATACGCGGTGATTGTAGCGCCGCCCGGCCCCGGACTCGCCGCCGCGGGAGCCTCGTGGATCGGGATCAGGCGGTGACTTGGATGCCGCTGCCCGTCACGACGGAGCCGATCTCCGCGGCCTCGAGCCCACGCTCGGTGGCGGCGCGCAGCGCGGCCTCGGCGGCGGCCGCGGGCAGGGCGATGAGCAGGCCGCCGGAGGTCTCGGGGCTGAAGCCGATCTGCTGCTGCCAGTCGGCGAGCTCGGGGGCGAGCTCGACGCCGGGGCCGAAGTGGGCGCGGTTGGAGCCCGCGCCGCCCGGGTAGAGCCACAGCTCCCCCAGCCGCTCGGCTCCGGGCAGCCAGGGGAGGCTTCCGTAGCGGATCTCGAGGCCCACGGCGCTGGCCTGCGCCAGCTCGGAGGCGTGGCCGAACAGGCCGAACCCGGTGACGTCGGTGACGGCGGTCGCGCCGTGCTCGCGGGCGAGAGCCGCGGCCTCGGCGTTGAGGCGCATCATGCTGCGGGTGGCCGCCTCGACCTCGCCGGCGGTCGCCCGGTCCCGCATCGCGGCGGTGGTCACGACCCCGGACCCGAGCGGCTTCGTGAGGAGCAGCCGGTCGCCCGGCCGGGCGCCGCTCTTCCTCGTCAGGTGCCGCGGATCGATCGTTCCCAGGACGACGAGGCCGTACTTGGGCTCGTCGTCGGCGATCGTGTGGCCGCCGGCGACGGGGATCCCGGCCTCGAGCGCCTTCTCGGCGCCGCCCCGCAGGATAGTCGCGGACACCTCGAGCGGCACCTTGCCCGACAGGGCGGCGACGTTCAAGCCGAGGATCGGCCGCGCCCCCATGGCGTAGGCGTCGCTCAGGCTGTTCGCCGCCGCGATCGCCCCGAACGCGTAGGGGTCGTCGACGATCGGGGTGAAGAAGTCGACGGTGACGACGATCGCGAGATCGTCGCTCACGAGGTACACGGCCGCGTCGTCCGCCAGGTCGAGCCCGACCAACAGGCGGTCGAACGTCGCGCCGGCGAAGGTCTCCTCGAGGGGGCGCAGGACCTGCGCCAGGGCGTCAGCCGCCAGCTTGCTCGCTCACCCGGCGCAGGAGGCGAGGCTCGTCAGGCGGATGCGGTCGCGTTTGTCGGTCATCACGGGGAGATCTTATCGCGCTGCCGCGAGCCGACGGGCCTCTCGCGGACCGGGGCTTGCGGTGCTAGGGTGGATGGCCGAGATGACCGACGCACGCCCAGGCCCCTCCCGCCGCCCCGGCCCCGCGGCTCGCTGTGCGGTCTTGCTGGCCGCGAGCGCGTTGCTGTCGGGCCTCGGCTGGCCGGAGACGGAACGAGGCGACCTGACGCACTCGCATGCGGGTCCGCGGCAGGTGGCGGTCGACGCGGTCCACCAGGAGCAGCCGACGCACCTCGACGTGTCGTCCATTTTCGACGATTGGTCCTGCCGGGCCTGTCTCGCGCAGAGCAGGCAGGCCGAGAGCTCGGGAGCCGTGGCGGAGGCGCCCTACCAGTCGCCGGCCGAGGCCCGCGGCGCGGCGGCCGCGCGAGCGGTCCCGACCCGGCCCGAGACCGGCCGCGGTCCCTCCCGCGCCCCGCCTCCCGCGCCCTAGTTCCGAGTCGGCAATCGGGAGTCCGGCGACCGGCAGGCGGTCGCCGCAAGAACCGCGGCTCGAGGGTCGCGGGCTCCGGTCGGGAGGTGGCCATGAGAACTGTCAAGTGGATGCCGGGGATCGCGGCGGGAGCGATCGTGCTCCTGGCGAGCTCGCCGGCCTCGGCGGCGGCGGCCGACGAGGCCGTGGAGCAGCTGCGCGGCGAGCTCGAAGCGATGCGCACGCGCTACGAGGCACGGATCGAGGCGCTCGAGCGGCGCGTGCGCGAGCTCGAAGACGCGGCGAGCGTCGTGCCATCCGCGGACCCGGGGGTCGCCGCCTCCGATCTCGAGGCTCTCCGCGAGGCGGCACGGGAGGCGGCGGGGGCCGGCGCCGTGCCTTCCGAGCGGCCTGCGGTGGAGGGCGCCAGGGTGGGCCTCAACCGGCTCAACCCCGAGATCTCCTTCACCGGGGACGTCCTGGCCGTCGGGGGCGGCGGTGGCGAGGACTTCGAAGGGCGCGAGTTCGAGCTCGACCTGCAGTCCGCCCTCGACCCCTTCTCCCGCACCCGCTGGACGCTCGCCTTCTCGCCCGACGAGGGCGTGGAGATCGAGGAGGGGTGGATCCTCTACAGCGGGCTGCCCGGCGGCCTGGCGCTCAAGGCGGGCAAGTTCCGGCAGCGGTTCGGGCCTCTCAACCAGCAGCATTCGCACGCCCTGCCGCAGAGCGACTATCCCCTCGTCCTCTCCAGCTACTTCGACGCCGAGGGCCTGGCGCAGACCGGGGTCTCCCTGAGCTGGCTGCTGCCCCGGCCCTGGGCGAGCGCCAACGAGGTCGTCCTGGAGGCGACGGACGGCGAGAGCGCGGCGTTCGGCGGCGGCGACTTCGAGCGGCTCGTGGTCCTCGGCAGGCTCAAGAGCTACTGGGACCTGAGCCCGGCGACCTACTTCGAATGGGGCCTGTCGGGGATCTCCGGCCGGGCCGGCGGCGGTCTCGACTCAGAGGTCCTGGGCAGCGACGTGACGCTCCACTGGCAGCCGCCCGCCCGCTCCAAGTACCGCGAGGTCACCTGGCGCACCGAGGTGCTGCGCTCGCGGCGCGACGACCCCGCCGGCGTGGCGCGGCAGGCCTGGGGCGGCTACTCGTACCTCGAGGGCCTGCTGCGGCGCAACCTCTACGCCGGAGTGCGCTACGACCGGGTGGAGGATCCCCTGGAGCCGGAGCGCGTCACCACGGGCTGGGTGCCCTACCTCACCTGGTGGCAGAGCGAGTACGTCCGCCTGCGGGCGCTGTACCGCGCGATCGAGGAGCCCGGCGGCGAGCGTCAGAACGAGCTCACCTTCCAGATCACCTGGGCGGCCGGACCCCACAAGCACGAGGCCTATTGAGGTGGCCATGGAGAAGATTCCGACTCTCGCAGTCCTGCTCTCGAGCATTCTCGCCGCGGTTGTCGCCGCCCCGGGCGTCGCGGCAGGCGCCGAGACGGTCCGGGTCGTCACGACCCTCTCGGCCTACGGCTCGCTCGCGCGGGAGGTCGGAGGCGACCGGGTCGAGGTCGAGTCGATCGCCCGCGGCGACGAGGACGCCCACTTCGTCAAGCCGAAGCCCTCGTACGCGCTGATGCTCCAGAAGGCCGATCTGTTCGTCACCACCGGGCTCGACCTCGAGCTCTGGGCGCCGGTGCTGGTGGAGAAGTCGGGCAACCGCGGCATCCGCGAGGGCGAGCCGGGCCTCGTCAACGCGAGCCTCGGGGTCGCCCTGCTCGACGTGCCGGCGTCCGCGGACCGCTCCGCGGGCGACGTCCACATCTACGGCAACCCGCACATCCACACCAGCCCGATCGCCGCCAAGACGATCGCGGCCAACATCGCGGCGGGCCTCGAGCGGGTCGATCCCGCCGGCGCCGCCACCTACCGCGCCAACCTCGAGCGCTTCCGCCGGCGGATCGACGAGGGCCTCTACGGCGCCGAGCTGGTGGAGATCCTGGGCTCCGAGACGCTCGACGGCCTGGCCCGGCAAGGCCGGCTGATCGGCTTTCTCGAGGGTCAGGTCCTCGACGGCGCGCCCCTGCTCGCCAAGCTCGGCGGCTGGCTCGGCCGCGGGCTGGCGTTTCGCGGGCGCGAGATCATCGCCTACCACAAGAACTGGATCTACTTCACCGACCTCTTCGGGCTCGAGGTGGTCGACTACGTGGAGCCGAAGCCGGGGATCCCGCCTTCGGCGCGGCACGTCAAGGAGCTGATCGACGAGATCGAGGCGCGGCACATCCGGGTCCTGATCGCCGCCAACTACTTCGCTCCGGAGAAGCCGCAGACCATCGCGGAGCGCACCGGCTGCCGCGCCGTGATCCTGCCGCTGGGCACCGGCGCCGGCGGCGCCGCGGACTACTTCGATCTCGTCGACCTCTGGGTCGACGGCGTGGCCGGCGGCTTCGCCGGCGGGGGGGGCTGACGCCATGCTCGAGGTTCTCCAGTTCCTGGCCGCGCCGTTTGCCGCGTGCGCGGTGCTGGTGGCGATCCTCGGCTATCTGGGTCTGCACGTCCTGGAGCGCGAGATCATCTTCGTCGACCTGGCCCTGGCCCAGATCGCCGCGTTCGGGGCGCTCGTCGGCTTCCTGTTCGGGCACGAGCCGCACAGCGTGGCCTCCCTGGGCTACGCGCTGGCGAGCACCGCCGCGGGCGCCGCCATCTTCAGCTTCACCCGCACCAAGGAGAGCGGCGTTCCGCAAGAGGCGTTGATCGGCATCACCTACGTCGTGACCTCGGCGGCCACCATCATCGTCGCCGACCTGGCGCCGGAGGGGGCCGAGCACATCAAAGATCTCCTGGCCGGAAGCATCGTCTGGGTGACCTGGCGGTCGGTGGCCCGGATCCTCGTCGTCTGCGCGGCCGTCGGGCTCTTTCACTACCTCTTCCGCCGCCGCTTCCTGGCGATCTCCGAGAGCCCCGAGAAGGCCAGGGCGGCGGGCGTCGGCCTCAAGCGCTGGGACTTCCTGTTCTACATCTCGTTCGGCCTCGTGATCACGGTCGCGGTCGAGGTCGCCGGCGTGCTCATGGTCTTCGCCTACCTCGTGGCGCCTGCCATCGTCGCCCTGGCGTCGAGCAGCCGCTGGCGAGTCCGTCTGCTCATCGCCTGGGTGGTCGGCGGCGCCGCCAGCGCGATCGGCCTCCTGGCCTCGTACCGCTGGGACTACCCGAGCGGCCCGGCCATCGTCTGCGCCCTGGGGCTGCTGCTGCTCGCTTTCGGGGCCTGGCGCGGCTTCGCGCGGCGGCCGCGCTAGAGCGTCTGCTCCGCGACCCAGGGAAGATCGGACCGCCGGGGCGGGTTGTCATTGGAGATGAGGCGGGCCTGGATTCTGGGATGGACCCTGCTGGCGGCCGCGGCGGCAGCCCGGGAGAGCGCCGGTACGTCGCAGGTGCTCGACGTCGTGGAGGTCGAGGTGCCGGTCCACGTGGTGGTCGACGGGGCGCCGTTGCGGGGGCTCACGCGCGACGACTTCACCCTCGTCGCGGCCGGCAAGAAGCGGGAGATCGTCGGCTTCCGGGTGATCGACCTCGAGGCGCCGGCGGCGACCGCGGGAGAGCGGGCGGCGGCGAACGGGGCGCCGGTTCCCCTCGGTGCCCGGCGCCACTTCGTGCTGCTCTTCGACCTCTCGTTCGCCACCCCGGCGAAGATCTTCCGGGCTCGCGATGCCGCGCTGCGGGTGGTGCGCGAGCGGCTGGACGCGACCGATCTGGTGTCCGTCGCCACCTTCTCGATCGGCGAGGGGGTGACCGTGATGCTTGGCTTCACGCCCGACCGGGCGCAGGTGGAGGAGGCGCTGGCGAGCCTCGGGCGGCGTCAGATCGCCGAAGGGAGGCGCGATCCGCTCGGGCTGGTCTTCGCGGGGCCGGGCATCGACTCGAGCGGCGGCGGCGCCGCCGGCCTCGACCGTTTCGGCGAGACGGCGCCGACCGCGTCGGCGCGGGACCTGCTCGCGATCCAGACCCAGGCTGCCCTCGTGAACGCCCACCAGACGCTGAACGAGGCGCTGGCCGAGCTGGCCCGGACCCTGCGCCCGGTCCCGGGTCGCAAGCACGTCCTCTATCTCTCGGAGGGTGCCAGCAGCACGGTGCTGCTGGGGATCGGCCGCGGCACCACGGCGGCCGAGCGCGAGAGCATCCTGGCGACCAACGAAGCCGCGGCGCGGGGCCGGCTCTGGGAAGTGGACTCCAACGCCCGCTTCGGGTACACGAGCTCTCTCGTGCAGTTCGAGAACATGCTGAAGGAGTTCGTGCGCGGCGGGGCGAGCATCCAGGCGATCGACGTCGGCGGCGTCGGGGCCGAGGGCGAGGGCGGCGGCGACGACACGCTGTTCATGATGGCGAACAAGACCGGCGGCGAGCACGTCCGCAACTACAACGACCTGGACGCGGCGATGGGCCGGATCCTCTCCCACACGGCCGTCTCGTACGTCCTGACGTTCGAGGCTCCGCCGGCGCGTGCGGGCGGCCGCTACGAGGAGATCAAGGTCCGCCTGAACAAGAAGGTGCGCGGCGCCCGGCTCGAGCATCGGCCCGGCTACTTCACGCCGGTGCCGTTCGCGGAGCGCTCGCCCACGGAGCGGCGCGCGGAGGCGGCAGCGTGGATTCTCGACGACGAGCCGCGCAACGGGCTCGCCGTGGCCGTCGAGGCCGGACCGCTGCCGCCGGAAGCGCCCGGACCGGGCAACGTCCGCGTCGCCATCGAGGTCGCCACGGCTTCGCTGCCGCGGCCGCGCGCCGGCTCCGGCGCGCTCGCCGTCGAGATCTACGGCTACGCCATCGCCGGCGACGGGCGGATCGCCGGGTTCTTCGATCACGGATTCGCCGTCGGACCGGACCAGCGCGACGCAGCCGAGCCGATCCGCTACGAGACCCGCCTCGACCTGGCCCCGGGCACCTACGACCTGCGCATTCTCGTCCGCGAGAGCTCGCAGGGGGCGACCGCCACGCGCTCGCGGCCCTTGCAGGTGAGCCCGGCCAGCGGCTGAACGGCGAGCGGGCCGTGCCCTACGGAAGCACCCGCGGGGAGGACCGCCTGGCGAGGCATTGGGAGAACCGAGCCGGGGGGCGACCCAGCAGCCACTCGAGGACACCGGAGCCGCCGGCCATGCCGTAGCGCTCGTAGTAGCGGAACATCGCGGCCAGCGTCTCGCGGGGGTACGACCCCGGAGCCAGTCCTGCTCCGCGCGCCCAGGCGTCGACGGGGACGGCCTCGGCGCGAACGGCTCGCCCCAGGTGGCGGCCGAGGGCGTCGGCGATCTCCGTCTGATCGAGCAGCTCGGGGGCGCAGAGCTCGTAGGTGGCGCCGGCGTGCCGCGGGTCGGTCAGTACTCGCGCGGCGGCCGCCGCGACGTCCTCGAGATCGACCATCACGAGCCGTGTCGAGAGCGCGTAGGGCACCGGGTACACGCCCTCCCGGACGATCCGCTCCCACGGGGCGAAGACGTTCTGCATGTAGGGGGCCGGCTGCAGGATCGTGAACGGCAGGCCCGAGGCGAGCAAAGCCTCCTCGACCCGCAGCTTGGCCCAGTGGTGCGGCATCGCCTCGGTTTGCGGGTGGAGCACCGAATGGAAGACGAACCGCTCGACGCCCGCCGCGCGGGCGGCGGCGATGACCCCGCTGCCGATGGCCGTCTCGGCAGGATGGACGTTGGGGCAGATGTGGTAGACGCCGCGGGCGCCGCGTGCCGCCTCGCGGACGTCGCCTTCGTCCAGCAGGTCCCCCGCGAAGACCTCGTCCACGCCGAGCCGCGCGACCGCGTCCCGCTGCCGGGGCTCGCGGACGAAGGCCCGCACGGCGAGGCCGCCACCGCGAAGGGCGCGAAGGACCGCCCGGCCCGTCTTGCCGGCCGCGCCCGTGACGAGCACGACGTGTCGCGTCTCCGCGGAGCTCATCGCCGGGCGACGGCCTAGTAGCGCCTTCCGGAACGGCGCCCGCGCCGCGGCCGCCGGGGCCTCTCGAGGCCGGCGCGCGCCGGCACCGGGGCGGTGACGGCCACCGCGGCGCCGGACAGCCGTTCGGCGGCCACGGCCTTGCGCTCGGCCTTGGCGCGGGCGCGGGCCCGATCTTCGGCCTTGCGGGCGCGGATCTCGGCGATGCGCTCGCCGATGGGGATCTCGAAGCGCCCGGCCGGCGCCTGGTCGTAGTCGAAGCCCGGCAGCGTCGCGCGGGGCAGCGTCTTGCCCACCGCTCGCTCGATGGCCGAGAGCTCGGCGCGCTCCTGGGGAGCGGCGAACGTCAGGGCCTCCCCGGTGGCGCCGGCACGGGCCGTGCGGCCCACCCGGTGGATGTAGTCCTCGGGGACGTTGGGGACGTCGAAGTTGACGACGTGCGAAAGGGCGGCGATGTCGATCCCGCGGGCGGCGACGTCGGTCGCCACGAGGACTCGATAGCGCCCGCTCTTGAAGCCGTCGAGCGCCAGGGTGCGCTGCCCCTGGCTGCGGTTGCCGTGGATCCGCTCGCACTCGATGGCGTGCTGCTGCAGAAAGGCCGCCAAGCGATTGGCGCGGTGCTTGGTGCGGGTGAAGACGAGGGCGTTGGCCAGCGTGTCGCCACGCAGCAGGGCCAGCAGCAGCTGGGGCTTGAGCCGCTCGGGCACCGGGTAGATCTGCTGGCGCACTCCCGAGGCGGGAGCCGGCGGCCGCTCGACGTCGAGCACGGCGGGATCGCGCATCAGCTGGCGCGCCAGGTGGACGATCGGCGGCGGGATCGTCGCCGAGAAGAGCAGCGTCTGCTCGGCCTTGGGCAGCGCGGCGAGGACGCGCTTGATGTCCGGCAGGAAGCCCATGTCGAGCATGCGGTCGGCCTCGTCGAGGACGAGCACCTCGAGCCCCGCGAGCCTGGCGTAGGGGTGCTGCAGGTGATCGAGCAGCCGTCCCGGACAGGCGACGACGAGGTCGACGCCGCGGCGCAGGGCCCGCTCCTGGGGCGCCGCGGGCACCCCGCCGAAGACCGCGGCCGCGCGCAGCTCGGTGTGGCGGGCCAGCGCGCCGAAATGCTCGACGATCTGCGCGGCGAGCTCGCGGGTCGGCGCGAGCACGAGCGCCCGGGTCCGGCCGCGGGGGACGGCGAGCAGCCGGTTCATGATCGGCAGCAGGAAGGCCGCGGTCTTGCCGCTGCCGGTCATGGCGCAGGCCACGACGTCGCGGCCCGCGAGGCAGTGGGGGATGGCGTCGCGCTGGATCGGCGTCGGCTCGGTGAAGCCGGCGTCGGCCGCCGCGCGCAGCAGGGAGGGGTGGAGATCGAACGAGGAGAAGCTCATGGCGAAACCTGCACTCTCTCCGCGAACGCGCCTCGGCCGAGCGGCCGGGCCGGCGCGTGCAGCGGGTGATTCCGGCTGGAACGAGGGGAGCGGGCGGTACCTAGCCGGCGAGGCCGCTGCTGGGACACGCGGCCCCGGTCTGGCTCGGGCGCCGGCAGTCCCCGGGGGGACGGCGACCGAGGGCGGAGCCTGTCACATCCCGCGGCGGATGCCTAGTGTCCTGCGCGGGACCCTGGCCCGGACCTCCTGCGACCCGGTCGAAGAGGGGTATCATGACGGATCTTCACGCGGCTCCACTCGACGCGCCGCATGCGGCGGGGAGTGGGAAGGGGACGGGAATGGACGAACCGGCAGCGCCGGACCTCGCTTCGATCGAGAGGCGTGACCGTCATCTCTGGTGGGTCACCCTGTTTCTCCTCGTGCTCCTGGCCCTGGTGGCGGCGCTCGCGGTCGCCGGATGGATCGGCTTCGAAGGGCTCGATCCGAGCCTTCCGCGGCTCGTCCGCCCGGCGATCCTCCTCGGACTCCTCCTGCCCGTCGGCCTCTTCTGCGTCTACGCCCTCCACGCGCGCGCCGAGTCCGCGAGGACCCGGCGGCTCTATCAGAGTCAGGCGGCGCGGGATCCCCTGACGGGACTTCTGAACCGCCAGTCCTTCGCGGAGCGGTTCGGCCAGGAGGTCTCGCGCTCGCGGCGCGAGGGACGGCCGTTCGCCGTCATGCTGTGCGATCTCGACCACTTCAAGCAGCTCAACGACTCGTACGGTCACCAGGTCGGCGACCACGTCCTCCAGCTCGTGGCGACGAGCGTCCTCGACGGCACGCGCGGGACGGACCTCGTGTTCCGCTGGGGCGGCGACGAGCTGCTGCTCCTGCTGGCGGTGAACGCCCGGGACGGCGCCCTGATCGCCGCGCGCCGCATCCGGCAGGGGGTGATCAAGATCGCGACCTCCCGGCGGCTGCCTCTCGATCTCAGCATCGGCGTCGCCTTCTATCCGGAGCACGCCACGGACCCGAAGGAACTCATCCGCCTCGCCGACCGGGCGCTGTACGTCGGCAAGAAGAGCGGCGACAAGATTCACGTCAGCGGGGAGGTCGACGCGGAAGGTGATGCGATGGAGTCCGCCGACCCGCCCGCCGGGGGCTCCGAGCGGGCTTGACGTGACGGCCGTCGCCAGCCCGGCGCGAGGCGCCCGCGGGGCCCTGGGGGAGCCCTAGCCCTTCGCTTCGCCCTCGGGCGCTCGCGCCATGGGCTGCCTCGCTCCGTGCTCGGCGGCCGGGTGCGGCTCGACGGGCCGCAGCACGGGCCGCTTGGGGGCGACGCCGTCACCCGAGGAGCGGCCCACCAGGTGCCTCGAGGCCCAGGGGACGAGGTAACGGCCGATCCAGGAGACCTCGGCTCGCAGGCGTTCGAGGGCGGGCCGCGGCGCCGGCTCGGGGAGGGGCTCACGCCAAGCACCGTCGGCGCCGGGCAGCTCCAGGGCGTGCGCCAGGGCCGCGGCGAT
>Ga0224512_10002414_pt1 | contig 17151 bp, 24 predicted proteins | sample SF_May12_sed_USG_4_FD_169103 | JGI IMG/M metagenome (GOLD analysis project Ga0224512, IMG submission 169103) | Sediment microbial communities from San Francisco Bay, California, United States - SF_May12_sed_USGS_13 | ecosystem: Environmental > Aquatic > Marine > Sediment | place: USA...
GGCCAGGAACTCGGAGAGGTCGCCCAGCGCCGCCGAGAGCAGCACGAATACGAGCAGCAGCGCGACGGCGAAGCCCGCGCCGACCCAGATCGGAGCCACGGGAAGGGCGGCGAAGATCCGGTCGGACCCGGACGCGGCAGCGCGCGGCGGTTGCGAGACCCGGCTCACGGCCGCAGGGTATCCGATCCGCGCCGCTGCGAAGCGCGCCGCGTCACGCGCGGCGCAGCACGCGTCCGGCGCGCGAGGACGAATCGAAGCGCCCGCCGCGCACGACGGGAGTGCCGTTGATCACGACGGTCTCGATCCCTTGGGGTGCACGCTTCGGCTCGCGCCGCGTCGTCTCGTCCCCGACCGTGGCGGGATCGAAGACGACGAGGTCGGCGGCCCGCCGCAGCTCGATGCGGCCGCGGTCGCGCAGCCCCATGCGCTCGGCGGACAGGCTCGTCATGCGCCGGATCGCCTCCGGTAGCGAGATCAGTTTCAATTCGCGGACGTAGCGACCGAGGATGCGGGGAAAGGTTCCGTAGGAGGCCGGGTTGTCGAAGCCGTTGCCCGTGAGGATGGTGTCCGTCTCGAAGCAGGTGAGCGGGTGCGCGAGCACCTTGCGCAGGCTCGTCTCCTCGTCGTCGCGACCGCTGTAGCTCCAGTTCATGATGCGGGTGTCGGAGCCCAGCTCCGCCACCAGATCGAGGTAGGTCTCGGTGGGGTCGCGCCCGCGATCCCGCGCCACCTCGGCAATCGTCATGCCCTCGTAGTGCGCGACCTCGGGGTTGGGAACCCACAGGATCTGGGTGTCCTCCCAGCGCATGCCCAGAAGGTCCTTCAGGTGGTTCAGCAGGTCGGCGACCTTGCTGCGCTTCCCCGGATCCGTCACCGCGGCGGGCAGGTCGGCCAGCGCCCAGGCCGGCAGGAAGACGATCAGCGTCGTGTTGCCGCCGACGTAGGGAAAGGCGTCGCAGGCGATGTCCACGCCGTCCTGCGCCAGCCGTCCCAGGTGCTCCAGGGCCCGGTCGGTGGTGGGCCACGTCTTGTCGCCCACGAAGATCAGGTGGGAGTGCTGGACGGGAACGCCGTGGGCCCGGTGCACCGCCGCCGTCTCGTCGAGCGCGAGGATGTTCGTGGGCGCGGCTTCGCCTTCGGGCTGGAGGGCAATGTAGCTGCGCGCGTGCGAGGTGTAGACGCCGCCGCGCTCGGCCAGCGGCCGGGTGATGGCGATCAGCTCCTCCGCGCTCGCGAAGATGCCCGGCGCGTAGCCCAGCCCCGTCGACAACCCGATCGCGCCCTCGTCGAGCGCGGCGCGCGCGAGATCGGCCATCCCGCGCTCGTCCTCCGGCGTCGCCGGCGACGCGTCGAGGCCCTTGACGGCCGCCCGCAGCGTCCCGTGGCCCACGAGCTGTGCGTGGTTCAGGGCGAGACCTCGCTCCTCCAGCGCGTCGAGGAACTCCCCCATCCCGGACCATCCGTAGTCCAGATCCTCGTCGTGGAGCATGCGACACAGCCGCGGCAGCAGGGCTCGGTTGGCCCCGAGATAGGGCGCCGGCGAGCAGCCGCAGTTGCCCCCCACCAGGGTGGTGATGCCCTGTTCCAGCAACGGGGCCAGCACCGCGCCGTGGTCGGCGTTCGGCAGGATCCAGTCGCTGTGGGAATGCATGTCGATGAAGCCCGGGGCGATCGCGCGTCCGCGGCAGTCGATCTCGCTGCGGGCCCGGGCCGGCCCGACGTCGCCGACCGCGGCGATGCGGCCGTCGGCGACCGCCACCGACCCGTGCACGCCCTCGCCGCCGCCGCCGTCGTAGATCGTTCCGTCCCGGAGCAGGAGATCGAAGTGCATGCCGCCCTCCGTCGGGCCTCGCGGGGTGCGCGCCCGTTTCGCTCGAGGCCATGCTATCACGGAGCGCATCCCACTCGAGTGACGGAGCCCGGCGCTCGGCGTCAGGACCGGTTCCAGGCGAGCGCCTCCTCGAGCCGATCGTGCCCCCAGAACAGCTCCGTTCCCACCACGAACGCCGGGGCCCCGAAGATTCCGATCTCCGCGGCGCGCTGTGTCTGGCGTCGAAGCGCCTGCTTGCTCTCCGAGGACTGCGCGCGCTGGAGCCGGTCGCCCCCGGACTCTCCCAGGGCGTCGAGGCAACCTGCGATCACGGCCGGGTCGGAGATGTCGAGATCCTCCGCGAAGTTGGCCCGGAACACGGAGCGCACGAACTCGGGGAGCCAGGGAGCGTCGGCCCCGCTGCACGCCACCCGCGCCGCGAGCAGGCTGTTGCGGGGAAACCGCGAGGGACGGCGGAAGGGGATCTCGTGTTTCGCGCAGATCCGCTCCAGATCGCGCCACATGTAGCGTCCCTTCGCCGGGTTGAGATTGAAGGGCGAGTCGTTCCAGCCGATCTCGCGAAAGATCGGCCCCAGCAGGAACGGGTTCCATGCGACATCGGCGCCGCGGGCCCGCGCGAGCGCTTCGATCCGCAGGGCCGCGGGGTACGAGTACGTGCTGCCGAACTCGAACCAGAACTGCACGGACATCGACGTCGCGCCGCCAGCCTCCCGTTCGGGCAGCGGCTCCAGCTCCGAGACGTGGGCCTCCCAGTTCGCGCCGTCGAAGGGGCGAACGACGATCTCCGTGACCGTCCCAGGGTCGATGCACCGCGCATTGACGCTGATGCCCTCCGGATGCGAGCGGGGCACGTAATACGACTTGACGCCGCAGACGGAGCAGAAGGTGTGGCGCGCAACCCGGGTGTGGAAGCGGTACGTCGTCAGGGAATCGTCGCCCCGGATCAGCTCGAAGCGGGACCGGGGCACGATCAGGTGGAGATAGCCCAGCCGGCTGCAAATCGAGCAGTTGCACTCGTGGACCCGGATCTTCGCGGGCGCCGCGACTTCGAAGCGGACGCGCCCGCAGTGACAGCCGCCGCGATGGGTGCGGACGCTCTCGGGATGCCGCCAGAGCCAGTCGATCGGCTCAGGCATCGGGCCGATCGGGTGTTCGCGCCAGCAGCAAAAGCGCGAGCCCAGAGGAGACGAACTCGAACAGCAGCGCGAGATTCGTGTACGGCGAGAAGGAGTCGTCCAGCAGCGCACCACCGAGCCGGGTGACACCGAGGCCGACGCAGAGGAACGCGAGCATCGTCAACGCCGCCTTCGCGAAGGCCGGGCGAACGGCGGCCAGCAGAGCCAGGGCGCCGATGCCCGCCTGGAGACCCCCGTACATGGCGCGCACCTCCGTCGCGGCGGTCGCGCTGGTGAGGGCCAGGCCGGCGGCCTCCGTCAGAAACGCGGGCTGCAGGAAGCAGAAGACGCCGTACGGAAGCCAGGCGAGCGCAGACAGCGCCAGGAAGACCCGAGTCGCGAGCATGCGGTGCTCCTTCTCGCCCTGCGGCGCAGCATTCTAACGCAGCGTGGATCGGTCGCGCCGAACGGCGTGCAAGATCACGACCTGCGCACCTTTCGAGCGCCACCGAAACCCGGTAGGCTGATCGCCGGATGAGAGCGCGAAACCTCGTTGTCGGGCTACTCGTGGCCTGCGTCGCCATCCAGTTCGTTCCGGTGCCGCGGGACAACCCGCCCGTCGAGTCGGAGGTGCCCGCAACCGCGGCGGTGCGCTCGATCCTGCGAACGTCGTGCTACGACTGCCACTCGAACGAGACCCGGTGGCCCTGGTACGCCTACGTGGCCCCGGTTTCCTGGTTGGTCGCCAACGACGTCCACGATGCCCGGGAACACATGAACTTCTCGACGTGGGCGCGCTACGACGCCCGGAAGCAGGCCAAGCACCTGGAGGAGGCCTGGGAGGAGATCGACGAGGGTGAGATGCCGCTCTTCTACTACGTGTGGCTCCACCCCGAAGCCGAGCTCAGCCCCTCGGATCGCAGCGCTCTGCGCGGCTGGACCCGCGCCGGCCGCCACGACTAGGCGTCGCCGAGGAGACGCTCGATCGCCGCCTCCCACTCCTTCGGGCGGAAGAACATCGGACCCATGCCACCCTTGTAGGCCACCCGACCTTCGCGATCCAACAGGTAGAGCCGCTCCGGCATGGCGGCCCAGGCCCGGGAGACCGCGTCGTCCATCTCGTCCACGACGGCGGGCATGTCGAGGGCGAGCTTCACCATGCAGGACTCGCCGGCCTGCACCCGCTCCTCCATGGAGCGGTGCTGGCGCAGGAGGACGGCATCCCGCTCGTTCTCCTTCACCTGCCAGCCGTCGGTCGGATGGATCTCCTTGATGTAGACGACGAAGAACTCGACGCGATCGCGGAAACGCCCGTGGATGCGATTCAGGGTCCCAGCCTGGGCCCGGAAGGGAGGTCAGGTGTAGCTCCCGAAGATCAAGGCGACCGGCTTCTTCCCGAAGTGCTCGGAGAGGGTCATGCGGCCGGGCGGGGTTTCGCGGCCGGCGGGCAGCCAGGGCAGCGAGAAGTCCGGGGCCGGCTCGCCCTCCTGCACCGATCCCGCTTCCAGCGCCATGGTCTCGGCGATCGCCTCGGGCGCCTTCGGATGGGAAACGGCGTCCATCAGGTCTTCGACGGTGAGCCCCGCCAGCCGTCCCTCGGCCTCGTCTTGCTGGAGGCGCGCCCGCATGCCTTGCATCATCGCGTCGACGTCGATCTTGCCCATGCCGCTCCTCCTCCGCCTCCGCCACGATAGAGCCCACCGGGCTACCGGGCCGTGCGCGCCACAGACTCCGCGACGGCGACCGAGCCAGGACTGTCGTCGAAATGTAGGCAAAATGCCACGAAACCTTCCGCCGCCGGTAGCTGGTGACTTCGATCACAATGCGGCCCGGTTTCTTTCGCGATAGTGGATACTGAGCTGGGTCCACACCCAGCAGGGGGGTCACGATGGCTTTCAAGGATCTTCGGGTCAGGAGCGAGAGGCAGGAGCCGGAACCCGCGCCCGCGAGTCAACCCAAGCCGAGCATGACGTACATCGACGAGGGCTGCGAATTCTCGGGACAGCTCCGCTTCAAGGACACGGTGCGGATCGACGGCCGCATCGAGGGCGAGATCCAGAGTCAGAACACGGTCGTGGTCGGACCTACCGGAATCGTGCGTGCAAGGATCGAGTCCGACTCCGTCGTGGTTCTCGGCGTGGTCGAGGGCGACATCATCGCGCGGCGGAAGATCACCCTCCACGAGACCGCCCAGGTGACCGGTGAGATCCGCACGGCGGGCATCGTCATCGAGGAGGGCGCCCGCTTCAAGGGCCGCATCGCCATCGGGTCCGACGCCGCAACGACCGCCCAGCCCGAGGCTTCGCGCAAGCCGGCCAGCCGGCCCGTGACGAGCGAGGCGCCTCCGCCCGTGGCGACGGTCTAGGGTTCGCCGCCCCGCGTTCGTCCCAGCGTCGCGTTGACGCGCGCGATCGGGCGGCTGTAGGGTAAGGGTCCGCCCGGTCGGACGGACCCCGACGCTCGAGATGCAGGCTCCCTACGTCGTCTACCGGCTCGACGTCTCGTACTTCAGCGGCAAGCTGGAGGCGTACCTCCAGTACAAGGAGATCGCCTTCCGCCGCGTCGAGGCAACCCGGCGCGTCATGCAGTGCGTGGTCGTGCCCCACACGGGCATCGGAAAGGTGCCCGTCGTGCACACCCCGGACGACCTGTGGCTGCAGGACTCGACGCCGATCATCGACTTCCTCGAGGCGCGCCACCCCAACGGCTCCGTGGTCCCCGGTGATCCGACGCAGGCGTTCTTCTCGCGCTTGCTCGAGGACTACGCAGACGAGTGGCTGTGGCGGCCGGCGCTCCACTACCGCTGGAGCTACCGGGAGGACGCGCGACGGCTCGGGCGGCGCATCGCGGAGACGGCGCTCGCCGACGTCCCCGTCCCCAGCGCGCTCGCGGCGCGCTTCGTCGCACGCCGCCAGCGCGCCCTCTACGTGCGCGGGGACGGCGTGGCGCCGGAGACGCGCGAACACGTGGAGGGCATCTACACGGGGACCCTCGACCGGCTCGAAGCGGTGCTCGACGACCGCCCCTTCCTCCTCGGCGACCGCCCTAGCCTCGCCGACTTCGGCTTCTTCGCCTCCATGTTCCGTCACTTCAGCCTCGATCCGACGCCCGCGCGCATCATGCGCGACCGCAGCCCGCGCACCTACGCCTGGGTGGCGCGGCTGTGGGCGGCGCGTCACTCCCGTACAGCCGGCGCGTGGCTCCCGCCCGGCTCACTGCCGCAGGCCTGGACTCCGCTGCTCGAGGACGTCGCCACGGGCTACCTCCCCTATCTGCACGCCAACGCCGCCGCGTGGCGCGACGGCCTCCGCCGCTTCGACTGGGAGGTCCAGGGCGTGCGCTACCGCCGGACGCCGGTGGTCCAGTACCGGGTCTGGTGCCGCGAGCGACTTCAGGAGCACTTCGAGGCGCTGCCGGAGGCCGCGAAGACGCCGGTGCGCGACCGCCTCGAGGCGTCGGGCGCCTGGAAGCCGTTGTGGCGCGACGGCGTGATCCGCTCCCGTCTCCACGACGACGGCGAACCGCCCGTGTGCCGACCGCCCGAAGTCGGCGGCTCGCTGCGACGGCGCGGCTGGACCGCCTGGAATCGACCCGGGGCCTTCGCCCCTCACTCCGCTGGACGCTAGAGGAGCGTGGCGCCACGAGCATCGGGACCAGACCGAAGCCAGCCCGGCGCCGCCGCCAGGTCCCGAGCAGCGCCACCCGGATGGCCGGCGGGCGCTCGCCGTCACGCGATCCGGATCCGCGCCATGCACACGAGGTCTTCCGCGACGCCGTCGATCTCCCGGGCCCGGTGTTTCCGACCTTCGTGCTCGAAGCCGAATGCCTCGTAGAGGCGGATCGCCGCCCGGTTCGATGCGAACACCTCGAGTTCCACGCGGGTGATCCCGCAGCGTTCCGCTTCTCGGAGCGTGCTCTCCAGCAGACGGCGACCGGTTCCCCGACGGCGATGTCCGGTCAGCACCCCCATCCCGAGAGTTCCGCAGTGGCGGCACCCCTCGAAGGGGATCGGCGAGACGTCGCACCAGCCGACGACCCCGCCGTCGGACGTCGCCACGAACTGCACGGCACCACGCTCCCGACCGGAGGCGACGAACTCCCGGAGCGCCTCAAGCGGCGGCGCCTCGACCATGGCCAGGAAACGGCGCTCCCGGGCCACCGCGTCCAGGCAGAGATGGAAGCTCGGGACGTCCTCGTCTGCGATCGGGCGAACGGTGATTTCCCCGCCGCGGGGTCCGCTCATGCCCCTTTTCCGGATGCCTCGCCCAGCCGCGGCGGCGCCTCGGAATCGGTGGGCGTCGCGCGGTCTCGCGGGGACTCCAGGGGCTCGAAGCCCGTCGCCCCGCCGAGGCGCGGCAGGGAGTCCTCGACCTGCACCCACGCGGCGCGATCGCTGAAGAACGCGTGAATCTGCGGATCGCGATCGATGGCCGCGTCCATGTTCGCCAGCACGACGTCGAGATTCTCCGGGTGCCGGGTGGTCTCGAAGAACAGCGAGCTGCCGCACTCGCCGCAGAAGGACCGCGTCCCGTGATCCGACGACGCAAAGCGCACCAACCGGTCGTCTCCGGCGAGGCAGCGGAGCTGGCTTCGGGGCACCGAAAACCACGTGACGTAGCCCGCCCCGTGGCTCTTGCGGCACATCGCGCAGTGGCAGTGCGCGCAGACGAGCGTCGGGAGATCGACCTCGAATCGAACGGCTCCACACAGACACGATCCCGGAACTCCACCCGGACGAGGCTCGTGCACGCGTGACTCCTTTCGGATCAGCCGGACGCCGGGTCTTCGCTCCGTCGCGCGAGAAAGGCGGCCATCTGGGGCGCGACGATCTCGCGCAGGGCGATCACGGCGTTGACCGGGCGCATCAGGACGTCGAGCTTCGCGATCTCACCCCGCTCGTCGAGCGAGATCAGGTCGATTCCCTGAAGCTCCGTGTCGCCGACGTGGCCGGTGAACTCGAGCGCCAGCTCGCCGCCTTCCCGCCACTCCCGGTGGTAGGTGAAATCCTCGATCGTGTGGATGATGAGATCGAGAAGGTGGACCACCAGATCCCGTCCTCGCAGCCTGGACCAGTACGGCGGAGCGCCCATCTCGATGTCTTTGGCCAGAACGCTCTCGAGCGCCGCGACGTCCCTCTCCGCCACGATTCGATGCCACTCGACCAGGAACCCATCCTTCTGCGCGGTCATTCCTTCGACTCCCCCGGGGTCTGGATTGCCAGCGGCGATTCTACATCCTCACGGCGCGGCGTGGGGCGCCGACCCGACCGGCGAAGGCGGTGCTTGACCTCCGGTTCCGGAGCGATTCTACTGTCGTCATGGATATCGTGCTGCGGCGCTGTGCGCTGCTTCGGCTCGAGACCGGGGAGACCGAGCCGGAGCGCTCGGTGCGGATCGAGGGGGACCGGATCGTCGAGGTCGGCGGCCCGGACCTGCGCTCCGATGCGGCCGGTGAACTCGACTGCGGCGGGCGCACGCTGATGCCAGGCCTCATCGACGCCCACGTTCACGCGGCGATCACGACGATGGACCTCGCCGCGATGGAGCGGAAGCCCGTTTCGCTGGTCGCGCACGAGGCCGGAGCGATTCTCGACGCCATGATCCGGCGCGGATTCACGACCATCCGGGACGCGGGCGGCGCGGATTGGGGGCTCGCCCAGGCCGTCGAGCGGGGCCTGATCCGGGGGCCGCGGATCTTCTTTTCGGGGCGGGTGCTCAGCCAGACCGGCGGCCACGGCGACTTTCGACCTCGCTTCGGGGAACCGCCGCCGTGCGCCTGCGGAATCCACTCGACCGCCTTCTCCCACGTGGCCGACGGCGTCTCCGCCGTGCGAAAGGCCGCGCGGGAGGAGCTTCGCCGCGGGGCGGCCCAGGTGAAGATCATGGCGTCGGGCGGCGTGGCGTCCCCGACCGATCCGGTCAGGAACATCCAGTACTCCCCCGAGGAGATGCGCGCGATCGTCGAAGAGGCGCACGGGTGGCACACGTACGCGATGGCCCACGCCTACACGCCGGAGGCGGTGCAGCGCGCCGTCCGGGCCGGAGTGCGTACGATCGAGCACGGAAACCTGATCGACCGCGAGACGGCCGAGTCGATGCGCGAGCACGGGGCGTACCTGGTTCCCACGCTCGTCGCGTACTTCAAGATCGAGGAGCTCGGAAAGGCGCTCCGATTTCCCGAGGTGAGCCTGCGCAAGGTCCGTGACGTGCTCGATGCGGGGCTCGCCTCGCTGGAGCTCGCGCGCGAGGTCGGCGTTCCGATGGGCTTCGGAACCGACCTGCTGGGCGAGACACACGTGCACCAGAACGAGGAGTTCGCGATCCGTAGCCGTGTCCTGAAGCCCCTGGAGATCCTGCGCTCGGCGACGCTGGTGAACGCGGAGATCCTGGACCGCAGGGGCGAGCTCGGGACCGTCGCGCCCGGCGCGCTCGCCGACCTGCTGGTCGTGGACGGCAACCCCCTCGAGAACCTGTCGCTGCTGGTCGAGCCCGAGAAGAACCTGGCGCTGGTCATGAAGGCGGGGGAGCCGATCGTGAACCGGCTCGCCTGAGCGGACGCGCCCGGCGCGGTCCGGGGCACGCCGGTGCCGCGATGAGCGCGCCAAAGATCCCGACGAGCGCAACCATTCCGGTTCACCCGTGGCTCTACGCCGCGGCGACTCTTGCCTTCTCCCGGAGAATCGCGTGGAGGACGACGTCTTCGAAGACGTCCCCCTTGCGCACCGCCTGGCGCAGCACTCCCTCCCGCCGCATGCCGAGCTTGCGCAGAAGGTCACCGGACGCCGCATCGCGCGCCAGCCGACGCGCATAGATGCGGTTGAGGGAAAGCTCCACGAAACCGAAGCGTGCGATCTCGCGGGCGGCTTCCATCGCATACCCGGAGCGCCACCAGGGAACGCCCACCCAGAACGCCAGCTCCGCATGGGCGTTGTGAGTATCGATGTCGCTCAACGATACGGAGCCGATCAGCTCGTCCGAGCTCTGAAGGGTTGCAGCGAAGTGAAGCGCCGTGCCCGTCCGGAAGAAGTGTGGAAGACCCGCAATCCAGGCTTTCGCGGCGGCGAGGGAGTACGGATGGGTGATCGAGATCGAGCTGTCCGCGACCTCGCGCGTTCCCGCGAGATCCTCGATCGCCGGGGCGTCTTCGGCGATGAAGGGCCGAAGTCGCAGCCGGTCCGTGCGTAGCGACGGCTGGTGTCTCAGCATGGGCACGGCGTCCGCGTCAGCTCCCTCGAGGCCGGTCCTTCGCAGGCTTGAACCGCTCGTCCTCGGCGTAGCGTCTCTCCACCCCGATGAGTCGATTGAACTCGTCGAAATCCATCATCCGATCTCCTGCACCGGCGGTCGAGCCGGTCCGACGGATCTCGCAGTAGGTATCGCGAAGAGCGCGTGCGGCGGCGTAGAGTCCCGAGAGCACGAATCCCACGCTGAAGAATCCCATCGCGTGCAGCTCGTCGAGCGAGCACATCGGCGTGACTCCGCCCTCGATCAGATTGACCGCGAGCGGCGGCGGCAGGGCCTCGCCGATCTGGCGTAGCTGTTCCCGCGTCCGGGGACCCTCCACGAAGAGAACGGTCGCTCCCGCCTCCTTGTAGAGCCCGGCCCTGCGGATCGCCTCCGCCAGCCCATGCGTCTCCAACGCGTCCGTCCGGGCCGTGATGACGAACTGCGCATCGCCACGGGCTTCGACCGCGGCCCGGATCTTTCCGGCGTGTTCCTCGGCGTCGATGACGTCCTTCCCCCGCATGTGCCCGCATCGCTTCGGCCAGCGTTGGTCTTCGAGAATCACCCCACCAGCGCCCATCGCAACGAGTTCGCGAACCATGCGCTGCACGTTGACGCCCCCCCCGAATCCCGTATCCCCATCGACGATGACACGCACGCCGGTCGCCTGGCACACGCGCCGCGCGACTTCGAGCACCTCGGATTGCGTTAGAATCCCGAAGTCCGGCTCTCCGAGGTACGAGGCCGAGACACCGTAGCCGGTCAGCACGACCGCCGGGAATCCGACGCTCTCCGCGATCTTGGCGGAAAGAACGTCATAGACGCCGGGCACCACCATCAAGCGTCCCGCCTCGACCAGGGGGTGCGCGGTTTCCTGACGCTTCGCGAGCTCGCTCACCTTCGTCGACCCACTCTCACCTCGGCGCGCCCCGGATGCCGGCGAAAAGGCTACCACAGCAACCCTACGACGCTCCGGGGCCGCTCGCGCTTTCTTTCGCAGCTCGATCCGCGGGTGCAACCCGGGCTGCGAGATCGCCGGGTTCGGCACAGAGGCCCGGACGCTGCGTAGCGCGGAGCGACGGGGCGGAGGAATCGGGTTCCTGGTACCTTCGGTTCGTCGTGCCCGAGGCGCTCGGGGCTCCGGAGGCGATCGAAATGACCAGCCATGACGAGCTGCGTGCGCGATTGGAAACCAGGCTCCAGCAGCTCACGCATCGGGTGGGGAAGATCGAGGAAGACCTCCGAAGGACGCCGCACCCCGATTCGGAGGAGCGCGCGACCGAAACGCAGAACGACGAGGTGCTGGGAGGGCTCGACGCGAGCAGCCTCGTGGAGCTGCGCCAGATCCAGGCCGCGCTCCATCGCATCGAAGAGGGAACCTACGGGGCCTGCGTGGGTTGTGGTGAGAAGATCGCCGACCGGCGCCTGGAGGTCGTTCCCTACGCGGCGACCTGCGTAGACTGCGCCAAGTAACCCGGCGCGGCCGGCAGGCACGGCGAGTCGCCCGTCGGACGCAGGACGGACCGGGCCGTGAGCCGCCGCGCCGGGTCAGGCGCCCCGCCCCGGCCGCAGTCTGGGCACCCATCGGCCCACCCGTGAGCAATAAGCCGCGTAGTCGCCTCCGAACAGCCTTCGGAGCGCCGGCTCCTCGTACGCGACGACGAAGCCGTGGAACATCAACCCGATCCCCGCCGCGTACAGAAGAAGCCACAGCGACGAGAAACGGAGGGCCCATCCGAGGATCGCCAGGAGCACCCCGACGTACATCGGATTGCGCACGTAGCGGTAGAGCCCCCGGACGACGAGTCGTTTCGGGGCATCGATCGGAGCGGGCGTGCCCCGCCCGAATGTGGCGAAGTCCCACAAGCACCAGAGGTAGACGGACGCGCCGACAGCCAGGGGAACGAGTGACAGCACTCGCAGGACCATCTCACTCGACCCGGGTGCGACCGGACGCGCGAAGCCGATCGATAACGGGATGTAGACGGCGACGGTGCCCGGGATCAGAACCGTGAAGCGGAGGTTCTTCGCGAAGAGGAGCAGCGCGGATCTCATGAGGCCGGCGTCGTCATGTTTCGGCGGTGCAATGAGCCGGCACCACGAGGTCAGGCCGCGGCCGGTTTCCGGGCCACGAACCAGGCGAACGACCGCCACAGCTCCTCGCTGCGAAGCAGTTCGAGCCCCGATTCGGTCAGCGCGGCACAGAACACCTCGCGGTCGAAGCGGTCGCTCTGCGGGTGCTCGAGCAGCCGGCGGGCGATCGGCTGCTGGATGAATCGGCCGAGGACCTCTTCGGCGTAGAAGCGGCCCCCCGGCTTGAGCACACGCTTCACCTCGGCAAGTACGGGCCGCCAGCGAGGCAGGTGGTGGATGATGCCGAAGTCGAACACCGCGTCGTAGATCGAGTCGGGCACCGGGATCGACGTCGCGTCGCCCACCCAGAATCGCGCCCGGGAAGCACGCGACCTCAGGCGCTCTCGCGCCCGGACGATCATACGCGGATCGAGGTCGAACGCGTCGACGCCGTCTGCGCCAAAGAGGTCGAGGATGAGTTCCGCGCCGACTCCGCGCCCGCAGCCGATCTCGAGGGCGGCGCCCCCCTGGAGGGGACCGCCCATGCGAAGCAGCCGGGCCGCCTCGAAGCGGCGCTGAATCGCAGCACGAACCGGGTTGTTCATGAGTGCGAATTCGACGCGGTTCAGGAGCACGGGCCATCTCCCGCTTCGGCGTTACGGACCGCGCGCTCGCCGCCCGCCGAGAGTCCCGACCGACGGTCCTGGGCCAGAGACGAGCGCTACTGGAATCGTACCACGGATCCTTCGCAGCCCTGCCTGCGTACATCGCACTCACCTCGGAGCCGCTACGCCACGCCCGCAAGGCCTAGGAGTGAGAGCGCCTGCCGTCGAGGCTCCAGATACCCGCCCCCTGGGCCGCGATGAAGAGGAACACGAAGCAATAGAGGGCGGCGAGCTCCCCCTTGTTGAGCAGGGGAAACAGGCTCTGGGTGCCGTGGGCCATCCAGTATGCGGAGGCCATGAGACCGCTGCAGACGAACGCCGCCCAGCGAGTGAAGAGGCCCCCCATGACGAGTGCGCCCCCCACGAGCTCGATGGGCCCGGCCACGTAGATCACGAACGCCGGCGCGCCGGCGGGAGCGTCGGTGGGAAATCCGAACAGCTTCTGCATGCCGTGCCAGAGAAAGAGCAGGCCGGTCACGATGCGAAGCAGGGCATAGGTTTCCGATCCGAACCGCTTCATGAAAGGCGCCATCAGTATCCCCCTCGAGCCGAACCGCCCTGGGTGTGGTCTGGATTGTCGACCACGATGCTCGTGCGAACCGAGTGTATCCGGCGGCTCAGGCGGCAGCGAGTTTCCGGATCGACCCCGAGGTGCCGTCGTCCTCGCACGTTCGCTTGACGCGATCCGCACTCCAGAGTGGGCCGCAGTTCATGCCGGGGCAGGATTCCGCTTCTTCCTCCCAGCGCTCCTCGGAATCGGTCACGGCCCGCCAGAACGGCCAGGTTCGGCATTGGCGGGGACGCCGGTCGTAGACGCTGCAGCCCGTGGCTGCGCCGTAGAAGATGCATTCGTTCGTGCTCTTCTCCCGCAGGCTGACGTCACCGTTTCGGAGTGAGCGCGTGTAGACCTTCCGGAACTCGCGGATCGGCAGTTCGAGCTGCTTCGCCAGGGCCTCGATCTCGTCATCCGTGACCCGCACCGTGCCCGGTGCGCCCGCACAGCAATTGCCGCAGCGGGTGCAGCGGAAGCGCAGCCCCTTCTCGTACCACACATCCGGCATTGGCTTCCGGACCATCATGCAGCGCTTCCTGGCGCGGCGGAGCCGGTGCTTCGACGGCCGCCTGTCACGTCCACGGCCGCCGGAATCGCGCGCCGGTGGAGTGCGACGAGGACGAGGGGCACTTCCAGGAACACGCCCAGGAATGCCAGGAAGAGCGCAGCCCCGCGAGCGATTCTCGAGGCCAGGAGGCCGTCCGGAAGGTAGGCATAGAAGCTCCAGACCACGGCCGCCGTCACCAGAAAGCCGCCCACCGACATGACCAGGAACTGTCCCAGCGAGTTCTTCTGCGAATCGAAGCTGAAGATGAAGAGCGAGGACGGATTCCGACTGGGTCGGACGGTGCTACCGGTCGCCAATGCGCCCGTCAGATGGCCCCACTCGTGGAGAACGAATCCGGTCGAGCCGAGCCAGAGCCCCGCCACGAACCCCGTGAAATCGCTCAGCGCGCCGGATCCGACCGACAGATCGGCGGCAAGCCACCAGAAGAGCAGCGCCCCCGCGATGATGAGCAGATCCCGCACCGCGAACTTCGCGTACATGAGCGCTACTTCCGCCAGCCCTTGCGCGGAATGCCCGGCAGCCACCGAGGCACGTTTCGGCAGTACTCCTCGTAGCTCTCGCCGAAGCGCTTCCGAAGCTCGGGTTCCTCGACGTGGAGGACCATCACGTAGGCCGCAACGCTGATCCCGATGGCGTAGAGCGCGACACCCCAGCTTGCGAGATACAGCGCCTCGCCCCAGATCACCAGCAGCTCCGCCGCCATGATCGGATTTCGCAATACGGCGAAGAGTCCCGTCGTGACCAGATGGCGAGGGGCGTCCACCGGCAGCGGGGTGCCTCGGCCGCGCCGACTGAAGGTGTCGAGACAAGCGATCCAGGCGCCGACTCCCGTGAGGACGAGCGCGCCGGCCAGCCACGTCCGGACGCCCGCGGGCACCGGAAGCGCGGCTGGAAGCAGGGTATGAGCCAGTCCGGGCAGCGCCAGCATGAAGATGGCGAAGAAGAGCACGGCATTGAGCAGGGATTTCGCCCAGAGCGCAGCGGTGCTCCGGGTCGTGCTCGGCCGAATCGTCCCTTGCAATGACGATCGCACGGTCATGCTTCGGTCCCCGCGCTACCCGACGGAGTTGGCGCTCGACCGCCGGCGGTGCACTGCCGCTGCGGCCGAGATGCCCCGACACCCCGCATGGTATCAGAACCCCGTCGCGCCGAGGTCCGCAGCCCTGCGGCGTCTACCCGAGGCCCAGCCCGCAATCCGGGCACTCGATCGCATCCGCGCTGAGCGCGGTGCCACAGGCCGGGCACGTTTCCTCCTCGCCTTCCGCGAGAGCTGGCGCCTCTTCGGGAAGGAGCTGAGCCGCGATCGAAGCGTCGACCTCTCTGGCCGGGGGCAGCTGGTCGTCCTGGACGTACAACCCGAAGAGCTGGGCGTCACCGAAGACGTCGGGGCGCTGACCGTCGGGGGCGTCCTCGGCCCGTGCGGGCTCGACACGGTGGGCAACACCCCGCTGCTGGAGTCCCTCGGACAGGGCGCGGATCCAGGCGAGGGGGGCCACGCGCACGCACTCGAGCTCCGACGCCGGGGGAAAGGCTTCGACGGCCTCTTCCTCGGCGGCCAGGGCGTCGCCGTGGACGAGTTCCGCACCGCAGTCGGCGCAGTGAGTGGTGACCAGCGTGTACTCCGAGCGGCACGCGGGGCAGAGCTTGTAGATCAAGGGTCCGCGTCCGGGTTGTGCACGCCCCGCGTCAACCAGCGAAAGCTCGATTCGAGAAGCTGCACTCCGGTGAGTACGCCGATCGTGATGAGGGACAGGACCACCGCGGCGAGATAATGGCCCAGACCGATTGCTGCACCCGTGGCGGCGAGCATCCAGATCACCGCAGCGGTCGTCACGCCGATGACGGCGCCCTCCCGGGCGAGAATGACCCCTGCCCCGAGAAAACCGACACCGGTCACCACCTGGCCGAGGACCCGGTTGGGGTCCCCCTGACCGATTGCCGCCGCGCCGAGATGAATGAAGACAGCGGTGCTCAGGCAGATGAGGATGCTGGTCCGAACGCCTGCTGCCTTGCCTCGAATCTGCCGCTCGAAACCGATGATCGACCCACAGAGAACGGCAACGCCGACGGTCAACCAGAAGGGTCGTGAGAGAGGATCGAAATAGTCCAAGACCGATCTTCGTTCTTCCGTGCTCGCTAGAAGGCCGGACGCCGAGTAGCCGGCGGCGCACTGCCGCCGGAATCGGAGAGCCTGGGGCGCGCGCATGATACCAGAACCCCTCGCGCGTACGCCCGCGCGCTGGGCGGCAGCGCCGTCCCGCGCGGCGGCCTAGATCGGCTTGCCCTCTGGCTTCTGGAAGCTCGCCGTGTAGTTCCAGCGGCGGCCCCAGCTCCCGCGGAAGACGAAACCCCGCGCCTCGACGGCTTCGCGAAGCTTCGGCAGCGGCGAGAAATCGGGATCGGGAAGGTGCTCGTGGAATACCACCACGCCACCCGGCCGCAGTACCCGGTAGAGGGATTGCAGGCACGCCGCTTCGTCGGGCACCTCCCCCAGCACGGCGACGAGGAAGGCAACGTCGAAATCCGAGTCGGGAAACGGAAGAGCGGTGGCGTCGCCCTGCGTGTAGCCGACGTTCCCGAGACCGGCGGCTTCCAGATGACGCCGCGCCTTGGCGAGCATCTCCGGCTGGAGATCGAACAGCTCCAGGTGGCCATCGGGAACCCGCCGAGCGATCTCCACACTGAAGTAGCCGGAGCCGGGGCCCACCTCGAGAACGCGAGACGTTGCCTCGAGCGGCAGGCGCTCCGCAAACTCCTCGGCGCTATGAGAAGGCGGCGGATCGGGTTGTTGATGAAGAACGAGAGTTCGTGAGGGAAGTATCCGACGCCGAATGTGTGTTCGATGACCGTCCGGAGGCGCGTCTTCGACATTCCTGAGTCTCCGTTTCGGGCCTTGACCCTCGTCAGGCGGCGGGTCCGCGCTGATCCTCGTCGCGCGCTTCGATCGCAAAGACCGGGAACCTGGCGGAGAGCCCCTGCATGTCTTCGAGCGTCGGTGCTTCGAGTCCGAAGTAGAGCCGGGCCGCCCGGCGTGCAGACCGGGTGAAGGCACGCTCCCGAACGTAGGCGAGCAGGATCGGGGCCCGCTCGTCGGGGCGGACCTCCGTCAAACGGACAGCCGTG
>Ga0224512_10002415_pt1 | contig 17145 bp, 15 predicted proteins | sample SF_May12_sed_USG_4_FD_169103 | JGI IMG/M metagenome (GOLD analysis project Ga0224512, IMG submission 169103) | Sediment microbial communities from San Francisco Bay, California, United States - SF_May12_sed_USGS_13 | ecosystem: Environmental > Aquatic > Marine > Sediment | place: USA...
ATCGGGCAGCCCAAGGCGCGCGGCGGAGACGGCGAAGCCGCTCATGAAGGTCAGCGGGAAGCCCGCCCGTTCGATCAGCCGCGCCGAATAGGCATCGAAACAGCACGGCATCACGGTCAAACCCGGCGCGGCGAGCAACCGGCCGAGCCGCGCCGCCGGGCTCTGCCCCGCCTCAGCCGAGCCGCTCACTGGGCTGCCTCCCGACTCTCAAGGTCGGGGCCCGGGCGCAGATTGGGTGTGCCGAGGGTGAGGCGGAACACCGTGCCCTCCGGCCCGGTCGAGGCCAACTCGATGGCCCCGCCATGGGCGTCGAGAATTTCCCTGGCGATGGAAAGGCCGAGGCCCGTTCCACCCGCGCGCACCGAACCGGAGAACGGCTTGAACAGGTTCTCGAGCGCTTTTTTCGGCAAACCGGGCCCGTCGTCCCGCACCTCCAGCACCACCGGCGCCTCGCCCGCGAGAGCGATGGTCACCGCCCCGGCGCCCGCCTCGGCGGCATTCTTGACCAGGTTGGCGAACACCCGGAACAACTGGTTGCGGTCGGCCGTCACGGACAATCCCTCGGGCATGTCGAGCTTCAAGGCGAGATGACCGTCGGCGATCTGCGGCACCGCCGTCGGCACCTCTGCCAGCATCTCGGTCAGGGCGAAGGTGGTTGGGTTCAACTCCCCCGCCTCCTTGGCGTAATTTAGCGTTTCGGTGCAGAACGTGACCGCCCGGTCGAGCGCCCCCACCAGGGTCGGCGATGCCCGGCGCACCTCCGGATCGTCGCTGGCGGCCAGACGCTCCGAGACCAGCCGAGCGGTCGCCAACATGTTCCTGAGGTCGTGATTGACCTTGGCCACCGCCTCGCCCAGGGCGGCCAGATGCTGGCGCTGGCGCAACGCCGCGCGCAGCCGCGCCTGCATGGTGGCGAGCTCCCTCTGGGCCATGCCGATCTCGTCCGAGCGGGTACTTGCGCCGATCGCGGCCGCGGGATCGTTGGGGTTTTCCCGGAAAGACATCATGGAGCTGGTGATCCGCCGCATCGGCACGACCATCAGGAAGTAGAGGCTGAAATAGACCAGCACCGCGGTGAACACGGAAATCGCGACCGACAGCACCAGGATGCGTCCGCCATAGGCGAACATGACGGCACGGAGCGGCGCTTCGTCGACCACGACTTCGACCATGATGCCCGGCTGCTGCGGCGACTTCCCCATGACCCGCAGCACCCGGTTCTCGGTCCGGGTCAGGGTTTCGAAGGCGCTCATGATCATCCCGAAGAAGGTATTCTTGCTGAGGTCCACCGTGGCATTGATATTGGGCGGCATGTCGGAGGACAGCATCAGCACCTTCGAGCCGGGCTTCTGCAGGATCACGCCATAGGCCCGGACATGGCGAAGCAACTCACGCTCCAGATCCTTGCTGACCATTCCCTGGGGCGTCGCCTCCAAGGCCAGGGTGGCGAGATGGGCGGCAGCGATGCGTTCCTCGAACCAGGATTGGCGGAATCGGGCGATGGACGGCGCGAAGATGAAGACTTCCGCCAGCATGATGAAGAACACCGTCAGCACCAGAAGGCGCGCAGACAGCGATCGGGCCAGCGGCGGCAAGCGTGTAGGGGTGTTTGCCATTGGCGGACTCTAAACCACCCGATCGCCGGTTCAAACGGTTCAGTTGGCGCCGCTCCGCCGACGCCGGGCCGATCGCGCCCGCGGCCCCAAATCCACTCCGGTCCCTGGTCCAAACGTCATCGGCACGGCGCCGCGGAACGGAGCCGTGCCGATCAAGGGTCGGCGGGGGACCCGACCCGCCGTCAACTCAGGGGTGTAGTTTACTTTGCCCCACACTTGGCCTTCTTGGCTCCGCACTTGGCGGCGCAGGGGTTCGCTGCACACCCGGCCTTCGCCTTGGTGGCCCCGCACTTGGCGGCGCATTTCGCACCGCATGCGGCCTTCTTGGCCGCACACTTGGCGGCGCAGGGGTTCGCACCACAGGCCGCAACCTGATAGGGAGCCGTGTTATCGGGCGCGGCAACGGCGGCGGGCAGAGCGACCGCGGTCGCGGCAGCGGCAATCGACAGGGCAGTCAGGGACTTCTTAAGCATTGGGATCTCCTTGAAAGATCGTTCTCCATTAACAGGTCGGTGCCCGGCCTATACCGGAATAAACGCCTGTGGCCGAAGGGCACCTAACCCGACACGCGTATTGAGCGGCAAGGACCCCGATGAATCCAATGAACTCAAATCACGTTCTCGTGAAAACGCCGGAGATCGGTTAACCCATGCGCAACAGGGTGCGGACGATCCAGCGGGTGCGGGAGGAAAACAGGCTCGGCGTATAGAAACTGCCCGCCGCCCGCTTGCTGATCTCGGACAGGGTGGGATAGGGCGCGATGACGGAAGCCATGTCCTTGATCTTGAGCTTCCCCTGGACCGCGAACACCCAAGGCAGGATCAGTTCCCCCGCATGGGGGCCCACGATCGACGCGCCCAGCACCCGGCCGCGCCTGCCGACCACGACCTTGATCGCGCCGTCGACGCGGCGTTCCGCCCGGGCGCGGTCGATCTCATCGAAGGATGCGCGCAGGATGGTGGGTTCCGGCCCGGCGTCGCGCGCCGCCGCCTCGCTGAGGCCGACATTGGCCAGTTCCGGGTCGGTGTAGGTCACCCAGGGAACGGCGGAATGATCGGCCTTGGCCGGCAGGCGGAACAGCGCGTTACGAATGACGATTCCCGCGTGATAGCCGGCCACGTGGGTGAACTGGTAGCCGCCCGCGACATCGCCGATGGCGAAGATCTTCTTGTTGGACGACCGCAGGCGGGCGTCGACCTCGATGCCCCGCGGCGAATATCGCACCCCCGCCGCGTCGAGCCCGAGTCCCTCGACATTGGCCGCCCGGCCGATGGCGACCAAAAGGTGCGAGCCCTCGATTCGCGGCGCCACGCCGTCGCCTTCCACCGACACGGCCACGCCGCCATCGGCGCCGGGCGCCACGCCGGTGACCTTGGCGCCTTCGTGGAGTTCGACGCCTTCCGCCAGGATCCTGCGGCGCACCACGTCGCTCAGCTCCGGATCGTCCTTATTGAGGATTGTAGCGCCCTCGACCACCGTCACATCGCAGCCCAGCCGGCGGTGCGCCTGGGCCATCTCGAGACCGATGGGCCCGCCGCCGACGATGATGAGGCGCCTCGGCGCCTCCTTGAGATCGAACATGGTTTCGTTGGTGAGATACGGCACCGTCTCCAACCCCGGGATCGGCGGCACCAGGGCGCTGGAGCCGGTGGCGATGACGAACCGCTTGGCCGCGACCGCGGTATCGCCCGCCTCAAGCTCGCGAGGTCCGGTGAAGCGCCCGGCCTCCTGCAGCACCGTGACGCCGAGCCCTTCGAAACGCGCCACGGAATCGTGGGGCGCGATGGCGGCGATGACGCCATGGACATGGGCATTGACGGCGGCGAAATCGACCCGCGCCGGGCCGCCGGCGATCCCGAACCGTTCCGCCGCGCTCATGCCGTGGGCGGCATGACCGGCGGCGAGCAGCGATTTCGAAGGGACGCAGCCGTAATTGAGACAATCGCCGCCCATCTTGCCCTTTTCGACCAGCACGCAGCGCGCCCCCATCTGGGACGCGCCCGCGGCGACGGAAAGCCCTGCCGATCCCCCACCGATGATGCAGAGGTCGGTCTCAATCCGGTTTGCCATGGATCAGCCCCCCTCTTTGGGCTGCCCGTTTTCGCCGCCCTTGATCTTCTTGTAGACGACCGGGATCAGCGACAGCACGGCCAGGCCGACGATCGGAATCAGGATGTCAGGCTGGAAGATGATCTTGAGATCGGGCATCTTGCCGGCATCGAACAGGGCGCCCAGGCCATTGCCGACGGACGCGTAGACGAAGCTTCCCGGGATGATGCCAATGGCGGTGCCGATCACATAGGTCCTGAGCGGCACGCCCAGGAAGGCCGGCACCAGGTTGACCACGAAGAACGGGAAGAGAGGCACCAGCCTGAGGACCAGGAGGTAGCTTAAGGCATTGTCCTGGAATCCCTTTTCCATGCGTTTCATCGCCGGCCCGGCGCGGGCCCGCAACGCTTCGCCAAGCGCGGTCCGGGCGGCGAGGAACAGGCCGGTGGCACCGACCGTGGCGCCGATCACCACATAGACGGTAGCCGGAAGGGTCCCGAACAAGAAACCGCCGGCAATCGTCAGCACCGCGCCGGTTGGAAGCGACACGGCGGTCGAGACCGCGTACAGCACGACAAACAGCAACGCCGCCCAAAGCCCGTATCGGCCGACGAAGGCGGTCAAGTCCTCGCGGTGTTCCTTCAGCGCTTCGAAGCTTACATAATCGTCGAGATCGAAGACGAAAAACGCGACAAAGGAGGCGATGAGAATGACGAGGGGAATCATGCGCCCCGGGGTAAAGGCCTTGGTCTTTTCTTGATCCGGGGCCTCTTTCGGGGCGGGTTCAGGCATGTCGTTTTGGGCCGCGTTTTCCGGTTTCGCTCCCTTGGGCCGCGCGGCTCTTCCTCTTTCGATTGTCCCATGCATGCTACATCAAACCTTCTTTCGATCTATATCGGGTTTTTACCGCCTATGGGCAGCCAGCACGGGGTGAATTTGACCGCGACACCCCGCTTAGTCCAATCAACCCCGTTCACCTATCGGTGAACTGCCGCAAACCAAGGATTCACGGCGATGCGGATTGACTTGGGCGCCTTAAGTCCCTATACAGCGGGCCTGTTTCGATAATTGGCCAAGTAAACGGAGCGCGACGTGAAACGCACTTTTCAGCCGTCCAAACTGGTCCGCAAGCGCCGCCACGGCTTTCGCCAGCGCATGTCGACCGTGGGCGGACGCCGGGTCCTTGCCAACCGGCGCAAGAAGGGCCGCAAGAGCCTGTCGGCCTGACCTTTCCCCTTTCCGATCCGATGCCGGCCCTCTACCGCCTGAAACGGCGTCCGGAATTCCTCCGGGTCGCGGGTTCGGGCCTGAAGGCGGCCGCCCCCGGGCTGGTCCTGCAGGCGGCGAAGCGCGAGGGCGGCACCGGCATTCGCGTCGGCTTTACCGCCTCCCGGCGGGTCGGCGGCGCGGTCGCGCGCAACCGGGCCAAGCGCCGCCTGCGTGCCGCGGCGGCGGATGTGATTGCGGCCCATGCCGCCGAGGGCTGCGATTACGTCCTGATCGCACGCCGCACGACATTGGCCCGGCCCTATCCGGCATTGACCCGGGACCTGGCCGGCGCGTTGAAGAGGCTTGATTTATATGACCGCGCGGAGAATAAAGAGGCGGCAAGAGCGGCGCGCGTGAAATCATGAAGACGATTGCAAGACTTATGGCCGGTACGATCCGGGTCGTTTCGGGCCTCGCGGCCTATTGCGGCATCGCCCTGGTTTGGGGCTACCGGCTCCTGATTGCGCCGCTGTTCCCCGCCACCTGCCGCTACAACCCGAGCTGTTCCGCCTACGCAATTGTGGCGCTCAGGCGCTTTGGGCCGATCAAGGGTACGCTGTTGGCCGGCCGCCGGCTGCTGGCCTGCCATCCGTGGGGCGATCACGGCCACGATCCTGTTCCCGAGGCGGTCACCTACCGCGATCTCTTTAGCCCGCAGCGGGGGCGGCCGTGAACGACCAAAAAAACCTCCTGATCGCCATCGTCGCCTCGATCCTGATCATGGTGAGCTTCCAGTATTTTTGGGAGAAGCCCAAGATCGAGGCCCAGCGTGCGAAGCAACAGGAAACGGTCAAGGTTCAGCCCCGAGCACCCGGCCAGGCCGGCACGCCGCAGGCCCAGGCCCCGGCACCCCAGACCACGCCGGGCCAGGCCCCGGCCGGCCCCGACGTCCAGTTGCCCAGCGCGCCGCAACAGGTGCCGGGCGCCGCGCCGGGCCAGGCGGTGCCGCCCGGAGGTCCCGTCGCTCCGCCAGCCGCCGCCGTCATCACGGGGCCCCGCGTGGCAATCGACAGCCCCAGCCTGAGCGGCTCGGTCGCGCTCAAGGGCGGCTCCATCGACGACATCATCCTGAAAAACTACCGAGTGGCCCCGGATCCCAAGAGCGCGCCGATCCGACTGCTGTCGCCGATCGGATCCACCAATGCCTATTACGCGAGCCACGGCTGGCTCCAGGGCTCGAAGGCGGTGACCGACGCCAACACCCTGTGGAAGGCGGACCAAAACCGCCTGACGCCAGAAAGCCCGGTGCGCCTGAGTTGGGACAACGGACAAGGGCTGCGTTTCACCCGCACCATCGCGGTGGACAAGGATTTCATGTTCACCATCACCCAGAAGGTGGAGAACCGTGGCACCCAGCCGGTGACGCTGACCCCGTATGCGGTCCTCAACCGCACCGGAACGCCCAAGACGACGGGCTTCTATATCCTCCATGAAGGACCGCTCGGCGTCTTCCAGGGCAAGCTGGAGGAATTAGATTATTCCGATCTCGCCGAGGCGCGCGAGATCAAGAAGACCACCCTGGGCGGCTGGATCGGCATCACCGACAAGTACTGGATGGCCGCGTTGGTGCCCGATCAAAAGGTGCGGATGAACGCCCGTTTCCTCCACTGGCAGGCCAACAGGACCGACAAATACCAGGCCGATTTCGTCGGCGCCCCCCAGACCATTCAGCCCGGTGGCAGCAGCGAAAGCACGTCGCGCATGTTCGCCGGTGCCAAGAAGGTGAAATTGCTCGCCGGCTATGCCGAGACGTTCAACATCATCCTGTTCGACCGGGCCATCGATTTCGGCTACCTGTGGTTCCTGACCAAGCCGTTCTTCTACGTGCTGGACTACCTGTTCCACCTGCTTGGCAATTTCGGCCTCGCCATTCTGGCCGTCACGGTGCTGGTCAAGCTGGTCTTCTATCCGCTGGCCAACAAGTCCTACCGTTCCATGAGCGAAATGAAAAAGCTGCAGCCCAAGATCATGGAGCTGAAGGAACGCTACGGCGACGACAAGCAGAAGATGAACATGGAGATGATGGAGCTGTATAAGCGGGAAAAGGTCAATCCGGCCTCCTCCTGCCTGCCCATCCTGGTCCAGATTCCGGTGTTCTTCGCACTCTACAAAGTGCTGTTCATCTCCATCGAAATGCGCCACGCACCGTTCTACGGCTGGATCCAGGACCTTTCGGCCAAGGATCCGACTTCGATCCTCAACCTGTTCGGGCTGCTGCCCTACGGCGTGCCGGTCTGGGTGCCGGACTTCATTTCCATCGGCATCTGGCCGTTGCTGATGGGAGCCTCCATGTTCGTGCAGATGAAACTCAATCCGGCACCGCCCGACCCGGTCCAGGCCAAGATCTTCATGTTCATGCCGATCTTCTTCACCTTCATCATGGCGCCCTTCCCCGCCGGCCTGGTGATCTATTGGACCTGGAACAACCTTCTGTCCATGACCCAGCAATGGATCATCATGAAGCGCATGGGCGTGGCGCCGGGCCAGAATTCGCCGAGCCAGACCTGACCGCCGGCCCGGGGGCCGGAATGACCGACACGCCCGACGACATCGACGAACGAGACATCGAAGCCGCGCGAAAGCTTTTCGCCGGCAGTTGCGACTTCATCGCCGGCGCCATGACGCCGGCGCAGCTGCCTCCCTGCGGCCTGGTCGAGATCGCCTTCGCGGGCCGGTCGAACGTCGGCAAGTCCAGCCTGATCAACGCGCTGACCGGACGCAAGGCGCTGGCCCGCACCTCTTCGACGCCGGGACGCACCCAGCAGGTCAATTTCTTCGATCTCGGCGGCCGGCTGGTGCTGGTCGACCTGCCCGGCTTCGGCTACGCCCGGGCTTCCAAGGGCAAGGTCGGGGCCTGGACCCGGCTGGTCATGCTCTACCTCAAGGGCCGCGCCTGCCTCCGGCGGGTGCTTCTGCTGATCGACTGCCGGCGCGGCATCGGTGAGGGCGACCGCGAGGTGATGAAGGATCTGGATCAGGCGGCGGTCAGCTACCAGATCGTGCTGACCAAGTGCGACATGCTGGACGGGCCGGCGCTGGCGGCCCTTCGCGAAGACATCCTGGCGGAGCTCACCAAACACCCGGCCGCCCACCCCGAAGTGCTGGCGACATCGGCCAAGGCCGATTCGGGCGTGGCGCATCTGCGGGTTGCGATCGCCGCCCTGGGCGGCCCGCCCGCCGCCGATTGAGCCCGCAAGTCCCTTTTGCCGCCGCTGTTTCCTTTGTCCCGATTGTGATCTAAAGTCCGCGCGCCATGACAGACAAAAAGCACCAACCCCACCCCAGTTGGCTGGAGAAGGCCCGGACCCTTTCCGAGGCGCTTCCCTATATGCGACGCTACGCCGAGGAAACCTTCGTCATCAAATACGGCGGCCACGCCATGGGAGATGAAGAGCTCGCGGAATGCTTCGCCCGCGACGTGGTCCTGATCAAGCAAGTCGGGATCAACCCGGTGGTGGTGCATGGCGGCGGGCCGCAGATCGGCGACATGCTGGAGCGCCTCAAGATCAAGAGCTCCTTCGTCGACGGCCTCCGGGTGACCGACCGAGCGACGGTCGAGATCGTCGAGATGGTTCTGTCGGGTTCGATCAACAAACAGGTGGTTTCCGCGATCTGCGCGGCGGGCGGCACCGCCGTCGGTCTTTCGGGCAAGGATGGCGGCCTGATCCAGGCGGAGAAACTGCGGCGCACCAGTCGGGAAACCGATTCCAATATCGAGAAGATCCTCGATCTCGGCTTCGTCGGCGAACCGGTCCAGGTGTTCCCTCATATCCTCGAGACCTTCGAGGCCTCCGATATCATCCCGGTGATCGCGCCGATCGGTGTCGGCACCCGGGGCGAAACCTATAATATCAACGCCGATACCGCCGCCGGCGCCATCGCCACGGCGGTGGGCGCGACGCGCTTCCTGCTGCTCACCGACGTGCCGGGCGTGTTGGACGCGTCCGGCGACGTGATCCCCGAACTGACCATCCGCCAGACGCGGCAGCTGATCGCCGACGGCGTCATCTCCGGCGGCATGATTCCCAAGGTGGAAACCTGCATCCAGGCTGTGCGCGGCGGTGTCGACGCCGCCGTCATCATCGACGGCACCGTGCCCCATGCGCTTTTGCTTGAAATTTTCACCGATGCCGGTGTCGGCACCCTGATCCGGGCCGACTGATCCGGGGGGACCGATCAGCGCCGAGCAATTGGCGCCGCCCTCATCCCGCGTAGAAGTCGAGCTGCCAGGTCATGTCCTCTTCGGACAAGGGAAAGTCCACGCCGTCCTTGGCCTGGAGAATCTCACGCGGCGGCACGTTGGCGAGGCGGGCCTGGAGCTTGATGGCGAAACGCATCCTGAGCCCCGCCTTCCAGGCCAGCGACGTGATCGCCTTGGCGCTGCGGGCATCGACGATGCGGGTCACCAGGGACGGCGGCATGCCCGCCATTAGGGCCAGCGCATGGACGACGAAGGCGCGGTTGCCGCTGGAGAGCTGTTCCTCGAGCTTGGCTTCGTTGAGCGTGCCGCTGGTATAGAGTTTTTGGACGTATTCCGCGGTATGGCCGCGGTCGACGCTGATATGCGCCCCCAGGAAGGCGCCGGTCTGCCCGTTCTCGTCGTCCGCCTGGTCCGGCCCGGGGTGTTCACCGGCATCGGGCTGAACTTCGATGCGGGCGCGCACCGCCCGGTCGATCAACCCGGCGGTGTCGGCATCGAGGTCTTCGCGGCGATGCAACATGGCGAGAACCTGGTCGGCGACGAACTCCGCCAGTTTCCGCGCCGCCCGGGGCGGCAGTTGGGGCCGCTGGGCAAGCGGCATCTGCCAGGTTTCCACTTCGCGCGACCCCTCGACGATCCAATCCAGCGTCTCCTCCCGGATCTGGGCCGAAGGATTGGCCAGCAGCGCCGCCACGGCACGCTCGTCGCGGGTCTGGGCGATGGCCTCGGACACCGCACCGGAAACATCGGCGCGCCGCGAGATCGCCGTCATGGTCCCGCTTTGGGCGGTGCTTTCGATAATCTCGAGCAGGTCCTCGTCGGTCAGCAGCGGCGAAAATTCCAGCACCGGAGCCGCGACCGCCAGTTCGGCATCGCCGGCCAGGCGTTGAATCACGTGACGCGGGGCGTCGGCGACGTCCTTGACCGCCTCGGCCAAGGCCTGGCGCACCCGCGCCAGCTCATCCTGGGCCAGGATTTCCAGCGCCTCGACGGTCATGGCACGGATCTGTTCCCGCGCATCGGCGCTGAGATGCGGCGTCAGCCGGGCGATTTTCTGGGCCAGCTCGCAGCGCACCTCCTCGTCGCCGTCGCGCGCCAAAAGCACGTCGGCATGGGCCGGGGCGGCGTCGTTGAGGGCGATCTCCCGGCGCACCACCGGCGAGGGATCTTCGGCAAGGTAATAGAGTATTTCGGGGCGCACGTCGGTGCGGGCGGCAAGGCGGCGGCGTTCCTCGACGTCCGGATGGCGTGCGAGCTCCCGCGATTCTTCGTAGGAGATCGGCCCGTCCTTCTTGCGCCGGGCCAGCAACCTGGAGGAAAACAACTTCATCCCTGTCGCACCTCCGCAAGCTCGATGGCATCCGCCGGGTCGGCGATGGTGAAGCAGCCCTTACCCCGCTGCTTGGATTCGTACATGGCGACATCCGCGCGCGCCATCAGGGCCTCAAGCGTCTCATCGCTGCCCGGCTCCAGGATGACGATCCCGAGCGACACGCCGAGCGGCGCTTCGGGATTGCCGGAATAGGCCTTCAGCGCCTCGGCCCGGCTCAACAGGTCGCGGGCGCGCGACGCGGCGCTTTCCGCGCTGGTGTTCTCAAGCCACAGGGCGAATTCGTCGCCGCCGATCCGTGCCACCAGATCGCCGCCCCGGGTGGCGCTTTCGAGCAGCCGTGCGAGATCGCAGATCGCGGCATCGCCGCGCTCATGCCCGTGGGTGTCGTTGACCTGCTTGAAATTGTCGAGGTCGCAATAGACCAGGGCGCCCGGCTCGCTGCCCTGAACGACACGGGCATGGCGGCGGCCCAAATCGGCGACGAAACTGCGCCGGTTGAGAAGTCCGGTCAACCCGTCGGTGCGCGAAAGCACCTCCAGCCGCTCGTGCTGGACCGCCTGTTCGATGGCGATGCCGAGATGCTCCGCGGCGCTGATCGCAAGATCCAGTTCGTCCTCGGTCCAGCGGCCGATCGCGGCATCGCGCCACAGCACCAGGACGCCGTTGACCGCGCCGCCGTGCTGGGTGGCCAAGGCCAGGCCATAGCCGCCGTCGACCTCCGACGTGACGGCCCGGGGGACTTCCATGGCCTTATCGAGGAAGACCGCGCCAAGGCGGTCGCCCGGGCCGGTTCCGGAGGCCACCGCCTGGTACGCCTCGCCGCCGTCGACCCGGTAGATTTCCGCATATTCCGCCGTCAGCGCCCGGGAAATCGCCTTGGCCGCGGCATTCATCATGCCCAGCGGATCGGCCTGGTCGCGGATGGTGCGGACGATATAGCCGAACAGGCGTTCGCGGCCGTGGGCCCGGGCCAGCGCCGCGTCGCGGTCGCGGTCTTCCGTCACATCGCGGCAGATGCCGCGCGCGCCGCGCCAGCGGCCCTTGTCATCGGTGACCGGCCGCACGCTGATGGCGAGGCAGGCTTCGCGCCCGTCGGCACGGCGGAACCAGACCTCACCGCTTTGCACGGGATAGCGCGACAGGAACGGGTTGGCGGCGGCGCTGCGGATCGAGACGGGTTCGATCTCCGCCGTCGGCTCCCCCAGGAAGGCGCCGGGCGCACGGCCGAGAAGGTCATCGGCGCGCCATCCCAAGGCACCCGCAGGAGAGACGAAAGCGAAGTTGCCGTCAGGCCCGACCTCCCAGGCGAAGTCGCTGGAGATTTCCACCAGATCCTTGTAGCGCTGGCGCGATTCGGTGAGCGCGTCGCGCAGGTTGGCGTCCATTGCCGAGGCGGACTGCCGCTCCGGGGCTGCCCGGCGGGCCCGCGGCCAGTTCTTGAACAACCCCGCCATCATCGCTTCAGACCGCCCGGGACATCTTGCGGATCCGATCGCTCGACCGCGGCGCTTCGAAGTCCGACACGTTGAACGACGGCCGCCCGAATAGGTAGCCCTGGCCGAAATCCACGCCGCAATCCTTGAGGAAGGGCACGTAGCTCTCCTCTTCCACCATCTCGGCCACGGTGGCGATCCCGAGATCGTTGCACAGGCCGGCCATCGCCCTCAGGAAGGCGACGCCCTTTGCCGTCCTCTGGGCCCCCTTGACGTAGGCCCCGTCAATCTTGACCACGTCGACCTCAAGGTCTCGCAGGTATTGGAAGGCCGCGGCGCCGGCGCCGAAATCGTCGAGACAGACCTGATGGCCGGCCTTGCGGAGGCTCTGCAGGGCCGCGTTGACCTTGCCGAGATCCTTGATCTTGGCCGATTCGGTCACCTCGAACAGGATGCCGTCACGGTGGCCGCGGTATTGCTGCAGCAGCCGGTGCAGGGCGGAGACGAAGGTTGGATTGCCGACCGAGGAGCCGGAGATATTGACCGCCACCTTGTACCGATGGCCCTGCATGCAAGCCCGATCGATCCATTCGAAGACCTTGGCGCACATCGCCAAGTCGAAATCGCAGATCAGCCCGGCCTGCTCGGCGAAGGTGATGGTTTCATAGGGGCTCTTGTTGCCGGATTCGACGTTGAACCGGGCGAGCGCCTCGAAATGGTGGGGCCGGCGGGTCTGGAGATCGACGATCGGCTGAAAGGCGATGGCGAATTCCGCATTGTTCAGGATGGTGCGGAATTCGGAAATCCGGTGGACGGTGGTGTCGACCATGGATTCGAGACCGTCCGAAAGGCTGGAGATGGAAAACTCATTCGGATCGGTCTCGGCGAACTGGGTGAAGATATAGCCGAGCGCCTTGGCCGCCTCGCCCTTGCGTATGATCGCCTTGTCGAGACCCAGCGTGCTGTGCCCGACATCGACGCCGGTCTTTTCGGGGTCCGCCTCGCGGGCGATGTCGGCGACGCGATTGACCAGGATGCTGATGTCGAGATCCTGATGATGGATCAGGCCGTAGCTCCTTGAATCGATCTCGCCGGCCAGCTCGCCACCGACGGCCGACGCCCGCAGGGCACCGCCGATGGCTTGGTTGAGGCTTTTCCGGCCCGCCGCGGGAAGTCTTTGGCGCAGGTCGTCGATGCCGCGAAGCTGCACCATGGTCAGCTCGCACTCGCCCTGCTCGTAGGCCAGTTCGGCGAGCTTTTCGCCCGCCAGCTTGGCGAAGGTGCGGGAATCGGGGAGCCCCGAATCCATCAGCCCTTCGGAATTCGGCGCGCTGAAGGCGACCGCGTCCGCGGCGCCCAGGCGCAGGCCGAGAAAATAATGATTGTCCATTTCCGCCAGGCGATAGCCCAGCATCAGCATCGGCGGCGTGGTTCCCAGTACGCCTTCGAGACGCAGGACCAGGCCGTTGATCCTGGCGCCGACGCCGGAAATGGCCAGCGCCTCCTCCACCATCGCCCGGTCGTTCAGCGCGACGACACTGATGAAAGGTCGGCCCACCAGGTCGTCATTCGTCATGCCGAGAAGGGCCGCGGTCGAGCCCCCCGCGAACACGACCTCGCCTTCGCCGTCCAGTTCCAGGAGCACGTCCGCGGAGGAGAATGCGAGGGCGACGAAGCGGTCCCGGTCCTGACGCAGGGCGGCAAAACTATCCATATGTTGCTGATCTGCCACGGTTTTTCGCGTGTCCTCGCAGGCCTGATCCGGCGCGGGCGCCGGTTCCCCGATGGTCGGGAGCTCCCCCCGGCCAAAATACGGCGGAACGGCTTAATGAAACGTTACGCAGCCGCTGAGAGGCTTGGCTTTCATGACTTTGCGAGACCGCGACCGGGACGAGGGCCCGCGCCGGGGGTCCTTGTATTCGCCTGCCGGAGCCACCACACTAGGGCGATGATCGAGCCCCCCTCCTCCGAGAGCGCCGGATTCGCGGATATCGAGCACTGGGTGTTCGACCTCGACAACACGCTCTATTCCGCCGAATGCCGTTTGTTCCACCAGATCGATCGGCGCATGGGGGAATACATCGCCGCCCTGTTCGACATGAGCTTTGACGCCGCCCGGCGCCTGCAGAAGGACTATTTCCGCACCCACGGCACGACGCTCCGGGGCCTGATGACGAACCACGGCATCGACCCGGCGGACTATCTCGATTACGTCCACGATATCGACCTCACCGCGATCGACCCCAGCCCGGCGCTCGACCGCGCCATCTCGCGCCTGCCCGGCCGCAAGGTGATCTTCACCAATGCCGACCGCAAGCACGCGGAACAGGTCATCGGGCGCCTCGGCATCGCCCGGCATTTCGACGGCATCTTCGACATCTTCGACGCGGATTTCGTGCCGAAGCCGGATCCCGGCATCTACGGCGCCTTCGTCGAGCGCCACAAGGTGCGGCCCGAGCGCGCCGTCCTGTTCGAAGACACCGCCGCCAACCTGGCACCCGCAGCGGCGCTCGGCATGACCACGGTGCTGGTCCGCCCCGGCGAGGACGGCGTCGTCAACGACCCAGGCGCCCCCCACATCCACCATGTGACCGACGACCTCGCCGCCTGGCTGACAGACGCGGTGAGCGCCCTAAACGGCAAAGATTAGCGGCACGCCCGCGGAAGATCGTTATTCGCGCCTGGATGCCTTTCCCGGCCCCGTCTCGGGTTTGGACGTCAATCTGATCAGGGCGATCTCGGGCGGCATGTTGAACCGGATGGGCAAGATGCTGGTGCCGATGCCGCTGGTCACATACATCGTCTTGCCAAGTTCGCGGATCAATCCGTAAGCATGGCGCAGCGGGGCGCGGCCCGGACTGATCAAGGCGCCGACCCACGGCAGGAAAACCTGCCCGCCGTGGGTGTGGCTGGCCAATGTCAAAACCGCCCGCGCCGGAACATCGGGAAATATCGCCGGATCATGGGTGAATACGATCACCGGTTCGCCGCTCGGCAGCCTGGCGAGGGTTCGGGCGGGCTGAGGGTCGCGGGTCGTGTCATCGGCGATCCCTGCGAGCCAGACCCGTCCTGAGGGCAGATCCACCGGCAATGCCTGATTTTCCAGGACGGGGATACCGGCTTGGGTCAGCGCCTTTTCGACCCGCGGCCCGTCCAGCCACCAGTCATGATTTCCCAAAACCGCGAACACCCCGTGACGTGCACGAAGTCGTTTGAGCCGGTCCGCGGTCCGTTCGGGCGAGACGAACCGGCCCCAGACGACGCCATGGATTACGTAATCGCCCAACAACAGGATGAGATCGGGCTTGAGCGCATTGATCCGATCCACCACCTCATTGATCTTATCCAGGCCGGTATGGGGCGCCCCGCTGTGAAGGTCTCCGATCACGGCGATGCGGAGCGGCGGTCTCCCGCCGGGCCAGAGCGGCGAGACGACCTCAACCGTTCGAACCGTCAACAGACCAGGTTCGATCCCGAACGCCCATGTCGCAAGACCGCCACTTAGGACCAGAAGCGAAAGGGCAACCCCTCGCCACCATCGCTTCGCCTTGCTCCTCTTCCGGCGGCCTTGTTCGGTCATCGATCGCGCTCCTCAAATCCTGAAGTCGCTCCCCTGGTGCCTGCGAAATCCGGCGCCAAAGTGGCCCTGCCGGGACCATTTGAGGGCTCCGGTTCCGGAGCGAGGCACCTTGGTGCCCGCGAGGTTGACTAAGGCCCGGCTCTCGCCCATCTTTGCGCGGCCCGCGGGTCAAGGCGGCGGCGGAAGAAACAACGAGGCGAAACACCCAGATCATGGCTTACGAAGACTTGGAACGCGCCGTCGGCGGCGCATGGGAAGAGCGCGAGGGGCTGGGACCCGACACCAAGGGCGAGGCGCGGGACGCGGTGGAGCAGACGCTCGACCTGCTCGATTCCGGCCGACTGCGCGTGGCGGAAAAGATCGACGGGTCCTGGACCGTCCACCAATGGGCCAAGAAGGCGGTGCTGCTGTCCTTCCGGCTTTATGACATGGCGCCGATCCCCGGCGGCCCCACCGATCCGGTGCGCGGCGAAAGCCCCTGGTTCGACAAGGTCCCGTCCAAGTTCGCGGGCTGGGGCGACAAGGAGTTCCGGGCGGCCGGCTTCCGCGCGGTGCCGAGCTGCGTCGTGCGGCGGTCCGCCTTCATCGCGCCGGGCGCGGTGTTGATGCCGAGCTTCGTCAATCTCGGCGCCTATGTCGGTGCCGGCACCATGGTCGATACCTGGGCGACGGTGGGCTCCTGCGCCCAGATCGGCGCCAACTGTCACCTGTCGGGCGGCATCGGTATCGGCGGCGTGCTGGAGCCGCTGCAGGCCGGACCGGTGATCATCGAGGATCATTGCTTCATCGGCGCGCGGTCGGAGGTCGCCGAGGGCGTCGTCGTCGAGGAAGGCGCGGTGCTCTCCATGGGCGTGTTCCTCGGCGCCTCGACCAAGATCGTCAATCGCGACACCGGCGAGGTCACCACGGGCCGGGTACCGGCCTATTCGGTGGTGGTGCCGGGCACCCTGCCGGGCAAGCCGCTCGCCGACGGCACGCCGGGCCCGTCGCTCTACTGCGCGGTGGTCGTCAAGCAGGTCGACGAACAAACGCGGTCCAAAACATCGATCAACGACCTGTTGCGGGACTAGTCGGCAATGACGGATGCCCCCGTTCAGTCCCTCGTCCACCCGCTCGATCTCGCCCAGCGGCTGATCCGCTGCCCCTCGGTGACGCCGGCGGACGAAGGGGCGCTCGACATCCTTCAGGCCGCGCTGGAGCGCCTCGGCTTCGCCTGCACCCGCTTGCCGTTCGCCGAGGACGGCACGCCGGAGGTCGACAACCTCTATGCCCGCATCGGGAACGAGGCGCCCAATTTTTGCTACGCGGGCCACACCGACGTGGTCCCCGTCGGCCGACCCCAGGGCTGGAGCAAGGATCCCTTCGCGGCCGAGGTGATCGACGGCGTGCTGTACGGCCGCGGCGCCTCGGACATGAAGGCGGGGATCGCCGCCTTCGTCGCCGCCACCGCGCGGTTCCTCGAGGAGCGCGGCGGCAATTTCGGCGGCTCCATCAGCCTGCTGATCACCGGCGACGAGGAAGGGGTCGGCACCAACGGCACCCGTAAGATGGTCGAATGGCTGAAGGAAACCGGCGAGACCCTGACCCATTGCCTGGTGGGCGAGCCCACCAATCCGGAGCAGCTCGGCGACATGATCAAGGTCGGGCGACGCGGCAGCCTGGTG
>Ga0224512_10002416_pt1 | contig 17139 bp, 14 predicted proteins | sample SF_May12_sed_USG_4_FD_169103 | JGI IMG/M metagenome (GOLD analysis project Ga0224512, IMG submission 169103) | Sediment microbial communities from San Francisco Bay, California, United States - SF_May12_sed_USGS_13 | ecosystem: Environmental > Aquatic > Marine > Sediment | place: USA...
AGCTCGTCCGCAATGACTACACGCTGGAGTCGGTGTTCGGCGTGATGCGCACGGACGTGCTCCGCCGCACCCCGCTCCTGGGCAACTACGCCGACTGTGACCGTGTGCTCCTGGCGGAGATCGGGCTGGCCGGGAAGATCCACGAGGTCCCCGAGTATCTCTTCATTCACCGGCACCACCGCGGGCGCTCGGTGATGCAGTACACCTCGCGCCAGGAGCGAAGCGCGTGGTTCGACCCCGCCCAGGAGGGCAAGCCGGCCTTTCCCTGGGCGCGGGAGCTCTTCGGCTACCTCGCCGCCGTACGGCGCGCGCCCATCCCGGCCGGCGAGCGGGTGAGGTGCCGCGCGGTCATGGCGCGGTGGGCGTGGCGCAACGCGGGCGGCTTGCTCGAGGATTGGAGCTACGCGCTTCGCTACCTGCTGCGGCCGGTCAAGCGGCGCGTGGTCCGCCTGCTGGGCGGCGCGCGACGCCGGGGGGCGCAATGATGCAACCGGGTGCACCGGCGACTGGGCTGAGCGCGCCGCCGCAAGGCGCCGGGCCGCTCTTTCCCGAGGTCGGCGTGGTCGCCGTCGTTGCCGAGCCCTGGGGCGGTATGTGGTTGTCTCGGCAGCAGATACTGAGCCGCCTGGCGTGCTACTTCCACGTGGTCTGGGTGGATCCGCCGCGGGGCTGGCGCGAAGCCTGGCGCGCGCGCGCCGCGCGCCCCATCGGCCTCAGCGACGCCACGCCGCCGCCCGCTTCGGGCTTTTCGGTCTACCGGCACGGGCCGCTGCTTCCGCGCTTCTTCAAACCGCGGCTGCTGCAGGAGGGCACCGAGCGCGCGCGCTTGCGGCGTGCGCGCGCCGTGCTCTCGCGCCGCGGCTGCCGCCGCGTGCTGCTCTACCTCTGGCGCCCGGAGTTCGCGACCGCGCTCGACCAGGTCGCGCACGACGTCAGCTGCTATCACATCGCCGACGAGTACACCTTCGCCGACGTGGAAGCGCCGGTGAGCGAGCTGGAGCGCTCCGTGATCGCGCGCGTCGACCAGGTGTTCATCCACTCCCCGGCGCTCATGGAGAAGAAAGGCGGCATCAACCCCAGGACCGCCCAGGTGACCAACGGCGTCGACTATGCCGCTTTCGCCGCCGACGCCCCCGAGCCGGAGGATCTGCGCGACGTGCCCCGGCCCCGCGCCGGCTACGTGGGGCGCATCAAGGTCCAGCTCGACTGGGACCTTCTCGCCGCCCTGGCCCAGCGCCGCCCCGAGTGGTCTTTCGTGTTCGTCGGGCCTCTGGGCTTTCTCGGGGACCGTCGTGCGCAGCAGGAAGCGCTCTTCGCGCGTCCCAACGTCCACTACCTGGGTGCGAAGCCCGTGGGCGAGATCCCGGGTTACACACGACACGTCGACGTGGGCCTGCTAAGCTACGCCCTCAACAACTACACGCGGTACATCTTCCCGCTGAAGCTGCACGAGTTTCTCGCGGCGGGGCGGCCGGTGGTGGGCAGCGACATCCGTTCGCTGCGCGACTTCGAGGGCGTGGTGAGAATCGCCCGCTCGGTCGACGAGTGGGACGCGGCGATAGCGGCCGCGCTCGCGCCGGAGGCGCAGGGGCCCGCCGCCGTCGAGCAGCGGCGCCGCGTCGCGCGGCGCCACGACTGGGGCGCGCTGGTGGAGCGGATTGCCGGCACGCTGTGCGAGCGGCTGGGCGGGGACTACCCGGAGCGCTTCCGGGCCCTGGCCGGCGCGCCGCCGACTGAATGACGGGCGGGATTCGCCCGAAGCAAACGGAGGACGCCGTGGCGGACACGACCAACCGAGCGCGGGTGAAGCACCCGCTGGACGAGATCGGCATCCCGTGCCGGTTCTGCGGGACGAGGCTCGAGGACACCTTCGCCGACCTGGGCATGACGCCGCTGTGCCAGAGGCACGTCAAGCGCGAGGAGCTCAACGACATGGAGCGCTTCTATCCGCTCCACGCGCTGGTCTGCCGCCGGTGCAAGCTGGTGCAGCTGGGCGAATACGTGAGCCCGGAGGAGATCTTCGGCGACTATGCGTATTTCTCCTCCTATGCGGACACGTGGCTGCGTCATGCGCAGCGTTACACGGAGGACATGACCGACCGGCTGGGCCTCGGGGCCAAGAGCCTGGTCGTCGAGGTCGCGAGCAACGACGGCTACCTCCTCCAGTACTTCGTGGAGAAGGGAATCCCCGTCCTGGGCGTGGAGCCGGCGGCCAACGTCGCGGAGGTGGCCAGGGAGAAGGGCATCCGGACCGTGGTGGAGTTCTTCGGCGAGGCCACCGCGCGCAAGCTGCGCGAGGCGCACGGCGCCGCCGATCTGCTCCTCGGCAACAATGTGCTGGCGCACGTGCCCGACCTCAATGACTTCGTCGAGGGCATGCACGTCCTGCTCGCGCCGAACGGGGTCATCACCATGGAGTTCCCGCACCTCATGCAACTCGTCGAGCAGAACCAGTTCGACACCATCTACCACGAGCACTTCTCATACTTCTCCTTCACCACGGTGGAGAAGGTCTTCGCCGCGCACGGCATCACGCTGTTCGACGTAGAGGAGCTGGGCACCCACGGCGGCTCGCTCCGCATCTACGGGCGACACCCCGCGGACGAGGCGCGTGCCGTCACCGCGCGGGCGGTGGGGCTCAAGGAAAGGGAGAAGCGCTGGGGCGTGGACGACATGGCCCTCTACTATTCGTTCGACGAGCGCGTCAAGGCCACCAAGCGCGCCATCTTGAGCTTCCTCGTCGAGGCCAAGGGGCGGGGCAAGCGCATCGTGGGGTACGGCGCGCCCGGCAAGGGCAACACCCTGTTGAACTACTGTGGCATCGGAACCGATTTCCTCGATTACACGGTCGACCGCAGCCCCCACAAGCAGGGAACGTTCACCCCCGGCACGCACATCCCCATCCATGCCCCGGAGCGGATCCGCGAGACGAAACCGGACTACGTCTTCATCCTTCCCTGGAACCTAAAGGAAGAGATAATGAAGCAGATGGCGCACATTCGGGAGTGGGGGGGCAAGTTCGTGGTTCCCATCCCCGAGGTGCGGGTGTTCGACTGAGAGGCGCTGGAGAGGGCACAATGGAAACGCTGCAACAACTCATCGACCGCGATCTCGACCACATGAGCGCCAACCTGCGCGACGAGTTCGCCGCCATGGCGGGGAAGCGACTGCTCCTGACCGGCGGCGCCGGTTTCCTCGGTTACTACATGGTGCAGGGCGTGCTGCACCACAACCGCAACTCGCCGGACGCGCAGGCCATCGACCTGACCGTGTACGACAACTACGCGCGCGGCGTCCCCGGCTGGCTGAGCGCCCTGGACGGCGCTCCCCACCTGACCCTCGTGCGCCACGACATCACGCAGCCGCTTCCCGGGGACATGCCGGACTTCGCCTTTGTCGTGCACGCGGCGGGCATCGCCTCGCCCACCTACTACCGCCGCTTTCCCATCGAGACCATGGACGCCAACATCGGCGGGCTGCGCAGCCTGCTCGAGTACGCGCGGCGGCAGGGCGAGCGGGGCCGGGCGCTGACGGGTTTCATCTTCTTCTCGAGCAGCGAGATCTACGGCGATCCGCCGCCCGACTCGATTCCCACGCCGGAAGACTATCGCGGCAGCGTCTCCTGCACCGGTCCCCGCGCGTGCTACGACGAATCCAAGCGCTACGGGGAGACCCTGTGCGTGAACTTCGCTCAGGTCCACGGCGTGCCCGTGCGCATGGTGCGACCCTTCAACAACTACGGGCCCGGCCTCAAGATCAGCGACCGCCGCGTGATCCCCGACTTTGCCCGCGACCTGCTGGCCGGCCGCGACATCGTGATGCTCTCGGACGGCGCCCCCACGCGCACGTTCTGCTACGTCGCCGACGCAATGTGCGGCTACTACAAGGCCCTGGTGCGCGGGCGGGCCGGCGAGCCCTACAACGTGGGCATCGACTCGCCCGAAGTGTCCATGCGCGAGTTGGCGGAGCGCCTGGTGGCGCTCGCGCGCGACCTCTTCGGGTACCAGGGGAAGGTGGTGGCCGGACGCGCCGCCGAGGGGGTCTATCTGGTGGACAACCCCAACCGGCGCTGCCCGGACCTCACGAAGTCGCGCCGGGAACTGGGCTTCGCCCCGTCGATTGCGCTCGAGGAGGGCCTGCGGCGCGCGCTGGTCTGGTACCACTACAACCGCGAGGGGGAGGACGCCTGATGCGCGTATCCGTGGTCGGCACCGGCTACGTCGGCCTGGTCAGCGGGGTGTGTCTCGCCGAGAAGGGACACACGGTGATCTGCGTGGACAACGACGCCGACAAGGTCGGGCGCATCGCGCGCGGCGAAGTGCCGATCCACGAGCCGGGACTCGACGCGCTCATGGCGCGCCAGATCGGGCGCCGCCTCCAGGCGACCACAGACCTGCGCCGCGCCGTCGAGGATAGCGAGCTGACGCTCATCGCCGTGGGCACGCCGTTCGACGGGCGACGCATCGACCTGCGCTACGTGCGCCAGGCGGCACGCGAGATCGGCGAGGCCATGGGCGGCAAGCGCGACTACCACGCGGTCGTCGTCAAGAGCACGGTCGTGCCCGGGACCACCGACGGCGTGGTCGGGCCCATCCTGGAGGAGTCCTCGGGGCGCGACCGCGGCGCCTTCGGCCTGGGCATGAACCCCGAGTTTCTCACGGAGGGCCGCGCGGTGGAGGATTTCATGCACCCCGACCGCTTCGTCCTCGGGGGCGCGGACGAACGCACCCTCGACGCGCTGGAGGCGCTCTACGCGCCTTTCCCGGGCGTGCCGACGATCCGCACGAACAACGCGACGGCCGAGATGATCAAGTACGCCTCCAACGCGCTCCTGGCGACGATGATCTCCTTCGCCAACGAGATCGCCAACCTCGGTGTCGCCATCGGCGAGATCGACGGGGCCGACGTGCTGGACGGCGTCCACCGCTCGCTCTACCTGACCGTACCCGGGCCCGACGGCCGCCCCACGCAGGCGCCCATCGCCCGCTTCCTGGAGGCGGGCTGCGGCTTCGGCGGCAGCTGCTTGCCCAAGGACGTGAGCGCGCTCGCCGCCCACGGGGCAGCGCTCGGCCGCCCCATGCCGCTCCTGGAGGCGGTGCTGGCCACCAACCGCGAGCAGCCGGGCGAGGTCGTGGCCCTGCTCCGGCGGCGCTTCCCCTCGCTGCGCGGCGTGCGGGTGGCGGTGCTGGGGCTGGCCTTCAAGCCGGACACCGACGACGTCCGCGAGTCGCCGGCCTTTCAGGTGATGCGCCTGCTCCTCGCCGAGGGGGCCGTGGTGAGCGCGCACGACCCGGTGGCCGTGCCCGCAGCGCGGGCCGCGTTCGCGGAGGGAGGGGTGCGCTACTGCGAGGTCCTCGACGACGCGCTGGCCGACACGGATGCGATCGTGCTGGTCACGCGCTGGTCGGCCTACGAACGCCTCCCCGAGCTGCTGCGCGGCCGCGATCCGGCCCCGGTGGTCGTGGACGGGCGGCGCATGCTGGACAAGCGTTCGTTGCCGCGCTACGAAGGAATCGGATTGGGACGCCGGAACCACGCCGGACAAGGGAAGGAGACACCATGAAAGTGGTCCTGTTTTGCGGCGGGCTGGGGATGCGGATCCGGGAGTACTCCGAGGAGGTGCCCAAGCCCATGGTGCCCATCGGATACCGTCCCATCCTGTGGCACGTGATGAAGTACTACGCCCACTGGGGGCACAAGGACTTCATCCTCTGCCTCGGCTACAGAGCCGACGTGATCAAGAACTACTTCCTCAACTACAACGAGGCGCTGTCGAACGATTTCACCCTGAGCGAGGGCGGCCGGGTGGAGCTGATGAACACGGACATCCACGACTGGCGCATCACCTTCGTCGACACGGGGATGACCACGAACATCGGGGGGCGGCTGGCCGCCGTTCGCGACCACCTCGAGGGCGAGGAAGTCTTCCTGGCCAACTACAGCGACAACTTGACGAACGTGCCCCTGGACGCCATGATCGGAGAGTTCGAACGACGCCGCTGCGCGGCGAGCTTCCTGTGCGTGCGTCCGAGCCAGAGCTTCCACCTGGTCACCATGGATGAGCGACAGAGGGTCAGCCGCATCCGGCACGTGAGCCAGTCCGACGCGTGGATCAACGGCGGCTACTTCGTGCTGCGCAAGGAAATATTCGACTACATGCGCGACGGCGAGGAGCTGGTCGAGGAGCCGTTCGATCGTCTCATCGCCGAGCAGAAGCTGGCCGCTTACCGCTACGACGGCTTCTTCGTCTGCATGGATACGTTCAAGGAGCGGCAGATGCTGGAGGAGATGTACGCCCACGGGCGAGCCCCGTGGACGCTGTGGTCCGCGGACGGGCCCCGGCGCCGAGGAAACGAAGGACCATGAACCCGTTCAAAGAGAAGATCGGCACGGTGCTCTGCCTCGGTGCGCACAGCGACGATATCGAGATCGGTTGCGGCGGCACCGTCCTAAAGCTCGTCGCAGCCCACCCCGGGGCCGAGGTGCACTGGATCGTGTTCAGCGGCGACGGGGGGCGCGGAGGAGAGGCCGAAGCCTCGGCGCAGCGCTTCCTGGCCGATGCGGCCAAGCGGTCGGTGGAGATTCACCGGTTTCGCGACGGCTTCTTTCCCTACGAGGGCGCCAAGATCAAGAACTACTTCGAAGAGATCAAGCGGCGCATCCGGCCCGACGTCGTGTTTACCCACTATCGCCACGACTTGCACCAGGACCACCGCCTCGTGTGCGAGCTCACCTGGAACACGTTTCGCTCGCACCTCATCCTGGAATACGAGGTGCCCAAGTGGGACGGGGACATGGGCGCGCCCAACCTCTTCGTCCATCTCGACGAGGCGGTGTGCCGGCGCAAGGTCGAGTACCTGCGCGAGGGTTTTCCCACACAGGGCGACAAGCACTGGTTCGACGAGGGGCTGTTCATGGGCCTGATGCGGCTGCGCGGCATGGAATCCAACTCACCCACTCGTTTCGCCGAGGCGTTCTACGCGCGCAAGGTGATCTGGTGACGGAGGCGCTGCGGACGATGCGCGGAGAATGGCTGCTCGAATACTTTCGCTACCGGGAGCTCTTCTACTTCCTGGTCTGGCGCGACGTCAAGATCCGCTACAAGCAGACCGTGCTGGGAGCCGCTTGGGCGGTGATTCAGCCCTTCTTCATGATGATCGTGTTCACGCTCTTCTTCGGCCGCATGGCCGGGATCGACAGCGAGGGCGTGCCCTACCCGGTGTTCAGCTACAGCGCGCTGGTGCCGTGGACCTATTTCCAGCAGGCGATGCCGCTGTCCGGCAACAGCCTCCTGGCCAACTCCAGGCTGATCAGCAAGGTCTACTTCCCGCGGGCCATCATCCCCGCGGCCGCCGCGCTGGGCGGAGTCGTCGATTTCTTCATCGCGGCGGTCGTGCTGGTGGCGATCATGCTGTACTACGGATTCCCCCTCGGGTGGGGGCTGCTCCTGTGGCCCGTGCTCCTGGTGCCCACGGTGGCCTTCGTCGTGGCCGTGGGCATGATTTTCTCCGCGCTGAACGTCAAATACAGGGACATCAAGTACACGATCCCGTTTTTCATCCAGGCCATGCTGTTCGTCTCGCCGGTGATCTACCCCACGAGCGCCGTCCCCGAGCAGTACCAGACGTTGCTCAGGCTCAACCCAATGGTGGGCCTGATCAACGCCTTCCGGGCCGCGGCCTTGCCCGGGCGCACCATCGACCTGGGCGAGCTGGGGGTGTCCATCGCCGTGATCACGGGTCTGCTCATCGTCGCCACCATTTACTTCCGGAAGACGGAAAGGGCCTTTGCCGACCTGATCTGACGCCATGACCGAAGCCATCCGCGTCGAGAATCTCTCCAAACAGTACCGCCTCGGGGCGCTGAAGCACGAGACCATGCTGCGCGATGTGATCGTCAACGCGCTGCGCATGCGCCGCCGCCGGAGGGACGTCAACACGATCCTCGCCCTCGACGACGTCAGCTTCTCCGTCGAGGAGGGTGAAGTCGTGGGCATCGTCGGCCGCAACGGGGCGGGGAAGAGCACGCTGCTCAAGATCCTGTCGCGCATTACCTATCCGACGGCGGGACGGGTGCGCGTGCGCGGGCGCGTGGCGTCCTTGATCGAGGTGGGCACGGGTTTCCACGACGAGCTCACCGGGCGCGAGAACATCTACCTCAACGGCTCCATCCTCGGCATGCGCAAGCGCGAGATCGAAGAGCGCTTTTCCAAAATCGTCGATTTCGCCGGCGTGGAGAAGTTCATCGACACACCCATCAAGCGCTACTCCTCGGGCATGCGGCTGCGGCTCGGCTTCGCGGTGGCGGCGCACATGGATCCCGACGTCCTCTTCGTCGACGAGGTGCTCGCCGTCGGAGACGCCGAGTTCCAGAAGCGCTGCCTCAACGCGATGGATGACCTGCGCTCGGGCGGACGCACCGTTCTGTTCGTGTCGCACAACATGTCCGCCATCGAGAGTCTCTGCCCGCGCACCATCTGGGTCGACGCGGGTAAGCTGCGCGAGGACGGGCCCTCCGGGGAAGTGATCCACAGCTACCTCACGACCTTCGCGGAGGCGAGCGGCGACGGGCACGACCTGACGCAGATCGCCGGCCGCGGCGGCAACGGCGCGGCGCGCTACACGCGTATCGAATTCATGGACGCCGAGGGCAACCCCGTGACGGTGTTCCGCACCGGCGAGCCGCTGCGGGCGCGCCTGCACTTCCAGGTCCACGAGGCCGTGAAGGATCCGCGCTTCGCCCTCCGCGTGTTCTCCGACATGGGAGCGCTGATCGCGACCATCAGCTCGTACGTGGCCGGCTGCACCATCGCCGGGATGCAGCCAGGAAGCGGCTACATCGACCTCGTCATTCCCTCCCTTCCGCTGCTTCCCAGACGTTACTATGTGTCCCTGTGGCTTGTCATGCCCGGCCAGCCTTACGACATTCTGGACCACTGCCTCGCGCTCGATGTGGACGTGCCCACGAGCGGGGTGCACAAGGGCCGCGGCATGCACAGCCGCTGGGGGCTGATCTGGGTGCCCAGCGAGTGGCGCGTGAACATGCCGGGCGCGTAGGGCGAGCATGGGGCTGACGCGTTTGTTCACCGATGTCGATTTCCAGCGCGCGGGCCTGGAGATGCACGCGCTCATGGAGCGTCTTTACCCCATCTGCCGCAGCATCACGGGGCAGGGCATCCGCGACACCTTCACCGCGCTGCGCGGGGAGATCCCCCTGGAGGTGCACCGCGTTCCCTCCGGCACGCCGGTGTTCGACTGGACGGTTCCGCGCGAGTGGAACCTGCGCGACGCCTACATCAAGGACGCCCGCGGCGTGAAGGTGGTGGATCTGCAGCGCTCGAGCTTGCACGTCGTCGGCTACAGCGTCCCCGTGCACGAGCGCATGCAGCTGCGGGACCTGCGCCCTCATCTGCACTCCCTGCCCGAGCACCCGGACTGGATCCCGTACCGCGCGTCCTACTATCGAGAGAACTGGGGGTTCTGCCTGACTCACCGCCAGCTGGAATCGCTCCAGGACGGCGAGTACGAGGTGGTGATCGACTCCACGCTGGAGGATGGCCAACTCGACTACGCCGAGTGCGTGGTGGAGGGCAGGGAAGAGGCCGAGGTGCTGATCTCGGCCCACGCCTGCCACCCGTCGTTGTGCAACGACAATCTGAGCGGCGTGGTGCTCTCGACTTGTCTGGCGCGGCTCCTGGCGGAGCGGCGGCCGCGTCTCACCTATCGCTTTGTGTTCATTCCGACCATCATCGGCTCCATCACGTGGCTGGCACGCAATGAAGAGCGTGCCGGCCGCATCCGCCACGGCCTGGTGGTCACCTGCGTGGGGGACGCCGGTGCCTTTACCTACAAGCGGTCGCGGCGCGGCGACGCGGATGTCGACCGTGCGGCCGCGCACGTGCTGCGCCACAGCGGCTTCGAGCACGAGGTGATCGACTTCTTTCCCTACGGCTATGACGAGCGCAACTATTGCTCGCCGGGCTTCGACCTCCCCGTGGGCTCACTGAGCCGCACGACGCACGGGCGCTTTCCGGAGTACCATACGTCGGCCGACAACCTCGACTTCGTGCGGCCGCGGCACCTGGCCGAGTCGCTCCAGGTCTACCTCCGCCTGCTGGAGACGCTCGAGAACGACGGCACGTGGCTGAACACGAATCCCAAGTGCGAGCCCCAGCTGGGCCGGCGCGGCCTGTACAACGTGATCGGCGGACTCAAATCGGGGCAGACCGAGGAACTGGCCATGTTCTGGGTGCTCAACCAGTGCGACGGCCGCCACTCCCTGCTCGACATCGCCGAGCGCTCGGGCATCGCCTTCGACACCATCGCGCACGTCGCCGACCGGCTGGCCGAGCACGGGCTCCTGACCCCGGCGCGGAGCTAGCCATGGGCGCCCTCTCCCACATCCCGCGCGCGCGCCTCGCCCTGCACGCCGCGCTCTACGTGCTGCTCTTCGCCCTGCTCGCGCGCGCGCTGCCCTGGTACGCCTTCGTCCCCATCGCCATCGTGCTCGCCGCGGTGCACCTGGCCGTAGAGTCGCGGGCGGTGAGCCGGCGCTACCAGACCATCATCGACAACATGCGCGGCGCACACGGCGCTGTCCTCGCCGGCGTCGGTCGCATCGACCCCCGGACCGCGGACGAGGGCATCTACAAGACCTTCAAGGAGCTGGTGACGGAGCTGGAGCGCAAGAACTTCCAGCTCGTGGAGAAGAACATCCAGCTGCTCTCGATCAAGGAGATCGGTCTGACGCTCGTCTCGTCGCTCGACGAGGCCAAGGTCGTCGACGCCGTCATCAACTTCCTCAGCAAGGGGCTGGGCTATCGCGAGGTCTTCGTCGGCATTTTCCAGCCCGAGCGCCACGAGTTTAACTTCTACGTGTTCCGCGACACGCCCAACGGCCTGCAGTACGAGGAGACGGCCCTGCGCATCGCCGACGCGGACGGTCTCCTGCGCAAGTCCCTGCAGATGCACCACTCGGTGCTGATCCGCGACCCCGAAGTTCACCCCCTCGGCCGTGTGGGGGGAGAGCCCCTCTTCGGCGACAGCACGTTGAAGTCGTACCTCGTCGTGCCCCTAGTCAAGAGCAATGCCACCCAAGACTGCGACAAGCGCGAGCACTGCATCCTGGCCATGAACCAGGTCGAGCGCGAGGCCACGAGCATCCAGGCCGAGTATCGCTGCCCGGGGTGCGGGCGCGTTCCCATCCTGGGCGTGGTCGGCGTCACCGACGGTTTCAAGGCGGCGACTCTGAGCAAGGTCGACCTCGTCTCCGTGGAGACGCTCGCCGTCCAGCTCAGCACCATGCTGGAGAACAACCGCCTCTTCGCCGAGCTGAAGCAGGAGGAGACTTACCGCGACAACGTGATCAACAGCATGCTCAACGGGCTGGTCACGGTCGGCGTCGACGGCCACGTGCTCTTCGCCAACGAGGCCGCCTCCCGTATCACGGGCTACGCGGTGGAGGAGATGCGCGGCATGAGCATCGACCGTCTCATCACCTCGAGCCAGACGGGCGAGGGAGAGAACCCCTTGCTGCGCACGCTCTCGAGGGGCCGCAAGAGCCTCCAGCAGGAAGCCTGGGTCATGCGCAAGAGCGGGCGCTCCGACCCCATCATCCTCAACACGTCCTTCCTGATCGACGAGCGCCGCGCCGTGCAGGGCGTGCTGGCCGTTTTCGACGACATCGCGCACGTCAGGCGCATGGAGGAGCAGATCGTGCACCTGGAGAAGCTGGCCGCGCTGGGTCGCTTTTCCTCCTCGATCGCCCACGAGATCCGCAATCCGCTCACCGGCATCGCCGCCGGCATCCAGTATCTGAAGCGCTCCGGCCACGTGGCCGAGGGGCAGGGGGAGAACCTCGATTTCATCCTGGAAGAGGTGTCCCGCATCGACCGGCTCATCGGCGATCTCATGAACGTGGTCCGGATCGGCGACCTCCTCTACACACGCGCCAACCTCGAGCAGGTAATCCGGTCGGCCGCGGCCACGCTCGCCGAGCCGGCCCGCCAGCGCGGCGTCACCGTTCGCGTCGAGAGCCCGCCCGACGGTCCGCTGGTGGAGATCGACGTCGACCGCATCACCCAGGTGATCATCAACCTCGTCAAGAACGCCATCGAGGCCAGTTCGCACGGGTCGGAAGTCACCGTCAGCGTCTCCTTCCCGGCCGCGCCGCCCGACGTTTTGTTTGACGCAGTGCGGGATTTTGTTATCATCGAGGTTCGCGACCGTGGGCTGGGCATCGCGGAGGAAGACAAGAGCCGCGTCTTCGAGCCTTTCTTTTCCAACAAGGCGGAGGGCACCGGCCTGGGTCTCTACGTCACGCACAGCATCGTCGAGCGGCACGGCGGGTATATCTACGTGGATAGCAGGCACGGGGAGGGCGCGGCGTTCACCGTCTACCTGCCCGTGGAGAGCGTGCACCATGGGGGCTCCAGTGAAGTCAGTAATCCTACTCGTTGATGATCAGGACACCATCCGCTTCTTCCTGGAGAAGACGCTCACGCAGGAGGGCTACGAGGCGGTAACGGCCAGCACCGGCGCCGACGCGATCGAGAAGACGCGCCAGGTAATGCCCGACCTGGTCCTGCTCGACCTGAAGCTCCCCGACATCGACGGCCTCGAGGTGCTGCGCCGGATCAAGGAGATCTTTCCCGAGATCGCCGTGATCATGATCACCGCCTTCGGGGACATCGAGACCGCAGTGACGGCCATGAAACACGGAGCGTACGACTTCGTCAGCAAGCCCATCAACCTCGACCAGCTCCTGCTCGTCATCCGCAAGGGGCTGGAGAGCGAGCGTCTCAACCGCGAGGTGCTGCAGCTCAAGCGCCAGATGGACCCCGATCTCGGCTTCGACTACATCCTCGGCGACAGCCCGGCCATGAAGCGAGTCTACGAGGTGTCGCAGCAGGTGGCCAAGAGCGATACCACCACCGTGCTCATCGAGGGCGAGAGCGGCGTGGGCAAGGAGATGGTGGCCCGCCTCATTCACCGTTTCAGCGCGCGCGCCGAGAAGCCTTTCATGGATATCAACTGTGCGAGCCTGCCCGAGCAGCTGCTGGAGAGCGAGCTCTTCGGCTACGAGAAGGGCGCCTTCACCGACGCCAAGCAGCAGAAGCAAGGCCTGCTCGAGATGGCCAACCGCGGGACCCTGTTCCTGGACGAGATCGCCGAGATGAGCCTCACCATTCAGGTGAAGCTCTTGCGGGTGCTCGAGCGCATGGAGTTTCGCCGCCTGGGCGGGACCCAGGACATCAACGTGAGCGTGCGCGTGATCAGCGCCACCAACCGGGACCTGCAGAGGGAAGTGGACGAGAACCGTTTCCGCGCCGATCTCTTCTACCGGCTCAAGGTCGTGCCTCTCTACATCGCGCCGCTTCGCGAGCGCAAGGAGGACTTGCTGAAATTCGTCAACTACTTCGTCAATAACTTCAACACCAAGTTCAACAAACACTTCGAGACGATCACCGACGAGGCCCGCGGCATGCTGCTCGGCTACCCCTGGCCGGGCAACATCCGCGAGCTCAAGAACGTCATCGAGCGCGTCGTCCTTCTGGAGGACGGGGACGCGATCGGCGCCGAGATGCTGCCCTTTTCCGCACCCCGCAGCGACGACAGCAGCATCGGCCGCCGCATCGACGCCATGCTCACCCAACCCATCCCCGAGGACGGCGTGGACTTCGAGCGCCTCGTCACCGAAGTGGAGAAGGAGCTGATCGTCAAGGCTTCCGAGCAGGCGGGGTGGAACCAGAGCCGGACGGCCCGGCTGCTCAACATGAAGCGCGACAAGCTGCGCTACCGCATGAAGAGCTTCGGGATCAACGATGACAACGAAGTGCGTACGCACTAGCCCGGCGCTCCTGCTCGCCGTGCTCTTCGTCGCCTGCGGTTACAACACCACCACCCGTACCGCCAAGGACATAAAGAGCATTCACGTTCCCTTTTTCAACAACCAGACGAGCGAGCCCAACCTCGAGATCACCGTTACCGAGAGCGTCATCCTCTACCTCATCGAGGACAACACCCTCCGGGTCGCCGACGAGAGCGACGCGGACGCCGTCCTCGACGGGAGCATCGTCGAGTTCCAGAACCGCCCCTTCTCCTTCAACCTCGATCTCAATGCGGAAGAGTACCGCGTCGTCGTGAGGGTGCGCGTGACCCTCTACAACCGGCGCACCAACGAGCCCATTTGGAGCGACCGCGTCCTGGTCGGTGACGGCTCCTACTTCATCGACAAACCGGACGCCAATACGTTCAACGACGCCGTGGCCGAGTCGATTCGCGAGATCACGGAGCGCATCCTCAACCTGACCGTGCAGGACTGGTAAGCGTGGGACGCGCCCTGCAGGCATATCGGAAGCTATTCGACTCGACCAAGCGGGGGAAGGTGGCGTCGCTCTACTTTCTCTACGGGCCGGAGGAGTACCTCAAGCGGGAATTCGTGCGCACGCTGATCGACGCCGTGCTGCCCGCGGGCGAGCGGGCCTTCAGCCTCGACATCCTGCACGGCGACGAGTTCGACCCCGTCGTTTTCGACGACCGCATACAGAGCTTCGGTCTCTTCGACCAGCGCCGACTCGTGATTCTCAGGAACTTCGACGCGCTGTCCACCGCCCACAAGGATTTCGTCATCGAGCGCGCCGAGGCCGTCAGCGATTCCGTCGTGCTCGTCGTCGAGTCCACCGCCGAACGGCTCGACTCGGCCCGCGCCAAACGGCTGGTCAAGGTGGCCGCGAAGCGCGGGCTGGCCTTCGAGTTCCGCCACCTGGACGACCGCGAGACGGCCGAGCGACTGGTGTCGCGCCTGCGCAAGGAGGGCTTCCAGATCGCGCCGGAAGCGCTCGACCTCCTGCTCGAATCCGTCGGTACCCACCTGTCGGACCTGACCAACGAGATGGAGAAGATCGTCCTCGCCGCGGGCGAGGCGCGCCGCATCGAGCGAGACCTCGTCGCAAACGTCGTGGGGCGCTATCGCGGCGAAAGCCTCTTTTCGCTCCTCGACGACGTCGGCCGCAGCGACCCCGGCGCCTTGCTGGAGAAGCTGGGCGTGGTGCTGGACGGCGGCGACGACGCCGTCTTCGTGCTGTCCATGCTGCTGCGGCGCGCCGTGCAGCTCATGGAGGTGCGCGCCGTCGTGCGCGCGGCGGGCCGCTCCGCGGTCACGGGGCACGAGCTGGCCTCGCGCCTCGTCTCTTCGGCTAGTCCGTTCTTCGCGGAGGCGCTGCGCGGCCAGGCGGAGGCGCTGCGCGGGCGTGACCCCGAGTTGCTGCTCGCCAATCTGCGTTGGGCGGACCTCAAGATCAAGACCACACAGCTCGAAGCGCGCACCGTCATCGAAGAGGCCCTGCTCGCGTGGCACGTGGGAAAACCCCTTGCCACGCCGCCGCCCGCGGCATAGAGTCGGGCGCGCTTCCCACTATGGAACACGAGTTCAAGATCAACGCCCGGGGCCTCTCCGGCCCGGGGGCCCGCATGATGGTGGATACGGCGCTCGCGCAGCAGCACCCGACGCTGCTGCGCGTCGTGGTGAGCGCCGCCGACGCGGCCGACGCCGTCGCCTCGCACCTCGGCGAGTTGGGCGCGACGGTCAAGGTCGACCAGGTGGGAGAGGAGTACCACGTCCTGGCCGCGCTCGCGGACGAGTCCTGAATGGGAAGCGATGGCAAAGTACCCGCACGCAGACATCGAGAGCAAGTGGCAGCGCCGGTGGGTACAGCGCGGTCTATTCCGCATGGACCCCGACAGCCCTCGGCCCAAGTACTACTGTCTGATGATGTTCCCGTACCCGTCGGGCGAACTGCACGTCGGGCACGGCCGCAACTACATCATCGGCGACGCGCTCGCGCGCTTCAAGAAAATGGAGGGCTACGAGGTGCTCGCCCCCATGGGCTGGGACGCCTTTGGGCTGCCCGCGGAGAACGCCGCCATCCAGAGGGACATTCACCCCGGCCAGTGGACCCGCGAGAACATCGCGCGCATGAAGCGGCAGTTCCACGACTGGGGGGTGGTGTACGACTGGAGCAGGGAAGTGACCTCTTGCGAGCCGGAGTACTACCGCTGGACGCAGTGGCTCTTCCTCAAGCTGCACGAGAGCGACCTAGCCTATCGCAAGGCGGCTTCGGTCAACTGGTGCCCCTCATGCAAGACCGTTCTGGCCAACGAGCAGGTCACCGACGGCGCGTGCGAGCGTTGCGGCACCCCCATCGAGGAACGCTTTCTCGAGCAGTGGTTCTTTCGCATCACGGCCTTCGCCGACGCCCTGCTCGACGACCTCGCCGGGCTCGCGCACTGGCCGGAGCGCGTCGTCGCCATGCAGCGCAACTGGATCGACCGCAGCCACGGCCTGGTGGTACGCTTCGCGGTCGAGGGCAGCGACCGCCACGTTCCGGTGTTCACCACGCGGCCGGATACGCTCTTCGGAGCGACCTTTTTGGTGCTCTCGCCCGAGCATCCGGAAGTGGAGCGACTGGTGGCGGGCAATCCGCGCGAGTCCGAGTTGCGCGCCGCGCTGGAGCGCTACGCGGCAGAGCGGCGCAGCGGCCGCGCGCGCACCGAGCCGAGCCGGGAGGGCGTCTTCCTCGGCGCGCGCGCCGTCAATCCCGCCAGCGGGGAAGCGGTCCCCATCTACGCGGCTCCCTACGTGCTCATGGAGTACGGAACCGGCGCCATCATGGCGGTGCCCGCGCACGACCAGCGCGACTTCGAATTCGCGCGGACCCACGACATCGAGATCCGCGATGTGGTCGCCCCACTCGCGGGCGAGAGCGCGCCGCCGGATGCCGCCTACGAGGGCAAGGGCGTGATGCAGAAGAGCGGAGCCTACGACGGGCTCACCAGCGAACAGGGCTTCGCGCGCCTCTCCGCGGACCTGGCCGCGCGCGGCCTGGCCGAGTTGCGCACGAACTACCGCCTGCGCGATTGGCTCATCTCGCGCCAGCGCTACTGGGGCGCGCCCATTCCCATGATCCACTGTCCCGCGTGCGGACCCGTGCGCGTGCCCGAGAAGGACCTCCCGGTCCTCCTGCCCGCCGACGTAGAGTTTCGCCCGCGCGGCGACGGCAAGAGCCCCCTGGCCACCAGCGACGCCTTCCGGCGGGTGCCTTGCCCGGCCTGCGGCGGGCCCGCCGAGCGCGACACCGAC
>Ga0224512_10002417_pt1 | contig 17134 bp, 15 predicted proteins | sample SF_May12_sed_USG_4_FD_169103 | JGI IMG/M metagenome (GOLD analysis project Ga0224512, IMG submission 169103) | Sediment microbial communities from San Francisco Bay, California, United States - SF_May12_sed_USGS_13 | ecosystem: Environmental > Aquatic > Marine > Sediment | place: USA...
GAACTCGAAAAAATAGGCATGACGCCGAACATCATGATCGACTGCAGCCATGCAAATTCGGGAAAAGATCACAACAGACAGCCAGCGGTCGCTCGTGATGCGGTCCGACAGATTCTTGCAGGCAATCGATCGATTATCGGTCTGATGCTCGAGAGCAATCTCTATGCCGGAAACCAGCGGTTGAGTTCCGCCCGGGAAAAAATGGATTACGGCGTGTCGATCACAGATGCCTGTATCGATTGGGTGACCACCGAATCACTGTTGCGGGAAATCTCGGAGGCACTCACAGAAAAGCTGACAATGAGAGCATAAGCATCCCAGTCGGTCTATTCATAGCGCAAGGCCTCGGCAGGCCGCAAGTTCGCCGCTTTTCTTGCCGGATACAGCCCGAAGACGACGCCCACGACGCCGGAGAACAAAAAGGCCAGACCGACCGACCATAGGGCAACGGAAACCGCTAAGCCCGAAAACCGTCCGATCGTAAGAGCGGCGGCGATGCCGACTAGCACACCTATCACGCCGCCTGCTACACTGAGAATCAAAGCCTCCAACAGGAACTGCGTCAGGACATGACTCCGGCGCGCACCCAACGCCATACGAATGCCGATCTCCTTGGTGCGCTCGGTAACAGAAACGAGCGTGATGTTCATGATGCCAATTCCTCCTACCAGTAAAGACACCGATGCAATGCTAGCGAGGAGCCAGGTGAAGACACGAGCGCTTTCCCGCGACGCTTGAGCCAGCTCGGCACGGGTCCAAACACCAAAGTCATCGTCTTGCTGAGGTTGCAGCCGATGTCGCTGGCGCATCAATCGACGAATATCCCGCTGCACGCGCAGCGCTGCCTTTTGATCCGGAGTCTGCACGAGAATCCCGTGGATGTAGGTCTTACCGATGATTTTCCGCTGCATCGTGGTAACTGGCATCAGAATCAGATCGTCCTGATCGCGCCCCTCGCTCGCAGCCCCCTTCTTTGCAAGAACGCCCAGGACACGACATCCGATTCCTTTTACCAGGATCACTTCGCCCAGAGGGCTGCGCAGCGCAAAGAGCTCAAGCGCCACGGTCTGGCCCAGCACGCAAACATGGGCGGCCCGCTCCACGTGCCATTTGGTGAACAGTTCCCCCTGGTCGAGTTCCCAACCGCGAATGGACAGGTACTCCGGGGTAACTCCCATTGCCTGGGTTGCCCAATTGGTTCCCCTGTAGCGAACCTGCACGATCTTCCACACGGTCGGCGTCATCGCAACGATCCCCGGCAGCTCCCGAATCGCCTCGGCATCGGCGATTTGTAGTCTCGTAGCCGTCCCGGCCCAGCCGCGTACGCCGCTGCGAGTGCGGGAACCCGCGTGTACGCTGACATTGTTGGTGCCCATCTTTTCCAGCTCCTCCGCGACGCGTCGTTGCGAGCCCGCGCCGACCGCGAGCATGGCAATGATCGAGCCAACGCCGACACTGACGCCGAGTGTCGTAAGCATCGCGCGAATCTTGTATCTTCGAAGGGCGCGTAAAGCGAGGGGCAAGCTGGCGGCAAAGGACATATCAAATCTTGAACGTGCCATCCTGCATGACGAGTCGCCGATGCGCACGGCCAGCGACCTCAGGCGCATGGGTGATGACGATCACCGTAACTCCATCGTTCTGGTTAAGGGCCTCGAGGATATTCATAACCTCGTCGCCCGTAGTCGTGTCCAGATTGCCGGTGGGCTCGTCGGCCAGCAGAATTCTTGGGTGATTGGCGACCGCGCGCGCGATGGCCACCCGCTGTTGTTCACCGCCGGACAGCTGAATGGGGAAGTGATGCATCCGATCCGCCAGACCGAGATTTCCCAGGAGGGCCTGCCCCCGGCGCTGGCGCTCTTGTTTTCCGATACCGGCATAGATCATCGGCGTGGTGACATTCTCCAGCGCGCTCGTTCGCGGCAGCAAGTTAAAGCTCTGAAAAATGAACCCGATGGCCTCGTTACGCACCCTTGCCAGCGTGTCTTCCGTCAGCGCCGTGACATCTTCACCATTGAGGTGATAGGCCCCCGTGTCTGGCAAGTCCAGGCAGCCGATGATGTTCATAAGGGTGGATTTTCCCGAACCCGAGGGCCCGAGGACAGCGACGAACTCGGCGTTGTTTATCGCAAGGTCTACACCCCTTAGCGCATGTACTTCTACCCCGTTGCGGCCATAGCGCTTGTGGACTTGCTGCATGCGTATAATCGGCGAGGCCATAAAGCTCAGAACAATCGCACGCTGGTCTTACGTTGTCTGATCGCCGCTTTGCGTTCACCGGGTATGATTACACTCGTGCCTTGCGCCAGGCCTTCGGCGTGGATCTCCGTCTCACGGTCGGAGGACAAGCCGAGCCGGACCTTGACCGGCTTTAGTTCATTCTCCACGAGGGTCCAGATGAGCGCTTCATTCTTTTTGACGTTCAGTTGTTTCTGCAGTGCCTTGAGGCGCTCGGGCGGAAGATCTGGGATATAACGCAAAGCCGCGTTGGGAACCTTGAGCACATCTTGGCGGCGGCTGACCTCAATAGTCACAGTCGCCGTCATTCCCGGCTTTAGCTTCAATTCCGAGTTGTCGACATGAATAATGCAGTTATAGAGCACAACCTCAGATTCTAATCGTGGACTCAGCCGTATCTGCGCAACCTTTCCTTCAAAGACCTGGTTAGGGTACGCAAAAACCGTGAAATTCACGTCTTGCCCTTCTCGGATCGTACCGATAAAGGCTTCGTCCACGCTCGTGTCTATCTGCATGCGACGCAGATCCTGAGCAATGGTAAACAAAGTCGGTGCCTGCAGACTTGCGGCAACCGTTTGGCCAACGTCTACATCTCGGGACAGCACCACTCCGTCAATGGGTGCATAAATGGTGGTGTGTGCCAAGTTTATTCGTGCTTGATCCAAGGCAGCTTGTGCGTGAGCGACCGCCGCCTTCTTGACTCTGTGCTCCACGATGGCACCCTCGTAGCCGAATTGAGCGGTGTCCGCTGCACTTTCAGCGATCATGTTACGCTCAAGCAATTGTTTCGTCCGCGCTAACTGGCGGTCGGCTTCACGCACTGTCACCCACGCTTTCTCCTGGGCGGCCACCGCACTTTCGAAATTGGCTTGCGCTTGCGCGACCTGCGCTTTGAACAGCGACGGCTCGATCTGGGCGATAACGTCCCCTTTATTGACCTGGCTGTTGAAATCGGCATACATCTTCTCAATGATGCCCGATACCTGGCTTCCCACCTGAACACGGATCAATGGACTCAACGTGCCCATGGCAGAAACGGACAACATCAATTCCCCGCGTTCCACCGATGCCAGCGCGTAAGACGGTACCGAAAGCACCATTTCCTGCCCTCGAATGTACAGGCCGGACGCACCGGCGACCAGCAGTAGCAGGGGCACCGCGACCCACAGGGCGATTTTCCGTGTCTGTGCCATTACATGGCCCGTGATGATTCGGTGACCCGAGATCGAAGGCCATCCGTATGACCCGTTGCGAGCTAACATGCTAGCATGAGCCGATTTCGACGGGGATTAATTAGTAGGGGTACGGGCGACGATGCTGTGAGGTCGTGAATATCGTCCGCCGCGAATGCTGGCGCAATAGTCGAAAGCACCTCGGGGGCGAGAACGCTGAACCTCCCAGCTAGGGGTTGGCGACTCTTATCTTGCCACGTCCTTGGAGTTGCGGCTCACGGCTTACCGTCCACGGTTAACGGCTCACCGCTACCTGACTCCTGTTATTTACTTATCCCTCATCCCTCTGCCCTGTTGTTTCTGGCTGCCGATAGTGGTCGAACACGGGTCGTAAATGATTCATCGCGAATCGTGAAAAGTTGAGCGACTGTGGCAATACGGAATCTATTCCTAGCAGGCGAGTTCAGGGTTCGACGTCTCTGGCTCGTCGTGGGTTGGGCGTTTGTCCTGCTTGTCATCTACCTTTCCCTGACACCCGCCCCCATCGAGGTGCCGATCGGGCAGGGAGACAAGTTTTCCCACATCCTCGCCTACGTCGTGCTCATGTCGTGGTTCGTTAACCTCTACGAAAACCCGGCTCAACGAATCGGATTCGCCCTCGGATTTATTGTGTTGGGCGTTGCCCTGGAATTTCTCCAGCGGTGGACCGGCCATCGATCGTTCGAAGTGGCCGACATGACGGCCAATGCGGTTGGCGTCGCCTTGGGTTGGGTTCTGGCTCCGCCGCGGTTGCCGAATTACCTGCGATTCATCGAGAAAGTTTGCAAGGCCCGGAACGGATCAAAAAAATAGATTTAACCGCAGATAGACACAGATAAACGCCGATAGAACGAAGAGCAACAATCCACATTGGCCACCGATGAATGCCGATAGACGCCGATGAAAATGGCAGAAATGACAGGATTTACACGATTAACAAAACTCAGAAAGTTTGCTGCCAGGATCCTGTAAGTCCTGTTAATCCTGTCAATTTTTGTCTTCACGCTAATTGCGTTTATCTGCGGCTAGTGTTGATTTTCGATTTTCGAGATGCCTTCTAACGACCTTGCCACCGGGCGTATGACAATGTTGCGGGCATGGTTCATCGCCGGAGCGCTGTGCGCCGCGGCGGGCGCCTTTGCGCAGGAGCAGCCGATGCCGGCGCCGGCCCTGCTTCCCGAGGTCACGGTCACCGCGACCCGCGTCGAGGAAGACAGCTTCGATCTGCCGGTATCGATCGACCGCGTGGACCGGCGGGCGATCAGCGAGGACAAGCCGCAGGTCAACCTGTCGGAGTCGCTCAATACCGTGCCAGGCGTGGTCGTGCAAAACCGGCAGAACTACGCGCAGGACCTGCAGGTCTCTTCGCGCGGATTCGGCGCGCGCGCGACCTTCGGTGTGCGCGGCGTGCGCCTCATCGCGGACGGCATCCCCGCCACGATGCCCGATGGCCAAGGCCAGACCGCGACCTTCGATCTCGGTTCCGCAGAACGGATCGAGGTGCTGCGCGGCCCCTTCTCCACGCTCTACGGCAATGCCGCCGGCGGCGTGATCCAGGTGTTCACCGAGGACGGGCCGGCCGAGCCCACGCTCACCGGCAGTGCCTACCTTGGCAGCTATGACACCTACAAGCTGGGCGCGAAGTTCGGCGGTACATCGGGCCCGACCAACTACCTCGCGAATGTCTCGCGCTTCCAGACCGACGGCTACCGCGACCACAGCTGGGCGCGGCGCGATCACTTGAACGCAAAGGTGAAATTCGACGCGGGAGCACGCGGACTTCTCACGCTGGTCGTGAACGCGCTCGACCAGCCGGAGACGCAGGACCCCCTTGGGCTCACCGCGGTTCAGGTCGCCCAGAACCCGCGCCAGGCCGGCACCGGCGCCCTCGCCTTCAACACCCGCAAGAGCGTCGCCCAGAATCAACTCGGCCTGACCTACGATCTGGCGGTTGGCCGCGATGACCGGATCGAGGCCCGCCTCTATTACGGCGACCGTCAGGTCACGCAGTTCCTGGCCATCCCGCTGTTCGTGCAAAACGCGCCCACCTCGTCGGGCGGGGTGGTGGATCTCGACCGCGGCTACGGTGGCGCGGGCCTGCGCTGGACGCGCGTCGCTACGTTGCTTGACGGGCCCTTCACCACGAGCCTGGGCATCGACTACGACCGCATGGACGAGCGGCGGACGGGGTTCATCAACGACTTCGGCGTGCCCGGCGCGCTGAAGCGCAACGAGGACGACGTCGTATCGCGCACCGACCCCTACGCCCAGGCGGAGTGGCGCGTCGCACCGCGCGTGAACCTCCTCGCGGGGGTGCGCCACAGCCGCGTGCGCTTAGAATCCACGGACTACTTCATCACACCGGGCAACCCGAACGACAGCGGCTCGGTCACTTACACGGACACGACGGCCGCCGCGGGCGTCACGTTCAACCTCACGTCAAGCGCCAACCTCTACGCCAATCTCGGCACGGGCTTCGAGACACCGACGTTCGCCGAGCTCGCCTATCGCCCCGGGGGCGCGAGCGGTCTCAACTTCGCACTTCAGCCCGCGCGCAGCCGCCAGTGGGAAGTAGGTTTGAAGACGGAAATCGCGGAGTCCATGCGGCTCAACCTGGCTCTCTTCCGCATCGACGTCACCGACGAGATCGTCGTGGACAGCTCGAGCGGCGGGCGCACCGTGTTCAAGAACGCGGCCAAGACCCGGCGCGAGGGTCTCGAGCTGGCGTGGAATGGCCGCTTTGCCAACGGCTTCGAGGCCGCCCTCGCCTACACGTGGCTCGATGCGCGCTTCGAGCAGCCGTTCACGAGCGGGACGCCGCCCGCTGTGGTGCCCGCAGGGAACCGGATCCCCGGCGTCCCGCCGCAGCGGCTTTTCGGCGAGCTCGTCTGGCGCCACACGCCCGCGGGATTCCACGCCGGCGCCGAGGTCCTTCACAACGGCAAGGTCTACGCCAACGACGCGAACAGCGAATTCGCGCCTGCCTACACGATCTGGAACCTGCGCGCGGGCTTCGAGCAGCGCGGCGGCAACTGGCGTCTGACCGAATTCGTCCGCGTGGACAACGTCGGCGACCGCCAAACCGTCGGCGCGGTGATCGTAAACCAAAGGAACCGGCGCTACTACGAGCCCGCGCCCGGGCGCAACTGGCTGGCGGGGATCACGGCCAGCCTTAGCTTCTGAATCAGCCCCGCCCCTCGCCGCTGGAATTTGAGCCAGCGTTAATCCTGTCCATCTTTGTCTTCACGCTATCTACGTTTATCTGCGGCTAATTCCTGGGTTTTAAACAGAGCCGATTTACGATTTACGGACGTGAGCCATGAAAATTTCCCGCATTCAGTCTCAAATCGTCCAGCTCCCCACCGACGAGCCCCTGGCCGACGGGCCGGCGGCCCCAGGTGCCACGCGCAACATCGTGACGCTGCAGATGTAGACCGATGAAGGGGTCGAAGGCATTGGCTTGACGTTCTTTGGCAGCGCCCTCACCGCCCAGGACGCGGAGGACGCGGGGGACGGGAAGGAAGACAAGAGCCTTACCGCCGAGGACGAGGAGGACGCGAAGGAAAGTAACAGCCTCACCGCCAAGGACGCGGAGGACGCGAAGGAAGGCAAGAGCCTTACCGCCGAGGACGCGGAGGACGCCAAGGGAACAAACATTAATCAAAACCCCAAGAACGCGAAGGTGACGCCAAGGGTGGCATACAGGCGGGCGGGTGGTCTGGGTAGGCTTCGGTGAGGTGTGATCGACCTTACGGCGCTTGTGAATTTGATTCGTAATCCTTCGCGTCCTTGGCGTCCTCCGCGGTGAAGCTTTTCCGTTCCTCCGCGTCCTCTGCGTCCTCTGCGATAAAGCTTTTCTTTTCCTTCGCGGCCTTGGCGGCCTCTGCGGTGAAGCTCTTCTGTTCCTCCGCGTCCTCTGCGTCCTCTGCGTCCTCTGCGGTAAAGCTTTCCTCTTCCTCCGCGTCCTTGGCGTCCTCCGCGGTAAAGCTTTCCTCTTCCTCCGCGTCCTTAGCGACCTTTGCGGTAAAGCTTTTCCTTTCCTCCGCGGCCTCAGCGGCCCTGGCGGTGAACCTTTTCTTTTCCTTCGCGGCCCTGGCGACCTCTGCGGTGAGGCTTCTTGTTTATCTGCGGCGTGGTCACCGCTACTTTCCGGAGCGCCGCTTCGGGGTTGCTATGTACGGGGCGACTTCCTCCCGGATAACCCGGCGCAGCGTCTCGGTAAGGAGATCCTCGTTGCGCGTCATGTGCTCCCGCAGCGCGCTGTTGATCAGCGTCTGGTAATTACCGCCGCCCTCTTTATGGACGCGAGCGCGGAACCAGTCCAGCACATCGTCATCAATGCGAATGGTAATTCGGGTCTTTCCGGCAGCGGGTGCCACAATCGGCCCGCGTTTTGCCCGTGAGAAGTCGTATTCGCGCTTCATGACAGGTTCCTAAGGTAGGTCCTTCTTTCGGTCGGCGTGGCGCGGCGGGCGGAAATGATGCGAATTTTTTTGCCGCGAAACGTGTAAACGACAACGAGCAATCGTCCCAGCGTGTCAGTCCCGAGACCGATCCACCGTTCTTCGCCGGGATCGTCGTCAGGCATCGAGGAGGCCAGCGGGTCGTCAAACACGCCGACCGCGTCCGCAAAATCGATGCCATGCTTGCGGAAAATGCCGGCGGCCTTGTCCTCGTCCCACTCGAAGTCCACCACCCCGATTGTATGCACATATGTGCATCCAGTCAAGGCAACGGTGATGGGTGATGAGGGATGGGGTCAGCTTATCGGGGTCTTGTCTTTTGCCTCGCCGGAGAAAGTTATAGGGTCAGGTCTTGTCTTTTGCGTGACCAGTGACCAGTCACTACGACAATAAAACAACATCAGCCGCGGATAAACACAGATTAAGGAATGGACGGGATTTACAAGATTAACAAGACTCAAAAATTTTGCCGTGTGGATCCTGTTAATCCTGTTAATCCTGTTAATCCTGTTAATCCTGTTAATCCTGTTAATCCTGTTAATCCTGTTAATCCTGTCTATTCTTGTCTTCACGCTATCTACGCTTTTCTGCGGCTAATTCCTGGGTTTTAAACAGAGCCGATTTACGATTTACGGACGTGAGCCATGAAGATTTCCCGCATTCAGTCTCAAATCGTCCAGCTTCCCGCTGACAAACCATTGGCCGACGGGACTACCGCTCCGGGCGCCACGCGCGGCATCGTGACGCCGCAGATGTAGACCGATGAAGGGGTCGAAGGCATTGGCTTAACGTTCTTTGGCAGCGCCCTCACCGCCAAGAGCGCGGAAGACGCGAAGGAAAGTAACAGCCTCACCGCCAAGGACGCGGGGGACGCGAAGGAAGACAACAGCCTCACCGCCAAGGACGCGGAGGACGCGGAGGACGCCAAGGAAAGTAACAGCCTCACCGCCAAGGACGCGGAGGACGCGGAGGACGCCATGGGAACAAACATTAATCAAAACCCCAAGGACGCGAAGGTGACGCCAAGGGTGGCATACAGGAGGGCGGGTGGTCTGGGTACGCTTTGGTGATGTGCGATCGACTTTACGGCGCTTGTGAATCTAATTTGTAATCCTCCGCGTCCTTGGCGTCCTCGGCGGTGAAGCTCTTCTGTTCCTCCGCGTCCTTGGCGTCCTCCTCGGTAAAGCTTTTCTGTTCCTCCGCGTCCTTGGCGCCCTCCGCGGTAAAGCTTTCCTCTTCCTCTGCGTCCTTGGCGACCCTTGCGGTAAAGCTTTTCCTTTCCTCCGCGTCCTTGGCGCCCTCCGCGGTAAAGCTTTTCTGTTCCTCCGCGTCCTTGGCGCCCTTTGCGGTTCAGCTTTGGGGGTTATCGGCGTCCATCGGCGGCTAATCTGTTTTGCTGCCTGCGTCCGCGGCTACTCGCCCGCCAGTCCCACAGCGACACCGGGTTGTCGTCCTGCCACCGTCCCCACTTCCGCAATCTTGCGTCCTGTTCCGCAAACTCATACCGCCCGCGATCCTCGAGAACGGTGATCGTATCCTCGTCGGACACGCCCACCACCTGGCCCACTAACTCAGCGGCGTACTCGGCAAAGCCGTATCGCTAAAGCTCGCAACACTGACTTTGTGGTCCTCTACCGTTCCCATGCAGTGGAACGCTCTGCCGGTGCCGTTTGGTCGATTAAAAATCGACCGGCGGCCCGCGCCAGGTATCGTCGCGCACTCGGGCCCGGGATAGCGCGAACGTGGCCTCGCACCAGCCATCGCAGGCATTGCGCCCTGGACGGCGGCGCCAGAAATTCAGCATGGCCTTGCAGCGGGCGTAGAAACCGAAGAAACGCAGCACTTTCTGGCGCTCGGACGGCTGCAGGGGCTGGGCGCTGCAGATCAGCTTGTCGTCGCTCATGCCACGGTCGGTCAGTGTCACCGCGCCCCAGGCCTTGACCCGCAGCCGCGTGCCGAGCGGCAGCCGCGGCCCAAGCACCACGGCGTCCAGCAGATCGCCCTCGAGCCCGACGTGAGTCGGCACCGAACCATAGTTGAACGGACACGGCAGCGGCGAGACGAAATCGATGTGGCCGGTCGAGCCACGCTTGAGAAAACTGCCGCGCGGAATCTCGATCACGACCTCGACCTCGGGCGGCTCAATCACGAGCTGCTGCGTCATCGGCGGGCTCGCGCGGTATCGAACATCTCCGTGCATCAGCGCATCCGCCTCTCCGCGGTCATACCGGCAAAGCGTTCAGCAACGAGCGCGCGGAATTCACGGCTCGTGTCCGGCACGTTGGTTCACTTTCGAAAGAATTAAGCCCTCGCGACTCACGTCACGACTCGAAGCCAGGCGGCGGAACGCGCCGCCCGCGCTGGAATTCGTGGAGGCGGTCCCGAATGCTCGAGGCGCATTACTACATCGTGCAGGACATCGAGCTCGGTGGTTACGGCGCAACTATAATACACGTTCTTCACCATCGCTGATCAGCCGCCCCGCCGGCAGTCCTATACGGTAGGGAGTCAGGTCTTGTCTTTTGCCTCGCGGGCGTGGATTACGCGGCTTAATGCCACTACCTTGGAAGACGAAAAACAAAGGGAACGTCAAAGGATGATCGACATGACACAACTGGAAAATCTGAATATCGAGGCGCACGAAGTGCTGGTAACACCCGAACAACTAAAAGCAAAGTTGCCGGTTTCTGAGAAAGTCCGCGAGCGCGTACTGGTTGCGCGGGACACCGTGCACAACATTCTTGCTCGCATCGACAAGCGCCTACTCATGGTGGTCGGTCCCTGTTCAATCCACGATACCGCAGCCGCGAAGGACTACGCACAAAGACTCGCGCAGCTTGCCAACGAACTCAATGACAGGTTGTTTATCGTCATGCGGGCATATTTCGAAAAACCCAGAACAACGACAGGCTGGAAAGGATTGATCAACGATCCGCATCTGGATGACACATTCCGTGTCGCCGAGGGTCTGGAAATCGCGCGCACGCTGTTACTCGAAATTGCTGAAATGGGATTGCCTTTGAGTACGGAAGCGCTGGATCCCATCTCGCCTCAGTATCTTCAGGACCTCATCGCCTGGTCTGCCATTGGCGCGCGAACTACCGAGTCACAGACTCACCGGGAAATGGCCTCTGGCCTGAGTTCGGCGGTAGGTTTTAAGAATGGCACGGATGGTGGACTCGCCGTCGCGATCAACGCCCTGCAATCTGTTGCAAGTCCGCACAGCTTCTTGGGTATCAACCCATCAGGTCAGGTTTCCGTCCTCAAGACCCGAGGCAATCCGAATGCTCATATTGTTTTGCGGGGCGGCAGTAACGGCCCCAACTATGAGGAAGCGTGCATCCGTATCTGCGAAAAGGAACTCGAAAAAATAGGCATGACGCCGAACATCATGATCGACTGCAGCCATGCAAATTCGGGAAAAGATCACAACAGACAGCCAGCGGTCGCTCGTGATGCGGTCCGACAGATTCTTGCAGGCAATCAATCGATTATCGGTCTGATGCTCGAGAGCAATCTCCATGCCGGAAACCAGCCATTGAGTTCCGCCCGGGAAAAGATGGCGTACGGCGTATCGGTCACAGATGCCTGTATCGATTGGGTGACCACCGAATCGCTGTTGCGGGAAATCTCGGAGGCACTCACAGAAAAGCTGACAATGAGAGCATGAGCATCCAGCGGCCGTGCGTGAGGGTTATCGAGTCCAGTGTGACTCGAGCACCGCGTTCGCTACCGATGATTTGGTGGATGAGGCTCCTGCACGCTGCGCTATGTGGATCAACTGGTGCGCCAACTCACGGGCTGACGCGAAAGCCGATCTGATATAGCTCTACCCCAACGCCGGTAACGATACGCCGGCATACGTCGCGGTGACGCGACGAAATGAGGCCACAGCGACGTGGCGATCCTGCGAAGCTCTGCGATCAAAAAGAGTTTTGGGTCTTTTGTCCCTTTGTGACATAGTTCACAAAAAAGGATGATCGCCCTACCCCAAAAGGGGATGCTTGTCCCGTTCGCAAAAATGATGGTTTGACGGATAGTGATGAAGGGGGCCAGATAAGAGCCTTTTGGGCGAGCGGGGACGGACGCAACCGATGACAATAGTGATCGCGGCGGTAAGCTACGCCGTTGCTGCAACATACGTTCTGGGGATCAGGTCCTGTCTTTTGCCTCGCCGGCGCGGATCACGCGGCTGATGCGGGACACCGATAAATCAAGTGCCCGCGCGATTCGCTCGCAGCACGCCTTCGTCCCTGCCGCCCCTGCTCGTGAGATACTCGGCCAAAGGCCGTGTGTTGCCGCGACGCTGCACTCACGGGATCTCCGGTGCCTCCCGCACGCCTTTCACGAAGTGATAATGATTGGGCATGAGGCAATAGGCGAGACAGGAGGCATCGAAGCGTTCCAAGGCTTGGCCGAGGACCTCGAGCAACGCCTGCCGGTCGTGATCGTTGTCGAAGATCGGCTCGCGCCGGTCACCGCGAGCGGTCGCGTGCTAAAGCGCAACGTTTATGGGGTCAACGCTTTACCTTATAGAGCTCCAACAGCATCCGCATCGGTCCCTGCGGCTTGGCGCTTTCCGCCTGGGCCTGGATTTGCGACACCCGTGGGGCGGATATTCCGGCGCGGCGCGCAACCTTGGCGATCGGTTCGTTCACCACGCGTCGCAGTAGAAAAACGGCACAGCGATACGCCTGCGCGTGGCGGCGGTCGAGCACCGTACTGCGCGGAAGATCGAAAGCCTTCGCAACTTCTCTAAGCAGTTCGTCCGGGCTCGGGCGGGCGGGCTCGCGCTGCGCACGGGAGACATCCGCACTGCGCTTGCCTTCGAGACGGCGCTGCATCTTGTTCCGAAATTTCTCATCGCCCAGCCACATCTGCCCGCGCAAACCCTCCCACACCGTGGGCAGGCCGATGCCCTGCGCAACGAATCGGCGGTACGCCGCGGCGCTTCCGCCAAACTGCCCACGCACCTCATCCACCGCAAGCCACGGCGGCGCCGTGCCTAACCCTGCACTCGCACGGTAGCTTGACCATGCCCAGCGCTCCGGTAGCCGCGCCATTTTCGCCCGCACCGGGTTGAGCACCAGGTAGCGGATCAATTCCTTGAAGTAGCTCTCCCTGTCCACCACGATCGCCTTGTAGCGACCTTGGAGCACATGGCCCACCCGCTGGTGGCGTCGATTGAAGCGCTGCGTGTAGACCTGATTGAGCCGTTGCATGCCGCGCGTCAAGTTCGGCTCGGGGGTTTCGATGAGAAGGTGGTAGTGATTGCCCATCAGGCAGTATGCGTAGAGTTGCCAGCGCTGCTGGGCGATCTCGCGGCCAAGCAAATCGAGAAATGTTGCGCGGTCCCCATCATCTCGAAAGATGTCCTCGCACGCATTTCCGCGGGCGGTGACGTGATACAACGCGCCAGAGAATTCCACACGTAGCGGACGAGACCTGCCGCGACACTAATACGCCTGGGCTATAAAGTAAAGCGTTGACCCCAATGTTCTTGCACGAACCGCGCGGTCATGGCCGGCGAAGTGATGGGCACGCGTCAAGGATCCGCGGCCAGGATGTCGCAGTCGACGTATCGATTGCCGCCCAGGGATGGGGTTGCTGATTGGGATGACCGGCGGCGGCGGCGGTTCGCTCATGATGCCCTTCTTGGCGGTGTACTTCGTCGTACCGCCGCCACCAGAGGTGGCCTCGCTTTTTTGGACACGAAATCGGGCCGGCATAAGTGGATGAACTGCTCTATCGTAACGGCAATGATGCCGATTGAAAGGAGCAGAAACCATGAAGGAGTCACGCAGGAACCACTCATCACAGTTGAAGGCGCGGATCGCCCTGGAAGCCGTGCGGGGCAAGGCCACGCTCGCCGAGCTTGCCTCGCGCCACGGCGTACACGTCGAGAAAAAGGGGACGCCATCCTTTATTTTCTTATTTTGTAAGGACGGAAGTTAAGGAAAAAAGGGTAGCGTTCCCTTTACCTCAAAAGCGTATTTCTAACCACCCGGCGCAGTTACCTGGCTGGCACCGCGCCAACGGCATGGGGCCTTTGGTTTGATGATCAGGCGCATGGAGTTTTGATCGCCAGACTGTCGATAGATTTCTTCTTTTGGCATAATCTATCAGCAGCGACCCGAATTGGCGGACACAGAAATGGCGTCGATATTCATTAGCTATCGGAAGACAGGAGTGGACAAAGCGTCTTCGCTGCACCTTGCCGAAGATCTACGTGAAGCGTTCGGTGATGATGCTGTGTTTCGAGATGAAAAAGGTCTCGGTCTCGGCAAGTTTGACGACCAACTCTTGCGCCAAATCAAGTCTTGTAGAACGATGATCGCGGTGATCGGTCCCGCCTGGATCGACAGAATAGCCGATTTGAGCCAACCCCGAGACTGGGTCCGCAAGGAACTGGAGGAAGGACTGAAGCGGCAGATCCTGATAGTGCCGCTCCTTGTCGATAGTGCGCGATTGCTGGATGAGTCTGATCTGCCTGGTTCGCTGCACGGCCTCTTAGAATATCAGTTCTTTCCTATCCACCAGCGTCACTGGAAGAAGGATATTGGCGATGTGATCGACTCCCTAGCCCAACATCTCGGTATCCAGAAGAGAACTCGTGGCCAGGCCCCGATCCCGAACCTCTCTGGCGACTGGATCGACACCGACGGAGTACCACTCAAGATGGAACATCGGGGCCAGACGATTCGCTTCTCGTTGCTGGACCAATTCGGACACGCGGTCGGTCAAGGCCAAGGAACGATCACCGGCAGCCAGTTGCAGTTCTCGATATTTCGGCCCGACCTTGGGCAAGGTACGGGCCGTGGCACAGCTAGTCCCGACGGCCGCCAGATCAGCGGTTCGGTCCAATACGGCGCCCAGCGCTACGGATTCAGCATTTCCCGCCGCTAGCGCAAGGTGCGCACCCGTATGCGTCTACGCGCTTAATACACGTAGGGTCCGCTTAATATACATAGGGTCAGGCTTGAGTCAATACAGTAGGGTCAGGCTTGAGTCAATACAGTAGGGTCAGGCTTGAGTAGTTGAATTATTTGTTTCGGACCATTGGTAGATCCTCAATGCGGCGCCAGCGGGACACCGCCGGAGCGTGGGTGAGGACCCCCTGTCAAACCGTGCGTGCGGGTTTCCCGCACACGGCTTACCGGCGCTCGATCAGAGTGCAGCATTGTGCGCTCACCCGGGTAGCGGACGGTCCCGCGCAGACGATGAAGCCCGTGCTCATGGAAGAAATCGGTGGTCCAGCGGTGGACCTCTCCGGGACGAAGGTTGCGGCCCTTGCGCTTGACAAGGAAGCCCCGCAATCTCTCCACCGCGTAGTCGTCCACTTGGCCGAACTTCCGCGCCGCGTTCCCGGTGCAAAAGTAGTTGCCCCAGCCGCGCAGAATCGGGTTCAGGTCGTGGATCAATACCCGCACGTCCTTTACCCCGTTCCGGTCACGACCAGTCAAATCTTTCACACGCTGGCGTACCCGCTTCATGCTGCGCGCCGAAGGCCAGCGCTGGAGGTAGTAGCGGCGGATGCCGCGTTCCAGCAAGCGCCCCGACACACGTTTATGCAGGTGACAGCCAAGAAAGTCAAAGCCCGCGCGTCCCTCGGTCAGGTCAACGCGCCTTGTCTTCTCCGGGTGTAGCTGGAGTTTGAGCCGTCCCAGGATGATGCCCACCCTGCGCTCGGCCTCCTCGCACGCCTCCGCCGTCTCACACATGACAACGAAGTCATCGGCATAGCGCACCAGTTTGCCCAGATGAGCACATTGGCGCCTCCACACCGCGTCGAGATAGTGCAGATAGATGTTGGATAGCAGCGGCGAGATCACACCGCCCTGCGGGGTACCCGCAACGCTGCGCGCTTCGACGCCTTCTTCCAGCACCCCTGCCTCCAACCACTGGCGCAACAGCTTGAGAACCCGACGATCACTTACCCGACGCAACAGGCGCTGTTTCAACAGTTCATGATCGATACTGCCGAAGTAATCACGGATGTCTGCATCGAGTACGTGGTTGCCTCCGCGCGCACCTTGCACGCGTAGTACCTCCAACGCGTCGAGCGCGCGCCGACGTGGTCGAAACCCATAGGAGCAATCCTCGAAATCCGCCTCGAAAATCGGCTCCAGTACCAGCTTCGCCGCCGCCTGCACCACCCGGTCGCGCACCGTCGGAATCCCCAGCGGCCGCCTCTTGCCATCAGCCTTCGGGATGTAGCGCCGCAGGACCGCCCGCGGTCGATACGTGCCTGCGCGCAACTCAGCGCCGATACCTTCAACAAACTCCTCGACGCCGTGTTGCTCGATCGCAGTGAGGCTCTGTGCATCCACCCCCGCCGCACCGCGGTTTGCCCGCGTACGCCTCCACGCCTCCCACAGAACGTCACTCCTGTAGATTCGGTCATACAGCGCGTGAAAGCGCCTACCCGGTGCGCGCTTGGCCGCAGCCCATAGCCGGCGTTGGAGGCGTCGTACGTTCTCGGCAGGCCAAGACCCACCGGGGTGTTTGGCCGGGGAGACTGGCCCCGGCATGCCCTTGCGCGTACCTCCGTCCCCGGCGCGAGCGCCGCAGGGGCTCTTCCCTCCAACCGCCTTGTTCGCGACGGCCTTCGACGGTACTACTGCCCCCTCGGACTCCCGCTGCGCAACGCTCGATTTCGCCTTCGGCTTATACGAACGCCCTTGCCCTGACGTGGGCCGCGCAGACGGGTCTCTCCTGTTCCGCCCCGAACCGTGAGAACGTGCCGCGCCCCGTACCCCGGAGGAATCCGCAGCCCGTTCCGGTGCTGGCGCTGCGGACATGGCCTTCGCCGTGGCATGACCGGCTCGGCTTCCCCATTGTGACTTTGACGAGGCTGCAGGCTTCACTTCATGTTGCGGCCCGCTCTCTTGCTTCCTCCACGAAGGAGGCCTTTGACGCCCCGCTCGGGCAAGAAGAGTCTCCCCTTCTTCCTGGGGCCTGCTATCGGGCTCTCCGGCGATTACCCGAGCGGGACTCTCACCCGCAGGTTCGGTGCAGCACGCTTCCGCACGCTCCCGCGCTTGCGCGCTCTCGCTTGCGGTCGCTTCAGGACGCACCATGCCAGAAGTCTACTGTGGGCTGTCGTTCAAATAAATGGACATAGATGGACGCCCCCAGGTTGTCAAGCATCCAATCGGTGAGGGCATGAAGGTAAAGATTGCGGCCATAGATCCGGACTTTGAGTGAGGCATACGCCTCGGT
>Ga0224512_10002418_pt1 | contig 17134 bp, 15 predicted proteins | sample SF_May12_sed_USG_4_FD_169103 | JGI IMG/M metagenome (GOLD analysis project Ga0224512, IMG submission 169103) | Sediment microbial communities from San Francisco Bay, California, United States - SF_May12_sed_USGS_13 | ecosystem: Environmental > Aquatic > Marine > Sediment | place: USA...
GCCCAGGCCGAACGACAGGCCGAAGGCGAGCGCGAGGCTCGCCAGCACGCAGGCCGTCACGATGCGGATGATGTCCGTGTCGAGCTTCAGTTGCCCGACCGCCATCACGCCGGCGATGACGAGGATCAGCGCGGAGACGACGCTGCCGAGCGCGGATGCAAACTCGATCCCCGAGTTCTTCGCGGCGTTGCCGGCGGCCTGGCCCGCGAATTGGCCCGCCGCGCTGCCGATCATCAGGATCAGAACGGCGGCCAGCAGGTTGGGGAAGTATGCGATGAACGCGCCGATGCCGTTCGAGATCGGCTCTATTCCGAGCGCGTTCGCCGCGCTCTGCACGAACACGAACAGGAACAGCCAGTAGATGAGCCGGGCCACGACATGGCTCGCCGGCTGCGTCAGGCCGAGCCTCTGCAGCACGCTCGCGAAGCCGAACTTCTCGAGCAGCTGATCCAGCCGCACCTTGACCAGCATCTTGCGCACGACACGCTCGACGATCTTCGCCGCGACGAGGACGATGACGATGATGACGAGCCACATCAACAGACGCGGCGTCCAGGTCACGACGGCGTCGAGCAGCCCCGAGCCGAGCTCGATCAACTGATCCTTGATTGCGAAGTTTTCATTCACGGCCCCTGGCCTCCTGTTCGTCCGGCGCCGCGCCCGCGATCAGCCCCATGAGCATGCTCACGAACTCGAGGAACACCGTGAACGGCGCGTACCACGTCAGGTGCATGACCTGGCCTGCGAGCAGGCGCCGGTTGATCCGCCGGTGAAGCCGGTCGAAAAAGCCGATCGATACGGGCTGCAGCAGCGACTGCAGCTCCTCGATCGGGTGGTCGTCTCGCTCGTTCGCCTGGTTAGCGGCACGCTCGTCCCGTCGATCGTCGTTCATGGTGCACCGGCCTCCTTGGCGTCGTCTTCAGCCCCCCCCGCTGCGGCAACCGATTCGCCCATATCGTCGAACAGGCGCCGGAACTCCTCACGCGCCCGCTTGATGCGCATCTTCGTCGCGGACAACCCGATCCCGAGAGCATCCGCGATCTCCTGGTAAGGCAGCTCGTCCATGTCGCGCATGATCAAGGGGATCCGCAGCGTGTCGTTCATCGCGTCGAGCACGTGGCCGATCCGCTCCCTGTGCTCGACGGACTCGGTCAGGCGCTCGGCCCGTGGCTCCACTGACATTTCGGGATTGCTCGCGACAACCGGGTCGGCGACGTCCACGAACGTCCGTCCGCCCGACTTCTTGATGAAGTTCAGGCAGTGATTGACCTTGATCCGCTGGAGCCAGCTCTTGAAAGACGACCGGCGCTCGAAGCGAGGAATCGCGAAGAACGCCTTGACGAAGACCTCCTGAGCGAGGTCCTCGGCGTCGCCAGAGGCGCGGGTCAGGTACCGGCAGTTGGTCACGACCTGCTCCTGGTGCCGCCGCACCAACTTCTCGAAGGCCCTCGAGTCGCCCTCGCCCGCCCGCTGAGCGGCGGCGACGAGTTCCTCGTCCGGGTCGCCGGGAATACTTGACATGTCGGCTCTCCCTCTGGTAGACCGGACTAGGATGGAGAAGTCACCGATCCGAGATTATTTCCGAATCGAACCCCGGATCCAACGGCCGGGCTCCTGCGCGGCCGACGAGCCGCCGGATCCCCAGGGCCCCTGGCCTCGCGAATGTGACTTCTTCAGTCCCGGGCGGTCTCAGGGTGCGGACCAAGAGCGAGGCTCCGGCGGCTTTCCGGCTGTGGCCGACCCCATGGTCTCTCGCGGTCCAGGTCGGAGAAGGCAGACCCCAGAACGATCGGCTCGAAGGAGCCGGCACCGTGCGGGGGCCGCCGCTGAACGAGCGTGAAAAGGGCGCGGCTTCACGGCGTGTGCGGGCGCGCAAGACGAACAGACCAGAGTTCTGAGCTAGCAGCAGCTAGGCAAGGAGAGGCAAGGAATGAGCAGAAAAACCTTCACAATACTGAGCGCCGTGGCGCTGATCGCTTTCGTGGCGAGCCTCGCGGTCGTCGCCCAGACGACGGAGGCGAGGAGCGGAGCGTTCGATCCCGAGCTATTGCCGCCGAACGCGAAGCCGGGTGAGTGCTACGCTCGCGTCTGGGTCCCGGCCAAGTACTCTACCGGGACCGAGCAGGTCCTCAAGAACGAGGCGTCGGAGAAGATCGAGATCGTTCCCGCCAAGTTCGAGTGGACCGAGGAGACGGTCATGGTCAAGCCGGCGACCAAGAAGATCGACGTCGTCCCGGCCCGCTACGAGACCGTGACCGAGAAGGTCCTGGACCAGCCTGCGCACACCGTGTGGAAGAAGGGCAGCGCCACGGGCTCGGCCTCCGGCTCGGGTGCCGGTGCGGGATCCGGAGCGATGGCGACGACGACCACCACGAGCGTCGACGCCAGCGGCGAGGCCACCGGCGAGATCATGTGTCTCGTCGAGGTCCCCGCGACCTACAAGACGGTTACGAAGCGCGTCCTGAAGACCCCGGCGACGACTCGCGAGATCGAAGTCCCGGCGCAGTACAAGACGGTCCGCGTGCAGAAGGAGGCGGTGCCGCCTCAGGTGAAGCGCATCAGTCTGCCTGAGCAGTACCAGACGGTCACGAAGACCTCGCTCGTCAAGGAAGGGCACATGGCCTGGATGCCCGTGCTGTGCCAGACCAACGCCACTCGTAGCGTCGTGACCTCGCTGCAGAACTCCCTGAAGCGTTCGGGCCTCAACCCGGGTCCGATCGACGGCAACATCGGCCAGCAGACGCTGAACGCCGTCGAGAAGTACCAGCGCTCGAAGGGCCTGGCCCGCGGCGGTATCACGCTCGAGACCCTGAAGTCGCTCGGCGTGACCTTCACTCGCTGAGGTCGGCTCGACGCGGCCGGGCCTCCCGGCCGTCCGGAAGAGGGAAAGCGCCCGTGAGGGCGCTTTCCTGTTTCGGGGCGCCGGGCGCGGCGGCCCGGCTCGTCGCGCTACGAGGGAGGCGTGCGCAGGGCGACCTGGGCCTCGGTCTCGATGACCGCGCATGTCCTCCCGCGGCCGTCCGCGACCGCCGTCTCGCAAGTGTGGACGTGCCTCCCGTCGCGCGCGAGCCGCGAGCGGGCCTCGTGCAGATCCGCCGCGCTGAGCTCGAAGCGGAGGGTCAGTTTCCCGCTGGCCGGCTCCAGGAACCGCACCGTCGCCCGCCTGAGCCAGACGCGCGTCGCGATCCCCTCGCGGGCGAAGACCTGCCAGAACATGAGGGCGTAGATGGGGTCCGCGGCCGAGTAGATCGTCCCGCCGAAGATCGTTCCGTTGAGGTTCCGGTTGAGGAGGCTCTGCGACACGCGCACGGTCACGCGCGTGAAGCCCGGCCCGATCTCGGAGACGCGGATGCGCTGGCACAGGAAGGGCGGATAGAGGTTGAGGAGCCAGCGTCCCGTCCGCTCGGAGAGGCGCCGCGGCCTGTGATTACCCGACCCGCCGGCCGGATCGCCCGTCATCGATCCGTCTCGTCGCTGTCCGGCGCGGGCAGGCCGTAGATCCGGCACGCGTTTTCGGTCGTCGCGCGGCGCAGGGCTTCGGTCTGCATGCCGCGGGCGCGGGCGATCGCCTCGACCGTCGCGGCGAGGAACGCCGGCTCGTTGCGGCGGCCGCGATGAGGGACCGGCGCGAGGAACGGCGCGTCAGTCTCGACGAGCAGCGCGTCGATCGGCTGGCGGACCGCGGCTTCGAGGACCCGGATGGACCGAGGGAACGTGACGAGTCCGCTGAACGAGGAGACGAACCCGAGACGCAGCGCCTCCTGCGCGTACTCCGCGTCCTCGCTGAAGCAGTGGATGATGCCTCCGACCCGGTCGGCACCCTCTTCCTTCAGGATCCGCAGCGTCAGTGCCGGCGCAGCACGCGTATGGACGACGAGCGGCTTGCCGGCCGAGCGGGCCAGCCTCACGTGCTCGCGGAACGAGGCCTCCTGAAGCGAACGAGGGGAGTTGTCGTAGTGGAAGTCGAGCCCGGTCTCGCCGACGGCGACCACGAGAGGATCCTCGAGGAGACGCTCGATGGACTGCAGCGCCGCATCGTCCGCGACGCTCGCGTCGTGCGGATGGATTCCCGCGGTCGCGGAGATCCAGCCGCGGTGCTCGCCCGCGATCGCGAGCGCGGCGGCGGCGCTCTCGGTGCCCCGGCCCGCGCCGATCGTCACGATCCGCTGGATGCCCGCGGCACGCGCTTTCGAGAGCACGTCGGCAAGGTCGCCGGAGAAGCGGTCCGTGTCGAGGTGGCAGTGCGAATCGAACATCGCCCGACATTCTCCGTGACGCGAGGCCGAAGCGGCCCGCTCATCTTAGTCCGCGGGGACGCCCGGGCTGGGGCGCACTGCCGTGAATGACGCTACGATGCTCCGCCCATGCCCTGGCACGGACGTACGCGAGGCTTCCGTCACCAGGCAGCGTGCCTCCTGGCGCTGCTCCCGCTCGCACTCGTGGCGCCGCCGCCCTTCGCCAATCCACTCGAGCGCGATCTCGGGCGCAACGAGGTGCGCGTCCTCTCGGGGGCCTATCCACTGGTCGAGGGGCGGACCGTCCGGGAGGCGGGGCTCGTCGAGAGGCTCGCGCAGCTCGGCTACGAGCGGGTCCACCGACGTCCGGAGCGCGCGGGCGAATTCTTCTGGGGGCGCGAGCTGTTCTGGATCTTCCAGCGCGCCCACCGGCTGGCCGGCCGAGACCACGAGGAGCAGCTGTTCGGACTCGCGCTGGAGGAATCGGACGGCCGGATCGTCGGCGCGGTCCACGCAGACGGCACGCGCCGGCGCATCGAGCGCGCAGGAGAGCTGTGGCTGGAGCCGCTCCTGCTCGCGGAGTCTCTGGATGGCTCGAGGGCGGCGCGCGTGCCGGTCGCGCTCGACGATCTGCCGAAGCGGATCTGGCGGCCGGTGCTCGCCGCGGAGGACGCGCGGTTCTTCGACCACGTCGGGCTCGACGGAAGAGCGCTCGCGCGCGCGATGATCGCGAACGTGCGCGCCGGCAAGATCCGCCAGGGCGGCAGCACGATCACGCAGCAGCTGATCAAGATGCGTGACCTCAGTCCGAAGCGCAGCCTCGGACGGAAGGCGTCGGAGGCGCTGCGTGCGCTAGCCCTGGAGGCCGAGCACGACAAGCGCGACATCCTGGCGACCTACATCAATCACGTCTACCTCGGCCACGTCGAGGGTCTCGCGGTCCATGGTCTCGGTGCGGCCGCGCGCGCGTACTTCTCCCGCGGCGCGCAAGAGCTCACGCTCGACCAGGCGGCGCTCCTCGCGGGGATGATCCAGGGGCCAAACCGTCTATCGCCGATCCGCCACCCGGAGCGCGCGAAGATCAGGCGCGACTGGGTGCTCGGCCGATTGCGAGAGCTCGCATGGGCCGAGGAGACCGAGATCGAGCGCGCACTGGCACGTCCCGTGCGGCTCAGCACGAGAGCCCCGGTGGCGACCGCGGCGAGGCACTTCGTCAGCTGGGTCGAGGCCGAGGTCGGGGAGACCGCCGGGGGACGGCTCGAGAAGGGACGTGGAGTGGTCGTCGAGACCTCGATCGACCCATGGCTCCAGTCGATCGCGGAGCAGGCCATAGCCGAGCAGCTCGGTCGATTGCGACGGCGGCTTCCGAGGCTCTCGCGCATGGACCTGTCCGCCGCGCTCGTAGCGCTCGACGCGAGCACGGGCGAGGTGCTCGCCTACGTCGGCGGAGATCCGGGTGACCCTGACGATCGGTTCGACCGCGTCCGTCTCGCGCGCCGTCAGCCCGGCTCCACCGTGAAGCCGCTGATCCTCCTGGAGGCGTTTCAGGATTGCGGCGACAGGGGCCCCATGAGCCCCGCGACGCGGGTCGCCGACGAGCCGCTCGCGATCGAGCAGCCTTCCGGCACGTGGCGGCCCGGGAACTTCGACCGACGCTTCCACGGCGTCGTGGACCTGCGCACCGCGATCCGTCACTCCTACAACGTCCCTCTCGTTCGTGTGGCGCGCTGGTGCGGATTCCGCGACACGTCACGCCGCTTCGCCCGCGCCGGACTCGCCATGCCGGACCACCCGCCACCGTCATTCGCGCTCGGCGCCGTGGAGGCCACGCCGCTCTCGGTCGCCTCGGCATTCACGGTGTTCGCGACGCCTGGGCGACGGGTCGAGCCGCTGCCGATCCGCCGTCTGGAGCGGCCTTCGGGCGGCCGCCTCGCGAGATTCCGCCCGCGGCGGCACCGGGTCGCGGGCGCAGCGGCCGCCTACCTCGTGCGGGACCTGCTGCGGGACGCCGTCGAGGCGGGAACCGGCCGAGCCGCCGCGATTGACGGTCTCGAGGTTGCCGGCAAGACCGGAAGCTCATCGTCCCTGAGGGACGCATGGTTCACGGGGCAGGCTGGCGGCGTCGTCACAGCCGTGTGGGTCGGGCTCGATGGGGGAGGCAGGCTCGGGCTCACGGGGGCGGCGGCCGCAGCCCCCGTGTGGAAGACGTTCATGACGCGCGCCGCGCCCGCACGGCCGCCCTACGAGACGGAGCGTCCGCGAGGCGTCGTCGCGCGGCGCATCGACCCCGCGAGCGGGCTCCTCAAGTCGCGCATGTCGCGCGGCGGCCGCGAGGAGCTGTTCCGCCGCGGCGCGCTGCCGCCCCGCGACCGCGTGCTGCGCAGGGACCGTCCCGCGCCCGTCATCCGCTGAGACCGCGCACTCCGCGCCGCGGTGACCCGCGCCTATAATCCAACTCTCATTTCGGAGCGCACGACCAGCGTGATTTCTTCTGGGATGCTCGACGAGCTGTTCGCGCGCAGGAGGGAGCGCCCGTTCCCGTTCCTCCTGGAGACCGCGCTAGCCTCGGAGCGCTCCGGCACGGCGTCGTTGATCGGCTCGGACCCGTTCGCGGTGCTCGTGGCGACGGGCCGGCGCATAGAGCTTCACGAGAACGGCGGCCGCGAGACTCACGAGGGCAGCCCGTTCGACGCGTTGCGCGCGATCCTCGCGCGGCTGGCCCGGGAGAGCGCGAGACCCGACGCGATCCAGGTCGTCGGCTACTTCGGGTACGACCTCGCGTGCCACCTGGAGCGCGTGCCCCGGCACGCCGAGCGGGACCAGCACTTCCCCGATCTGCTGCTCGGGTTCTACGACAGCGCGGTGCTCATCGACCACGCGTCGGGCGCCGTGCGCGAGATCAGAGACCCGTCACCTCGCCCGCGGGCGCTGCGGCCGGGCGCCGACCACGAGCTGCTGCCCGCGTCGATCGCGACGGCCGGATCGAACTTCGATCGCGCCTCGTATCTCGCGGCCGTCGAGCGCGCGCGCGAGCTGATCCGTCAGGGTGAGATCTACCAGGTCAACCTTTCGCAGCGATTCGCCGCGCGGATCGACGGCGACCCGTTCGAGCTGTACCGAAGGCTGCGCCGCTCGAGTCCCGCGCCGTATGCTGCGTACCTCGAGCTCGGCGATCGCGCGGTCATCTCGTCGTCGCCCGAGGAGTTCTTCCGCGTGGAGCACGGCGTGGCGACGACGCGGCCGATCAAGGGGACGCGGCCGCGAGGCCGGAACGAGGCCGAGGACCGGCGCATGGCCGAGGAGCTCCTGTCGAGCGCCAAGGACGACGCGGAGCTGGTGATGATCGTCGACCTCGAGCGGAACGACCTCGGCAGGATCTCGGAGCCGGGCTCGGTCGAGGTGCCGGTGCTGAAGACGATCGAGAGGCATCCGACCGTGTGGCACCTGTCCGCGACGATCACCGGACGGCTGCTGCCAGGGCTCGGCCCGGTCGAGCTGCTCGAGAACGCCTTTCCCGGCGGCTCCGTCACCGGCGCCCCCAAGATCCGCGCCATGGAGGCGATCGACGAGCTGGAGCCGACGCGGAGATCGGTCTTCACCGGTGCCATCGGATGGCTGACGCCGGCCGGCACGATGCGCTCCAGCGTCGCGATCCGCACGATGCAGGTTCATGGGCCGCACGTGACCTTCCAGGTGGGCGGTGCTGTCGTGTGGGACTCCGACGCCGAGGGCGAGTATCGAGAGACTCTCGTCAAGGCACGCGGCATGGCCGAGGCTCTCGGCATCGGGCTGGAGTGACGGAATGGCGATCGTCTGGCTCAACGGCCGCTATCTCGACGAACGCCGGGCCCGGCTGCCCGTGACAGACCCGGTGTTCCGCTGGGGAGTGGGGCTGTTCGAGGTCGTGCGCGGATACCACGGGCGGCCGTTCCGGCTGGAGGACCACCTCTCGCGGCTGCGCCGGTCCGCCGACCGACTGTCGATCGACACAAGGCGGCTTCCCGGCCTCTCGCGCGTGATCCCGCGCCTTCTTGCGAGGAACGAGCTTCGGAGCGGGCGCGTCCGGATCTCCGTCACGGGGGCGGGGAACGTGCTGATCGAGGCCCGCCGCCACGCGCCCCCGGACGGGAGAATCGGAGAGCGCGGGGCGAAGCTCGTCGTCGCGCCCTGGCGGCGCGACCCCGCCGCGCCGCTCGCCGGCCACAAGACTCTCAACTACCACGAGCTCGTGCTCGCCCGCGATGCCGCGGCCCGGCTCGGCGCCGTCGACGCGCTCATCCTCGATCCCGGGGGGCGCGTCCTCGAGGGGACCCGATCAAACGTCTTCGCCGTTCTCGGCGGCGGCTTGCTGACGCCCGACGTGCCGCGGGGAGTGCTGCCGGGCGTGACCCGAGGTCGTCCTGGAGCTGGCGCAGGGTCTCCGGATCCGCACCAGGCCCGCCCGGCTGACGCTCGCACGGCTGCTTGGCGCGGACGAGGTGTTCGTGACCAGCACGATGATGGAGGTGGTCCCGGTCGCCCGGATCGACCGGCAGAGCATCGGCCGGCCGGGGCCCGTGACCCGAGCGCTCAGCGAGGCGTATCGCCGTTGCGTCGAGCGTGAATGCGGATCCCCCACGCGCGCGGCGGGCCGCTCTTCCCGCCGGGGGGGAAGCGCATGAGCGAGCTTCTCGCCGGAGACGTCGGCGGCACCCGCGTGCGGCTCGCCGTCGCGCGGACCGGCCCTCGCGGCCTCGCCCTCTCCGATCGGGCGGAGTTCGATGCGGCCGCTCAAGACGGTCTCGATCCGATCGTCGCCTCGTACCTCGCGGAGCTCGCGATCCGGCCCGTCGCGGCGGCGTTCGGTGTTCCCGGGCCGATCGTCGGCACTGTGGTGTGCACGACGACGCGGTCCTGGGTGGTCGATCGCTCGCGGCTCGAAACGCTGGTCGGCGCGCCGGTCGCGCTGGTCAACGATCTGGCGGCGACGGCCTCCGGCGTCCCGACGATCGAGGTGGACCGCCTCGACACGCTCCAGACGGGGGACGAAGAGGCCGAGGGACCGCTCCGCACGCGCGCGGTGGTCGCCCCCGGCACCGGGCTCGGCGAGGCTGGCCTGGTCTCCGTGGACGGTCGCTGGCTCGCCCTACCTTCCGAAGGCGGTCACGCGGAGTTCGCGCCTCGAGACGAGGAGGAGTCCGAGATTCTCGCCTTTCTGCGCAGCCGCTTCTCTCACGTTTCCTACGAGCGCGTCGTGAGCGGCCCCGGGCTCGCCAACCTGCACACGTTCTACGCCGGACGCGCCCGCGTCGAGGCTGTGCACTGGCCGGATCGGGAGGATGCCGCAGCGGCGGTCACCGCCGGGGCGGGAGCGGGCGACTGCCCTGCATGCGTCGCGGCGGTCGACCGGTTCGCGTCGGTGCTCGGAGCCGAGGCCGGGAACCTCGCGCTGAAGCTGATGGCGACCGGCGGGGTCTACCTCGCGGGAGGCATTCTGCCGAAGATGGTGCCCGCGCTGTGGCGGGGGCCGCTGCTCGAGGGTTTTCGCGACAAGGGGCGCTACGCGGGCCTGATGGCCCGGATCCCAGTCCACGTCGTGAGGGACGAGGACCTCGCGCTGCGGGGCGCAGCTCTCGAGGCCGCGCGGCTCGTCGCGTGACGCGAGGCGCGCCTCACTCGTCCCCGTGCTCGTCGTCCTCGTCCCCGTTCTCGTGCTCCCCGCCTTCGTCGTCGTCCTCGTCCTCGAGGCCGTAGTCGAGGTCGAACGGAGGCGCCGCCGTGCCGTCGCCCGCGAGGAAGTGGTCGAACCACCGCAGCATGCGCAGGCTGTAGTCGAAGCGCGCCGCCGCCTTGCGGTTGCCGTGCCCCTCGCCCGGATAGAGCACGAGCCGGACGGGCACGTCGCCCTTCAGCTTGAGCGCTCGGTACAGCTCTCGGGACTGCCCGGGGTCGACCCGCGGGTCCTCCTTCCCGTGAAGGATCAACAGCGGCGTCTTCGCCTTGTCGACGTGCATGACGGGGCTGCGATCGAGAAACAGCTCCAGATCGTCGAAGACGTACGTACGCCAGTGGACGAGCTCCATCTCGCGCGGAATGTCGGTGGTGCCCGCCTTCGAGAGCTGGTTCGAGATGCCGACGAACATCACCCCCGCGGCAAAGTGCTCGCTGTAGCGGGTCGAGCCGAGCGCAGTGAAGAAGCCGCCGTACGACCCGCCCGTGATGCCGACCTTGCCGCGGTCCGCGAGACCGAGCTCGACGACGTGCTCGACGCCGTCGAGCACGTCGAGGAACTCCTTGCCACCGCCGTCTCCCTGATCCGCCTTGGAAAACGCGACCCCGCGACCCGTGCTGCCCCGGTAGTTCGGGTAGAACAGCGCGTATCCGCGGCCTGCGCCGACGTGGCCCGGGTAGGAGTAGCGCGTCAGCCAGCCGTTCCTGTAGTGCGCCTCGGGTCCTCCGTGCGCGACGACGATCAGCGGGACGCGCGCGCCTCGCGCGCGATCGACGGGATGGATCAGGAGCCCCTGGATCGTGAGGCCGTCACGCGCCGCGTACTCCACGATCTCCTGTCGTCCGAGCTCCACCTCTTCAAGCCAGGGGTTCGACGTCGTGAGACGCCTCACGCGGCCTTGGCCTTTCCTCGCGGCGGACAGAATGCCGGCCTCGGGCGGATGGCGCGGCGACTCCGCGACCACCGCGAGGCTCGACCCGCCCGCGTCGAGGCTGATTGCCGAGAGCACCGGCGCAGAGGCGCCGTCTCCCTCGTAGATCCAGCTCGGCTCTCCGCCGGAGAGTGGCACGCGGCCGATCCGGCTGGAGACGCCGACGCTCGCGAGGAACACGATCGAGCCGTCTCCTGCGCAGCGGAAATCCTCCACGTGGCCCTTGTCCGCGAGTCCGGGCAGGAGGTCGCGTAGCGGTCCGCCGGTTGCAGAGGCCGCGAGCAGCCGGCCTTCCTTGGGGTCGTTGATGTCGGCCGCGGAGATCATCACGATCGACGTGCCGTCGGGCGACCAGCGGAGCGGCCCGAGCTTGCCGGGGTTGTCGATCTTGGCGCGCACCTCGCCGCTCTCGGCGTCGATGATGTGAATCCGGCGGAACATGTAGCGCTCGTCGATCAGAGGCGTGGGGGACAGATCGACGGCGAGAGCGCGTCCGTCAGGGCTGAACGCGACGTGCCACGCCTGACCCGGGAGACCCTCCAGCGTGCGGACGTCGTGCGTCTCCTCGGACGCGTCCAGCCTCACGTCGGCAACGTGGACGAGGCGGGAGTGCCAGTCCTCCTCGTAGATCTCCTGGTTGAACCCGTCGTCCTGCTGCTTCTTCTTGTCCTCGTCCTGTTTCTGCTGGGCGACGAAGGCGATCGCCTTCCCGTCGGGCCGCCAGTCGAAGCTCGTCACGCCGGTCTCGTGCTCGACGACCTTGAACGACTCGCCCCCTCCCAGCGGTATCCCGTAGATCGCGGCGTGCTCGTCGTCTCCGCGACGGGCCAGGTACGAGATGAGCGAGCCATCCGGGCTCCACCGAAGGTGCGACACGTTGACGTCGCCACCCACGAACGTCCGGTGACCGGTGCCGTCGCTGGCGGCGACGTGCAGCTCGGTCCAGGCGGGACCGTTCTCGTCCTTGCCTGGCTGTCTCGGCACGGCCAGCGCGTACGCGACGCGCTGGCCGTCCGGGCTGATCCGCGCTTCGACGACGAGACGGACGCGCGCCACGTCCTCCGGCGTCATCCGCTCGGCGGAAACGGCCGGCGCTAAGAGCGGGACCGCGACGACCAACGCCAAGAAGGCCGTGCCGCTCCGCCACAACTGCGACGATCTGGACGGGAATCTCCGCATGTCGACCTCCTGGCCGGGCCCCCGGGACGAGGGTGAAGTGGCGGGCCCGAACGGCTCGATCGCGCGAGACCGTCCTTGCGTCACCGATTCGTACTCGATGCGCCCGGCCGACGGAACGAGTCGGGGTGCTGGACGATCGGCAGCATGAAGTTGGGGTCGAAGTGCCCCGGCATCAGGTACGCCGTCACCGCTTCCCGTCCGGGAGCCTCGATCGTCATCCGGTCCCCGCCGGACAGTGAGAGGCGGCGGCCGATCATGTAGCTCGCGAGCTCCTCGGGGGGAGGCATGGTGACGAAGCGCAGGAACGTGTTGATCACGTCGAGGCTGCGCTGACCGATCCGGATCGGATCGAGGATCTGCTTCGCCGTCAGGCCGTACGGGAACCAGTTCCAGCCGAACACGGCGTGATCCTCGCCGACGGGGAATCTCCAGTCGTCGCCGTCTCCAGCGAGATACAGGACGGTCTCGTCCGGGATCAGCGGCGGAGAGGGGATCGACGGGAGCCGGCTCCAGCCTTGCGGCCCGACCGCGAGCCGGAATCTCTCGCCGCGGAGCGTGATCGCCTCCCACGCCCCCCCCTCCTCCAACCGGTCGATTCGCGTTCCATCCTGGAGGCGGAGCTTCAGGAGTCTCCGGCCGACATCCCAGCGCCCTCCGTCCGACTCGTACACGAGCAGTCGCGTGCCGCGCCGCCGGATCAGCGTCGAGCGCCCATTCGGGGACTCGACCGTCATCGTCGACGCCATGGCGTCGTGAGAGCCGATCTTGAAGCCGAGCGGAGTGATCAGCGTGCCCTTGTCCTCGGATAGCGTCGCCGCTGGGAGATCGAACATCAGCTTGCCGTCTCGTTGCTCCAGCGTGAAGGACATCCCGCTCGCGCGATCGACGCGAACCCGAGTGCCCGGCGGCAGCGACTCGACCGTGGCCGCGCCGACGTCGAGATAGGTCTCGGCCCGGTTGACGGGCGGAATGGGCGTCCCGACCGGCGGCCATGTTTCGCCCGCGAGGCAGGGCGGAGCGAGAAGGCCGGAAGCCAGGAAGAGCAGGCTGAGAGTGACGGATAGAGTGCGCATGACGCGACATTGTAGGTCCCCGCCCCGATCGGCCCAAATCGGGCGAGCCGGGCCTGGCGGGATCCGAGGCCGCGCCGCGGCCGTGGAACGGAATGTCGACGGGTGGTATTCTCCTCTCCGGCCTTTGCCTGTTCGCCCGATTCCGTATTAACGTGGAATTGTTGGATCGTTACTGACGCACCGGGTGATGCCGCGACTCAGGCGCTCGTGCCGGATCCGCCGGGGGTCTCGCGTTCACGCCGCTCAGGCGGGGGCCCCGCTCGAGCGCGGCCCCCAGGAGAATTGCTCGTGACCATCAGCCCGCGACCCCGGCGAACCCCCGAGGAACTCGTCCGGCGTGCGCAGGAAGCGATGCTTCGCGATGACTTCCACGATGCGGAAGCGTACGGGCGCCGTGCGCTGATGCTGAATCCGGACTCCCTCCCGGCACGACACGTGGTCGCCGGGGCGGTGATCGAGCAGGGGCGATTCGAGGAGGCGTCAGAGATTCTGGAGGAGATCGTCGCGGTCGATCCGGACGATCTGCCCGCCCTCGCCGATCTCGGCTCGTGCCTCTACGAGATCTGCGAGTTCGAGGACGCCCAGTCCGTTCTCTCTCGTGCGCTGGAGATCGATCCGCTCGACGCCCAGGCCAACTACTGGATGGCTCTGTGCTCCGAGAGAGGCGGGCACATGGGCCGGGCCGACGACTACTTCCGGCGCGCCGCGCAGCGCGATCCGGAGGCGTACCCCACGCCGTTGCGCATGTCGCGCGACGAGTTCGACCGTGCCGTCTCGGAGGCGATGGAATCAGTCCCGGAGCCGTGCCGCAGGGCCCTGGCGGGTCTGGCGATCGCGACGACCGACCTGCCGCGCGAGGCCGATCTGATGGAGTACACGCCGCCGCTGGATCCCTGCGTGTTCGGACTCTACGTTGGCGTGCCGCTCTCGGAGCGCTCTCCTTCCGACGTCCCGAAGCTGCCGGACGTGATCTTCCTCTACCAGCGCAACCTGGAGCGCCTGTGCCGCGACCGTGAGACGGTCGTCGGCGAGATAAAGGAGACGCTGATCCACGAGATCGGCATCTACCTCGGCTGCGACGAGAGCGAGCTGGTGGAGCGCGGACTGGCCTGAGACGGCCGGCCGAAGAGCGATCCCCTCAGACGCGCCCCGGTGCTCCTGCGAGAAGATCCTCGACCTTGCGGAGCATCGCCTCCTCTATGTTCAGCCCCTTGTGGATCACGTCGTTCGCGCCGAGCGCTCGCAGCCGCTGCCACTCCTCACCGATCAGCGAGGTCTCGTCGCGGCTCGTGTAGAGCAGGACCGGGATGTCCGGACGCGGGAGCGCGCCCAGCACCTCGATGCCGTCCCCGTCCGAGAGAGTCAGGTCCAGCAGGATCAGATCGAAGCTCGACTCGCGGAGAATGCGCTGCGCATCCGCGACGGTCTTCACGACGGCCGTCTCGTACTTCTCGCCGAGGATGTCGTTCGCGAGGTGCAGGAAGAACTCGGTGTCCTCGACGATCAGCACCTTGGGAATCGTGCTCTGGTCCTTTTCAGGGTCGAAGCGGTGGCCGCAACGCGGGCAGGCGACCGTCGTGAGCCACGACGGATCGTGCAGCTCCTCCCATTCCTCGACGCGGATCAGAGTGTCCCGCGGGGATCCGTCCTCCGCTCGATCCCGTGGCAGCGACGCCGCGGACGAGGGCGCCGCGGCGCGCATGTGGATCACCTCCAGGCAGCCGGGGCAGTGGACCTCCCCGCTGATCGGAATCTGAGCCTCCTCGATTCGGTTCGTCCGCCCGCAGAACGGGCAGGGGAAGTCCAGGATGTCGGCCGGCATGGAGGGCTCCTTCCGCGCGGAGGCGACTCCTCCTGAAAGGTCGGCCCGCGGGCGGGCGGTGGCAAGCTGCGGTCGCGCGGGGTGGCCTGTTGCGGCTCCAGGCCCCGCGGTCGAGCCAGCGGCAGGCAGCCGGCGCCACTCCACGGCTGACGAGGATGTGAAGCGCCGGCGTCAGAGCGGCGGCAGGAACACGAGGGGATCGAGCGGCCGCTTGGATCGGTGCAGCTCGAAGTGGACGTGCGGGGCTGTGGCGTTGCCCGATGCGCCGCTCCGCGCAATCACGTCGCCGCGCCGCACTCTCACGCCGTCTTGGACCAGGTTGGCGCTGTTGTGCGCGTACCAGCTGGCGAAGCCGTCGTCGTGCTGTACCACCACGAGGTATCCGTAGGCGCCGCGCCGCCCGGAGAAGATGACCCGCCCGTCGCGCGCGGCGAGAACCGGTGTGCCTCCCGGGACCAGGATGTCGATCCCCTTGTGCGAGCTTCCTGGCCGGCGCGCGCCGAAGCGCGAGCTGATCGGACCGACGACGGGCCAGCTCCAGGAGGCGGCGGAGCTCGCGAGCGGCGGCGCAGCCGGGAGCGCGCTCACGGGACGCACTGCGCCGGGAATCACGAGTCGCTGTCCCGACCGAATGCGGGTGGGGTCGTCGATTCCGTTGGCCGCGGCCAGCTCGGCGAGGGGTAGGTCGTACGAGCGAGCGATGCGCCACAACGTCTCGCCCTTCCGGACGACGTGTACGACAGGCGAGGCCGGCTCGTAGCGGCGCGGCGCATGCACGGTCTTCGGCTCCGGGTGCGGTGCCGGCTCCACCTCCCGTGGACGCGCGCTCTCCGGAACCTCCGGAAGCGCCTCGACCCTGGCCTGGCGTGCGCCGCACGAGACCACGAGAGCCGAGAGGACCAGGGCCGCGAGGACGCGGCCAAGCTTGCCGGGGAGTCCGTGAGACGGCATCGATGAAGCCCCGCCCTGAGTGACGGCACCGCGAGCCGGCGGTGCTCGCCTTCGGTCAAAACTTAGTGCATCGGCCGCCCGCCGGGAAACGGACCGCGACAGGGCCATCAACTCGTCCGGCCGTCGATGGCACGCCGCATGTCGTCCGGGATCGGCGCCTCGATGCGGATCCGGCCTCCTGGATTCCGCGGATGCGGGATCTCGATCGCCCGGCTGTGGAGCAGAGTCCTGTCTGCCCCCAGAGTCTGCCGCGCCTGCGCGGAAAGCTCCCCAGTGCGAAGGAAGCTCGCGTAGTCGCGGTCATCGAGCATGTACAGCTTGTCCCCCACGACGGGGTGCCCCTCCTCCGCGAGATGGGCGCGGATCTGGTGCCGCCGGCCGGTGACGAGCTCGACCGCGACGAGGCTGAAGCGGTCCACCGCGCGCAACACGGCGACGAGGCTCCGCGCCGGCTTGACCGGGGAGCCCAGCGACGACTGGCGGAAGATGGTCCCGTTCCGCGTGTGCGTCCCGAGCGGCCGCTCGATCGTGAACCGGCTCTCCCCGGGGTGCCCGAGTGCCAGGGCGACGTATTCCTTGCGCACCCGACCGCGCTCGAACGCGGTCTGCAGCTTGCGCGCGGCCCAGCGGTGCCGTCCGAGGAGCAGCACGCCCGAGGTCTCCGCGTCGATCCGGTGCGCGAGAGTGAGACCGGCCTCGCCGCGTCTCGTCCGAAGCAGCGTGATCACTGTGTTGCGGTTGTGTCCGTGCGTGGGGTGGACCACCAGGCCGGGAGGCTTGTCGATCGCGAGCACGTCCCGATCTTCGTAGAGCACCGGAAGCGCAGCGTCCGTCTCCCGCTCTTCCAGAGCAGGGTCGTCCGCGTAAACGATCCCTCCCATCCGCACCGGGGTCGACGGCTTGACCGGCGAGTCCCACGACAGCCGCACACGGGTCTCGATCGCCTTCTGGACTCGATTCCGGGAGAGCTTGGGGATCATGCGCTGAAGGAAGCGGTCGAGCCGGGCGCCGTGGAACGCGGGACCGACACGGTACCAGTGGGCGGCGCCGGAGCACGCTTCTCGCGCTCCGCGACCTGCTGGTGGCCCGGCGGCGGAGCACGGGCCGTCCCCGAGCTCCGGGGAGCCTTCGCCGCTCACGGTGAGACGGTCTCTCGGTGCCACGCCGGACCTCCGTCGGCATCCTCGTGGAAGAGGCTGGCCCCGACGAGACAATACCTTATCGGCCGAAAGC
>Ga0224512_10002419_pt1 | contig 17133 bp, 16 predicted proteins | sample SF_May12_sed_USG_4_FD_169103 | JGI IMG/M metagenome (GOLD analysis project Ga0224512, IMG submission 169103) | Sediment microbial communities from San Francisco Bay, California, United States - SF_May12_sed_USGS_13 | ecosystem: Environmental > Aquatic > Marine > Sediment | place: USA...
CCGGCTTTCAGCCGGAATGTATTTTATAACTGGATTCCCGCTTCCGCGGGAATGGCGAAAAAGTATTACTGACGCTCAAACGGTCTGGCTTCTTAGTAAGAAAGGACGGTCGGGATCAATTTAAATAACGAATTTCGACTCTCAGCCAATATGAACTTTATGACTGGATTCCCGCTTTCGCGGGAATAGCGAGGTAAGTATTACTGACGGTTAAACAGTCTGGCTCGTTAGTATGGTGTGACGCTCATGACAATTGAAAATAATGAAATTCAGCTCTCAGCCGGAATGGATTTTATAACTGGATTCTCGCTTTCGCGGGAATGGCGAGGTAAGAATTACTCACGGTCCAGCGATCTGGCTCCTAAGTACGAAATGCTGGTCAGGATGAATTAAAACAATGAATATCCGCACTGAAGGAATTTTCGGTGCCATCGTCCCACCTTGGTAGATGCCGCAGGTCATATTGGACCCTTACGTTGAACAAACCACTGCTCGCCATTCCCGCGAAAGCGGGAATCCAGTAAGAGAAATAGCTCATTCATTACGGCGCTCTAGGCAAGGAATGGAGCAAATAAAACGGCTTCACACGGCAACGAGGGAGTGAAACACGCCACTTTGTGACCCGCGCGAATGCGGAGGATCGCCGCAAGCTAAAAGCCAGGGAAACTTTATTCGTCATTCCCGCGAAAGCGGGAATCCAGTGAGCAAAAAACTCCTTAGATACCGCGCCTCAAGTAAGCACTGGCGCTCATACATTAATGCTGCGTTCAGAGGTGCCGCAGGCGCCCTAGCCAAGCGTCTATTTTTTGAGCAGCACGTACACCGCGCCGGTGCCGCCGTCGTTGGGCTGGGCTGAACAGAAGGCCACGACGTCGCTTCTGAGGCGAAGCCATTGGGCGACGTTCTCTTTGAGCACCGAGCCACCGGTACGCAGGCCCTTGCCATGGATGATGCGCACACAACGACGCCCGTGGTTAGAGCATTTGGATAGAAAGCTTTCCAGCGTTTGGCCCGCTTCTTTCACCCGCATGCCGTGCAAGTCCAGTTCGTCCTCGATATCGAACTGTCCGCGCTTGAGCTTCCGCATCAGCTTGTGCTGCACGCCTGGCGAGGCGTAGAAAAGAGGGCCGTGTGCCGAGGGCGTGTCGGTTACGTATGGATCTCTGTCACCCTCGGGTGAAGCGGCGTGCGCTCGATCTGAAGGCGTCGGTCTTGGACGCCTTTGCTCGTGCTGAACGCGGTCGCTTTGCAATGGGCGCACCCTGCCCGCGGCGCGACGAAACAAATCTGTGTCGTCATCGTGCTCGGAATTCAGCTTTTTACGGTAAGCGCACATTTTGTTCACATCGTCTCGTGTAGGGTCGGCCGCGGGTCGCGATCTCAATTTTTCGGGTCGCCCGTTGAGAGTAACAGAAGTTTGGCGGACGGTGTCTCCAGCGGACCGGGGGCGGTCAAAATCCCGGGTCTGGACTATGCTTTGAGGCGTGACGGCCGGCCAACCCGCATTTCGCAGAAGGCATGCGGAGGTGCTTTTCTTTCCGGGGGCCGAGGCTCATGTCCGGCCCGGAACCGTAGCGCGAGAAGACGAATTTCAATCGCCTTAAACAAGCAATGAGAAAAATTCTGCATCCCAACGCCCTCGAGCCGGGGCACAAGATTAACTGGTACGAAATCACCGACATCCTCGGGGTTGGCGGCTTCGGTATCACCTATCTCGCCCGCGACGAAAACCTGCTTCAGCCAGTGGCGATCAAGGAATATTTTCCCAGGGAGTGGGCAATGCGGCTGGACGATGGTCGTGTCGAATGCTCCTCTATCGATAATCTGGAAGACTACCAATGGGGCATGGACCGCTTTATCAGCGAAGGTAGAATCCTGGCCAAGTACGACCACCCTGCCATCGTCCGGGTGATGTCCGTGTTCGAGGCAAACAAGACCGCCTATCTCGTCATGCGCTACGAAGAGGGGGCGACGCTCAAACAAGTTCTAAATCAAACCCCCGAGCTGGACGAGGGCGACTTGAAGACGCTGCTCCGCAGTCTGCTCGACGGGCTCGAGAAGATGCACGAGTCGGGCGTGATTCACCGCGACATCAAGCCTGACAATATCTTCCTTCGCCACGACGGCGTACCCGTGCTTCTGGATTTCGGCTCCGCGCGCCAGGCCATCGGCGAGAAAACCATGGACCTCACCACTATAGTTTCTGCCGGCTACGCGCCCATCGAGCAGTACGCCAGGGACGAGGGCAAGCAGGGTCCGTGGACGGATATCTACGGACTCGCCGCGACGGTGTACCGCGCAATCGTGGGAAATGCCCCGCCGGACGCGCTGGTCAGAAGCAACGCTCTCATCAACGTCTCCAGAGACGTTATCCCGTCTCTCGCCGACGAGAAGATGGACAAATACTCCTATCGCTTTCTCAAGGCCATCGACCACGCACTGTCGTTCAAGGCGAACGGCCGGCCACAGAGCATCGCCGCGTGGAGGGAAGAACTCAGGCTCGGCGAGGAAAGAGAGGTCAAAACGGAAGAGAACAAGTCCTTTGTCGCCGCCTCCGGGATCATGAATGTGGAAGTCGACAAGATCGATACCGGTCAGTGGGACATCGAGAACGTCGAGAAGAAAAGCGACAGCGCCGGCGAAAAACCACGCGCAACCGTCGAGGACGACTACGGACACATAATCGGCGACCTGCGCAAGCACTATTACAAATTGAAGTTCAAGGCGCTTGCGGCGCGAAGGCTTCCCCTGTCCTGGAACTGGGCCGCGGGATTTTTCACCTGGCTCTGGCTCTTGTACAGAAAGATGTACTTGTGGGGTTTCCTGATCTATCCAGTCTTCGCCGCGGTGCTGTTTCTGCTCATCGATTACTCTGTGCCCGCGCTTTTCGGACCCGCTTCCAGGACTCCCGTTGCGGTGCTGGGCGGCTATTTCCTTATCACGACTTTGCTGGGCGGCGCGTTCGGAAATGCGCTCTACCGCCGGCACTTGTTGAAGAAAATTCGCTGGGCAAGGGACCTTGTTCCCAATGACTATGAGAGGGGAGAGCTCCTGCGGCTAAAAGGCGGGGTCACCTTCTTAGTGCCGATACTCACGCTAATGGCGCTGGCCGTGGCGATGGTGGGTTTCGCTTTTTTCATAAGGGGGGCTTAACCCTACCGCGCCGGATGCGCGAAGATAGCGTCGAAGGTCACCACAGTCTTTGTCAGTGGTGCAAAAAACTCCGGGCAGGAAAAGTCGATAGTGGCCGAAAAGCTTTTCGTCTACGGCACGCTGATGTTCCCCGAGATCCGTTCGGTGCTCGTCCGTCGAGAATTCGATACCTTTTCCGCCGATCTCCAGGGCTATCGGCGCTTGGCCATATTCCTTGCCGGGCGGGCGCCGGTGCCTGGCATCGTCGCAGACGAAAAGGCCAGCGTGTCCGGGCTCGTGCTTCGCGGCGTCGATCGCAAGAGCCTTACGCTGTTCGACACCTTCGAGGGCGTCAGCAGCGGGCTTTACAGCCGCGAGCGCGTCATGGTCAAAGACGGTCAGGGCAGGGTGGTGGAGGTGTTTGCTTACCTATCCGGCGCGGCGGTGAGGGGCATGCTCAAAGGCGACTGGGATCCGGAAACCTTTCGAAAGCAACACCTGGTGGTCTATCGCAGACAGATCATTGCGGCGTGGCGTGAATAGTAAATTCAGACGCGCGCGCTACCGAGATCCAGAAGCCGTTTTAGCGTCGGCGTCTTTGTCTTCATTTTTCTGTGGTTTTTTCAACCTTCGCTCGTCCCTCGGCGGAATGCCGTAGAAGTCCCGGTAGCATTTGCTGAAGTGGGGCGCGGAAACGAAGCCGCAGGCGAATGCCACGTCGACGATTGACATGGAGGTCTGCAGCAAGAGCTGGCGCGCTCTTGCGAGGCGGAGCTCCAGATAGTATCGCGTCGGCACGCAGTGCAGGTGCTTCTGGAATAGCCGCTCCAGCTGGCGGCGGGAGAGGCCGACGTGCTGGGCCAGCTCGTCTAAGCTCATGGGTTCTTCCAGGTTGGCCTCCATCAGGGACACCGCCTCCACCAGCTTGGGCTGGCTGGTGCCGAGATGCAGCCGTAACGGAATGCGCTGGCGGTCGTTGGGGCCGCGAATGCGCTCGCAGATAAATTCCTCCGAAACCGAGATGGCCAGGTGTCCGCCGTGGTCCTCGTGGATCACGTTGAGCATCATGTCCAGCGGCGCGGTGCCCCCGGAGCTGGTGAGGCGGTCCCGATCTATCTCGAACAGCTCGGATGACACGATGACGTCGGGAAACTGCTCGCGCATGGCGGCCATGTTTTCCCAGTGGATGGTGCAGCGGTAGCCGTTGAGGAGCTGGGCGCGGGCAAGCAGGTAGGCGCCGGTGCACACCGCGCCGATTCGTACTTTTTTCAGCGTGAGCTTTCTCAGCCAAAAGGTGATGGGACGGTCCTCCACCGCGTGCACCCGCTCGCCGGTGCACACCAGCACCATGTCCAGCGGTCCTGTGTGGTTAAGGTCGCTGTCCGTAGAGATGGGGAGGCCGTTGCTGGCGGTGACCGGCTGGCCGTCGACGCTGATGAGCGGCCACTGGTAAAGCGTGCGGCCGCTCAGGCGGTTGGCCATGCGCAGCGGTTCCAGCGCCGCGGTGAAGGCGATCATGGAAAAATCCGGGACCAGCAGAAAGCCGATCCGCCGGGGTTTGGCCCCGTCTAGGTAGTCAGGCTCGTTGGCTCGCATTAACAGTTGCCTTATTGCTCTTCGGCCGCACGCGGCTTGCGGAACTCAGCGCCGTAATCGCGGCGGCTTGGCCCTGGCGGGCACTCGCGCAGGAATGATGACGGCTTTTTCGCAGATTTTCGAGTTTTTGCACCGAGGATCTTGATTGGTCAGGAAAATCCACCTTCTTGGCCCGCCCCTAGGCGACATCGACGGCGGCTGTCGCTATGCTCCCGCCGGCGGGCGAAGCTCGCTTCGGGGCGACGCGCAGTATCAACTCAGGAGTCGATGAGAATGCCCGTTCATTTCACCCGGGAAGAGTTCAATTCCAGGCGCGACGCGGCGGTCTCCGCCATGAGGTCGCAGGGTCTGGACGCGCTGCTCATGTTCCGCCAGGAGAGCATGTACTACCTCACGGGCTACGACACCTTCGGCTTCTGCTTCTTTCAGTGCCTGGTGCTGACGGCGGACGGGCGCTTTACCCTGCTTACTCGCGCGCCGGATCTGCGCCAGGCGCAGCACACCTCCATCCTCGAGGACATTCGCGTATGGACCGACGCCGCCGGCAGAAATCCGGCCGACGAGCTGCGCGACATTCTAAAAGAGCACGGTCTTGAGGGTCGGAGGCTCGGGGTGGAGTACGACGCCTACGGTCTCACCGCGTACAACGGCCGCAGGCTCGAAGTCGCGCTGGACGGGTTCGCCACGCTTGACGACGCCTCGGAGCTCGTCAGCCGGCTGCGGGTGGTGAAAAGCGACGCCGAGATTGAATTCGTTTGCCGCGCCGCCGAGCTCGCCGACGACGCTCTCGAAGCCGCCATCAATCTGTGCGCAGCCGGCGCGTTCGAAGGAGACATTCTCGCCGCCATGCAGGGGGCGGTGTTTCGCGGCGGCGGGGATTATCCCGGCAACGAGTTCATCATCGGCTCCGGCAACGACGCGCTGTTGTGTCGTTATTTCTCCGGGAGAAGGAATCTCTCCGAAACGGATCAGCTCACCCTGGAACACGCCGGCGTCTACCGCCATTACCACGCCGCGCTGATGCGCACGCTGCTGGTGGGCGAGCCCCACGCGGAGCATCTTAAGATGCATCCCGCCTGTGTCGAAGCCATGCACGCCTGCATCGAAGCGCTCAAACCCGGGCGGCCAGTGGGCGATGTCTTCGATGCCCACGCCCGGGTGCTGGACGCGGCGGGCTTCAAGGCCCACCGCATGAACGCCTGCGGCTACAGCCTGGGCGCCACCTTCACGCCCACGTGGATGGATTTCCCCATGTTCTATACCGGCAACCCGGTGCTGGCCGAGCCCAACATGGTGTTCTTCATTCACATTATATTGATGAACAGCGATGCGGGCCGCGCCATGACCCTGGGGCAGACCGTGCGCTTGACCGAGTCCGGCTGCGAGCGCTTGAGCCGCCTGCCGCTGGATTTAGTCGTAAAATAGAATCGGGAGCCTAGATGGAATCGCAGACCATTCCCGCGAGGCGGGGCAAAGCGGCGTTCGCCGCAGCCGGACAGAAGATCAAGGTGATCAACACCCACGGCGAGCAGGTGGTGGACACCTGGGCTTTTGCCCGGGAAGACCTGAAGGAATTCATGTCCATGGAGCACACCCGGGCGACGCTGGTGAAGATCAACCCTGGGTTGGGTGATCACCTCTATACCAACCACCGCCGATCGATTCTGACCCTGGTGGAGGACACCACACCCGGCGTCCACGACACCCTGATGGCCGCCTGCGACGATTATCGCTACAAGCTGCTCGGCTGCAGCGAATATCACGACAACTGCACCGATAATCTGGCGGCGGCCCTGAGCGAGCTCGGGCTCTCGGCGCCGGAGACGCCGAGCCCGCTGAACCTGTTCATGAACATTCCCTGGACCGCTGAGGGGACGCTTGCCTTCGAGCCGCCGGTGACCCGGCCGGGAGACTACGTGGTGCTGGAGGCAAAGCTGGATCTGGTGATTGTATTCTCCGCCTGCCCGCAGGATATTCTGCCGGTGAACGGCAGAGCGGGGCGGCCCACGGAAGCGCACTTCCAGATCCTCAGCTGAGGCTCTCCGAATTCGTCTCTACGCACTCACAGGGCGCTGCAGCCATGAGCACTGAACGATCTTTGAAGGGCGGACACGACGCGGTGGACGCCGCCCAGCTTGCGGCGGTGAATCAAGACACCGCTCATGCTTCCGGCCTGCCCAATCAGGCCTATGTCAGCGGGGATTTTGCCGAGTTCGAGCGCGACCGGCTGCTGGCCCGCACCTGGGTGTGCATCGGCGCGGCGGGTGCGCTCAGGAACAAGGGCGAGGCCAAGCCGGTCTCGCTGCTCGGCCTGCCGCTGTTCATGGTCCGAAACGGCGAGGCTCTCAACGTGTTTCACAACGTATGCAGCCATCGGGGCCACCAGCTCGTCAATTCGACCTGCCGTTTCAAAGGATCCATCCGCTGCCCTTATCATTCCTGGACCTACGCTCTGGACGGAACGCTACGCGGGACGCCGCACATCGGCGGGCCGGGTGTGCACGAAGTGGACGGCTTTGATCCCGGCCGCCACGGGCTGAAGTCCGTACGCAGCGCCCAGTGGATGGGGCTCGTGTTCGTCAATGTTTCCGGCGACGCGCCTTCGCTGAATTCGTTTCTCGAGCCGCTCGTCTCCCGCTGGGGTAGATTTCTCGCCGATGAAGATCCGGACAGACTCAGGCTTGCCAGCGAGGAAGACAGCTTCTTCCTGGAAATCGCCGCCAACTGGAAGCTCGCGGTGGAAAACTTTTGCGAGAGCTACCACCTGCCGTGGATCCACCCGGGCCTGAACCGCTACTCGCGGCTCGAGGATCACTACCACATCATGGAAGAGGATTGTTTCGCCGGCCAGGGCACTCGGGTTTACGACCCGGTCTATCGCGCCGGTGCCGAGTTCCCGGCATTTTCCGGCTGGCCAAAAGCGGAGCAGCGCGTGGCGGAGTACGTGGCGCTGTTTCCAAACGTGCTGCTCGGTCTGCACGTCGATCATTTTTATGCCGTAGTGCTCATTCCGGAGTCCCATAACCGCACCCGAGAGGAGATGCACATCTTCTATCTCGACGACGCCGCCGACTCAGAGACCTTCGCGGAGTCGCGGCATACCACGCGGGAAGCCTGGCGTGCGGTCTTTCTCGAGGACGTAGGCGTGGTGGAGGGGATGCAGCGGGGCAGGCACTCGCCGGCTTTCACCGGCGGCGTCTTCTCCCCGGTGATGGACCCACCGTCCCACTGCTTTCACAAATGGGTGGCGAACGGCATCAACGGCCGGTAGTAGACGCTCGTTTTCGAGTATCCGGTCGGACAATAATTCGGTGAATAAGGAGAGGAGATGGCTGCGTATATCATTGTCCAGGTCGACGTGAACGACCCGAAGCGCTACGAGAATTACAAAAAAATGGTGCCGCCGACCCTCGAGCCCTACGGCGGACGTTTTCTGGTCCGAGGAGGGAAGGTGGAGAACCTCGAGGGTAGCTGGAACCCGGCCCGATTCGTGGTCATCGAGTTCGACAGCGTCGCCAGAGCCAAGGCGTGGTGGGGCTCGGATGAGTACGCCGAGGCTAAAGCCCTGCGTCAGGCGAGCGCGGATACGGAAATGATCGTGGTCCAGGGCGCCTGACGCGGCGGCATAGCGATTGGGAATGAACTGATAACGGATCGGAATTGGCAAAAGCCGCTGAATCGTTCGTATTATGAGGCCCTTTCGTAGATAGTAGATGGTAGACGGTAGATGGGGGCTGGGTTGCCCTCATTTCCCATCTACCATCTACCATCTTCGTTTCTGACGCCCATGAATGTCGGCGATCAAAAGCAATCGCACAATCAGATATGCCGGACCAATGACCGTCAACATAAAAAAAGGCTACAAGCAGCTGGTCGAGGAGGCGGAAGCTCTCATCGAAACCCTTTCAGCCGAAGACGCTGTTAAGATTCACGGCGCGCAGGACGTGGTCATTGTCGACCTGCGCGACGTTCGCGAGCTGAAGCGCGAGGGGAAGATCCCGGGTTCCTTCCACATGCCGCGCTGCATGCTGGAATTCTGGGTCGACCCGGAGAGTCCGTATTTCAAGGATATCTTCAACCAGGACAAGCGCTTCGTTCTTCACTGCAACAAGGGCTGGCGCTCGGCGCTCGCGGCCCGAACCGCGCAAGAGATGGGGCTCGAGCGGGTTTGCCATATCGGCGGCGGCTTTGCCGCCTGGCAGGCCGCGGGCGGGCCCACGGAAGACTTCGACAAGTAGTCGACCCCACTCCGGTTAAATTCTGCGCTGGGTCTCCGGGGATCCGGCCAAAAAGTTCCCGCCCGGCGGCCCGTTGACATGGCAGACCCTGAGGCATGAAATTGAAACGTTCGGGTAACCGACAACAGGTAACAAATAACGAGTTCTTTCACATGATAACGGAGGTGAACTATGCCACTGCGAATAGGCGATGAAGTACCGAACTTCACGGCCGATACCACGGAAGGAAAGCTCAAGTTCCACGAGTGGATTGGAGACGGCTGGGCGATCCTGTTTTCACACCCGAAGGACTTCACCCCGGTGTGCACGACAGAGCTCGGCTACATGGCCGGTCTGAAACCGCAGTTCGAGAAGCGCAACTGCAAGGTCATCGGCCTCAGCATAGACTCGGTGGAAGATCACAAGAATTGGTCCAAGGACATCGAGGAAACCCAGGGCCACGCAGTCAACTACCCAATCATTGGCGACACCGATCTGGAGGTGGCCAAGGCCTTCGACATGATCCATCCCAATGCCAAGGGAAAGGCCAAGGAAAGGACCGCGGTGGATAACGCCACCGTGCGCTCGGTATTCCTCATCGGGCCGGACAAGAAGGTCAAGGCGATGATCAGCTATCCCATGAGCACGGGACGCAACTTCGATGAGGTGCTCCGGCTGCTGGACTCCTGCCAGCTCACGGCGAAGCACCAGGTGGCGACGCCGGTGAACTGGAAGCAGGGTGACGACGTGATCATCGTGCCGGCGGTCTCCGACGACGATGCGAAGAAGAAATATCCCGGCGGATGGAAATCGCCGAAGCCCTATATCCGCATCGTGCCGCAGCCACGCTGAGCCCGGATTCGGGCACGAAACGAGAGAGGCGCCGCAAGGCGCCTCTTTTCTTGGTAGTTTGTAGTTGGTAGATGGGGTGAGCAGCGCGTTTCAACCTCCCGCCCCGATCTACCATCTACCGTCTACCTACTACCATTTCCGATATACGACATACGATATACGGAATACGATCCTTCTAATCCTTCACAAACAGCTTCCTGGGAAAATTACAGAATGGCTCGGCGCCCTTGTCGGTGACGCGGAAGCATTCGCTGATCTCGATGCCCCAGTCGTCCATCCAGACCCCGGGGATCATGTGCAGCGTCATGTTGGGCTTGAGTTCGGTCTTGTCTCCCGGGCGCAGACTCAAGGTGCTCTCGCCCCAGTCGGGGGGGTAGTTGAGCCCCGTGGAATAGCCGATGCGCGAGTCCTTGACGATGCCGTGTTTCTCGATGGTCTTACGCCAAGCGAGTTCCACCGACTCGCAGGTCACGCCGGGCCTGACCGCTTCGAGAGCATTGGTTAAGCCCTCCACCACCACCTCGGCGGTGTCGGCAAGCTTTTTCGGTGGCGTACCCAGGTGCACGGTGCGCGCCATCGGGCAGTGATAGCGATAGCGCACGCCGGCAAGTTCGAGAATGGTGCCTTCGCCGGAGACATAGGGCGAGTCGGTCCAGGTGAGATGAGGCGTGGAAGTGCCCACGCCGGTGGGCAGCATCGGGCAGATGGAGGAATAGTCGCCGCCGAACTCCGGGGTTCCGGCTACCATGGCGCGGTAAATTTCCGCCACCGCGTCGCACTGCCTTACGCCCGGGCGGACGTATTCGATACCGGTCTGCATCATGCTCTCGACGATGCGGGCCGCCTGCGTCATGTAGGCAATCTCTTGCTCCGTCTTGATGTTGCGCACCCAGTTAACCAGGGTGGTGGTGTCCTCGAAACGGGCGTTGGGGAGATTGTGCTCAAGCGAGGCGAAACACGCGGCGGTGAAGTAAAAAGTATCCATTTCCACGCCGATGGGCCGCCGATCCCAGCCTTTCTCCTTGATCAAGTCGGCGACGAAGTCCATGGGGTGCTTGACCGTGGACTGGACGTAATCGTCGGCGTAGGGATGAATGTGATCGTCCGCCAGAAAAGTCGTGACCCTCGCCGCGCTGGCGTCCATTCCGCGGCCGATCCAATGGGGATCGTCATCGTCCAGGGCCAGCAAAACCAGCTGGTGGACGTAAAAAGACCATCCGTCGTAGCCGGTGAGGTAACACATGTTGGCCGGATTGGTGCAGAGCAAAATCTCGACGCCGCGCTCCGACATGCGGGCCTTAGTGTTGTCGATACGCTGGCGGTATTCGATTTGGTCGAAGGGGTGGGTGTACATGGTTCGGTGATGCGTAACGCGTGATGGGTGATGCGAGTTTAAACAAAGGCTGCTGTAGGAGCGCGCTCGCGCGCGAATCCTCGGATCAAGCCGTTCAAAAATCGTTGGTGTTTAGTCAGTAACAAGTAACAAGTAACATGTGACAAGTAACAAATGACATGTCACATGTTACATGTCACTTATCACTTTCCAGAGTCTTTGAGCCTGACTGAAAACTGTCAGCCTTAATTTTTCGTCTCTGAAACCCGCCTCAAGCGTGCGCCGGTTCCCTCGCCAATTCTTTCAGGCAGTCATCGGGGAGGGGCTCGATGGGCGTGAAGTCCCGGTGGGCAATCCATTCGGGGCGATTGAACTGGCGGATATGGTTGTCCACGTGGCACAGGCTGAGGTACACGATGGTGCGGCCGAAAGGGGAAATGTTCGCGGGCGACGCGTGCACCAGATTGCAGTGGAACATGAGCACCGACCCCGCCGGGCCCTTGGGTGCGACGATTCCGCCTTCATCCACCAGGCGCCGTACGGTATCGTTGTCCAGTGTCCACAGCGGATAGCTGGTGGTCTCGAGGTCGTGGCCTGCTTCCAGCTTGCCCTGCTTGTGACTTTTGGGAATGAACATGAGCGGCCCGTTGAACTCGGTTACCTCTTCCAGAAACATCGCGATATTCATCGCCCGCGGTTCCGGCATCAGGTCGTCCCGGGCCCAGGTGCCGTAGTCCTGGTGCCACTGCCACACGTCGCCGTCAAAAGCGGCTTTGGCATTGATCTTGAACTGGTGCATGTACACGGGGCCATTCAGCAGCGCCATCACCGGCTCGATGAGCCGCGGGTGCCGCCCGAGCCGGGCGAAGGCGTCGTTGAACGTGTGTGCGGCGAAAGTAGTGCGCACGGAGCGGCTGCCTTTCTCGCGAACGTTTTCTTTTCGATCTTGAGCAAATATGCCCGGTACTTCCGCCATCACTACGGCGACTTCCTCCGCGTCGAAAACGCCTGGAAGAAACACATACCCCTGCTGGTGAAATTTCTGGATCTGTTTCTGGCTGAGTCTCATGGTGCCCCCCCAGCTTTCGCCCCGTAACCATGCGGGATCTCTCCGGATCCCGGAAACGGGATCAGGATATTCGAAAATTCCCGCCGGCGCGACCGGGTATTAGCAGTCTGCTGGACACCGTAGGTTTCAGCAGCCTGCGTCCGGCACAGGGACGTGCTGGCATCGATCAAGCACATTAAGTGCTTGATCGATGTAGCGAGGCGGAGACCACGTCTTCGCCGAAGCGCGTTGGAAATCGATAGGAAATCGATTTCCGACTTCGACTCAGCGATCAGTTTGCGGGAACGGTGCGCTCCTGAGCCCAGGCCCTGAGGCGGGCGATGCGCTCGGACATGACCACCGAGAGTGGGCGGGTGCGGCTGATTTCGTCAATCACCATTTTCCTGGTGAGGGCTGTCTTGCGGGCGTGGGCGGAGTAGAGGGCGGAGACGATGGCCTGCTCGATCTCGGCGCCGGAAAAGCCCTCGCAGGCGGCGGCGCACGAAGCGACATCGATCCCGTCGGCTTTCATCTTGCGCTTGAGCAGATGGATTTCGAGGATTTTCCGCCGGGTGTCCTCATCGGGGAGATCGACAAAGAAAATTTCGTCCAGCCGCCCCTTGCGCAGCAGTTCAGGCGGCAGCGACTCGATGTCGTTGGCGGTGGCGACAATAAATACCCGGTTACGATTTTCCGCCATCCAGGTGAGCAGCGAGCCGAGCAGGCGCCGCGATACGCCGCTGTCGCTGGAGTCCACGCTCACACCTTTTTCAATCTCGTCGATCCACAGCACGCAGGGCGCCATGGCCTCCGCCTGGCGAAGCGATTCGCGCAGATTGCGCTCGGTCTCCCCGTGGTACTTGTTATAGAGCGTGCCGAAATCCAGCCGCAGCAGCGGCGTGCCCCAGGCGCCGGCGACCGCCTTGGCCGCAAGGCTCTTGCCACAGCCCTGCACCCCGAGAAGCAGGATGCCTTTGGGCATATCCAATCTGTCGTCTCCGGACCGGCCCTGAAATATCGACTTGCGGACCTCGAGCCACGATTTCAGCCGCTCTAAACCGCCGACATCGGCAAACTGCGCCGTGTCGAACTCGTAGGCAAGCACGCCGTCCTGGCCGATGAGCCGGAACTTGGTTTTCATTACCTCAGGGAGGTCGGATTCGGTGATGGCGCCGTCATCCTCGATGGCGCCGCGGGCGAGGCGCTTTGCGTCGGTGACGGGCAGGCCGACGAGATTGTCCACCAGTCGATCGAGCATGCTCTGGCTTGTCTTTACCTCCCGTCCGGCATTTTTCTTCGACCAGCCCCGCGCCTCCGCGAAGACGATCTCGCCGAGTTGTTTTCGCGTCGGCACCGCCAGGTCGAAGCGGGCGGTGAGCCACTGGATCTCGGCAGGGATTTCGAAGGCGTGAGAAATGAACACCAGCGTATGGCCAACCTCGTCGTAGGCCAGGGCGATATCCTTGATCAGCCGTACGTGCATGGGATCGTCCACGTAAGGGTGGAAGTCCGAAAGCAGATAGATCCCGGGTTGGCGCGTGGATCGGATCTGGCCCAGCAGCTCGTCCGGCTTTCGCGTGTGCGTCTGCGCGCCAAATTCCTTGTCCAGGCGGCGCAGACCTTCGGTGATCGTCCAGCGGTAAAGCGGTTTTGGATGCAGCACCCTCACCCGCTTGAACAGCTCGGTGACCCGGCGTTCTTCCCGCGACTCGATGACGATCAGCGGCACCGGGGAGCGCAGCAGGACTTCTAGATCGTGGATGTCGGGCATGGGGAGTTCGGACTGGCCTCTGCCGTATACTTATAGTCGGCGAGCGGGGATTTGTCCTGTGACTCGAATCGTATGTCGTATATCGTATGTCGGTAAAAAGACGGCGAAGTAGAGCGCCCGTGCCAAAACTACGGCTTTATGAAAGGGTGCAGATGGCGTTCACGGTTGCCAGGATTCGAACAACCTTTCCGATATACGACATACGACATACGACATACGAATTCGCAGCAACAATCTATAGCGATTAGCATCATGTCTAACCCCTCGCCGAAACCTGCATCCGCCCAAAAACCCTACGCCGACGGCGCTGCTTTTATCGACGGTGGTTACGTCCCCATCGCCGAGGCCCGCCTGCCGGTGCTGGACTGGGGTTTTACCCGATCGGACGTGACCTACGATGTGGTGCACGTGTGGAAGGGGAGTTTTTTCCGCCTGGAGGATCACCTAGACCGGTTTCTGCGTTCCTGCGAAAAGCTTCGGCTCTCAGCGCCTGCCCGGGACGAAATTCGTGAAGTGCTGATGGAATGCGTGCGTCTGAGCGGGCTGCGGGACGCCTATGTGGAAGTGATCTGCACCCGCGGGATGCCGGCGCCCGGGTCCCGGGATCCGCGCACCTGCATCAACCGGTTTCTTGCCTTCGCCATTCCCTTCATCTGGGTGATTACGCCTGAGCAGCAGGCGCGCGGCGCACACCTGATCATTTCCCAGGTGCAGCGAATTCCCCCGGCGTCCGTGGCCCCGCCGGTGACGAACTTTCACTGGGGCGATCTCACCCGGGCGCTGTTCGAAGCCTACGACCGCGGGGCCGATACCGCCGTGCTGGTGGACCCGGACGGCTATGTATCTGAGGGACCCGGGTTCAACGTTTTCTGCGTAAGCGTCGGCCGGGTGCGGTCGCCCGGGGATACGGTGCTCGAGGGCATTACGCGCAGGTCGGTGAGAGAACTCTGCGAGGAGCTGGGGATCGGGTTCGAGCTTGGCCGCATCACGCCGGAGGAGCTGAGAGACGCGGACGAGGTTTTTCTCTCTACCACCGCGGGCGGCGTCATGCCCGTCAGCCGGGTGGACAATCGGATTCTAGGCAACGATCGCCCCGGGCCGGTTTCGACGCGATTGCGTGATCTCTACTGGGCCAAGCACGAGGAGGGTTGGCACGCGACGCCAGTGGATTACCGCGACTGAGCGTTCACGCCAGCAGTAGCAGAGTTCCGTACATCAATTTAATGTACGATTTCGCCGAAGTACGACTGTTCAGGGATTCCCGCTCATGCTGCTCGATTACCGCCTCACGTTGGAGTCCTGCAGAAAGGACGCCGAGAAGGGCGACCCGGTGGCGCAGTACAAGCTCGGCGTCATGTACGGCCTCGGGCTCGGCGTCGCCCAGGATTATTCAGAGGCGGTGAAATGGTATCAGCGCGCCGCCAGGGCGGGAGACGCCAGATCTCAATCCAACCTGGGTTTCATGTATGGCACCGGTCGGGGCGTGCCCCAGGACTTCATTAAAGCCTACGCCTGGTATAACGTAGCTTCAGCCTCGGGTGAAGATACAGCCCGTCACAACCGCGATGCCGTTGCCGGGCGCATGAGTGCGTCCCAGATTGAGAAAGCGCAAAAGCTTTCGGCAGAAATATTCGAGCAGGTTAACCAAAAGCCGGCCTAGCCCGGCCTCGCAGCTGTGGGCTTGCGAATAAACGGGGGTTTGCCGCTCAATGCAGCCTGCCGCCGATGAGCTCGCGGGGCAGGTAGGTACCCAGCGTCGAGATGTCGGTAAGTCTGACGCGGTCCTCAGCACTGATTTCCAAGATCAGGTGCCGGCGCGAAACGGCGCCGTAGGCACCGTCCAGCGTGACACTGCACTGAGCGCTTCTGCCGATGATGTTCTTCCCCCGGCGGACTCTCAAGTCGTGGCCGGTCTTGTCCACGAGCAAGAAAGGCGAGCCGGAGACCAGGACAAAACGATACTTCGCCAGCACCAGATCCAGGGACTGATGCTCGCCGAACGGTATCTCCACGGATTCCCCCTTGGACATGCGGGCAAAGCCATTCTCTTCCTCCGGCCCTGCGACAAATCCGGCAAGCGCGTGCAGGTCGAAGACCAGCTCTTGGCGCTGGGTCAGATCTGTGTTGGTTTTCGCCCGCATCCGCTCATTGGATTCGTCGATCCCGCCGAGGCGGTTCACGCGAATGGTGCGAATCACGTCCTGGGCGGCGGCAAGGTAAGCCACGTATTTGAGCAGGGTGGCCTTTTTATAGGGATCCGCGGTTTCGTCCAGAGCCCGCATGGCGCCGATAAGGGCACGCCAGTCGTGATCTTCGCTGATGCGATCGAGCTCGAGGCGGCTGAGAAACTGGTCGATGCCGTTATCCGGACTCGACAGGACGTCCACGATCCGCTGCTCCATAAAGCGGTAGGCCTCCGCCTCACGAATCAGCGCGTCGTCGGACAACTGGCCGAGAGCAGAAACCCGTACAGACGACAGCGCGGTCTTATCCCTGAGCGCGTATTCAAGCTCGCCCAGATTTTTGAACTTGAGCTGGCCGGTGCCAACGGTCAGCTCAACGGATTTTTCAAAAAGTCGCTTCAGCATGAAACGATGATTTAGGTAATTTCCATCTATTCTAGACCATCGCGCCCGCTTGTCAGCGTGATTTGCGCTCGCCGGAGTGGCAGAGGAAACGTCGCTGACGCAATTGGCCTTGGTGACGCTTTCGGTTCACACCAGGGCGAAATCCAACACCGGAGCACTCCGTGAAGTATCGCCATCTACGTATTCCGTTGCTCCGGTTCCGGGGCGTAACAAGGGCAAGAGCTTAAGCACCTGATTCGGCCGCAGCGGCGGTCAAAACACAATGACGGCGTCGTACTGGAGAAAGGCCCGCGTCAGCTGGGGAAACCAGGCGTAGACCTCGGGGTGGAGCATCGATGTGCGGGGCAGGACAAATGGCGGCGGGGGAAGCTCCAACGACTGGAGAAAGTTCACGAACGCCTCGGTTTCGCCGGATTCATGGGCGTTGACAACGTTTACGCTCAAAGTGGTTTTTATGGCATCGCCGTTGTTGGATGCGCGGATCCGGCCAAAAAACCAGCTGGGGTCGTTGGTGCAGTGAAGGGCGCCGTAAAGAACGGCGTGCCGCCTGCCGTGACGAAAAAGTCTGCGAAAGTTGTCGATGATCGACTGTTCGC
>Ga0224512_10002420_pt1 | contig 17132 bp, 17 predicted proteins | sample SF_May12_sed_USG_4_FD_169103 | JGI IMG/M metagenome (GOLD analysis project Ga0224512, IMG submission 169103) | Sediment microbial communities from San Francisco Bay, California, United States - SF_May12_sed_USGS_13 | ecosystem: Environmental > Aquatic > Marine > Sediment | place: USA...
CGATCCTGGTCGCAACGCCTTCCCTATCTGGGCGCGTTCCTGGTGTCCGCCCGTGCGATCCTCTTTACGTTCTCGCGGGGAGCCTACCTCGCGATCGCGGGAGGGGCGGCGACGGCCATGGCGCTCGCGCAGCCACTTCTCTTCGTGGCGGCTGCCGTCGGTGCGTTGATCGCGCCCGCGATATACCCTCCGCTGCTGCCGGATGCCGTGAGAGACCGCCTGGACCCCGCCGTCTTCCAGGGCTCCTTCGACTCTCTCGGTGCCCCCGGTGAGGGCCTCGACGCCAGTAGCGCGATGCGTCTCGCTCTCTGGGACGGAGCCTTCGCCCTCATCGGCGCCAATCCGGTCTTCGGCGTCGGGCTCGCTCGCTTCGAGTCGAGAATCGACGACTACACCTCCATCCAGCTCGATCGGGATGATCCTCGTGATGCCCACAACGCATTTCTCCTCACCGCCTCCGAGATGGGCCTGCCGGCGCTCGCCGTGCTCTTGGCCCTGCTCACGGCGTGGGCGCTGAAGGCTCTGGCTTTGCGCTTCAGACGGCGGGACCCCTTCGATCGGCAGCTTGGAGTGATCTTCCTCGGCAGCCTGAGCGCCGTCATCATCAGCTGTATGTTGGGCTCCCGCTTTTCGCAGGAGGCGTTGATCGGATACTTCTGGATTCTCGCCGCCCTCGTGGTCGTCGTCAGCAGGTTGAGAGACGAACCGTCTCTCGGGCGACGCCGATGAGCGCATCCTCTCGGCTCAAGAAGGCGTTGGCCTGGGCCCTGGTTCGGTCTCGAGGCCTGAGATTGCTGACCTCGAGGCTCGGCAGCGGGCAGGCGATCCTGCTCGCATACCACCGCGTCAACGACGACGCGGATCCCTTCTTTCCCAGTCTTCCGCGGCGCTTGTTCGTCGAGCAGCTCGACTATCTGGCCGAATCCTACAGAGTCGGGCCGCTCGACGAGGTGTTGGATTGGCTGGCTCGCGGTGCGGACGGACCGGCAAGGGTGGCGATAACCATCGACGACGGCTATGGCGACACCGTCGATGTCGTCGTGCCGGAGCTCAAGCGTCGCAATCTGCCCGCAACCCTGTTCCTTTCGACCGCGCCATTGGAGACCGGCGAGCCCCTGTGGATCGACAGGCTCCGCTGGTTGGTGAAGCACGCGACAGTCACGTCGGTCGAGCTGCCGGGCTCCGGTCCGAATAGCCTGCGGCTGACGACGCCGGCAGAGCGCCAGAACTCCCTGGGAGTCCTGCTGCACTACCTCAAGTCGGTGTCGCCCGAGGAGAACGGCCGCGTGATGGACGTTCTGGATTCAGAGCTGAGAGCCGAGGGACCTCCGCTTCGCCTGTTGACTTGGGGCGAAGTCCGACGGATCTGCGCGGGACCCATCAAGCTGGGAGCCCATACCCACCGTCATTTCATGTTGTCGCGGCTCGACGACCGGCAGCTGGAGACCGAAGTCCAGACCTCGGTGGACCTCATCGAGAAGCGCACGGGCGTCCGAGTCACGACCTTCGCCTACCCCAACGGCGAACCGGAGGACTACGATTCCCGGGCTCCGTCGGTGCTCGAGCGGGCCGGCTTGCGGTGCGCCCTGACCACCAGCTACGGTCTGGCGCTTCCCTCCGACGACCCCTACCGGCTTCCGAGGGTCTACACTAGCGAAGCCCCGGGAGAGCTGTTCGCCGCGCGGCTGCTCGGTTCGGCTTTGCAGAGGTCCGCCGGAGCGCCGATCTCTTGACGACCTCCCCGCTCAACCCTCGCCCCGTCGGTCAGATCATCCGAGCGATGATCGTGGTCGCGGGATCCTCCGCGACCGCGATGCTCATCGGCCTCGCGAAGAACGTCCTCGCGGCGTTCTACTTCGGCACGTCGAGCGGGATGGACGCCTACTTCATCGCTCTGCAGCTGCCGGAAATGGTGATTCAGCTGTCGAGGACCGGGGCCTTCAACTTCATCCCGGTCTTCGCCGCGGAGCGAGAAAGGTCGGTTCCCGACGCCTGGCGCATCGCAGGCAGGATGCTGACCTACTGGCTGAGCCTGCTGCTTCTCATTTTGCTCGTGGCGATCGTTGCAGCCCCCGCGCTGATGCCGCTGCTGGCGCCTGGGTTCAGCGCCGAGCAGCGTCACCTGACCCTCGAGCTGACCCGCGGTCTTTTTTTCGTGTCGGCCATCTTCGGAACGAGTCGGATCCTGTCCGTCGTGCTGCAGGCCCACAAGCGCTTCTTCATGATCGGGCTCGCCGACGTCGGCATGCAGCTCAGCTCCTTGGTCTTCCTCGTCGTCTTCCACGAGATGGGGGTCGAGGCCCTGGTCGGTGGACAGATACTCGGCAGCAGCCTCCACCTGGCGGTCGTCCTGGTGAGCTTGCTTCCCTACCGCCGTCTCCTGCGGCCGCGCCTCGATATCGGCAGTGGGACCGTGCATAGATTGATCCGGCTCAACGCCCCGGTCTACGTCGGGGACGTCGGGAACAAGGTGAACCAGTTTGTCATTCGGGCTTTGAGCTCGCTACTGCCGACGGGTGCCGTCTCGTCTCTCCAGTACGCCTACTACCCGGTGGAAGGCATCAATCGGATGTTGGCGAGCCAGTTCATCGCGGCGTTCTTTCCCTTTCTGTCGATCCAGTTCGCAAAGAAGGATCAGCAAGAGGCGAGACAGAGCTTCGTTCGCGCGATCAGCGCGATCACCGTGGTGTTTCTTCCCATCGCAGCTCTGATCTGGATCCTGTCCGAGCCCATGATCATCCTGCTTTTCGAGCGCGGCCGATTCGACCAGAGCTCGAGGGAGATGACCTCCTCGGCTCTGCGTCTCTACGCCCCGGCGTTGTTCGCACTGGCTCTCAACGAGCTGCTGGGCAGCGCCTCGCACGCGCGACAGGACACGGTCACCCCGATGAAAGCGGGCTTGTTCCGAGTGGCCACCAATGTTCTCCTCTGTCTCGCCCTGACGCCCCTGCTGGGCCATCGAGGGCTGGCTCTCGCGACGACGGTGTCGCTCTACCTCAAGCTCTTCGCCCTCCTCTGGCTCTCCAGGGAGATTCTCGATCGAGTCGAGTGGCGCCTGACGTTCCGGGACCTCTTCAAGGTGTTCATGGCCGTCGGCGTCGCGTTTCTCGGGATGCTGCTCCTCCTGGAGCTCGCCTATCCCCGTGCCTGGATCGAGGACCACGCGCTGCGCTCGATGGTGGCCATCGGTCTTCTCGGCCTCGTCAGTTACCTGATCTGCCTTCGCCTGTTCGCCCCATCGCAGTTCTCTCTCTACCTCGGGATCGTGCGACGAATGAACCCCTGGTCGAGCCGGAGACGCTCGTTTGAGGGCGCGGCAAGCGATCTCGCTCGGGCAGGAGCGACTGCTGAAGGGGAGGAGAGCTGATGGCGGCGGGCGCTTCCGCGCTCGCGGGTGCCGTCATCGCGACAGATCCTCGCCCGGGAGCCGCTTGATGCGCCCTCCTCGCTCAGTGATCCTCATGTACCACCGAGTGAGCGTAGCGGGCGCGCTCCCGGCAGAGGGGGACTACGCCCTTTCGAAGGCGACGTTCGAAGAGCAGGTTCGCTGGCTCGCCGGGCGAGGTCCGGCGGTCGTGCCTCTTCGCGACCTCGCTGCGAGAAAAGCGAGTCGCGACTCGGTGGTCCTCACTTTCGACGACGGTTGTGAGACCGACGCCACGGTGGCGGCGCCGCTGCTCTCCGAGCTCGGGCTATGCGCCAGCTTCTTCGTCAACCCGGAAACGGTCGGCCGGCCGGGCTTCGTGTCCTGGGATCAGCTCAGGGAGCTCGTGCGGTGCGGTTTCGAGGTCGGATCTCACGGTCTCACCCACCGCCTGTTCGCCGACCTGACGATCGAAGAGCTCACCCACCAGCTCGAGGAGTCGAAGAGCGCGCTGGAGGGACACCTCGACTGCCCGGTCGAATCCGTGTCGCTTCCCGGCGGGAGCGGCGGACGGCGGGCTCTGGAAACGGCTCTCGGGGTCGGCTACCGGCGCGTTCTAGGCTCGAGGCCCGGTATCGTCAGCGACGCTCGAGCGCCGAGAGTTCTGCCGCGTTTCGCGGTGCGCCGAGGTCACGGCGCGGCCGCCTTCCGACGCATGGTCGAGGGAGCTCTGCTGACCCGTTGGCGTCACGTCGCGCGGTTTCTCGTCGCATCGGGCGGCCGATCGTTGCTGGGTGTCTCGAGGTACGAGCGTTTGCGGGCTGACTGGCTCGCGGCGAGAAGTGCCTCTCACCGAACCGAGCGCTGACGACGTGATCTCTGCCTTCTGGCTTGCCGCAGGTATCGTGCTCTACGTCAATGTGGGGTATCCTCTCCTCATCGCGCTCGCCGCACTCCTTCGACAGCCGCTGGCAGAGCGGGCACCGAAAGCCCTCCCTACGGTGACTCTGCTCCTGGTGGTGCACAACGAGGAAGACTGCATCGAGGCCAAGCTCGAGAGCCTCATGGCCCTCGACTATCCGAAGGACCGGCTCGAGATCGAGGTGATCTCGGACGCCTCGACGGACGCCACGGAGTCCATCGTTCGACGCTTCGAGGATCGGGGTGTGCGGCTCCTGCGGTTGCCGGGTCCACGCGGGAAGGCCGCCTGCCTGAACGAAGCGGTGCCGCGAGCGCGCGGCGAGATCCTGGTATTGACGGACGCGCGCCAGAGCCTGGCTCCCGATGCCGTGCGAAGACTCGTGGGCTACCTCGGCAACCCCGAAGTCGGCGCGGTCAGCGGCGAGCTGCTGCTCGAGGCTCCGTCGAGCCGTCCGGCACGCGGGGTCGGGCTCTATTGGCGATACGAGAAGCTGATCCGGCGCGCGGAGAGCCGATTCGATTCGACCGTCGGAGTGACCGGCGCGCTCTACGCCATCCGCAAGGAGCTGTTCCCCGTTCTCGATCCGCGTACGATCCTCGACGACGTGGTGATTCCGATGAACGTGGTCCGCGCGGGACACCGTGTGTTGTTCGCTCCCGAGGCCGAGGCCCGGGACGTGGTCCACGAGAGCCCGGCGCGGGAGTACCGGCGCAAGGTGCGAACGCTGGCGGGCAACCTGCAGCTCGTCTCGCTCGAGCCCTGGCTGATGAGCCCCTGGCGCAATCGTCTCTTCATTCAGTTCCTTTCCCACAAGCTCGCCCGCCTTCTGGTCCCCTGGTGCTTGCCGCCGCTCCTCGTGCTGAGCGCGATTCTGGCGATGCAGGGGCGATTCGTCTATGCGCTGATTCTCGGGGCCCAGGTGCTGCTGTATGCGCTGGCGCTGGCGGGAGGTCTGGCGGCGCGCTCCGGTAGGACGCTGCCGTTCGTTTCGGGTCCGTACGCATTCGTGCTTCTCAATGCCGCAGCCGGCCACGCCTGGCTGAGCTACCTGCGAGGCGCTCAGAAGGCGACCTGGAGGGCTATTACTTGAAGCAGCCCAAAGTGGCGTTCGTGCTCTCCAAGTTCCCTTGCGACGACGAGTTGTTTCTCCTGCGCGAGATCCACGGCATCGCCAAGCACGCGGATGTCTGGATCTTCTCTCTTCGGCGAGCCGGCGACGCGATCGTTCACGACGAAGCCCACGATCTCCTGCCGCAGACGTTCTACGTGCCCTATCTGCTCTCGACACGTCTCTGGCTCGCCAATCTGAGGATGCTCCTGGGTCGACCACGGAGGACTCTCTCCGCTCTGCGACGCCTCGTGAGGGGGAACTGGCGCAGCCTCGAGTTCCTGCTCAAGAACATGATCTTCTTTCCCAAGGCCGTCTACCTGGCGGACTGGGCTCTGCGCCGCGGCGCGGAACATCTTCACGGCTGCTGGGCGACGTATCCGGCATCCGTGGCGCTTGCCGCCGCGGAGATCGCCGGCTTGCCCTTCAGTTTCTCCGGCCACGCCCACGACATCTACGTCGACACCACGGATCTGGCCGAGAAGATCTCGCGCGCCGCGTTCGTCACGACATGCACCGCATCCAACGGCGAATACCTGCGACGGCTGGCTCCGGACTGCCCGGCAGCCAGGATCACCGTCGTGCGCCACGGCATCGAGGTCTCCCGCTTCGCCCCGGGTGAACGTAGCGTGTCTCCGATCGATGTGCTTTCGGTCGGCTCCCTGGTGCCGCGGAAGGGCTTCGAGTACCTGATCGAGGCTCTTGCCGTACTGGACGAGGAGGGCGTGGACTTCCGCGCGACGATCGTCGGCGGTGGGCGCTTGGAGCGAGCGCTTGGAGAGCAGATTCGCCGAAGGGGACTGGACGCCAAGGTGACGATGACGGGAGCACTGCGGCACTCGGCCGTGATGCCCCATTTCGCGCGCGCGTCGATCTTCGTTCTGATGTGCCAGCCCGAGTCCCATTTCGGCCTTCCCAACGTCATCATCGAAGCCCTCGCTTCTCGCGTCGCCGTCGTCACGCCGCGGTTCGGCTCCGTCGAGGAGCTCGTGGAGGACGAGAAGACCGGTCTTCTGGTTCCACCCCGAGATCCCCGGGCTCTGGCCTCTGCGTTGAGCCGTTTGGCCGAGGACTCCGAGCTTCGGCAGCGAATGGCGGCGGCGGGCTACGAGGCCGTCGCGCGGGCCTTCGAACTGAACGCCTCCGTCGCCGAGTACGTTTCCCGTTTCCGAGGATCGGCCGTCCGCGAGTGAACAGGATCCGTCTCGGTCTCGTGATCGACAAGCTTTCGCTCGCCGGAGCGCAACGAAGCCTGGCCCTTCTGGCGCGCGGTCTCGATCCCGCGCGCTTCGCGGTGCGCGTGTTCGCTCTGCTCGACGGTGGGCCCGTGGCCGACACGTTGTCGAAGAGGGGCATTCCGGTCGAGGTGATGGGGTTGGGACGGCTGTACGCGCCACGCGGCGTCGCGGGTCTCGGGGCGCTCGCCAGGAGGTTCCGGGACGAGCGGATCAGCGTCGTCCAGACCTATCTCGTCAGCGCCAATATCTTCGGCGCGTTGGCTGCCCGCAGAGCGGGAGTCGATGCCATAGTGACGACCCGACGCGACACGGGCTTCTCGCGCAACTGGCGGTTACGGCTGATCGAGCAGTGGCTCGTGAACCCACGAGTGGACCGGGTGGTGGCGGTGAGCTCGGCGGCAGCCGAGGCGGCGCGACTCGAGAGCGGTATGACCGCCGAGCGGATCGTGACCATCGAGAACGGCATCGACGTCGAGGAATGGTCGCCGAGAAGGCACGACGTCAGCGAGGTGCGGCGAGAGTGGGGGCTGTCCTCGGACGACACGGCCGTCGGTGTCGTCGCGCGCCTGGATCCGATCAAGGGCCAGACCGATTTTCTCCGCGCCGCCGCCCTCGTCGTCCGCGATGGCGCCGCGGCGCGTTTCTTCCTGATTGGCGACGGTCCACAGCGTTCCGAGCTCGAAGAGCTCGCGCGCTCGCTGGGCATCGCGGATCGCGTGGTTCTCACCGGCGCGCGGAGGGACGTGGCGTCACTGATGTCGATGCTCGACGTCGTCGTGGTGCCTTCGCTGACCGAAGGCATGTCGAACGCCCTACTCGAGGCGATGGCGCTGGAGAAGCCGGTGGTGGCCACTGCGGTGGGCGGGAACATCGACGTGGTCGAGGCGGGACGGACGGGTGAGCTGGTTCCGGCGTCGGATCCGCGCGCTCTGGCCACTGCCATCCGCGGTCTGCTGAGGGAATCGGAACGGGCGCGCTCCTTGGGAACGGCGGCGAGAAGGAGGATCGTCGAACGGTTCTCCGCTCAACGCATGGTGGAACGCTACGCGAGCCTCTACGCGAGCCTGATCTGACCCGCGGACGACCCTGATCGAGCGTCCTACGGGCGACGGGCTCGGGGGAGAGCACGATCCGGGAATCCACCCTCCGGAAGTCGGTGGTCCCGCAGGCAGGTGAACAGCTCCTCGGCGGCCAACTCGTGGCCTCGAGGGTTGAAGTGAGTATCGGCGAGCCGCAGCTCGGCCCCCTCCGCTTCGAAGCGTCCGGAGAGACGGCAGAAGGGGATTCCCAGCTCGAGCGCGAGCGCAGTGAGCTCCGCGCGCAGGAAGTCCGGCCCGACACCGGAGAGCATCCGATCGTAGAGCGCAAGAGCCGCCGGCCGCTCGTACCGGGCCGGATCCTGATCGGGAATGTAGAACAGCATGAGCGCAGTCTCCGACGAGTCGAGGAGCTGCTTCATGTCGGCGATCAGCTCCTTGGTCTTCTCGACGTCCGCGACGTACCGCCTCTTGCGCCCGACACCGGAAAGACGTTCGGCAATCAGGTTCGCCAGCAGGCTCCAGCGCCGCAGAGCGGACCGCCCCGAGCCCCCTGAATCGGCGAGGTAGCCGTCGCGAATCTCACGTCGACGCGGCGACGCGCCATTGTTGAAAGCATCGTTACCTTCGTAGAAGGCCAGCACTACGAGATCGGGCCGATAGCGCGGGCCGATGGCTTTCAGGAGCTGCAGCGCCTCGTAGGTGCCGAACCCCGGGATGGCGCCATTGACCACTTCGCAGGCTACGCACTCGTCCGCCTGGAGCCGGGCTTCGAGTAGCTTGAAGAACGACTCATGGCTCTCGACCCCCCAGCCGAAGCCGAACGAGTCGCCCAGCCCGAGGACCCTGACGACCTCGTCGCTCCCGGGAATGATCTCGTCGTCTCTGAGCCCGTCGGAGTTCGCGCGGATCTCGACGTCGAAATCGACGCCGGTAAACCGTCCGGAGAACGACGGGACGAGGGTCCATCCGATCTGGGGGTCGAGCTGGTAGAGGCCGGGTGGATGAGGCTCCAGGGCCCCGGCGCGAACGGACCAGCGCTCCCGGGCCAAGGCGAGGCCGCCCAGAGGGAGGGCACGGAGCAGAATCTCGGCCGTCAGCAGCGAGAGCAGGGTCGCGGTGAGGAGAACACCCCAGGGGACGCGTCGCCAGGGACTCGACGACCCGGCCATCAGGCGGTGGCCGCTCCTGCGAGGCTTCTCTCGTTGCTCGAATAGAGCGCCTCATAGGTCTCGACCATGCGCTCCATGGAGAACTCCGCCTTGACGCGGTCCCGCCCTGCTCCGCCGAGCCCTTCCGCTCGTGAGGGGTCGGTCAGGAGGTCGATCAGAGCCCGGCCCAGAGCCTCCGGGTCGTTCGGCGGGACGAGCACGCCATTGACGTCGGAGTCGATGAGCTCGGGCGTGCCTCCGACCCTGGTAGCGACGACCGGAACTCCGGCGCTCATCGCTTCGAGCATCGCGATCGAGAGTCCTTCGCGCAGCGAAGAGAAGGCCAGCACGTCGAGTCCCGCCAGGAGCTTGGGAACGTCGCGTCGGACACCGGTGAGGATCACGTGGTTCTCGAGACCGAGCTGCCGGACTCGTGCTTCCACCGCTGCCCGCAGAGGTCCCTCGCCGATGACGAGGGCTCGGACTCCCGGTACGGCTTCCCTCGCGACCGCAATGGCCTCGACGAATCTCTCGGGCGCCTTGGCCGGCACCAGACGGCCCAGCAGCCCGACGAGCGGCGATCGATCGTCGATCCCGAGCTCGCGAAGCTCCGGACCCCTTCCTCGCGGATGGCTGGAGGACGGGTCGATGCCGTTGCGGACCACCTGCCAGCGTCCGCGGGCGACACCGTGCTCCTCGTAGAAACGCCGTACCTGATCCGACACCGACACCAGGTGCGTCGTCCAGCGGGCGAGGCGTCGATCGAAAGCAAAGTGGTACCAGCTCTTCCAGGTGTCGAGGTTGTGCGCGGTCGTGACGATCGTAGGCGTCGCGGCCAGGCGCCCGGCGATCCGGCCCCAGAAGTCCGCGCCCCAGAGGTGAGTGTGCAGGACCTCGACCTCGCGATCGGCGAGGAGGCGACGCAGTCTGCCGATCACCCTGACGTCCACCGGGCCGCGCTTCCCCAGATGGGTCACCTCGACGCCGGCTTCCTGCGCTTGGGTAGCGAACGGGCCCGGCTCGTCCAGGCACACGATCAGGGGGTCGAAGCGCTTCCGGTCGAGTGCCGCGGCCAGCCGAATCACCACCTGCTCGGCGCCGCCGAGCCCGAGCGCCCAGATCAGCTGAGCGACACGAGATCGCGACGTCACTTGGGGCTCCGGATGCGATCCTCAGGCAAGGGAGAGAGGCTAGTCGCCGACTGGAGAGAGTCAAGGATGGAAGGACGCATCGACTCGGCTTCGAGAGCCTACAGCCAGTCCTTGCTTCGGTAACGCCACAACGCCAGATGCTCGTAGACCACCTTGCGGAAGGCCGGAAAGCGCTCGGCGGGGCGGTCGAGAGTTTCCAGGTCGAATCCGGTCTCGACCGCCGGCGAGCAGATGACTTCGACCCCCACGGCCTCCAAAGCCCGGCAGGCGCGCAGGGTGTGGGTCGGCGAGGTGACCACCAGGAGCCGGCCCCACCCCTGGCGGGCGGCATGGTCGGCGACGATCACGGCCTCATCGCGGGTCGATTCGACAGGTCCGAGCGCTACGAGGTCCACCGAGAGACCGAGGGATCGAATGAGATCGCGCGCTGCGTCCTCGTAGGAAGCGTCGGCCGGCTCGTGCTCGGTGAGAATGAGCCGCGGGGCCAGCCCGAGGCCGAGCAGCTCCAAACCATGAAGGAGGCGGCTGGTCGAATCGCCGGTCGTCTCGCCGTCGGTCTGGAGCCGCGACGCGAGAACGAACACGGCGTCTGCGGGCGACGACGGGTCTTCACGCACCAGGGGGCGTGCCAGCGCGCGCGCGAGGGTGGTCGAACCGACCGCGATCCAAAGAAGAAGAAGGCCGAGGGTGAGCGCTGCGACCAGGCGTCGCAGAGGACTGAGCCAGAGCAGGCCGCCGACGAGCGCGGCCGGCAGCCAGAAGGAAGCCATGCTGTCGACGAATAGGTCCCGGGCCAGGAACCCTGCCAGCGCGCCGACGAGCGCGCCGGTCAGGAGCCGGCTCCTTGCGGACGGCGACGGTGGCTCGGGAGTGGCCGAGCCTGCTTTCTCTACCACGACGGGCGAGTCTCCGTGGATCGGCCGTAGAGTATTCGCGCCCCCGGCGACCGTCAAGCAGGGTGGGAACGGCAGCCGGCACGTCGCCTTGCGCGACGGCGAGTAGAATCCGCACAAGGAGCTCCGGAGTCCTTGGATTTTCGACTACTCGAAACGAGGGCGCAAATCGACGCCATCGGGGACGAATGGGATCGGCTCTGGCGATCGCAGCGCGTCCGACACGTCTTCCAGAGCGTCGGCTGGCATCGAGCGATTCTCGACGCCCACGGCGAGCGTCGGCCGTGTGTCGTCACGGCGAGCGACGGCGGTCGCCTGCTGGGACTGTTGCCTCTCGCGCGCGCCGGCCGAACGCTGTGCTTCCTGGGCGCACCCTACGCCGACTACTGCGACCTGCTCACCGACGTGCGGAATCCAGGGCGGCTCTTCGAGGGGATGGTGGACGCGCTGGAGCGCGCCGGATTTCGCTCGCTGCGTCTCGAGAACGTGCGGGAGGACGCGGTCCTGCGCCGAGCCGCCGTGGACGCCGGGGCGAAGCTCGCGCGCCGGCTGCGATGGCAAGCTGGCGCGGTGTGTCCCACGACATTGCTCGACGTCGCCGAGAACGTGACCGCCTCGGCGATCCTGCGCAAGAAGAGTCTCCGCCGGCACGAGCACAAGCTCGCCCGCCGGGGGACTCTTCGCTTCGAGCACATTGCCGACGCCGGTCGCGCGCGGGCTCTACTCCCGGCCTTCTTTCGCCAGCATGTCGAACGGAGAGCGGCGGCCGGAGACGAGTCTCTGTTCCTACGCCGGGAAGCCCGGGACTTCTACGAGGCGCTGATTGCCCGACTCGGACTCGAGGTCGTTCGCTTCGCGCTTCTCGAGCTCGATGGGTCGGCCGTGGCATTTCACGTCGGTTTCGAGTGCGACAGGCGGTTCACCTGGTACAAGCCCTCGTTCGACGTTCGGTGGTCGCGTTACAGCCCGGGTGAGGTCCTCCTCAAGAAGCTGTTCGAGTATGCGCGCCGGCGCGGTGTGGTGGAATTCGACTTCACCCGCGGTGAGGAGCCGTTCAAGGCGCGCTTTGCCAACGCGAGTCAGACGAACCGGACCCTGTTCATCTTTCCGCCGGGGCTCCGTGGTAGCGTCCAAGCACATGCTTTCGAGGCTAGGGGCCGGCTGAAACGGATCGGCTGGCTTCGCACGGTCAGCAGGTGGATCCGCGACATAACGAGCTGAGACCCGGAGCGTTCTTGCTCCGCGAGCAAGCGAGCGGGTATGCTCACCCCAGCCCAAGCCGAACAGAGGAGTCAAGGTATATGCAAGCAGGCGCGAATCCGATCTTCCGCCAACTGCGTCACCAGGAGAGCTTCGAGAACGACGGTCTAGTGCTCGCTCCTCTTCTCGCTCAGGATGAAGTCGACCACCTTCGAGACGTCTACGAGAGCACCGCGGGAACCGAGCGCGAGACCTACGACTTCGCGGCGAACCTCGGCTACTACGTTTCGATCTTCGACGGGCGGCGGGAGAACCGCGAGGCCGCCGACAGCGCGATCCGATCGGCGCTCGAAGCGAAGCTCGGCGAGTTGATGCCGGACTATCGCATTCTCTACTGCAATTTCATGGTCAAAGCCCCCGGTCAGGGAGAGATCGAGGTCCATCAGGATTTCTCGTTCGTCGACGAGCGCCGATTCACGGCCTTCAACCTCTGGATCCCGCTGGAGGACGCCACGGTGGAGAACGGGTGCGTGCACTTCGTACGCGGGTCGAACTCGCTCTTCGGCACTCACCGATCGGCTAGCGCTCCCGACACCCTGACGAAGTACAACGAGTCGCTGAAGCGCTTTCACGAGCCGGTGCCGATGGCTGCCGGCGAGGGCGCCTTCTTCGACCACAGGCTGATCCATTATTCGCCTCCCAACCAGACCGATTCGCCACGAGTGGCAGCCCAGCTGGTGCTGGTGCCGAAGCAAGCCGAAACGGTGACGCTGCACTACGACGCCGAGAAAGGCGCCGACGGAGTCGACGTCTATCGCATCGATCGTCGTGATCTCGTGGAGCGGAACTTCTGGGGTCCGCCCACAGAGCTCGAGCTCATCGATCGCTGGCCCTACTCGCCGCTGCCCAGCGAAGAGGACGTCATCGCCGCGCTGGACGAACTGCTCGAGTCGCGACGTAGCGCAGCCCCGAAGACGAGCGGGCTGGCACGGATCTTCGCCGATCAGCACCTCCAGGAATCGTTCGAGCGCGATGGCTACGTGGTCTTCCCGCTCCTCGACGCCGAGACCATCGCCGAGCTGAGAAACCTCTATCTCGAGAGGACCGGAGGCGGGAACATCGAGAACTCGCCCTACGGCATGTTCATCAGCCTCGAGATGGGGAATCGGGACGAACGCCGCGAGCTCATGGAGACGATCCGCTCCATCGTGCTCCCGAGCCTCTCGAAGCACCTCACCGACTTCAAGAGCCACCTGGGCAGCTTCCTCGTGAAGGTGCCCGGGCCTGAGTCCTACACCTATCCGCATCAGGACTGGACGTTCATCGACAACGATCTTCAGGATCGGTTCTTTTCCATGACCGTGTGGATCTCGCTCGACGACATCGAGAAGCAGCACGGCTCGCTGGGCTTCGTGCGCGGGAGCCATCGCTTCTTCCGGCAGCCGCTGGGCACCCCGTCGCCGGTGATTCGCACCATGACCCAGACTCATGAGCCGTTGCTCTTCGAGTACCTGGAGTTCCCCAAGATTCGAGCGGGAGACGCGGTGGCGTTCAACAACAAGACGGTTCACGCCGCGCTTCCCAACGTCACCGATCAACAGCGCACCGCGGTCGCCATCGGCATCACGCCCAAAGATGCGGACATCTTCCACTACTATCTGAGGCCGGGCACCGACAATCGCCTGCTCAAGCTGAGAGTCGAGGAAGACGAGTTCTTCGTGCGCTACGAGACGGCCTCCCTGCTGGCTCTCTACCAGGAGGGCAAGATCCCCGAGCACTGCGAGATCGAGGAAGAGATCCAGTTCGAGATCCAGCCGCTGACCGGCGACGAGATGGAACAGCTCCTGCGCGCGAAGGGCCTTCAGCGCCACGGTTCGGCGTAGAGCGGGACGGCCGGGAGAGAGGGACCGCGAATGCTATTCAAGAACGCCCAGAGGCAAGCCGAGTTCGACCGGAACGGGTACGTGATCTCCAGAGTGCTGTCTCCGGAGACGGTCGAGAGGCTGCTCGCCTTCTACGCCGAGACGGTCGCCGACGACGAGATGGTCGACCTGTACGAGAGCAGCCGCTTCAACACCCTGGAGAAGAACGCCTATATCAACGATCGGCTCCGCGACGAGCTCGCTCCGGCAGCGGCGGAGATCTTCACCGACTTCGAGCTCTTCGGCGGCACGTTCATGGTCAAGGTGCCGCAGACGTCGACCGTCCTACCGCTGCACCAGGACTGGACCGTGGTCGACGAAGGTCGCTTCCTGTCCGTCTTCATCTGGTGCGCCCTCGTCGAGGTCGGCCCTGAGAATGGAGGCCTCTTCGTTCTCCCGGGGAGCCACGCCTACTTCTCCAATCTCCGCTCGGGAAGCATGCCGAGCCTGCGGATCGACCCGAGCGGCCAGCTCGGCGAGCTACTGGTCGACATCCGCCTGGAGCCCGGCGAAGCGATCATGTACAGCGACCGCCTGTTCCACGGTTCGTACGCCAACGTCCGGCACGAACCGCGCGTCATCGCGACAGGAAGGGTGAACCAGCGAGGAGCCGAGCTGCTCTACTACCACCTGCGAGAAGACGGGGTCGTCGAGGTGCTCGAAGCCTCTCCGGAGTTCTATCTCAAGGAGATCGCCCACCTGGCTCATGGTCGCGTCCCGCCCGGCTATTCGGTCAGGGATCGGATCGACTACGAGCACCGACCGATCACCGAGGCCGATCTGCTCGCCCAGATTCCCTAGCTGCGGTCCTCGAGACCGGTACGCCCCAGCGGCGATGCCGCGCGCGGCGGCCGGCGAGCGAGAACGAGCCGGCCCCAAGGAATGGAGCGTGCGAAGGTGATGGCGCTGAGCTCTCGATTCGGCCAGCCGCTTTGCGGGATCGCGATAGGGTCGAGCAACCCGAAACACGCCGATTTCGATTCGAGCACAGGAGCGAGCCCATGACCGCACTTCCCGATTAACCCCAACCGACCGCTTCGATGCGCCGGCCTGTGCGCGGTTCTGGTCGGCGTGTCGGCCGGCGGCTTGGCCCAGGCGCCCATCTTCCAGCCGGGCGCGCCGGGCGCGCCGGCACGGGAGCTCAGCGCCGACGAGGCGATCCAGATTGCCGATACGAGCTACTCGCCGGCCGACAGCCCGACGAGGAGCGCGTTCATGCGCTCGATCTCGGCGTTCTGGTCGTTGGTGACGTCCGTCGTGAACTCGAAGAGCACCGGATCGTAGGCCGCACGCGGCTATTCGAGCAGCCCCTCGACCATCGTCACGGCGCCCTCGTGGTGGGTGATCATGAGCTGCAGGAACAGCCGGTCGATCGCTCGGCCGCCGGGTTCGAGGACGCCGGCCAGGCGCTGCTCCACTTGGAGCTCATCGCCTCGCTGCCCAAGCCGGCCGGGTTCTTCGACCCGCGCAACCCCGCCGGGCCGCCGCCGGCGCTCCCCGAGAAGGATGCGCCGGAAGAAGGAGCGATCGCCGAAGCTGGCGCGGCAGCCGAGGCCGGCGACGAGCTGGAGGACAAGCACGACGAGGACGCAGACGTAGACGAGGACTCGGACGAAGACTCCGACGAAGAGTACGAGCGCTCGCCGCTGCTGAGCTTCGCCAACACCGACATGGCCTTTTTCCGGCGACGTGTTGGTGGCCGGCAATTACCACGGTTTCAACGTCTACCGGCTGGTCGACGGCGGGCTGCCGGAGCTGCTCAGCTCCATCGTCTGCCCGGGCGGGCAAGGCGATGTCTCGATCGTCGGTGATCTGTTGATCATGTCGGTCGAACAGACCCGCGGACGGCTCGACTGCGGGCTCGAGGGCGTCAGCGACGACGTCAGCGACGAGCGGTTCCGGGGGATTCGCATCTTCGACATCAGCGACCTCACCCGGCCCGTGCAGGTCGGCGCCGTCCAGACCTGCCGCGGTTCGCACACCCACTCGGTCGTCTCCGGCCCCCATATGGAGGGCCCGAATCGAGACGGGACGGGCGAGGCCTGAGGAGCATGGGCCGGCCCAAGCGAAACCATGGCGACCTTGGCGTCGGGCGCCACTGTACGCTAGAATTGCCACATGGAGACGAAAAGGGCAAGACTTGGCAAATCCGGCAGAATAGTGATTCCAGTGGAACTCCGGCGGGGCCTCGGCGTCGAAGCCGGAGACGAGTTGATCCTCCGTCTCGACGCGGAGGGGCTGCACTTGTCGACTCCGGCCCAGGCCCTGGCACGGGCGCAGGCTTTCGTGAAAGGCCTGGGGATCAAGGGACGGGACCTGGCGGAGGAGCTGGTTGCTGAGAGGCGCCGGGAAGCGGCTGGAGAATGAGCGCGGTGGTCTGGGACGCCTCGGCGCTGCTCTTGCTGCTGCAACAAGAGCCGGGTTGGCAGGAGTTGGGGCCGCGACTGCCGGAAGGCGCCATGAGCTCGATCAACCTCTCGGAAGTGGCAGCCAAGTTGATGGAATCGGGCGGTGCGCCCGGAATGACGCGAGAGGTCCTCGACGGTCTGCCCGTCGAGATCCATGACTTCACGACGGATCTCGCGTACCAGGTCGCAGAGCTCCGAGGGCCGACCAGACACCTCGGACTCTCCCTGGGCGACCGAGCCTGTCTCGCTCTCGGCGTCAGCCTCGGGGCGTCGATTCTGACCGCCGATCGAGCCTGGCTGGGCCTTGATCTAGGGGTCGAGATCGAGCTTGCTCGGCCGGACCGTTGAGAATCACAGAGGTGGTCTGGAGAGCAAGCTGCTGTCTCTAGAGGTTCGAATTCTTAGAATTGGTGGACGCGGACGCAAAGAATTCGAACCGCTGCGGAGATGCCTGTCGAGCTGGCGCTTCTGAAGACGGAGGCTCGGCCGCTCTACCAGCAGGTGGCTGGCAAGGCCCTTCATCTACGGGAGCTTGGCCTCAGCTACTGTGCCATCGCCAACAGGCTCGAGGTAGACGACAAGACGGTCGCGAAGGCGATCCAGTGGCTACGGAGGATGCAGTCCTAGGGGACTCTCCTGGTCTTGCCCAGCGCGCGCACGGGCGTAGTGCGCAGCGACGACGCAGATCTACCGCGGACGGCTAGGTTGGCGAAAGCAAGGGACCGCCTGCCAGCGGTA
>Ga0224512_10002421_pt1 | contig 17131 bp, 13 predicted proteins | sample SF_May12_sed_USG_4_FD_169103 | JGI IMG/M metagenome (GOLD analysis project Ga0224512, IMG submission 169103) | Sediment microbial communities from San Francisco Bay, California, United States - SF_May12_sed_USGS_13 | ecosystem: Environmental > Aquatic > Marine > Sediment | place: USA...
TCCTATCAGCACCTCGACGTGCGGCTCCCCCGTCGCACCGTCGATGACCTCGTCCTGCTGGCCGGTCGCCTCGGCGATCATCTCTGCACACCCTCCGCCCTGATCGAAGCAAGGCCCCAAGCACCGGACGACATCTGGGCGGAACGAGCGGAAATGGGACTGGTTCTCGATCGGTACGCTGAAATCAAGCGCAACTACAACGCGGTTGATTTCTCGGATCTGATCACCCTCGCGCATCAAGTCGTGGGGGACCCCAGCGTGGCCGGCCGGATCCGGGAGCGCTACCGGGTGGTACTGCTGGACGAATACCAGGACACCAATCCGGCCCAGCGAGAACTCTTACTCCGCATCTTTGGCAATGGGTTTCCAGTGACGGCCGTCGGGGATCCGGACCAAACAATTTACGAGTGGCGAGGCGCCTCTCTCAGGAATTTCGCCGGTTTTCCCGGCCATTTCACCAACGAGGATGGTACGCCCTCGGCGACCCTGACGCTCAGCATCAACCGCCGGAGCGACCGCCAGATCATCGAAATCGCCAATCGTGTCAAGAAAGAGATCGGCGCTGAAGGAGGGATCGCCACCCTGCAGGCCGCGCCCGGCTGCGGGGCCGGCCATGTAGAGGTTTCGTGGTTTCACAGCGCGGTTGATGAAGCCAATTGGCTGGCGGGCGAAGTCCGCCGCCTGCACGATGAGGACGGCCTGGCCTGGCGGGAGATGGGGATCCTCTTCAGGAAGAACCGCCAGATACACCTCATCCGCGAAGCCCTGCAGGACCGGGACGTCCCGGTCGAGGTCGCCGCCCTGGGGGGTCTCCTGCAGGTACCCGAAGTGGTCGACCTGCACGCCTGGTTACGTCTGATTGGCAGGCCCGACGACGCGCCATCTCTGGTTCGAATACTGCTCGGCGCTCGTTTTCGTCTGGGGCTCGGTGACCTCGCTCCCCTGGCCGAGTGGGTGCGGCGCCGGCAACGCAACCACCTCACCGATGACGAGTCGGCTCCAGGGTGGGCCATGCTCGAAGCAGTCGACCAACTCGAACAGGTTGAATCCCTCACCAAGGAGGCACGACACCGATTGACAGACTTCCGTGGCCTCTACCGCCGGTTCCTGGCCGAAGCCCAGGCGGTAACTTTGGTCGAGCTCTGCCGTCGCATCCTGGATGGTGCAGGCACCTGGGCCGAAGTAGAGGCCCTGGACGGGGCGGCGCGCCTCACCGCCCGCCTGAACCTCTACCGTTTTCTCGACCTGGCCGAGGACTGGAGCCCGCTGGAGGGTCGACCGTCGCTTGATGCATTCCTCGACTACCTGGACCTGCTCGATGAAGACGCCGGTTCTGAAGAACTCGACACGGCCCGGCTCAGCAACGAGGACGCCGTATCCATGCTGACCGTCCACCGCGCCAAAGGCCTCGAATGGAATACCGTGTTCGTACCCGCCGTGGCCGCCGGGACGTTTCCCAGTTCTCCACACGGTGGCCTCGAGGACTCCACGCGTTATGCAAGGGTGTTGCCGTTTGACCTGCGCCTGGATCAGGACCGGGACGGCCCCCCGACCAAGGCGGTGCTCGAGGCGCTGCACCGCTCCCAGGAGTGGCGCACTGCCTATGTGGCTGTGACCCGGGCCAAGCTCCGGCTGTACGTCACCGGCGCCTTCTGGTACTCGACCGGTCAGGCGAAACGGCCCAGCGCTCTTTTCGAGGCGATCCGCAACGCCCCCGGGACGCACATCCGCCATGAAGAGACCTCGGAGGGCTCAGCGCCTGCCCTCCTCCGTATCGAAAGCGTCGTCGGTGCTCCCGATCCTCACTTCCCCGACGGTTGGCATGAAGCACTACGCGTCACGATCGACCGCCCGGAATGGCCGGAGCTGGCCGCCCAGAACGAATCCGAGGCGTTCGTTGGTCAGCGTCGGCAACTCGAGCTGGTCCTCGATGGATTACCGGAACCGCCCGATCTCACTACGAACTTGCCTCTGACAACCTCGGTTACCGGACTCGTCACCTACGCAACCTGCCCCCAACGGTACTTCTGGACGGCCGTCGACCCGCTCCCCCGGCGCCCGTCCCGGGCGGCCCGCCGGGGCGTCGAAATCCACCGCCGAATCGAACTCCACAGCCTCGGCGTGGTGCCTCTCGAAGAAGTAGATCCCGAAACGTACGACGTGCCGACGGACGAGACTTCGCCCCCAACCACCCGAAGCCCGGATCCGTTTTCCACATACCTTGCGTCCCGCTTCGCAGCCATCCGCCCTCGGTTTGTGGAAGTCCCATTTGATCTCAGGGTCGACGATGACGCCCGGGTCAGCGGCCGTATCGATGCCGTCTACGAACCGCAACCGGGCACCTGGGAAATCGTTGACTTCAAGAGCGGAACACCGTTCCGACAGACATCAGCGCGGGTTCAGCTCGAGACCTATGCGGTAGCGGTCGACGAAGTGCGGTTCGCGCCGATCAAACCAGACCGGCTGCACGTTACGTTTGCCTACTTGGGGGGCGGACTCACCGAGGTGAGCGAACCGGTCGATGGGGATTGGCTGGCGGCAGCCCGCCAGCACCTCAGCGAACTGATCAGCAATATTCGCGGAGAGAACTGGGAACCCGCCCCTTCCGCGGCTTGTCACTCCTGTGACTTCAGCCGCTTCTGTGCGGCGGGACGCGCCTGGCTTACGTCGAACGGTTGAGGTGACGCCCCACACGGCTCGTTGCGACTGCACTAGCTTGGAAGCAAGCCCTCGAGCAGGAGGAGGTAGCAGAGCGATGATCACCATCTGGAGCGACATCCACTGTCCGTGGGCCTATGTCGCCCTACTCCGGTTACACCGCATGAGAGACCATCTAGGAGCCGACCAATTGATCTTCGATCTCCGGTCGTACCCCAGAGAACTGGTAGCCGGAAACGAGATCAGCGCCGAAGCCGCCCAACGCGAAGTTGTCGCGCTCGCCCAACTCGAGCCGACCGCCTTCAGTGCTTTGCAAAGCGAGGCCTGGCCGACCAGCAACCTGGCTGCTTTCGAAGCCCAAAAATGGGGTTTCTCACAGGGCCAGGAGATCGGGGAATCGTTCGATCTCGCTCTCCGGCGAGCAGTGTTCCTGCACGGTCACAACCTGGGCGTGCGCAACGAGTTGCTGGCGGTGGCGGACCTCGAGGGACTCATGACCGATCAGTTGGGATCGGCGCTCGACGACGGTCGATTCCGCAAGGCCGTCATAACCGACCTCAACGAAGCCATCGACCAGGGGATCATCGGATCACCTCAGGTGGTTTTGCCGGACGGCACCTCGCACCACAACCCCGGCATTACCTACCGCGAGGAGCGCGGGATACCGATCATCGTCTCCGATCATCCGTCGGTGTACGAGGAGCTGGTTCAAGTAGGGACCGTCGAGGACTAGACGTTCAAAGGATGCGACCCCGGTCGGTATCGAGCACGATGGTGACCGGCCCGTCGTTGATCAGAGCTACCTGCATAGACGCACCGAAGACTCCTGTGCGGACCGGGATGCCTCCACTGCGAAGCCGCTGCACCAGTGCATCAATCAGCATTTCGGCCTGACCGGGAGCCGCCGCCCCCACCCATGACGGTCGACGCCCCTTCCGGACGTCGGCCAGGAGCGTGAATTGACTAACGACCAGAACCTCGCCGCTCACTTCGACCACGGATCGGTTCATTTTTCGATCGCCATCGCGGAAAATCCTCAGCGAAGCCAGTTTGGCAGAGATCGCGGCGACGTCTTCGGTCGAGTCCCCGTCTGCAATGCCAACCAGGACGACCAAGCCGTGACCGATTCGCTCGACGGTTTGGCCGTCGACGCTCACGGTCGCCTCGCCGACCCTTTGCACAACCACTCGCATACGGGCGGAATGTAGTCGTTCCGGTCAAGCGGGCCCGCCACCCTACCGATGTTCACTAGAGATGTCGGCGAATACCCACGTTCATGGGGACGGGCAGAGCACCGCGGTCCGTCGCGATTCCGAAACCATTAAGGCCGTGGCATTGATTGCTGCAGCGGTGAGCGCCACCTTCGCACTGGCCGGGATCGTAGGCGGTGACGGCACTCTGATCCTCCAGGCAATCGGTCCCGCGGTTGTTGCTGTATTCGCCACGTGGCAGCTGAACCAGGCGACCCCCCGGGCCATTCCCGTTCTGCTCATCTCAGCCGTCTTCGTGGTTCTCCAGGTGAAGATCGTCGACAAGCCCGGAATTGAAGTGGCTTCATTGATCGGACTTCTCATGATCGGAGCCGCGGCTTCGATTCTCATCCGGCAATACCGGGCTTCGTTCTTGACCTCCTACTCGATACTTCTGGTGGTGTCGCAGATCGCCTGGTTCGGCGAATCCGGCAGCACGACAGACTTACTCTTCCGAACCATCATTCCGCTTGTGTCGTTCTGGTTCATTAGTTGGTTGCTGCTCTGGACGCGCCGGAGCCAAGAGGCAGAAGAAGCCCGCTATGAGCTGCTGTTCGCCCGCGCTCCTGTGTCTATCTGGGAAGAAGACTACGGGGCAGTCGGAGACTGGCTGGACGGCCTTCGTCGCATCGGTGTCGGTGACCTTCGTGCCTACCTGGCGGACCATCCAGAAGAGATTATGAGAGCCGCAACCAGCATCGTCGTGAAAGACGTCAACGACTCCACGCTCGAACTGCTCGAAGTGCAGGACAAGAGCCAGCTGCTCGGACCGCTGCCGCCGGATTCTGTCACCGAACACGCCCGGTTGTCCTTTGTCGAGCAATTCGTGGCGATATGGGAAGACCGCGACCATCTCGATACCACCCTGCGCGGGACAACCATGGGCGGGAATGAAATCGACGGCGTGCTGCGCTGGGTAGTCCCCCGCGACAAAGGTCGCCTCGACCTGGAGAAGGTTGTCGTCGCCATGGTGGACATCACCGAGTTGCGACGCGCCGAGCGCCGGCTGCAAGACCTGGTGAAATCCAAGGATCAGTTCATCGCTTCGGTCAGCCACGAGCTGCGAACCCCGCTGACGGCGGTAGTCGGGTTGACCGATGAACTCCGCAACCATCACTCCGCCTTCTCCCCAGTCGAGCAACAGGAGTTCATGGATCTCATAGCGGAGCAGGCAGCAGACGTCGCCAACATTGTTGAAGATCTTCTCGTGGCAGCTCGAGCGGACATCGGCACCGTCAGCCTGGCTCTCAAAGAAATCGATATTGCGGAAGCCGTACGATCGCTCGCCAAAACCTCCGACGACAAGGCCGGCCCCGTCCTGGAGCTCCCCTCCAACGGCGATCTTCGCGCTCGGGCAGACGAAGCGCGGGTCCGCCAGATCCTCCGCAACCTGCTGAGCAATGCAAGGCGATACGGCGGAGACACGATCATTGTGCGGGCGGGGCGGGAGGGAGCGAAGGTCTGGGTCGAAGTGGGCGATGACGGTCCCGGCATCATCGAGGCAGAGCGCGAGCGCATTTTTGAGCCGTACACAACCGCGCACCCCGTCTCGGGGGTGACCGCCGCGGTCGGATTGGGTCTGACCGTATCCCGGCAGTTGGCCCGCCTGATGTCCGGTGACCTCACCTACCGTTGCGAGGACGGAGAAAGCACGTTCCGGCTCAGCTTGCCGATGTCGACCTGAGCAGACGCACCCGCCGCACAACTTCGTCAACAGCACGTTCAACCTCGATTGAAAGACCCGCTCCGAACGAGTAATCGCCGCCTTCGATTCCCAGAATGGTCATCCTGGATGGCAGCTTGCCCAAAGCCCGGGCCAACTCCACTGCCTCGGCCGGACCGAGGGCGTGGGTGGAATGGCACATCCCGGCCGGAAGCATCGAGGAGGTCGCGTCGATCTCGACGACCGTGCCGCAGTCCGCTCCCGACGTGACGGCGTCGATCAGGACGACCTCTTCGTGATCTTCCCACAAGGCGATCAGTGAGGCGGGTTCACCGTCATGTTCGACAACGGTGTCGGAAAGACCGAGCGCTTCGACGACTCGAAGGCCCACAGCGTCATCGCCCCGTGCGGGATTGCCGATACCGATCACCAGCGGTGGCATCAGCTCCGCTCAACCGTGAGTTTCAGGAAATGCGTCGCGCAAGAGATGCACGGGTCGTAGTTTCGGATCGCTTGCTCGAGTTGCCATTGCAGCTCATCATCCGGCAGGTCGGCGTACTGAGGCACGTAGCTCCACAGATCCTCTTCAATGCGGAGTTGGTTCTGTGAGGTCGGCGGGACGATCTGGCAGTCGAGGATCAGACCATCGTCATCGAACTCGTAGCGGTGGTAACAAATCCCGCGAGGCGCTTCGCTCACGCCATGCCCGACGCTCGGGCGCGGAGTGGCGGGGACGAAGGGACGGTCGGGCGGAGCGTACCGATCGATGATCTGGAGCGCTTCCTCACAGGCGTGCACCATTTCAACGGACCTCACGATGATGCTCTTGAACGGGTTGCTGCATGTTTCCGCGAGGCCCGCCTTGCGGGCAGCTTGCTGCGCAACCGGATACAGCTTCTCGAACCCCAGGCTGTACCGGGCGTTGGGACCGGTCATGAATGCACCCCGTTCCTTTATGACGGTATGAAGCGCATTCGACCATTCCACATGCCGTTCCTCGAAGACGTCGCCCCACTCCTGGGCGGCGATGTCGAGCCCCCGGTTCGAGATGATCCGGCCATCGACAATTGCGTACTCATCAGGATGGGAGAGCGCCACGAACTCGTAGTCTTGTTCGAATGGTGCGAACTCGAAGCCGGCCACCCACGCTGTGGTGGCCACAGCCGCCTCGCGGGCCCACTGCAGATCCTCAACCAATGCTTCCAGTTCACTGCGGGTCGGTGCCCGGAAGAACCCTCCCGTCCGCGGGTTGATCGGGTGAATCTCCCGGCCCCCGATCAGGGCGAGCAGGTCGTTGCCGATCTTCTTGAGCCGTAGCCCGCGCTCGACAATTGCCGGGTGGTCGCGGGCCATGTGGATGGCCGACTCGTACCCGAGAAAATCGGGTGCATGCAGCATGTAGACGTGGAGGGCATGGCTTTCGATCCACTCGCCGCAATAGATCAACTTGCGCAACTCTCGGATGGAATCCGGGACAACCATCCCGAAAGCGTCTTCGATCGCGTTGACGGCGCTGGTCTGGTAGGCCACCGGACAAATCCCACAAATCCGGGAGGTGATGTCGGGAGCGTCGCGAAAGGACCGGCCGCGCAAGAAGGCTTCGAAGAACCGGGGCGGTTCGAAGATCTTGAAGTGGAGGTCGACGACCTTGCCTTCCTCCATCTTCACGTACATGGCCCCCTCGCCCTCAACCCTGGCAAGGTAGTCAACCTTGATCGTCTTCTCAGTCATGAGAGTCCCCCGGCTCACATTCGTCGCCGGCGGACTTGAAGGCTTCCGCGTAGGCATTGAAACCCCGATAGGCGGCAACCAGATCCGGTGCGGCGACGCCCAGCTCGTCCCGCCACCACCGGCTCAGAGCTGCCGTGTTCGGAGATTCCATCGGCCCGAAACATCCGTAGCAGCCCCGGTTGTAGGCCGGACAGATGGCTCCACACCCGGCCTGGGTTACCGGGCCGAGGCACGGCGTGCCGTCGGACACCATGACACAGGGCGTGCCCCGCCGTTTGCACTCGACGCACACGCTGTACGTGGGGATATTGGGACGGCGGCCTTGCAGGAATGCGGCGACTACCTCGAGCAGCTGCCCTTTGGAGATCGGGCATCCCCGCAGCTCGAAATCGACCTCAACGTGATAGGAGATCGGTGTAGATCGGTCCAGGGTCGAGATGAACTCGGGAGTGGGGTACACCATCCGAACAAAGTCGTCGACGTTTTTCCAGTTGCGCAACGCCTGGATGCCACCGGCGGTCGCACACGCACCGATGGAAATGAGGAACACCGACTGCTCACGCACTTCTTTGATTCGTTCCGCATCGTGCAGTGTTGTGACCGAGCCCTCAACGAGGGAAAGGTCGTAGGGTCCTTCTTCCACCGCTCGAGAAGCCTCCGGGAAGTTGGCGATATTCACTGCGCTCGCCACCGCCAGCAACTCGTCTTCGCAATCGAGCAGGCTCAACTGGCATCCGTCACAGGAAGCGAACTTGAAGACCCCCAGCTTCGGTTTGGTGATGGGCACCATCCGGGTAGTCACTTCACACCTCCCTCATGTCGAGGCGCGGATGAACCGCCTCGTAGGTGAACACGGGACCGTCCTTGCACACGAAGTCCTTCCCGAACTGGCAATGTCCGCACAGCCCGATCCCGCACTTCATGTTGCGCTCCATGGAGAGGTACATGCGGGTGGCCCGCACCCCGCGTTTGACGAGCGCTTCTGCGGCGAAAAGCATCATGATCTCCGGACCACAGATGAAGCCGACCGTGTTGTGCGGATCGAACGGTGCTCGCGGAACGAGCTTGGTAACGACACCAACCGACCCGCGCCATTTCCGGTCGGCGGTGTCGACCGTGACCCCGACCTCCATGTCGAAACGACCCCGCCACTCCGACAGCTCATCTTCGAATAGCAGATCGCGAGGCGATCGAACGCCGTACAGCAACGCGACTCGTTCGTAATCTGCCCGATGATTGAGGACGTGATACAGGGCGGGACGGAGCGGCGCCAGACCGATGCCGCCCGCCAGAAAGACAATATCTCGACTAGAGGCCAGCCCGACCGGCCAGGGCGTGCCGAACGGACCACGCACTCCCACTAGGTCTCCCGCAACCAGGTCTCGCATGGCCGTGGTGACCGGTCCCACCCCGCGAATTGTGTGGAGAATCCGGCCGGGGACCGCCGGATCTCCGCTGATTGATATGGGCACCTCCCCGACGCCGAACAGGTACAGCATGTTGAATTGACCCGGCCGGAAGGAGAATCCGGCCGGACCCGGATCGAGCTCCATGGTGAAGGTGTCGTCCGTGTCGTCCCAGATATCGCGGACGGGCATGAATCTGGGGACCATCGGGTCGACGCCGGCGGCGCGAGGTGAATCAGTCGCCAGTGCCATACACATCGAGTAGCTGGAGCCGGGTCCGGTTGAGCGCGTCAACAATCACTTCGCCGAACCGGCGCAGTACTTCGTAGCCAAACTCGTGGTCGTCTTCCATATGCTTGCGTACGGACTCACCGTGCAGGCACAGGCAGTTGACGGTATTCAACGCCCGGCCGTCGTACATCCAGCGGTGCGGTGGATACAGCCATGACCATCCGACGACTTCGCCGGGCCCCACAGTCTGGATGATGCGGGCGCCTTTGGCCCCAACATGCAGCTCGATCGCCATATCGCCTTCATCAAGAACCAGAAAGCAGTCGGCCCCACCTCCCTGCCTGAAGAGAAAGTGGTTGGTTTCGATATGCAACGGACGGGCGACCGAAACCAAGAAATCAAGATGCTGAGCCTTCATTTCCTTGAAGAACGGGTGCTCAGTGAGCACCTCCTCAGGCGAGCGCATGTTTCTTCTCCTCACTTGCGCGGATCGACGCAGCGATCTTCGTTATGTCGATTCCCACCGGACACCAGGTGATACAGCGTCCACAGCCGACACAACCCGACATCCCGAACTGATCGATCCAGGAGGCCAGTTTGTGGGTCATCCATTGGCGATAGCGAGCCGCCGGGCCGGTTCGCAGCGAGCCCCCATGGATATACGAAAACTCGTTGGTGAAACACGAGTCCCAGCTCCGGATACGGGCGGCCGTCGAGCCGTCCAGAGCCTGGGCATCCTCAACGGTGGCGCAGAAACAGGTCGGGCACACCATCGTGCAGTTGGTACACATCAAGCATTGATCACCCACTCGCTCCCAGCGCGGGTGCTCGAGATTGGCCAGCAGCAGCTCTTTGATTCCAGCAGTCTCGAGTGACCGGCCCATGCTCGCCCCGGCGAGTTCGAGAAGCCGGTCGGCGGCCGCCCGCTCATCGGCTGCAGCGGGGCGGTGCTGCAAATCTGCCAGAACTTCCTCACCACGCTCCGAACCCGCCTCGATCAGGAAAATGTGGCCGGACGGATCCAGGAGTTCGGTGACCGCCAGATCGAAACCCTGGCGAGCTCTCGGACCGGTTCCCATCGACGCACAGAAACAGGTGCCCCCGGTCACGACGCAATTGACGGCAACGACGAACACTTCATGTCTTCGCTTCAGGTATTCCGGGTCGGTGAACGGTCCTCCTCCAAACACGCGATCCTGGATCTTCATGGCCGCCAGCTCGCAGGGACGCATCCCGATGAAAGCGAATCTGGGTGTCGGATCGGTCGTGTCGACAAGTCGTACACCGTCGGGGGTCTTCTCGAGCGTGAACAGAGTGTGCCGGGGTGGGAACAAGTACTTCTTGAAAGAGTGCGGACCGACCACATAACCGAAGAGGGCCTCATCATCACGCCGCGCGAGCCTGTAGGTGCCGGCTTCTTGTATGTCGGTCCATCCACTGGGGAGATCATCGACACAGCTAATCCGGTCGTAGACGATCGTTTGATCGCGGAGAACGGGGCCAACCGGCTCGTACCCGCGGTCACGCAGGGTATCGAGAAGCCGGCCGAAATCCTCACGTTCGATGATGCCCGTGGTGTTCACGACGTCACCTCAGCAACGATCCACCCCCTCCGGCCAACCTATCGGATCCGGCCCGGATCTCCCTAGAGGCTTTGTGCCTTGCGGCTCGGCCAACCTTCCCAACGAGCAGATTCTTCGAGTTGCTCATAGAATCGGAGTCAATGGTCCTGCCCGATACTGACACACCTTTGCTTGAGGAACCGGCCTGGCCGGTCGACGAAACCGTTCCGGTCATCTTCTTGATCGACGCATCCAGTAATTTGGAGCGGAGGTTGATGCGAGCCTGGATCGACCGCAATCGCCCATCCGGGGCCACAGTGGAGCCCGTCTGTATCCCTGCGTCGAGACGGCGCCGCCAGGGCTGCCGCATCGACCCCGGACTCGAATCGAGGATGGAACGGGACGACGATCCCGTACTCGTTCCTCTGCGGATCGCCTGGCTGGCGCCCCGACGCGACGGAACTCGCTCGGTCCACCTGGCCGACCTCCTCAAGCTGGGCGACCCGCGCGACCCCGACCTGCTGCGACAGTATTTGATCTTGGCCCGGGCACCCGACCGGTGCCAGATCCTGGTTGGACAGTCGGCTCGTGCATCAGAGCTGATCGCTCGATGGCGTGAGGGTGTCGAGACCTCCAGCCTGTCCGATTTCGTGGCGAGGCGGGCCTGGTTGGCGCTGGAGCGGGCGGAACGGAGTGTGCGTGGCAACCGGTACAAAGTGCCCAAGTTCGTCCACGAGGAGATCCTCGGAACCAGCGAGTTTCGCCAAGGTGTCGTCCGGTTCGCCGACGAACTGGACAAGGCGGAGGAGACGATCTTCAACCGGGCTTCTCGCTATCTCCGGGAGATTGCGGCTTCGCACGATGCCTTCACCATTGACCTGGTCGCCAACGCCATCCACTGGTTGTACCGGCAGGGATACGGCTCAATCCATTACAAACCAGAGGCTTTTCGCGAGATCTCAACGCTCGGCCAGACGAGCTCTCTTGTCTTTTTGCCTTCCCACAAATCGAACCTCGATCATCTCGTCCTCCAGTATGTCCTCTGGGAGAACGATGCCCCTCCCAACCATACGGCCGGGGGGATCAATATGAACTTCTTCCCCATCGGTCCGATCATCCGACGAACGGGTGTCTTTTTCATCCGACGAACCTTCCGGGACAACCCCGTGTACAAGTTCGTTCTGCGGAGCTATGTCGACTACTTGATAGCCAATCGGTTCCCGCTCGAGTGGTATCTGGAGGGAGGAAGATCACGTTCCGGCAAACTCCTGCCTCCGCGCTTCGGGATGCTCACCTACGTGGCAGATAGCTTTCGACGCGGCAAAGCGGAAGACGTCTACCTCGTTCCGACCTCGATCATCTATGACCAGATCCAGGACGTCGGTTCGTATGCAGCCGAACAACTCGGCCAGGCCAAGGAAAAGGAGAGCTTTGGCTGGTTCCTGAAATCGGTCCGCGCACTGCGCAGGCGTTACGGGAACATTCACGTCCGGTTCGGCGAACCGATCTCACTTGCCAAAGAGATCGGCTCGTCTGTTGCCGATCAGAGCCTGGCGGTCCGCAAGCTCGCGTTTGAAACCATGTCCCGGGTGAACCGAGTCACACCTATTACGCCCACTTCGCTCGTCACCCTTGCCCTTCTGGCCAATGAGGATCAAGCACTACGATGCGAAGACCTCGTCGAAGCAGTCCGGGTCGTAGTCGGCCACGCCGAACGGCGGAACCTGCCCCTCACCGAGGCGATCCGGCTGGATTCGCCGAAAGGAGTGCAACTGGTTCTCGATCGTCTCGCCGAGCACGGCATTGTGACCGAGTACGCGGCCGGACCGGAGACCGTATACATGATTGGACCCGACCAGCATCTGGCCGCCGCTTACTACCGCAATACCGTCATTCACTTCTTCGTGAACGACGCTATTACCGAGCTAGCCCTGCTGGCAGCAGCCGAGACAGAGTCCGGAGATCGATTGGGCGTCTTCTCCGACAGTGTGATGGCAATGCGTGATCTCCTCAAGTTCGAGTTCTTCTTCTCGGACAAGGACACCTTTCGGGAGCAGATCTTCGGGGAGTTGTTTCAAACCGACCCGCGCTGGGAGACCCGACTGGGCGGGGAAGCGGCGGAGGTGCTCGATCTCTTGCGGGGATTCCGATTGCTCACCGCCCCCTGGGTTCTGCGCCCCTTCCTGGAGGCGTACCAGGTTGTTGCGGACAACTTGAACGCCCACTCCCCCTACGTCGAGGTGGACCAGCGGCGCTTCATTGCGGGTTCGCTCGGCCTGGGAAAGCAATACCGCCTACAGCGGAAAATCGCTACTGAAGAATCGATTTCACAGGTCTTGTTCAAATCGGCGCTTTCCCTGGCCGAAAACCGGGGTCTGCTCGACGTGGACGACGAGGACCTCGGCGGGCGGCGCAAGGCCTTTGCCGAAGAAATCCAAGAAGCTCTGCGGCGGATCAAAGCGATCGATGCGATTCGAGCGGGCCGCCGCGCCGGGATCTAAGGCCTGGAGGCTCTACCGACGCCGTTCCGGCGGGCCGGTCAGCGGGTAAGAACTTTTCGCAACCGCCAGATAGCTACGAGATAGAACACTGCCGCATACCCGAGCAAGATCGCTAGGAACGGCAGGGTGTCCACCAGCGTCCCTTTGTCGATCACCAGTGCATCGAAGGCCTCGAGACCCCAGGCGTGAGGGGCGACATGGGCGATCTTGAACAACGTCGGCGCGAAGAACTCGTAGATGATCAACGGGACCATGCAGCCACCCAGGGCGGCCAGACCCAGTCCGAACAGAACCCCGAGTCCGCCCGCCTGCTGGTCATTTTCGAACAGCGCCCCCATCAGCATGGCCGCTCCCGACCCGACCAGGGCGAATACAAACAGAATGGCAAATGCTCCGATCGGGTCACCCCAATCGACGTTGAAGAACAGCAGAGTGCCAACCATGATGAACAGACCCTGGAGGAGAGCAATGGCGAACCGCCCGAGGCCCTCCCCGGCCAGAATCGTCCGCACCGGGGTGGGTGTCGACACCATCCTCCTCGCCACGCCCAGCCTGCGGGTCTGGATGAGCGAAGCCGAGGCGGCCAGAGAAGTGAGGAATACGAACAACAGCATCTGCTGCTGAGCACTTGCATCGAAACGTCCCAACGCGAAGAACCCCACCGATTCACCGGCGGCGGTGACGGTAACGGCGACGTCGGTGACGTTGTCGCCGACGACCTGCGCCATGTCGAGACCGTCGCCAAATGATCCGACTCCCTCCGACTCAACAAAGCGGGCCGCCCGCAGCACGATGCTTTGCTGGGTGAGCGCCGATTGCACGTTCCCCAGGATCCCTTGCGCATCGTCGACACTGCGTCTTAGCAGTTCGACCGGGACGGGAATACCGGATTGAAGGTCGGCGTCGTAATCGGCGGGTACGACCAAACCGGCTTCCACCTCGCCTCGTTCGACGGTCACCAGAAGATCATCGCGTGACGTAAAATCGATCACCCGCATACCCGTTTGTGCCTCGAGCGAGCCGACCAGTTCGGCCGCCAGTGACCCGTCTCCACCGTTGTACACACCGAGTCTTGGGTCCGATGAACCGCCGAAGGCCGAGCCCAGCACCAGAATCAGCAAAATCGGGAAGATGAACACCCAGAACACGTTGGAACGGTCGCGTAAGAACCGGCGCAAATTGATTCCGGCGATCGTGAAGGCCTTCATGGTTGCAGGCCCTTCCTCAAACCCATCAATCCAAACGTCCCGGCGACGATCCCGAATAGGAGCAGCGCTCCGACCGCCGGGAGAACGTCGGCCACGTTGCCCCCGGCCAGATCGCCCAGGCCTTGCATAAACCATGCATGAGGCGTGATGAAGCGCAGATCGGCCAGTAGTCCGCCGGCCTGACCAATGGGAAAAAAGGTCCCGCCGAGGAACCCGAGGACGACGGCAACCATGGATGAGTAGTTTGCGGCTTGCTCGGCCGTCCTGGCGAAGCCGGCTACGACGGCCAGGATGCCCAGTGCCGAGAAAATGCCGGCCACGACCAGTAGAAACACCCCGAAGGGATTGCCCCAATCAGCACCGAAGAGCAGGGTTGTGGCGAGCACCAGCACCGCCATGCTGACGATCCCCAATACAAACGACATCATGGCCTTTCCGGCAATGATCGACGAGCGGCGCAGCGGTGCGGCGATCAACCGGCTGAGGGTCCCGGCATGCCTTTCTTCGAGAAGACTGTTCACCCCAAATTGGATGGTGAAGAACAGAAAGAAGATGGCCAGGCCGGCACTGTAAAACGTCTTGCCTGCCAATATCTTGTTGTCCACCTCTACGCTATCGAGCAATACCGGCGGAGGAATCGAGGCGGCCCGCAACCCGGACGCGAAACGATCGCCGGCGCCTCCCAAGTTCTCGAAGCTCGCCACGGCTATCCGGGCGTAGGTGAGTTCGCTGGCGTACTGCTCGGCGAAAGCAACCGCCACCCCGGACCCGACTCCACCCTGGCCGCTGATCACTTCGATCTCTACCGGACGCTCTGATTGAACCGCGTCGGAGAAACCGGCCGGAATGACGAACGCGGCGTCCGCACTCTCCTCATTGCTGAAGGGCTCAACATCAACGAGGTCGAGGGCTTCCTGCCGGCTGGACAGGACCACGATGTCTGCCTTGGAGCCTTCACCGAATTGATCCAAAACATCCACGAACTGACGGGCGACTATGCCTTGGTCCTCGTCGACAACTGCGTACGTGGCACTGAATTCGAAGGACTCGATGGGATTGAAGATCGAACTGAAGATGGCAGCCAGGCCGAGAGGAGCGATGATGCCGACGATGAAAGCCGAGCGGTCCCGGACGCGGAGCTTGAGGTCCTTGGCGGCGATGGTCCAGGCGTGGCGCACGTTCAATCCCTCAGAGCCCGGCCGGTCAGGTGCAAGAACACCGATTCGAGGTTTGGTTCGTCGATGTCGACGGAGGTGACACTGACGCCGGCCCCGGAGACCTTCCCCAGGATCTCGGCGATCCAGTTGCCGGCATCGTCGACCAGCATCTCGATGCCCCCCTCGCGAACGCCGGCCTCCTTTGCGACCGGCAAGGGTGCCAGCGCCGCTACACCTGCCTCGAGGGGCCCGGTAGCCTGGAGCCGCACCCGGTCACGCTGCCCGATCATCTGAATGAGTTCGCGGCGGGTACCCTCTGCTTTGATCAACCCGAGATCGATGATGCCGACGCGATCGCACAACCGTTCTGCTTCTTCCATGTAGTGCGTGGTGTAGAGGACGGCCATCCCCTCATCGCTCAGGTGCTCGACACTCTCCAGAATGGCATTGCGGCTCTGCGGGTCGACCCCGACGGTCGGCTCATCCAGCAAGAGGAGGCGGGGTTTGTGCAGAAGTCCGATGCCGATGTTGAGACGCCGTTTCATTCCGCCTGAGTATTCGCCGGTTTGGTCGTTGGCTCGATCGGTCAACCCGATGATCTCGAGCACCTCGTCGGCGCGACGCTTGAGATCGGCGCCCGACATGTCGTAGAGCTTGCCGAAGAAGATCAGGTTCTCCCTGCCAGTTAGATCCGGGTAAATAGCCAGATCCTGCGGTACCAGGCCGATCTCTCGCTTTGCATCGACGCTTCTGGTCGTCAGGGGTTGGCCACCAACCAGCACCTCACCACTGTCGCTTTCGAGCAGGCCCGTAACCATGGAAATCGTCGTCGTTTTGCCGGCTCCGTTCGGACCGAGCAATCCATAGGTCTCACCCTGGGCTATCTGAAATCCCACGCCCTTGACCGCTTGATTGTCACCAAACGACTTGGTGAGATCCCGACATTCGACTATCAGGGCACGTGATTCCACAGGGTTCCCCTCTCAACCGCAGCTCACCAACAAACCTACCCCGAACAAGCAGTGCCCTTCAATGGGTACTCCGGCCCTAATCGAGCCGATCTGATGACGGCAAGCTATCCCCATGTCGTTTCGCGATCGCGTCGATGCCGGGCAACGACTCGGCGAGTTCCTCAAAGGACTCGGTCTGCAGGACCCGGTCGTCATCGGACTGCCGCGCGGCGGAGTGGTCGTGGCCGCCGAGGTAGCACGCTTGCTGGGCGCACCCCTCGATGTGGTGGTGGTGAGAAAGCTCGGAGCTCCCGGCCGCCCGGAGCTGGGGATCGGGGCCATCGGCGAAGGTGGCGTGCAGGCGCTCAACGACGACCTGATCGACTTGCTGGCAGTTACCGATCCTGAATTGACGGAGATTGAAGCTCGCGAAACCGAGGAGCTGTCGCGGCGGGTGCAGGTCTACCGGGGTGACCGGGGTCCGGTGCCGGTTGAAGGGAGAACCGTTGTCGTCATCGACGATGGATTGGCCACCGGCTACACGGCCCGGGCGGCCCTGCGGGTGCTCCGCAACCGGAAACCGGCCCAATTGATCCTTGCCGTTCCTGTCTCCGCCCGTGACACCGTTCGGGCGCTTCGGCAGGAAGCAGACGAGGTCATCGCCCTCGAGTCTCCAGTGGGGTTTGGCGCGGTGGGTCAGTGGTACGGAGACTTCCGCCAGACGAGCGACGACGAAGTGATCCGGCTGCTGGCAGATGCAAGAGCGTTTGATGCAGTGGTCCGTAGGGAGATCTGGATCTCGATTGATGAAGGA
>Ga0224512_10002422_pt1 | contig 17131 bp, 18 predicted proteins | sample SF_May12_sed_USG_4_FD_169103 | JGI IMG/M metagenome (GOLD analysis project Ga0224512, IMG submission 169103) | Sediment microbial communities from San Francisco Bay, California, United States - SF_May12_sed_USGS_13 | ecosystem: Environmental > Aquatic > Marine > Sediment | place: USA...
TCGGGCTTTTTCGGCGCCCTTCAACGCGTCCCAGGCTTGGTCGATGTCGTCCGGGTGGGTGCGGGCCAGGCTGGCAATAACCGGACCTTTCACCTCCTTGGCGATTCGGGCAACGGACTCGAAATCACCTGGCGAAGAAGCAGCGAACCCGGCTTCGATGACATCGACTTGCAGGCGAGCCAGCTGTGCGGCGATAGCTACCTTTTCGTCGGGCGTCAGTGCGATCCCGGGCGCCTGTTCGCCGTCGCGCAGGGTGGTGTCGAAAATGATGAGGCGGTCTTGCATGGTGGCTCCTGGTGGTCTTGGTGAAGAAGAGATCGAGAAATATCCGCCAAGTACTCGGTACTCAGTATGGCCGGGTCGGGGAGGGTTCCCGCCCGGCCATCAAAGCGCGAGTAGACCGCCCGCGGACTCTGGCCTTCTTTGGGCTTTGTCGAAGTACGAAATATGGAGCAGGTACGTCATTCCGGTGGCGCCTTGGGGGTGAGGAACGGCATCATGCTGCGGAGTTCTGCGCCAACCTGCTCGATCTCGAGGTGCCGGTTGGCGGCGCGTTGCTCTAGCAAATATGGGGCTCCTTCTCGGGCCTGGGCCAGCCACTCGCTGGCAAAGGCGCCCGATTGGATTTCGCCCAGGATCTCCTTCATCCGCGCCCGGGTCTCCTCGGTGACGATCCGCGGCCCTCGTGTGTAGTCGCCGTACTCCGCGGTATCGGACACCGAATACCGCATGTAGGAGAGGCCACCCTCGTAAAGGAGATCGACGATCAGCTTCAGCTCGTGCAGGGTCTCGAAGTAGGCGGATTCGGGTTGATAACCGGCGTCGACCAGCGTGTCGAAGGACGCCTTGATGAGCGAAGAAACGCCTCCGCACAGGATGACCTGCTCACCAAAGAGATCCGTCTCGGTCTCCTCCTTGAAGGTGGTTTCGAGCACTCCGGCCCTGGACCCGCCAATCGCTCGCGCGTACGACAGGCCGAGGGCTCTTGCGTTGCCGGTGGCGTCCTGATGGACGGCGAGGAGACACGGCACTCCCGACCCTTCTGTGTACGTGCGCCGGACGAGATGGCCGGGTCCCTTGGGCGCGACCATGACGACATCGACCTCGGGCGGTGGGTCTATTGCGTCGAAATGTATGTTGAACCCGTGGGCGAAAAAGAGCGCATCCCCGGATTCGAGGTTGGGGGCGATCTCTGCGGCGTACAGGTCTCCCATGTGCTGGTCGGGGACCAGCAACATGACCACGTCGGCCGCCGCCGCCGCTTGGGCGGTGGTCATCACCGTGAGTCCCGCCTTCTCGGCCTCATCCCAATTCGACGAGCCCTTTCTGAGGCCGACCACGACATCGACACCAGAGTCCCGCAGGTTGAGGGCGTGGGCATGGCCCTGACTGCCGTAGCCGATCACTGCAACCCTGCGGGAGGCCAGTACCGACGGGTCAGCGTCCTGGTCGTAGTAGATGGTCGCCATTAGATCTCCTTCACCCGATGGCCTTGAGTTTTCGGATCTTGATGTCCCGGGCCATCGCAATACGACCGGACTTGACCAGTTCCACGATCCCGAAGGGCCGAACCAACTCCACGAAGTCGTTGATCTTGCGGGGTTCGCCGCTGACGGTGAAGGCAATGCTGGTCGGTCCGACATCGATCGCAGTCGCCTTGAAAATGGAGCCGATCTCCAGGATCTCGCCTCGTTTGCCCGGCGTCGCTGCGATGCGAACCAGCATGATCTCCCGTTCGAGGGATTCTTCAGGATCGAGTTCCGTGATCCGGACAACGTTTACGAGTTTATGGAGTTGCTTTTTCACCTGTTCCATCGCGGGAGCGTCGACCACGATGGTCATGCGCGACATGCCCTCATCGGCGGTTGGACCCACTGCCATGGAGTGGATATTGAAACCGCGCCGGGCCAGCAGCGACGAAACCCGGGCAAGGACCGACGGCTTGTTCTCAACCAGGACGGACAGTGTGTGCTGGCTCATCGCAGGTCCTTTCGGCTCAAGATGATGTCGTCGTTCGACCCGCCGGCCGGGACCATCGGAAACACCATCTCTTCGCTGTCCGTGACAAACTCGACTACGACCGGCCGGTCGTCGATCGACAGCGACTTTTCGATGGTGGGACCAACCTCGTCTGGCTTCTCGGCTCGCAACCCGACACAGCCCATAGCCTCCGCCAGCTTCACATAGTTGGGTACATCCCGGCCTAGATCAACGGCCGACAACCGGCCTCCGTAGAACAGGTTCTGCCATTGCTTGACCATGCCGTGGGCGCCGTTGTTGAGGATCGCCACCTTGATCGGTATGCCCTCGACGGAGGCTGTGATGAGTTCCTGGGGGGTCATCTGAAAGCATCCGTCGCCGTCGATGGCGTAGACCAGGTCGTCGGGTCTGCCTGCTTTGGCGCCGACCGCAGCAGGCACTGCGAAGCCCATCGTTCCCAACCCGCCCGAGTTGATCCATTTGCGTGGTTGGGTGAACTTCCAGTATTGCGAAGCCCACATCTGGTGTTGTCCGACTCCCGAAACGACGATGGTGTCGGAGCCTGCCTGGCGATACAGCTCCTCGATCACGTACTGGGGTTTGATCGGGCCGCTTTGTTGCTGGTCGTATTGCAACGGGAAATCGCGTTGCCAGCCATGCACGGTGTCCAGCCACTGGCGGCGGTCCGGGGTGGTTTCGTGGTCCCACTTCTCCAGAAGTTGTTGCAACACTCGCCGGGCATCACCGACGATAGGAACCTCCGGGACACGCACTTTGCCGATCTCGGCCGGGTCGACGTCGGCATGGATGACCTTGGCGAGAGGGGCAAAAGTAGCCGGATCGCCGGTGACCCGGTCGTCGAAACGAACGCCGATCGAGACGAGGAGATCGGACTTCTGCATGGCGGTGACTGCCGTGTAGTTGCCGTGCATGCCCGGCATCCCCAAGGCGAGGGGGTGCTCGTCCGGGACCGCCCCGCGGCCCATCAGGGTCGTGACCACAGGGATCTGTGTCGCTTCTGCGAACCGCAGGAGCTCCTCGTGAGCGCATGCTTTGATGATTCCGCCGCCCACGTACAACACCGGACGTTGCGCAGCCATGATCAGCTTGATGGCTTCCTTGATCGGACGCGGATGGGCATCGACCGTCGGTTTGTAACCGGGCAGATTCAATTGCGCAGGCTTGTGCCAGACCATCTCGGCGTTCAACACATCTTTGGGCAGATCGATCAAGACCGGCCCAGGACGGCCTGTAGCCGCGATGTGGAACGCTTCATGCACCACATCGGGGATTTCACGAGCGTCGGTCACAAAGTAGTTGTGCTTGGTGGCCGGCATGGTGATGCCCGTCGTGTAGGCCTCCTGGAACGCATCGTTGCCGACGGCGTGGGTGGGTACCTGTCCGGTGATCGCAACCATCGGCACCGAGTCGACCAGTGCATCCGCCAAAGGAGTGACGAGGTTGGTGGCCGCCGGACCGGAGGTCACCATCGTCACCCCCACCCGACCGGTCGCCCAGGCGTAACCCTCGGCCATGTGCCCGGCTCCCTGTTCGTGGCGGGCGAGGATGTGGCGGATCGGGCTGTCGAGGATCGGGTCGTAGGCAGGAAGGATGGCCCCGCCGGGTACGCCAAACACGATCTCGACGTCTTCGTGTTCAAGTGCCTTGATGAGGGCTTGTGCGCCGGAGATGGTGCTCATCGCCTGGTCCCTTCTTCTGGTTGTATCTCTGGGTATGAAAAAACCCTCCGGCTGGTGGGCAACGGAGGGCGGCGCACACGTCTGGCGACGCGTGCGCTAGGTAAGTACGAGGACGGTGTTATTTGCTTGCATGGCTTGGCGGGAGAGTATGCGGGAAAGGGGCCGCTATGTCAAGCAGTGCGGCCGGGTGGGGTGGGTCGCCCGGTGGCAAGACAAAACGGGGGGGCGGCCGGCAATTGCATCGTGCATGCGTCCGCCTTTTGCGATATGGCTCACGAGCGCCTGCGGCAAGAGCAGTATCAGCGAATCGTGCAGGAGTTGACGTTCGCCTCTATCACCAACTCGTTCTAGGGCGCAGGCTCGAGGGCAGGAATGGCGCAGGGGAAGGCATTCATCGGGGCTGGGCAGCCCAAGAGAGAAGGGTTTGTCTGTTTCGCGGGGGCCTCGCCTGCTGGACGAGACAGGAGGTTTTCATGGTGCGAAGCAAACACGCTTTACCTCGTGAGTTCCATCGTCGGCGGATGCCGGTGGTTGTGATGATCGTGGCCATTTGCATGGGTGTTCTTCCAGCGCTCGCTGCGGAAGGGGATCCGGTGCAATGGGCCCCTGCCGATGGCGGCAACGGCCACTGGTACCAGCTGTCACCAAGACCTGTGGACGGACTGGATGACGCTATCGAGCTGGCTGCCTCAACCACTTGGCGGGGACAACCCGGCTACGTGGTCAGCATTCTGAGTGAAGGCGAGAAGGACTTCCTTGTCAGTACGTTCGGGGGCGAAACTCTCTACCTGATCGCCTACACAGACCGGGACCAGGAAGGGGACTGGCTGTGGGTCAGCGGTGAGCCCTCGGGCTTCGAGTTTTGGGCCAGCGGTGAACCAAACGACTACCTCGACGAAGACTACGCCGTCATGAACTGGCAACACGACGGTGCACCCGGAGGTGAGCCACCCGGTGCCTGGAACGACTTGGGAGGTTGGGACGGCCTTGCCATCTTCGAGTACGACAACCCGGCTGTCTCTTGTCACAAGATCAATGCGAAAGGCGCCGGCCAGGGCGCCCCTCCCGAAGCCGGTGACCCGCCAGGTCTTGTTCGAACCGTCGCTCAGATTCGAGGCGGGGGCCATTTGCAGGGGACAACCGAGGCGGCGTTCCAAATCACCGACCCAACTCCAACGGGTTTCACGTTCGTGGGCGACCTCACGTTCACCACAAACCGGGCGACCCTGACGGTCGCTCTCGACGGGACTCTCAATGTCGTTACCGGGGAGTTTGCGGCTTCGGGGACGGTGACCGGCTCAACGGGCAAACTCGAAGGCGCATCCGGAACGCTCACGTTTGAGGGCGTCCAGGATCTCGCCGATCCCGCAGGGTCCTTCACCGAAACAGTCAAGGGCGAGATCTGCGTCGACCTGGGAGGAAACGGGAAAAGGGAGTAGCAGAACCCATACCCGCATCACATTCGAGGAGTTTCCATGTCCTCGTCAGAACTCCGGGTTTGCTCCTGCAGCGGCCCGGAGTTTCTGTTGCGGAGTCCCCTCCCGTCGGGGGCTTCTCGATGCGGGTCATGGCGGAGGATCTCACCAATCTTCAAGGCACAGGTCCAAGCGGGATCACCTGAGACCCTCCCCCCCCTGCTGTGACCTGCGTTGCCATCTCAGCTTGAGGCATCCGCAGCACGTACCCGTAGCGTTGTCTGCGTTGGGGACCCCGTCATCCCCGTCAAGCGGTGCGGATCTTCGGGAACCGCAGGTTTTCGCAGATTCGAAGAAGCGGGTGCCGGTCGCAGCAGGGGATCTGCCGCTGTGGTGTCGGAACCCGCAACCAGCTGCTTCGCAAACCGGAACCGAAGAGCGAGCTCGTCCCCGGACGCATAGGCTATGGATAGGGTCGTGAACCCGGCAAGGAGGCGGTGGCAGTGGCCGAATCGAACCTCGACGAGGTGCTGGCTGAACTCAACGATCTCCAGCAGAGGTTGGATGAGCTCCCGGACGATGCTTTTGCGGAGCGTCTGGCGGTGCAGGAGCGCCGTCGGGAGCTGCACATCCAGGCTGTCGGGTTGCGGGACGCCGGCCGGTCCATCGAGGAGTTGAAGAAGGAATGCGCGGACCTGCGCCGTATGCGCGATTCGGTTTTCGATCGCCATCTCAGTATGGGCAACATCGGTCCTGGCGGGGGAGAGGGTGGTGGTGGTATCGAGGTGCGCTACGCGTTTGAGGTCAACCGCACCATCGACGAGGCCTGGGATCTTGACAAGATCAACCGGCAGATCCGGGAGCTGGAAGTCGAACTGGGGCGGCGCCTACGGTGATGACGATTGCTGCCGTTGATGGCGCCAACCTCCGGGCCGCTCGGAAACAACCTGGGGCGGAGGATGCATCCTGCTCGTGAGCCAGAGAATCGGGGCCGGATTCGGTTCTGATGACGCCAGAACCCGGCGCATCGCCTAAGTTTGGCGCTATGGATTTTGATCGCGGCACGAAACCTCGCGCCAACCTGCTGCGGATTGACGGTGTCATCAATCTCGTTTTCGGCGTATTGCTGATTGCCTTCCCGCCGGGATTGGTGGAAACCCTGGGCGTCCCGCCCTCGGAGGGGCGGTTCTATCCGAGCATGCTTGGGGTCGTTCTGATCGGGGTCGGGATTGCCCTGCTGCTCGAGGCAAACCGGTTGCCCGGAGGCATCATAGGTTTGGGTCTGGGCGGGGCGATTGCCATCAACCTGGCAGCCGCCGGCGGCCTCATCTATTGGATCCTTCAGGATGGTCTCGAAGTTGCGGCCCGGGGGCGGGTGTTGCTGGGCCTCTTGTCTGTCGGTCTGGTGGCCATCAGCAGCTTCGAGCTATGGGTGCGGTGGAGCCGCCGGCCCTAACGACCCGGTCTGTCGCGGCGATGTGGCACCATGAGTTCATGACCGATCGGATACCGCCCGAGCTGCTGGCGCCTGCCTTCAAAGCCGTACGGAAGGCCATGCGCGACCTCGATCCGGACGAGGTTCCCGCCGTTTTGCGTCGGATTGCCGGCCACAGCGCCCGCCGGTTGCCGCCCCCGCTTGCTCGCAAGCTGATGGAAACCCTTGACGAGAACGAATGGCTGCGAGAGAAGGCGGTGGAAGCAGGACCCGACCTCGATCCTTCCAGTCCGGACCCGGCTCGTGCGGTGTCGGCTTTGTTCTTGCAGCGCCCGGATGGGTGGGAGGAACGTGCCCGGGAAGCTGCCGAACAGCGTGCCACGGGCGCCCAACAGGCACTCGTCGCAACGTTGCAGCGGACCATTGCTGATCTCCAACAGCAGTTGGAAGCGGCCCGGGAGAAAGCTAAAGCTGCTCAGCAGCGAGCCCAAGCGGCGGCTGTAGCCGCCGATCGCAAGGCCCAGTCGGCTCGCAGTGCTATTGAGGCTGCCCGCCAGGACGAGCGAGCAGCAGCCGACGAGCTCCGGCGCGACTACGGAAGGCTCGTCGAGCGTTATCAAACGCTGGTACAGGATCTCGATGAAGCCGGTGAACGCATCACCGCTTTGCGCGACGAGCTCTTGCGGGCCAGACGAAGCAGCCGGTCGAGTGCGGCTCCGGCCGGGCCCCAGGCATGGGCGGCTCGCGACCCCTTGGAGATTGCCAGGATGCTCGATGAGATCGTCGAGGCAGTTCGTCCCGAAGCAGTCGCAACGTTGCCCGAGCAAGCCGACGGTCAAGCACCGCCCTTCGCCCTTCCAGCCGGGGTAAGGCCGGACCAAAAGGACGCGGTCTCCTGGCTGGCCACCTACGAGGAAGCCTACGGTCTCGTTGTGGACGGATACAACGTCACCTTCCTCCTCGACGAGGAAGGCTTCACCGAGACCTGGGTCCGAGATCGGCTCAACGAGGGGTTGGGACGATTGCGTCGGGTGGCTGCGGCGCCGGTCCAGGTGATTGTTGTGTACGACTCGGCACAATCCGGCGGAATCACTTCGAGCCCGGGGCCGGGCGGGATTGAGATTCGTTTCACCGAATCCGGTCACACCGCGGACGAGGAGATCCTGGCCATCGCCGCCGGGACGAGGACCCGTCTGGCAGTCGTCAGCACAGACCGTCGGGTCCGGGAAGGAGCCGAAGAGCATGGGGCGCTCGGCCTGTGGAGTCAAGCGCTGGTCGCCTGGCTGGAGCGCCGGTGAAGGCAACCGGCAGGCGCTCGTCGTAGCCTGAAACGGCCCGGGCGGCGGAGATACGGTCCATGCGCGGCTGCCGTCCCGGTCTGGATCACGGGCCACCGGACGCTCTTTCTGGTGGCTGTTCGGGGCCGGTGAGGTAGGCGTGCTGGGGTATCGCCCGCAAGGTCGGCTCGCCCGCGCCTTTTTTGTCGTACCCAGCCTCTACCTTGTGATCAGTGCTTGAAGAGCCGGAGGATCATCATGCGGATCGACTGCGACGAATGTGCCATGCAGCACACAGCTACATGCAACGACTGCGTAGTAGCGGTCCTCCTCCGTGAGTCAGCCGAGCCGCTCGAGATCGACAAGGCGGAGGCAGTGGCCCTGAGCGCCATGGCCGATGCAGGTCTCGTTCCTCGGCTGCGCCTGGTGCGTCACGATGATGATCTCGAGGCCGCCGGGTGAGGGCGACACCGCATTGAGCCGGCGGAAGGGCACCGGCGTGCTTGGGGAAGCCACGCCGGTGCCCGCAAGGGGGACGCCGACGTTGAAAATGGGCTACTCGTCGGTGACGCAACCCTCAGAGGCCGACTTGACGGAACGGATGTACTTGAAGAGCGTGCCGCGCCTCACCGCCAATGGTGGCGCCTCCCACGCCCGGCGGCGCCGGGCCAGTTCAGATGTATCAATCTCGAGGTGGATCGCCCGGGTTTCCGAGTTGATGGTGATCGTGTCCCCGTCCTCAACCAGGGCAATGGGGCCACCCTCCTGAGCTTCGGGTGTGACATGTCCAATGATGAAACCGTGTGAGCCACCGGAGAAACGACCGTCGGTAATGAGAGCGACCTCACTGCCCAGGCCTGCCCCCACAATTGCCGAAGTCGGGGTCAGCATCTCCGGCATACCAGGCCCGCCTTTTGGTCCCTCGTAGCGAATGATCACAACGTCGCCGGGATGGATGTCGCCGCGCTCGAGCGCCGCCAGCATCGCTTCCTCTCGATCAAAAGGTCGGGCTCGACCCGTGAATTGCAGGCCTTCCTTTCCCGTGATTTTGGCGACTGCCCCGCCCGGGGCCAGGCTGCCGCGCAGGATCGAGATGTGTCCGGTTGGCTTGATAGGGTCGGACCACGGTCGGATTACCTCTTGTCCGTCGGCGAGCGAGGGCAGGCCGGCGAGATTCTCGGCCATCGTCCGGCCGGTCACCGTCAGGCAGTCACCGTGGAGAGCATCGTGGTCGAGCAGCACCTTGAGTACCGCCGGGGTCCCGCCCACCCGATGGAGATCCTCCATGACGTACCGTCCGCTCGGTTTCAGGTCTGCGAGGAACGGGACCCGGTCGCTGATCGTCTGGAAGTCATCGATGGTCAACAGCACCTCAACCGAACGCGCCATGGCCAGCAAATGGAGAACGGCGTTGGTCGAACCACCCAGAGCCATGGTCAGCGCGATGGCGTTCTCGAACGCCTGCCGGGTCATGATGTCGGTCGGTTTGGTATCGGTTTCGAGCAGGTGGTGGATCGCCGCCCCCGCCTGGAAACACTCTTCGAGCTTGGCCGGATCGTTAGCGGGTATCGACGAACTGAAGGGCAGGCTCATTCCGAGCGCCTCAATGGCGGCGGCCATGGTGTTGGCCGTGTACATGCCGCCGCAGGCACCCGCCCCGGGGCAGGCATGCCGGACGATGTCCATTCGCTGTTCCTCGGTGATACGCCCTGCGATCAACTCCCCGTACGACTGAAATGCCGAGACGATATCGAGCGGGTCGCCCGACGCCCCCAGCCCCGCCCGGATCGTGCCCCCGTAGATCATCAGCGAGGGCCGGTTGACGCGGCCCATCGCCATCAGCGACCCTGGCATGTTCTTATCGCAGCCCGGGATGGAGATGTTGGCGTCGTACCACTGGGCACGCATGACCGTCTCGATTGAGTCGGCAATCAGATCTCGTGACTGCAGCGAGTAGCTCATGCCTTCCGTGCCCATCGAGATGCCGTCCGACACGCCGATAGTGTTGAACCGCATCCCGACCATCCCCGCCGCAACCACACCTTCCTTGACGGCCGCAGCGAGTCCATCGAGGTGCATGTTGCAGGAATTGCCCTCGTACCACATGCTGGCGATCCCCACCTGGGCCTTCTGCATGTCGGCGTCGCCTAGTCCTGTTGCGTAGAGCATGGCCTGTGACGCACCCTGCGAAGCCGGTTCTGTAATGCGCCGGCTGAATTGGTTGAGTGGAGCGGGCATCCGGGAATGATAGGTGGAATCGGAGAGCACTCCCCGTTCCGGCGGGGCTCCGATATCCTGCCTGGGTGGATGACGTCCTTACCCAGCTCCGCGAAACGGTTGCTGCCGGCGGTTTGATCGGCCTCGGGATATGCACCACGGAGCCGTTTGCGCAGGTCGCCACAGAGATGAACCGGCGCAAGGCCGGTGGGCAATCCGGGCGGTTGCGATTCACCTACGCCGACCTGGAAGTCGCCACGGATATCCGACGGACCTTCCCCTGGGCGGTCCGTCTCGTGGTGGGGGCAACCACGTACCTGCCTGCGGCGGGCCACCCGGGTCCTACCCGAGCAAATCGCGGTCGCATCGCGAGGTTTGCGACCGTAGACCACTATGAACCTCTGCGACAAAGCCTCGAAGCGGTCGGGGACGTTCTGCGGGCCACCGGACATCAAGCTGAGGTCTTGATCGACGACAACCGTCTGGTCGATCGGGCGGCGGCGATACGAGCCGGGATTGCCTGGTGGGGCAAGAGCACCATGGCGCTCACGCCCAAATACGGACCGTGGACTCTGCTCGGCTCGGTGGCGACGGATGCGGAGCTTCCGGTTACCTCACCCATGCGGAGAGATTGCGGGACGTGCGTCGCTTGCATACCGGCATGTCCGACGGGTGCCCTCGACGAGGAGGGAACCCTCGACGCCACCCTTTGTATCTCCTACTGGGCGCAAATGCCCGGGGTCATTCCACTACCAATGAGGGAAGCTTGGGGCGACCGGCTGTACGGGTGCGACGCGTGCCTCGATGCCTGTCCGCCAGGTGCGCGCTGGGCTTCGCTCGCATCGGGAGGTGACGGGCTCGTCGATCTACTCGATTTGTTGAGCGCCTCTGATGATGCGCTATCGAACGAGTATGCGCATTTCTACACGCCCCGCAATGACCTCGACTATGTGCGCAGGAATGCGCTGGTGGCCCTGGGTCACTGCGGAACGGCGGAGGGTGTGCCCGTTGTCCGGGGCTATCTCCGGCACAACCGCGCCATGTTGCGATCGCATGCCGCCTGGTCACTCGGTCGGATCGGGGAACCGGCCGGCATGGCTGCCCTGCGGGCCGCGGCCGTCTCTGAGACCGATCCGGCGGTTCTCGCTGAGATCCAAACGGCTCTCGCTACTCGGAGCAACAACGGGAGATAACGAGGCAAGGAGATTGAGGACCACGCGGTTACCCTGTTCCCGATGGTGGACCCCGTTGTTTGTGCTCAATGCGGTGCCCGCAACACGGCTGAGGCAATGTGGTGCGGGCAATGCTTCGCGCCCCTCGTCGACCAAACCGAAGATCTGGAGACTCCCCCCAGCGCAGACGAACCCAGGCAGCCTGCACCTGCGGAGCCGGCTATAGCGACGACCTTGGCTGCTCCGATACCGCCGGTCTCCGCAAACAAACTGGAAAGCCCGGCGGAATCACAGAAGGGAACGTGGGTGTGTTCGGTGTGCGAGGTTGTCAACTCCCTCGATGTTGAGCATTGCTCCGCATGCGGTTCATCGATCTTCCGAGCTTTTGGGGCCGAGGTAGAAGAAGACATCAGAGTCGATCCCCAGCAGGCGTTGCTGAAATCCGTCATGTTTCCGGGGCTGGGCCATGCATACGCGAAGCAGGGTCTGCTCGGCTCGGCCATAGGCGGTCTCACCCTGATGTCGCTCGGCTTCGGTATCGGTCTGGTAGCCAGCGGTGTGGGCAATTTCGGTTGGCCGCTTCTCCTCGAGGCGCTGGGTGTATGGGTCGCCGCCGCATTCGACGCCTATCGACTTGCAGGCGGCCAGGAGACGAACACCCTATTGCTGAGACCCAGGGTGATCACGGCGCTGGTCGGATCGGTGGTGGTGAGCGTGATTCTTGCGGCGACCCTGCGGGGCAACGTCTGATGCGATGGGTGTTTGCCCTCGCGTTGATCCTGGGAATGCTGGCGTTGATCGGGTGGACGGTGATGCAGGGGAATCGGAGCGGTGGGGCCGATCAACGGCCGGGCGCAAGAGCACCGCGGGCCATCGCGGCCGCGGTGGCCTTCGGGATGGGCGGCCTCTCAGCCTCGTATGCGGGTTGGAATATCTGGCTGGCGACTCCGACCGCTCTGGCCGCCGCCGGCCTGGCAGCCTGGTACGCCGGGACCGTTGCCGGCGCCGGCGGTGAGGGCCGGGACTGATGATCCTCGTGGCCGATGTGCACGGTGAGTTCGACGCGCTGGGGCAATTGGCCCGGTCGGGCGAGCCACTTCTGGTGCTGGGAGATCTCATCAACTTCGTCGATTATCGAACGATGGACGGCATCGCCGCGGAGGTGCTCGGCAAGGAGTTCGTGGCGCGGGTAGCTCACTTTCGGGCGACCGGTGACTACGCGGGTTCCCGAGCGTTGTGGAGGAAACAGATGGCCGGCCGTGAGGCGGAGATCCGTCGACAGATCGGCGAGCACGTTCGGGGGCAGTATGAGGCAACCGGGCGCGCCCTCGAGGGGGGCGTCTCCTACGTCACGTACGGGAATGTCGACTGGCCGGATGCTTTGCAGGCGTGCCTCCCCGACGGTTCGGTGTTTGTGGATGGTGAGGTGGTTGAAATCGGAGGGTTGAGGGTAGGTTTCGTCGGGGGAGGAGCACCTACTCCGCTGGGGGTGGCCGGCGAAGTTTCTGAGGAGGCGATGGCCGAGAAACTGGACCGCATCGGCCCGGTCGACGTTCTTTGTTCGCATCTGCCACCGGCCGTCGGTGCCCTGCACACCGACGTGATCACCGGTCGGGTGGAGGGGAGTTCGGTAGCCATCCTCAGGTATCTGGTTGAGCAGCAGCCCTCATACCACTATTTCGGAGATATCCATCAGCCACAGGCGAGTCGCTGGCGGGTGGGAAAGACCCGGTGTGTGAACGTCGGCTACTTCCGAGCCACCAGGCGAGCGATCCGCCACCCCTGAGCTCGCTATCTGTTTTCCGCCGGATCGCTACGCTGGACTGGACAACCAGCAACAAGGAGCACATAGGATCATGGCGGAGGGAACCGTTCAGAGCATTGAAATCCCTGCTTCACCCGAATTCATCTTTGAGGTGCTGGCCGATCTCGAACTGTATCCGGAGTGGATCACCGCTATGCGGGAAGTCGAAGTCTTGGAACGCGATGGAGACGACCGGCCCAAGCGCGCCCGGTTCCTGGTCGACGCGATGATCAAAGAGATCGCCTACGACCTCGACTATGTACATGAACCGCCTCTGCGCATGTCGTGGACGGCCGTACCCGGCGATGACATCAGGCAGATGGTTGGTTCCTACGAACTCACCGAACTCGAAAGCGGTGAGACCGATGTTGTGTACGCCTTGATGGTCGAGCCGGAATTCAAGGTTCCCGGCTTTCTGCGGCGGCAGGCCGAGAAACAGCTGATCGGCACGGCCTTGCGTGGCCTGAAGAGGCGGGTCGAAGAGCTCTCCACCGGCTGATGCGCATTGTCCTCGTCACCGGCAAGGGGGGTGTCGGCAAGACAACGGTCGCTGCTTCCACTGCGTTGCGTGCTGCTGAGGCCGGTCACCGGACTCTGGTGCTTTCGACCGATCCGGCCCACAGTCTCGCCGACGCATTCGATACGGCGCTTGGCGACGAACCGAGATACCTCACCGGTGATCTGCACGGCCAGCAGATCGACACGCAGAGCAGGCTGGAGGCTTACTGGGGTGAGATCCGGGACCAGCTCATGGCCATCCTCGACTGGGGAGGGGTGCGGGGACTCGAAGCTGAGGAGTTCCTCGTTTTTCCCGGTATGGATGAGTTGTTTGCGCTGGTCGAGGTGCAACGCCACGCCGGTTCGGGCCTCTACGACGCGTTGATCGTCGATTGCGCCCCCACCGCTGAAACCCTGCGTTTGCTCAGCTTGCCCGAGGTGCTCTCTTGGTATTTCGATCGCGTCTTCCTCACCCAGAAGCGAGTCATGAAGGCCGCTCGCCCGGTTCTCAGCCGAATGACGAGTATGCCGATCCCGGGCGACGAGATATACGACGCGGCCGAGAATGTCTTCACGGCGATCGAGCGGGCTCGCCGGTTGCTGCTCGACCCTTCGATCACGACGGCCCGCCTGGTCGTGAACCCCGAGAAGATGGTCGTGAGCGAGGCCCGGAGGACCTACACGTACCTGTCCCTCTTCGGATACGCCATTGACAGTGTTGTGGTCAACCGCATCTTGCCGAATGACCTTTCGGATCCATATTTCAGTCGGTGGCAGGAGATCCAAAGTGAGCACCTGCAGGACATCGAGCGGTCGTTTGCAGATGTGCCGGTGATGCGATTGCGTCTCTTTGATGAGGAGATGACCGGCCTCGACAAACTCCGCATACTGGGTGCGGAGTTATACGGTGAGAAGGATCCGGCGTTCGGGTTCGCCGGTCGCCGGCCATTTCGAGTGGTCGAACAACCAAAAGATGTTGTGCTCGAAATCGACATGCCGTTTGTCGTCAAGGAAGAGGTCGATGTGATGCGCGACGGGCACGAGGTGTACATCACAGTGGGGGCATATCGCCGATCATTTGTGTTGCCCGACTCGTTGCACCGTCGTGACGTCATAGGCGCCAAGCTGGACGAAGGAGTTCTCAGGGTGAGTTTCAGCGAGCATCGGGGGACATGACGTGGCAGGGACATCTGCTTGGCGAGTCGGGCTCATGAGGGGAGGGCGCCGGGTAGCCATCCATGTTCTCAAGGCCGGTGTCGAGGTTCTCCGGGGAGTCGAGGGGTTCTTCGAAGAGTTATCTGCAGCCACTCGTCCGGATCCGCCCGACTCGGTTGAGAAAGGGCCAGAACGGATCCCCATCGACTGAAGCACCGTCGGGATTCGCAGCAGATCACTGTTCTGCCCGGCGACCGGGCCGGGTTGTCGCCCGGACCGGTCTGTCCGTATCCGTGCCCGATCCGTTCGGCGGGCTCCTGACGACGGGATGACTGCATAGGCGCGGGCCTCAACCTTGGTCTGTTTTGGTCCGATTCATGTGAGGTGACGGAACAGATTCGCGCTCTGGTGCCCGCTTGGGTCGAATGGCTTGGTCCGTTGCTGTTTCTGGTGGGGACGGCGGCGATCGTATCCCTGCTTCCGGTTGCCGTAGTTCGCGGCTGCGTACCGCGCATAGGTCGGGCCGGTCACTGGACCGAGCAGGCCCGCTCCGCCCATGCAGCCCGGGTGAGCATCATCTGGGCGGCTGCGACGGTACCCGCGGCGATTTGGTTGCTGTCGACGATCACCATCGGACCGCTGGGCCGGATGCCCTCCTGGCTGTACGGATTCGGCGGGGTGGCCGTTGCCGTGATCCTGATTGCCCGATCGAGCTGGTGGCTGGAAACCTCCGGTGTAGGACAGCCGCTGCGTGGGTGGAGCCGTTTCCTCAGCGGGTTTCTGATCCGGCTGGTACCGCTGGCAAGCATCATCGTGCTGGCCTTGGCCGCCCCCTCGAGCCTGGCAAGCCCCTGGATGATTCTCTGGGTTGTGCTGGCGTTGATGTTGGCATTTGCGCTCCGGTTTCAACTCGAGTTGCTCGCCGCCGCAGGCCTGGCCGGGCCGGCAGATGATCGTCTGGAGGCCATCGTCGGCCGGGCTGCGACCCGGGCAGGAGTCGCCATCCCGACGGTCTCCATCATTGAGCACCATCGGCCCAATGCATTCGCTTTTCCGTGGCGGGGGGCGGTCGCCTTCACTAGTCGTGCGGTTGCAGAGCTATCGGACGAAGAATTGGAGTCGGTGGCGCTGCACGAACTCGGACATTTGGCCGAATCTGCCGGCTCGTCACGTCTCCGACAGGCAACCCAATTCGTTTGGATCCCGGTAGCGGCCACCAAACCAGTTCTGGGTTCAATGGGCCTTGCGGGTCTGCTGGGCGTGCTGGTCCTCATGCTCGGCCTGCTGCTGGTGGTGCGCCGGTTTGTCACGACCATGGAACCTAGATCAGATGAGCACGCCGTCGCTCACGTCCACGAGTCGGGCATGTACGGCCGGGCGCTGGAGAAGACATACCGGATCGGCTTGATCCCGGCGGTGTTACGTCGCCCGAGTCATGGTCAGCTGCATGAGCGGTTAGAGGCCGCCGGGGTAGCCAGCGATTTCGATCCACCGGCTCCGCCTTCGATGCGTCCATTGGTGACATCGACCGCGGCCGCGCTGGCGGTGGGGCTGGCCATCTTCATGGCACCCTATCTGGCCATGATTGGGACCGACCTGTCGTCTCCCACCCCTGCTCATGTGGCGCTGGCGCTGGGTACCAACGAGGCCTGGTCGCTTGAACGTCTCGGCCAGCTAGCCGACCTAGACGGCGATCTTGAAGCTGCGGCAGTGTTCTACACCGCGGCTGCCCAAGCTTCTCCTGAGGCGGACCTGCTGATGAACCTCGTCTACGTCCGTTCGGTATTGGGTCATTGCGACGATGCCGTCCTCGCCATGTCCGAACTCCTGGGAAGGAATGGGTCGCGGGGCGATGTATCGCTCGCCGCGGAATGGGTCGATTGGTGCCGTCAGCAGTGGGGCTACCCCTCCTAGGGGCCTATTTGATTTCGCCTGCGGCTTCCCAGTTCTCTCGCGCCTCGTTGGCGGCCGCCACGGCGACGATCAAAGCCGCAGTCGGGTCTGCCCACCACCAGCCCGCTGCAGCATTCAAAGCGAGGCCGATGAGAGTGGCGGTAGCCAGGAAGCCGTCGAGGAGGGTCATCGTTGCCTCGGCCCGCAGGGGTTCGGAATCGAGCTGTTCTGCCGTTCTCCGTTTCACGCGGGCCAATCCAAACATCACCAAGGCCGCAAGGACCAGATAGGCGATACCCCACGGCGACTCATCCGGTCGGCGTCCGCGGGTCAAGTCGCTGATGGCCACGAATGCCAGAGCGATTGCCAGCACCCCGAACGCAAGCCCCACCAGTCGCAGCGCCAAACGGGTGCGGCGAGGACGGTCGGTCTCATGTCCCGGTACCAGGTGCCACACGACCACCAGGGAAGCGAAGACCTCTACGACCGATACGGCGCCGAAGCCGATCAAAGCCAGGGACGTGGCCATGGCGCCCAACGCCAGGGTCAGCACCGCTTCGCCTATGTTCCAGGCGATCGTGCCGT
>Ga0224512_10002424_pt1 | contig 17127 bp, 16 predicted proteins | sample SF_May12_sed_USG_4_FD_169103 | JGI IMG/M metagenome (GOLD analysis project Ga0224512, IMG submission 169103) | Sediment microbial communities from San Francisco Bay, California, United States - SF_May12_sed_USGS_13 | ecosystem: Environmental > Aquatic > Marine > Sediment | place: USA...
TGCTCGCGCAGCTCCGGCGGCGCTACGACGACAGCCACTTCCACCGGTGCGCGGCGGCGCCGAGGATCGTGCTCAACGAGGTCTGCAGCGTGGGCTCCGATTGCGACCGGGACGCGCGCGTCGCCGACTTCGTGGAGGTCTACAACCCCAGCGGCCAGACGCTGGAGCTGGACTGCTACGTCGTGATCAACGACGACGCGCTGCCCTTCGTCCCGCGAGGCCGTCTCGCCCCGCGCGCCGTGGCGGCGTGGGCGCAGGCCGAGCTGGGCTTCGGTGTGGCGAAGACGGGAGACCGGGTGCGGCTCTACCGCATGCACGCCGAGGGCGGCGATCCCCGGCTCGTCCTCATCGACCTGGTCGAGCTCGCCGACTTCCGCGCGTTCTACCGCCGCGTTCCCGACGGAGGTGCGTGGCACACCCTCTCGCTCCGAGCGGCCGAGATCGGCGTCCGCTCCAGCTTCGGCAAGCCCAACTCCTGACGGGCTGCGAGCCGACGATCGGCGCCGTTCAAGCCCCGGGCGCGGGGTGCACGCCGGCGCCCCCGGCCATGAATTGCGCCAGCAGCTGCACCAGCTCCTGGGGAGGCGTGATCCCCGGGTCCTCGATGGAGTCCTGGAGCGTCTCGAAGCGCAGCAGGTCGAGCTTTGCGTACGCCTCCCGCACGCGAGGCGTCAGGAGCCCGAGCCGTTTGAGGTTCGGCACGATCTTCGAGAAGAGCATCTGGCGGAAGCCCTGCATGAAGGGCGTCTCGCTCATCCAGGGCACCCAGACCTCCCGGTCCCAGCCGAGGCGGTCGAACACCGAGTGCATCAGCAGGCGGTCGCGCATCAGGTGGGTGGCCTCGATCACGAATTCCTCGCGCTCGCGCAGCTCGGCAGCGCTCATGTCCCGGTAGACGCCTTCGAGGGCGAGGACGCCGAAGGCCACGTGCCGCGCCTCGTCGCTCATGATCCGTGTCGTGATGTCCTGGATCAGCGGCTCGTCCTGCATCATCAGCCTCATCATGCCGAAGGCGGCAAGCGCCAGTCCTTCGACCATGATCTGCATGCCCAGATAGGTGACGTCCCAGCGCGAGTCGCCGACGATGTCCTCGAGCAGCGACTTGAGGCTCGGGTGGATTTCGTAGGAAAGTCCAAGCTTCTCGGTCAGGTAGCGGTGATACACCTCCACGTGACGCGCCTCGTCGGCGACCTGGTTGGCGGCGTAGAACTTGGCCTCCGCGGTGGGCACCTGCTGCACGATCTTGGCGGTCGCGACCAGGGCGCCCTGCTCTCCGTGCAGGAACTGCGAGAGCATGAAGGCGTTCATGTTGAGGTTGAGCTCGATCTGCTCCTTCTCGTCGAGCGGCCGCGGCGGCGCGAGCACCTTGTTGAGCATGCCGCCCATGCCCATCGCCTGGCGCGACTGCATGATCTTCTCGACGTCCACGTCGATCGACCAGTCGAGGTCCGTCGCGTTCCAGGTAGCCGCCTTGCCCTTCTCGTAGAGCGCCATGAGGTTCTGCTGCTCGAGCGCGTACTTCCAGTCGAAGACCGTCTCCATGGTGGTGCGGACCGCCTGGGTGGCCCCGAACGCCGGAACGGGAACAGGGTTCGTCTGGATGTACTTCACGATCGACTCCTCGAAAATCCAAATTTGGCTCGCACACTGAAGTAACTGAGCGACTTCCCGTCGTCAAGCGCGCGGGCATTGCCCGAAGCCGGCGCAGCTGTCAGGATCTCACCTCGATGGGAGCCTTCTCCAGAAGCCGGCGGCGACGCCGGCTCACGCCGGTACTGCTCGCCGCCCTCGCACTCGGCGCCTGCCCGGCCGCGCCCGACTCACCCGAGGCGCAGGTCCGCGCGCTCTTCGCCGAGGCGGAGAGCGCCGCCGAGGACAAGGACGTCGCGGACCTCAAGCGACTCGTCTCGGAGCGCTACGCCGACGCCTCCGGGAACGACCGACAGGCCATCGCGGGCCTGCTCACCTACAACTTCCTGCGCAACCAGACCGTGCATCTGCTGACGCGAATCCACGCAATCGAATTTCCGGAGCCGAGGCGGTCGACGGCGACGCTCTTCGTCGCCATGGGGGGAGCGCCGATCCTCGGCGTCGACGAGCTCGCGCGCGTGCGCGCCGACCTCTACCGCTTCGATTTCGACCTCGCGGACGAGGGAGCGGGGAGCTGGCGGGTCACCCGCGCCGCCTGGCGGCGGGCCACCGCCGACGACTTCCTGCCCTGAGACGCCGCCGGCGGGATCTCGCGCCGGTGCCAGAGTTCGCAATCGGGGCGGGCGGCGCGTCACGACCCGCGCATGGCGCGCATCGCCATCACGCTCGACAGGGTCGAAACGGCGTAGGGGACGAGAACCGTGAGCCCCATCTTGAGCCATTTTCTCGCACCGATGTCTCCCGCGAGGATGGCGTCCCCGTGATTGATTGCGATCAGCACGAAGCCGACGACGGCGGAAAAGACCAGCGCACGACGCACCACGGCGGCGTCGCAGGCGAGACGCAACGCGCTCCGTTCACTCGAATGCACTTTGCCCCGATGCGCCGTCGGCATGAAATCTCTCGCTCGAAAGCCGGCCCTCGCTCTTCGCCACCAGGCAGCTGACGGCGGAATCGCCGGTGACGTTCACCGCGGTTCGCACCATGTCGAGCAGCCGATCGACGCCGATGATGAGACCGATCCCCTCCACCGGGAGATTCACCTGGCGGAGGACCATGGCGAGCATGATGAGGCCCACGCCCGGCACGCCGGCCGTCCCGATGGAAGCCAGCGTCGCGGTCAGGACCACCGCGAGGTAGCCCACGGGACCGATCTCGATCCCGTAGGCCTGGGCGATGAAGCCGGCCGCGACGCCCTGCATGATGGCCGTGCCGTCCATGTTGATGGTCGCGCCGAGGGGAATCGTGAAGGACGCGATCGAGTTGTCCACGCCCAGGCGGAGCTCGGCGTTCTCGAGGGTGACGGGGAGCGTCGCGTTGCTGCTGGCGGTGCTGAAAGCGAGCGCCACGGGATCGCGCATCTTCCGGAAGAAGACGAGGGGCGGGAGGCCGGCTGCGAAGCGGAGGAGCGCGGAGTAGGTGACGAACGCGTGGAAGAAGAGCACGCCGAGCACGACGAAGAAGTATTGGGCCAGGGGCGGGATCGCCCCGAAGCCCTGGAGTGCGAACACCTTGGCGATCAGACAGAAGACGCCGTAGGGCGCGATCGTCATCAGCAGCATCACCAGCCGCAGGATCACGCTGTTGAGGTCGCTGAACAGCGCCAGCACGCGCTTGCCGGGCGCTCCTGCGAGCGTGACCGCGAGGCCGAACAGGATCGAGAAGACGATGATCTGGAGCATGTTGCCCTCGGCCATCGCCCGGACGGGATTCGAGGGGAACAGGTTGATCAGCGTCTCCGCCATCGAGGGCGGAGTCTGCGCCACGAAGCTGACGTCGGTTTCGAGGTCGAAGCCCGCGCCCGGCCGGACCGCGGCGGTCGCGAGGAGCGCGAAGGAGATGGCGATCGCCGTGGTCGCCAGGTACAGCGCGAGCGTCTTGCCGCCCACGCGGCCGAGCTTGGAGATGTCGTCGAGCGCCGCGGTGCCGCAGACGAGCGAGACGAAAACGAGGGGAACGACCAGCAGCTTGAGCGACGCCAGGAAGATCGAGCCACCGACGTGGAAGAGGCCTTCCACGACGTAGTCCTCGACGAAGCCCTCGACGCCGACCAGGTTCAGGACGATCCCGACGGCGCAACCGCCGACCATGCCGGTGACGATTCGAACGGTGAGACTGCGGCGAGCGTCCCGGTCGCTCGGCAAGGATCCCCCCTGCGGAGTGACCACTATAACGAAGGCGCCTCGCGCGTCGGCGCCGGGGTTTCCACACCCTTTTCCCGACCCGCGAGGAGCCGCACCAGCGCAACGCCCAGGGCGCAGCCCGCGGCGTAGTGCGGAAAGTCCCACCACGAGAAGGTCGAGCCCACGAGGGCGCGTCCAAGGCCGGTCGAACGGACCGCATCGAGCGCGGGGGGGTGCCAGAGCTGGAGCCCCTCGAGACCGCAGGTGACGAGCAGCACGCCAATCGCCACGCGTGAGGCCGGCCAACGCGGCGCGATCGCCAGCACCAGGAGAATCCAGAAGATCTCGTACACGACCCCGCCACCGTAGTTGGCGACCCAGGTCGCGCCCGGTCCGCGGTAGAGCTTCGTGGCGAATCCGAGCGGCGTGACGGCTGCCAGCGCGAGCCAGAGCGAGCGTCTCACCGCGGATTCGTCCGACGGTAGCCCCAGACCTCCTCATCCCACTCGTAGTGGGCTTCGAGGTCGGGGTGCGCAGTCAGCTCGACGTTGGCCGGCAGCAGGTCCGAGACCCAGGCTTCAGGCTTCGGGATCAGGATGTAGTCGGGTCGGCGCGCGAAGATCGCCGCCGCATTCGAGCGCTGGTGACCGGGGAGCACGACCGAGCCCTCCCGCATCACGGGGTTGCTGCGTGCGATCTCGGGATCGACGAGCCCGTAGAGATCCACGATCGGCAGCCCGGAGAAGAACCCGAAAGATCCGATCGCACCCCCGGCCACGAGTCGGATGGGGTCCGGCCGGGAGCGCATGACCTGAGCGCGCTTGTAGCCCATGTGCTCCAGCACGCGGAAGCCTCTGCGGATCCGCGCGAGTTCCTGCGAGCGCATCGAACCTTGCATCGCGCCCCGGACCGCGTCGAGGTGCGCCGCCGAGAGCCAGACCCCCACGGCGGCGACGGTGGCCACCGCCACGACCCCGATCCAACGCCGCCGCAGCGCCACGGCGGCCGCCCAGGCGCCGGACAGCAGCACGACGACCCCGAAGACGAGCACGGGAACCGTTCCGAAGACGTGCCAGGCGATTGCGGCCGGGATGGAAAGCGACACGAAGATCCCCGCGTAGCGATCCACGGCGTAGGCCTCCGCCGCGCCGCGCACGGCGAACGCCGCGAGGCACGGCAGCACCGGCAGCAGGAAGCGACCGTGCGGAAACACGTCGCCTCCGACTGCGACGACGTAGAGGGCGGTCGCGACGCAGAACGCGGCTCCGGGCCACCAGCGACGGTCCCGGATTACCGCGATCACCGCCGGGACCAGCAGCATTCCCGCCCCGCCCCGGAAGAAGTCGAGGAGGTAGCGGAAGCCGCGCTCGAACGGGATGCCGCCGACTTTGGCGTAGAAGGTGTTCGGCACCGGAGAGCCGTAGTAGACGAGGCGAAACCCCGTGAGCAGCAGGATCCCCGCGGCGTAGGCGGCGGGACACGCCCAGGCCCGCCACCCCTGGCGCCACCGCCCGGCGACGTGGAATCCGAGGATCACCGCCGCCACCAGGACCCCATCGGGCCGCACCAGCGTCGCAACGAGCGCCGCAGCCGTCGCCCAGCCCGGACGACCGCGGGCCTCGGCGGCGAGCGCTGCCGTCGTCGCCGCCGCGAGCAGCGGCGTCTCCATCCCCGACGTCGACCACAGCGCGAACGAGACCGACGAGAGCACGATCCAGGGAGCGAGCCCCGCCACGCCGAGGCGCGACCGCGCGAGCCCCGCGCCCGCGTAGACGGCGGTGGCCACGAGCGCGGCGACTCCGAACACGAGCCCCAGCACGTGCCCGGCGACGCCGGCCGGTACGCCCAGGGCGACGCCCCCCGCGACGAGCAGCGCCCAGAGCAGGTTCGTGATGCCCTCGACGCGCTCGCCGGGGTTGTAGACGAGGCCCAGGCCGGATACGAGGTTGTCGGCGTAGCGGTAGGCGATGTAGGCGTCGTCGAGCTGCCCGTGGTGGACCCAGGATTCGGCCAGAAAGACCGCCGTGGCGGTGGCGAGGAGCAGCAAGAGGGCCACGCGCCCCGCGCCCGAGCTCACGTGGGATCCGGTCCCGCCTCCGTTCTGGGGATCGTCCGTCACGCCGACCCCGGCGAGCGTAGCTTGAAGAGGCGGGCTGCGCGCGACCTCTCAGGCGCCGGCGGCGTGCAAGGTGAGCACCGGACAGGGAGCGAGCCGGAGCGTCCGCTCCGCCACGCTTCCGAGCAGCACGTGCTTGAGCCCCGTGTTGCCCCGCGTGCCCATGACGATCAGGTCGGCGCCGAGCTCGCGGGCCGCGTCCGCAACCCCCTCGGCGCTGTTGCCTTCGCGCAGATGGACCGCGGTCGCGATGCCCTCCGCGGCGACCTTCTCCCGCAGCCCTTCGAGCCGTTCCCGGGCGGCGTCGCGCACCCCCTCGAGCACCTTCAACGGGATTGCCAGGTGGTAGGGCGTGAGCTCGACGAGGGGCGCTTCGTAGACGTGAACGACGTCGATCGTCGCTCCCAGTGTCTTGGCCCAGTCTACGGCGTACTCGAGCGCACGCGCGGCATGCGGCGAGAAGTCCGTGGCGACCAGGATCTTCCCGATCGGGCTCATCGCGCGCTTCGAGGCTCGTTGCTCGCGTGCACGCTGCGCTCGGCGCGACGATAGAGGGTCTTGCGGTCGATCCCCAGGATCCGGGCGGCCCGCACCTTGTTGCCGCCCGTGAACCTCATGATCTCCTCGATGTAGAGCTCTTCCAGCTCGCGCAGCGTGAGACGGTGCTGCACCGCCTGGATCAGCAGCCGGTCCGACCCGTTCTCCGGCTGACCCGCGCCTACGACCTCGTCGGAAAAATCGTCCGGCCCCAACTCGGTCCCGTCGCAGAGCGCCAGCGCGCGCTCGATGGCGTTCTCGAGCTCGCGGGCGTTTCCCTTCCAGACACAGCCCTTGAGCGTCTCCGCGGCCGCCGGAGACACCGTGTACCGCCTGCCGTCGGAGTGCTTGCGCACGAACGCCTCCACCAGGGACGGGATGTCCTCCGGACGCTCGCGCAGCGGCGGAATGTGTATGGGGATCACGTTGAGACGATAGTAGAGATCCTCGCGGAAACGGCCGGACGCGATCTCGGCCTTCAGGTCCTTGTTCGTCGCCGCAATCACCCGCACGTCCACCTTCTCGGACTGGGTGCCGCCCACGGCCCGGATCTCGCCGTCCTGGAGCACGCGCAGCAGCTTGCTCTGCAGGCCCGGTCCCATGTCGCCGATTTCGTCGAGGAAGATCGTTCCGCCGTTGGCCTTCTCGAAGAGTCCGCGCTTGGAGGCGTGTGCGCCGGTGAAGGCGCCGCGCACGTGACCGAACAGCTCGCTCTCGAGCAGCCCTTCGGGAATCGCGGTGCAGTTGATGGGGACGAAGGGCTTGTCGGATCGGGTGCCGTGGTAGTGGATGGTCCGAGCAACGACCTCCTTTCCGGTTCCACTCTCTCCGGTGATGAGGACACTGCTGCGGCCGTGCGCGATCTTGCGGATCAGGGCGAAGATTTCGCGCATCACCGGGCTCTCGCCGATCAGGTCTCCGAACGCGCTGGTCCGGTCCACGGCCCGGCGCAGCCGGCGGTTCTCCTCCTCCAGCGCGCGCTGCTCGATCGCGCGCTCCAGGGTGATGAGGGCGACCTCGGGCTCGAAGGGCTTCGTGATGTAGTCGAACGCGCCCGCGCGAATGGACTCGACCGCCGAGTCGATGCTCCCGAAGGCAGTCATCAGCACGACGGGCGTATCGGGCCGCACGCGGCGCAGCTCGCCGACCATCTCGATGCCGCTCCTCCCCGGCATCCGGATGTCGGAGAGCACGGCGTCGAACTCGAAGAGGCCCGCCTGCTCCAGCGCGTCGTCGGCGGAGGCGGCCTCGCGCACCGCGTAGCCGTGCTCCTGGAACAGCGATGCCAGCATCTGCCGCATCGCCGCGTCGTCGTCGACTACCAGCAGAGTGCGCCGCTCGGTCATCGTACCCCCGTCCTGAAGCATGGTGCGTGCCAATTGCGGCGGCTCTCAGCGGCGCGACACCCGTCAGCGCGAAGAATTATGCCTCATAGCGTGGCATTTTGACCCATAATCCCCATCCCCTGCGCCCGGGTCGCAGGCCCGTTTCGATCGGGACCCACCTGCCGTGGCCACGCACGACGCTGGCGCGTGGTGAAGAAGGGCTCGGAGAGGCCGACGCGCCGGGGGGGGAGCGTTCCGCCCCGGCCCCGGTCGGGCACACCGCTTGCATCGCACTGGGATCGCCCGACGGGCGGAGGCCCCGCACAGGGCCCCCAAACGCGCGGGGGGCTCGCGGCCCCCCCAGGGAGGGTTCATGTCGATCGAGCGAGTCATGCAGCGACCCGTTCTGAGGCTGCCGCCGGAGGCCACCTGCGCGGAGGCCGCCACGATGATGCGGGACGAGAACGTCGGCGCGATCGTGATCTCCGAATCGGGAAGGCCGCTCGGGATGGTGACGGACCGCGACCTCGTGATTCGCGTCATCGCCGACGGCATGGAGGCGGAGAAGACGCAGCTCCGCGACGTGATGTCCGGCGAGCCGATCTTCCTCGGCGGAGAGCGAAGCATCGAGCAGGTGATCGCAGCCATGCGAAACCTGGCGATCCGACGCATCCCGGTGGTCGACCACGAGGGCCAGCTCTGCGGTCTGGTCTCCATGGACGACATGCTGATCCTCCTCGCGGACCAGCTCGGTGATCTCGCCCAGGTGATCCGCCAGGAGATCGGGAACGACTAGGAGCCTGACCCAAGATCGGGTCTGAGCGACGAGCGAGGGTCGGGCGGGAGTGCCGCGGTTCCCCGGCGAACTGGATTTAGATCCAGTTCGCTCGACGCCGTGCGGACTCGGCTCATCCGGTGGCCGCCCGCAGCGCCGCGAGCCGCCTGAGATTGAATGCCGCACACACGAGATCCCATTCGCCGCGCACCTTGGACACCCCGCGCAGGGCAAACCGACGGAATCCCATCACGGCCTTGATCTCCGCGAAGGGCCGCTCCCCCTGGGTCTTGCGGTGATCGTAGAGCGCTCGCGCCCAGGGCAGTCGAAGCGTCCGGTGCATGCGCCGGCTGTAGCGACCCTGCGGCCATCTCCGTGGCTTCTTTCCCTCGCGACCCACCGCTACCAGACAGCGCTGTCGTTTCCGGCGCAGCGTCTTCAGGTTCGCCTCGCTCAGATAGCCGTTGTCCGCCAGCACCACGCGGGGCTTGCCACGGGTGGTCGCCGTCACGGCCTCCACCATCGGGACCAGCTCGTTCACGTCCCGCGGCGAGGTCGTGACTCCCGTCGCCACGATCACCCCGTCCTGGCTCGTCGCGGCCTGCGCGTTGTAGCAGTACTGCAGCGAGCCCTCGCCCGTCATCATCATGTTCGCGTCGGGATCGGCGAAGCTCTTCTGGCTGCTCGGCTTGAGCTCCGACCCGCGCTCCGCCTCCAGCTGCTCGCGCACCGCCCGCAGCTTCGCGACCCGCTGCTCCCGGCTCTGCAGCTCCGACGGCAAACCGCCGCTTCCGTCGTCGTCCCCGTGGGCATCGTCCTCCGCCTCGTTGACCGCGTCCATCTGCGCCAGAATCTGCGCGATCTCGTCCTCCAGCTGCGCCTCGGCCTCCTGCATCCGGCCGTGGCTCATCGCCTTGTGCCGCGACGTGTTCGCGCGCACCTTGCTCCCGTCCACCGCGACGCGCCCCAGCTTCGCAAGCCCCGAGGCCCGCGCCGTCCGCACCGTCTGGCGAAACACCTCCGCAAAGTCCTCCCGGTGACGCCCCCGGAAGCGGTTGACCGTCCGGAAGTCCGGATCCAGGCCACCCGCGAGATACCGGAACCGCAGGTCCCAGCGCACCCGCCGAGCGATCTCGCGGCCGCTGTACACGCCTTCAATCGCTCCGAACAACCACAGCTTCAACAGCATCCGGGGCGGATAGGCGTGTTCCCCCAGCGCCGCGTAGCGCGCCTCGAAGCCCGATAGATCGAGCCCCTCGACCACGTCGTCCAGGAAGAACACCGGGTCGGCCGGATCCAGCGCCTCGCTCAGATGCGCCGGAAACAGCTGACCCTGGTGCTGCTCGTAGCCCTTGAACTGGATCTCACTCCCCATGACCGCCATGCTTACCAAATGGCGAGTCTTGGGTCAGGCTCCTAGTCCACGTAGCCGAGCGAGCGCAGCAGCTCGAGCTCTTCGCTGCCGGCGGCGGGCGCAGCCTTGGCCTCCTCGATCAGAGCCAACAGGGTGGCGTCGTCTGGGAAGCGCTGTAACCCGAGGTCGAGCACCAGGATGGTCGCCGGCCCCTGGCCGGCGGACTTCAGCTGATCCGCAGTCGAGGCGTACTGATCGGCGGGCATCTGCTCGGGTCGCGCGGCGGCGAGCCTCTCGAGCTGGGCCAGGGTGTCGTCGCCGCGTGCGTCTCGGGCCAGCGCCTCGAGCTTCACCAGCTCGAGACCCCAGAGGGTCACGGCGTCGGCCTCGCCGGCCAGGCCGGCGTCGGCGGCCGCGATGGCGTCGGCGTAGCGGGACTCGGCCAGAGCCTGACGCGCCTCGTCGAGGGATTCGCGCGGCGTCTGGCTGCAGGCGGCCAGCACCAGGGCGCTCACCAGCATGCAGAGAATTCGCATAAGAACCTCGTGCGGAGCTTGTTTTCGCCGACTGGCGCCAAAGCGCTCGAGCCGCCGCATCACCTGCCCGATGGCCCCGGCTACTCTATTGTTGCGAGTCACCCGGGCGCCGGCCAGCGGGCGGCTGTCTGTTGGGATGGCGGTGGCTTCCGGATCCGGCCCGGAGACCTGTCCAGAAGCGACGGACCGTTCCCGCCGCCAAGACTCTAAGAGATAGGGACACGAATCCAGCCCATGCCTTTCTCGAGAAACGCGAGAGCCCTCGCCGTCGCACTGGCCGGCTTGCCCGTCCTGCTCGCCGCGGGCGAGGCGCACGCTTACATCGGGCCCGGCGCCGGCTTCGCCTTCGTGGGCTCGCTGATGGTGCTGATCACCACCTTCGCCATCGCCTTTGCGATCATCCTGACCTGGCCGATCCGGCTGGTCTACCGCTACTTCACGGTCGGCAATCCCTACAAGAACGCGAAGAGCCGGCGCGTGGTGATCCTCGGCCTGGATGGCATGGACCCGGGGCTCGTCACCAAGTTCATACGCGAAGGCCGCATGCCGAACTTCGAGAAGCTCGCCGAGCGCGGCGTGTTCCGCCCCCTCGATACGAGCGTGCCCTCGATGTCGCCGGTGGCCTGGTCCACTTTCGCGACCGGCGTGGATGCCAGCCAGCACTGCATCTACGACTTCCTGACCCGCGATCCCTGCACCTACGCCCCGGTGCTGAGCAGCACGCAGATGGTGGCCGCCAAGCGCGTGCTCAACATCGGCCGCTACATCATCCCGCTCGGCAAGGCGCGCATGAAGCTGCTGCAGAAGAGCCAGCACTTCTGGAGGCTGCTGGGACAGAAGAACATCTTCTCGATCATCCAGCGCGTGCCCATCACGTTTCCGCCGGTGCCCTTCAAGAACGGCCTGTTGTTGTCGGGCATGTGCGTGCCGGATCTGCGCGGCAGCCAGGGCACCTTCTCCTTCTTCAGCACCGAAACAACGGATGGCGAAGCCAAGTTCATCGGCGGCGAGCAGACGGTGCTGCGCCGCCGCGCCGGCGTGATCCGCTCGCGCATCGTGGGCCCGGACCACAGCATGCTCAAGTCCGGCGGCCGCATGACGCTGCCCTTCACGCTGATCCCTGCGAAGGGCGGCCAGTCTGCGCAGCTCGAGATTGAGGGGCTCGATGCCATCACGCTGCAACTCGGGGAGTATTCGGATTGGGTCGAGCTGGCCTTCAAGGCGGGCCTCGGCATCAAGGTGCGCGGCATCGCGAAGTTCTACCTCGTGTCCGCCGAGCCCGAGGTGAACCTCTACATGACGCCGATCCACATCGATCCGGAGAACCCGGCGATGCCGATCGCGCACCCGGAGGTCTACGCGATCTACCTGGCCAAGAAGCAGGGCAAGTTTGCGACGCTCGGGCTGGCTGAGGACACCTGGGCGCTCAACAACCGGGTGATCGACGAGAAGATCTTCTTCGACCAGGCCATGTTCATCTACGAGGAACGCGAGCGCATGTTCCTCGACGCCGTGAAGCAATCGAAACAGGGCCTCATCACCACGGTCTTCGACACCACGGACCGCGTGCAGCACATGTTCTACCGCTACCTCGACCCGACGCATCCGGCCAACGCCGGCAAGGACACCACGCTCTGGCGTGACGCGATCGCGAAGGTCTACGAGCGCACGGATCAGCTGGTCGGCAAGGTCTGGCACCTGGTGGACGACCCAGACACCACCTTCATGGTGATCAGTGACCACGGCTTCACCAACTTCCGGCGCTGCGCCAACCTGAACAGCTGGCTGCGCGACAACGGTTACCTGTTCTTGAAGGACGAGAACGCCCGCACCAGCGGCGAGTACCTCGACGGTATCGACTGGAGCCGCACCAAGGCCTTTGCGCTGGGGCTCACCGGCCTGTTCATCAACCGCAAGGGGCGCGAGAAGTCGGGCATCGTCGAGGAGGGCAGCGAGTACCGCCGGCTCGTGCAGGAGCTCGCCGAGAAGCTCGGGCAGCTGGTCGACCCGCAGACGGGCAAGGGCTGCGTGCGGCGCGTGGCCGTCTCGCAGCAGTTCTTCCGCGGTCCGTATCGCTTCGACGCGCCGGACCTGCTGATCGGCTGGGAAGGGGGCTACCGGCACAGCTGGGAGTGCGCCACGGGGCAGGTCACGGAGCACGTCTTCACGGACAACGACCGCAGCTGGTCGGGTGACCACTGCGTCGATCCCTCGATCGTACCCGGCGTGCTGCTCTGCAACCGCCCGATTGCGACGGAGAACCCGAGGCTGATCGACATCCCGGCCAGCGTGATGCGGCTCTTCGGCCAGGAGATCCCCCGCTACATGCAGGGAAAGATGATCTTCGCCGAAGACGCAGAGGCGGGCAGCGTGCGGGGCATGCTCGATCCGACGAGTCTCAGTCAGAGCGGCGCGGCACCGGGGGCGCTGATCTTCCCCGAGCCCGAGCGCGTGGCCAGCCGCCAATCATGAGCGGCGGCTTCGCGCGCTGGCTTCGGCTGCTGTGCTCGATCCCGGCACTCGCGCTCAGCACGGCGACCAGCGCCGCGGCCGATGCCCCCGGCGTGTTCGTGTTTGGCGTGGACGGGATGGACCCGGTCATCCTCACGCGCCTGATGGACGCGGGCGAGATGCCGAACTTCGCGGCCCTGCGCGACGAGGGCAGCTTCCAGACTTTGGGTACCTCGGATCCGCCGCAGAGCCCGGTGGCGTGGTCGAACTTCGTCACCGGGATGAATCCCGGTGGTCACGGCATCTTCGACTTCATCCACCGCGATCCGGCCAGCTACAAGCCCATCTCGTCGGCGACGCCCCCCATCGAAGATCCCGGCTCGGCCGTGCACTTCTTCGGCTACGTGATTCCGACTTCGGCCCCGGAGGTGGTGAACAATCGCGGCGGCACCCCGTGGTGGGACGTGCTCACGGAGCACGGCGTGGACGTCGAGGTCTACCGCATCCCCGGCAACTTCCCGACGCCTCCTTCGCAGGCCCGCGTGATCGACGGCATGGGGACCGTGGATGTGCGGGGCGGCTTCGGCACCTACACGCTCTACACCGACCGCCCCGTCGAGAAGCGCGATCCCAAGGGCGACATCGAGCTGGTCAAGGTGCAGGATCTCGATCTCGACGGACAGCCCGACACGGTGCGCGGCATCCTGCGCGGCCCGCCGGATCAATTCCATCTCGAGCCCGGCAAGCTGCCGTCGAAGAGCGACTATCTGACTCTCGGTGTCACAGTCTACCTGTCCGCCCAGCGCGACGCGGCTGTCATCGAGGTGGGCGGCCAGCGCGTGCTGTTGCGCGAGGGCGAGTGGTCGGATTGGCTCGAGCTCTCCTTCGACGCGCTGCCGCTTGGCGTCGCATCCGTGGCAGGCACCGTGCGCTTCTACGCCAAGGAGCTCTCGCCCGGCTTCCAACTCTACGTCTCGCCCGTGAACATCTCGCCGGCCAGCCCGGCGGTGCCGCTCAGCAGCCCAGACGATTTTGCCGTCGAACTCTTCGAGAGCCTCGGCTTCTTCTACACCCAGGGCATGCCCGAGGAGACCGACGCGCTGAAGGACGGCGTCTTCGACGACGACGACTACCTGAAGCAGGTGGCGCTCGTGCAAGCGGACAACCAGCGCATGATCGATCTCGCCCTCGAGCACTTCGCGCCGGGCGACACCACCTTCGTGTATCTGTCGGACATCGATCTGCAGTGTCACATGTTGTGGCGGCACGGGGATCCCAAATACCCGAACGCGCCGCCGCACCCCGCCTACGATCCCGTGGCTGGCCCGCGCCACGCCCACGATATCGTGCGCTTCTACCGCGATGTGGATCGCGAGCTCGGCCTGGTGCGCCGGAGGCTGCCGCCGGAGACGCTGCTCGTGGTGATGAGCGACCACGGCTTTCAGCCATTTACACGTCAGCTGCACCTGAATGCGTGGCTGCGCGACGCGGGCTATCTGACGCTGCGGGATGGCAAGCGCACGGGGCAGATCGTGGCGGGCGACGTCGATTGGTCGCGCACGCAGGCCTACGGCCTGGGCTTCAACGGCCTCTATCTGAACGTCGCGGGTCGCGAGGGGCAGGGCAGCGTCGCGCCCGAAGCCGCAGACGCGCTGGCGGCCGAGATCTCCGCCAAGCTCGAGGCGCTGCGCGATCCCGCCAATGGCAAGCGGGTCGTCGTGCGCGTGGACCGCTCGGAAGACGTCTACAGCCCGGAGCGGCGCGCGGAGGGCCCGGATCTGGTCGTCGGCTACGACGTTGGCTACGGCGCGTCCGACGAATCGACGCTCGGCGAGATCACCGAGGCCGTGCTGGTCGACAACGACTCGCGCTGGTCGGGCAACCATCTGATGTCGCCGGACGTCGTGCCCGGCATCCTGCTCGTAAACCGCAAGCTCAAAGGAGACGGCTACGCGCTCACGGATCTGACCGCAACACTGCTGGCCCATTACGGTCTCGAGACGCTACCCGGCATGGTGGGCGCACCGATCGAGTAGGGCCGGTGTCCCTAGAGAAGGAGAACATTCGATGCTCGGAGGCAAGACCGTCAAAGTGCGGATTGATCGCGATCTCTACGATCGCCTGCGCAAGGTCGCGGACGTGGCCGGCTACGCGACTCCCGAGGAGTTCGTCACGCACGTGCTCGAGAAGGAGATGCTCCACTTCGAGGACGCCGGCTCGGACGACGATATCCGGGATCGCCTCAAGGGACTCGGCTACATCTCCTAGCCCATTCAGCACTGCATGCAGATCTTCAACCACATCTCGAACGCGATCTTCGACGTGCTGCTGGCGCCGTTCGGGCATGCGCATCCGCTTTTCGATTTGCTGCTCTGGCCGGGCCTCATGGGTGTGCTGGCGATCCTGGTCTACAAGGTCGCTTCGAACCAGCAGGCGCTCGCCCGGGTCAAGGGCCAGATCAGCATGCGGCTGCTCGAGATCCGGCTCTTCAGCCACGACATCGTGCAGGTGCTCAAATCGACGGGGATGATCTTCGCGAAGAACTTCCTCTACCTGGGCAACCACATGCTGCCCATGCTGGTGATGATCGGCCCCTTCGTGGTGATCCTGGCGCAGCTCGTGGCGAACTACGCCTACGATCCGTCGCCCCGGGGCGCCGTGGAGCTCTTGCACGTGCGCCTCGATCCCGATGCAGGGATCTCGTCTCGAGACATCACATTGGCGCTGCCCGAAGGCATCACGCTCGACGCCCCGCCCGTGCAGACCGCGGACCACCAGGCCTTCTGGCGCCTGCGCGCCGATGCGCCGGGCGACCACGTGCTCTCTGTGAAGGTCGGCGACGAGGTCTTCCAGAAGACCTGGGCCGTCGGCGGCCCGCTGCGCAAGGTGCCGGTGAAGCGGCTGCGCGGCTTCGAGGCCATCCTGTATCCGGGCGAGTCCGCGCTGCCGGCCGGTGGCCCCGTGCTGTCGATGGAGCTCGGCGTGCACCCGCGCGCGCTCCCCCCCTTGCCCGCCGGTGAGCTCGGCATCGTCTTGTGGGTGCTCATTTGGTCGCTCGTCGTCGGGTTTGCCGTGAAGGGTCTCTTCGGCGTCACCATCTAGGAGATTCTGCCGTGCTCGACGCCCTGCGCCGCAAGCTCTCTCGAGGCCGCCGTGGTGCGCCCATCGTCGTGGTGAGCGGGCTGCCGCGCTCGGGCACGTCGATGATGATGAAGATGCTCGAGGCGGGCGGCGTGCCCATCTGGAGCGATCACGAGCGCAGCGCCGACATCGACAACCCGAAGGGCTACTACGAGCTCGAGCGCATCAAGGATCTGGAGCGGGAGACGGACAAGTCCTACCTGCGCGCAGGGCGCGGCAAGGCCGTCAAGGCGATCTCGTTCCTGATCAAGGATCTCCCCGATGACAACGACTACCGGGTCATTTTCATGCGTCGTGACCTCGACGAGGTGATCGCCAGCCAGGAGAAGATGATCGCGCGCCTGGACCACGGTGATACCTCGGCCGATGCGGAGGCGCTGAAGGAGGCGTACCGCAACGATATCGTGCGCACGCGCCTGCACTGCAAGAAGCGCACGAACTTCGAGCTGGTCGAGATCCACTACCGGGCGGCCATCGAAGACCCGGCGGCGATCTGCCGCATGGTGAACGAGTTCCTGGGCGGCGGCCTCGACGAGGCCGCCATGCGCGCGGCTGTCGATGCGTCGCTCTACCGCAACCGCAGCAAGTCGAGCTAGCGGGGCGAGCGTAGGAAGTTCGAGGCCCCTTTATTGTGGGTCCGATAAACCGAATTCGGTTAACTACCCCAGGGGATGAGGGCTCGGGCCCCTACGGGAACCTTCCACAGCCCTCCTCCTCGCCTCCGGCCTCGCGGCGCTGGCAGCAGCGCGCAGGCGGCTGTAGCGGCACCACCCAATCGGCATCCACAAAGATGTAGGCTAGTGAGCAGCGGTTGGGGAAAGCTAGAAAGGGGGCCCGTTATGCGGTGGCGATTATCCCATCTCGAAATCTCGGGAACCGATGTAGCGAGCAGGGATGGGGCGTCGCTCGGTAGGTCACTGGGCCGTTCCGTTCTCAGGGGTTTAAGACCGCACGGTCGCCGATATTCGTGCCAGCCCAAAACGCCTTCCTTCGCTCGGTGGCTCCTGAGTCCGAGAGCCGTAGTCCTTCTGGGCTTTATTACTCTCGTGAGCGTCGTGCAGGCCGAGGAGCGTCTCGTTGAATTTGGAGAGGGAAAGGCCTTTCTCACTCTTGGAGGCA
>Ga0224512_10002425_pt1 | contig 17127 bp, 19 predicted proteins | sample SF_May12_sed_USG_4_FD_169103 | JGI IMG/M metagenome (GOLD analysis project Ga0224512, IMG submission 169103) | Sediment microbial communities from San Francisco Bay, California, United States - SF_May12_sed_USGS_13 | ecosystem: Environmental > Aquatic > Marine > Sediment | place: USA...
CGCGCGCCCAACTGCACGCCGCCCTCGCCCACGCGGTAGCGGCCGATCGGCGTCTCGGTGTCGAGCACGGCCAGGACCGCGCGCAACCGCTCCTGATCGAGCGTGCCGGCGGCGCGCACGGCCTCTTCCAGCACCAGCGCCGCCGCGTAGGCGTTCGCCGCCGCCAGGCCGGGCTCGCCCGTCCAGCGCTTGCGCCAGCGCGCCACGAACTCGGCATTGCCCGGCGTGGCGAAGCGCGGATCGTAGGCGGCGATGCCCAGCGCGAATTCGGCATCCTGCCCGACGCGCCGCACGAATCCGGGCTCGGCCGCGCCCTGCGCCAGGAACATCGATGGCGCGTAGCCGGCGCGCTTGAACGACTTCACCATTTCGGCGGCGTCCTCGACGCGGCCGAACGCAATCCAGGCTTCGGCGCGGCGCGAACGCGCCGCCGCGATCTGCGCGCCGTAGTCGGCGGTGCCCGCGGCCATCGTCACCGTCACGGCTTGCATACCCAGCGCCGCCGCTTCTGCGGCGAAGCGGCTGGCGGCTTCGCCCGCCCCGGGCTCGCCGCGCGCCACGACCTGCAGCCGCGAATATCCGGCCGCGCGCGCCAGAGCGAGCGCACCTTCGCCATATTCGGCCAGGGGTGCCGGTACCTGGAACACGTAGCGCCGGTTCGCGCGCTGCGCGCCGCGCGTCACCCCGGTGGCGTTGACCAGCACCCGGTGCGCGTTCTCCGCGATCACCGCCGCGGCCGCGGACGCGGCGCTGCCGAAGGGGCCGATGAGCAAATCTGCGCGCTCGCGCTCGATCAGTTGCCCGTACAGGCCGAGGGCGGCGGATGCCTCCGATCGGTCGTCGAGGAGCCGCAGCTCGATTTGCCGCCCGAGCAGGCCGCCCGCCGCATTGCGGCCCTCCTGCCACAGGATCAGCGCCTTGCGCATCTCGCCGGCGAAATCGGCCAGCTGCCCGGATTCGGAGACCACCGCGCCGACCACGATCGGCGGCTCCTGCGGCCAGGCCGGGGACGCCGCCAGCCACAGCGCAAGCAGCCAGCCGCGCATCACAAGCCGAAGAACTTCACGAAGCGCGCGACCGGCTCGCGCTCGGTCACCAGCGTGTTCTCCACCGCGTCGGCGCGCGCGTAGCCCAGCGACATCCCGCAGACGACGATCTCCGCCTGCGGAATCTGCAGCTCGCGCCGCACGATGGCATGCGCATTGGCGATCGCCGCCTGCGCGCAGGTATCCAGCCCGTAGGCACGCGCCATGAGCATCACGTCTTGCACGAACATCCCGGTGTCGAGCCACGCGCCCACCGGCAGGTCGCGATCGAGCGTAAACACCAGACCCACTGGCGCGTCGAAAAAGAGGTAGTTGCGCGCATGCTGCTGCCGCGTGCGGTCGCGATCGCCCTTGGCGACGCCGAGCAGCCCGTACAGGTCCCAGCCGATCTTGCGGCGGCGTGCAAGATAGGGCTCACGCCATTGCGGCGGGTAGTAGTCGAACTCGCGCTTCCAGCCGCCGTCGCCGTGCCGCATGCACTCCTCGTGCATGATGCCCGCGAGCCGGTCGCGTGCCTCGCCGGCGACGACGTAGACCTTCCAGGGCTGGATGTTGGAGCCGGAGGGCGCGCGGCTGGCGAGCGCGAGGATGCGCTCCACGGTCTCGCGCGGCACCGGGTCGGGCTTGAAGGCGCGCACGCTGCGGCGCGTCAGCATCGCCTCCTCTATGGTGCGCGCCGGGGCGCCGGCGACGAAGGGCAGCGCGCCTTTGGCCGGATCATGGGTGTTCGGGTCCATCGGGCGATAATACCCAACATGGATGCACGCCTGCAGTCCGCGTTCGCTGCGCTCATCGGCGAGCAGCACGTGCTCAGGGCGCCCCAGGACACGGCGCCCTACACGACCGACTGGCGCAAGCAATTCAGCGCGAGCGCGGAATGCGTGCTGCGGCCCGCGAGCACCGCCGAGGTCGCCGCGCTGGTCGGCCTGTGCGCGCGCGAGGGCGTCGCGGTGGTGCCCCAGGGCGGGAATACCGGCTTGTGCGGCGGCTCGGTGCCGACCGGCACGCGCCGGGAAGTCGTCCTGTCATTGTCCAGGCTGAATCGCATCCGCAGCATCGACGCGCTGAACGACACCCTCACTGCGGAGGCCGGCTGCGTGCTGGCGCAGGTGCAGCAGGCGGCCGAAGCCGCGGGGCGCCTGTTCGCGCTGTCGCTCGCCGCCGAGGGCAGCTGCCAGATCGGCGGCAACCTGTCGACCAACGCCGGCGGCGTCAACGTGCTGCGCTACGGCAACGCGCGCGAGCAGGTACTGGGGCTCGAAGTGGTGCTGCCCGACGGGCGCGTGTGGAATGGCCTGCGCGCGCTCCGGAAGGACAACACCGGCTACGACCTGAAGCAGTTGTTCCTCGGCGCGGAAGGCACGCTCGGCGTCATCACCGCCGCAGTGCTCAGGCTGCACCCGAAGCCGACGGCGCGCGCGACCGCGTGGATCGGGCTGCGCAGCCCGGCGGACGCAGTGCAGCTGCTGGCGCGCCTGCATGAGCGCCTCGGCGCGCGCATCAGCGCCTTCGAGCTCGTCTCGCGACGTTGCCTGGACGCGGTGCTGGCGCACGACACGACAATGCGCGACCCGCTGGCGCGCTCCTACGACTGGTACGTGCTCGCCCAGTTCGCCGACTCGCTCACCCAGGATGCGCTCAGAACGCAGGTGGAGCTGGCGCTCGGCGAGTTCTCGGAAGCCGAGGACACGGCGCTCGCGTCGAGCGAAGCCCAGTCGCTGGCGTTGTGGCGCATTCGCGAGAGCATCCCGGAGGCGCAGTTCACCAACGTCAAGCACGACGTTTCGGTGCCGGTCTCGAAGGTCCCCGAGCTCATCGCGCGCGCCGAGGCCGCGCTGCAGGCGCAGTTCCCGGGCGCGCCGCTGTACGCGTTCGGGCACATCGGCGACGGCAACATCCATTTAAACGTCGGCGACGCCGCGCTGCTCGCGCGCCGCGAGCAGGTGAACCGCACCGTGTACGGCATCGTCGGCGCGCTTGGCGGCTCGATCTCCGCGGAGCACGGCATCGGGCAGATGAAGCGCGAGGACATCCGGCGCCACAAGGACGCGCTCGAGCTGGAACTGATGCGCGCGGTGAAGCGCGCGCTCGACCCCCAGGACCTGATGAACCCCGGCAAGGTGCTCTAGGCCGCTAGCGCGGCAGCAGCTCGGCGATCGTCTTGCGTACCGCCCCGCCTGACCAATCGAGCTCGCCGACATGGCTGTAGCGGATGCGGCCGTCGGGCCCGACGACGAAGCTCGCCGGGAGCTGGCGCACCTTCCAGGCCTTCGCCACCGCCATGTCGGGATCGAGCAGGACGGGAAAACGGAGCGGCATCGCCTGCAGATACTGGCGCACGCGCGCCTGCGGCTCGGCCAGGTTCACCGCCAGCACCGCGAACGGCTCGCCCTGCATGGCGCGCCGCAGCCGTTCGATCGAGGGCATTTCCTCGCGGCAGGGCGCGCACCACGTGGCCCAGAAATTGATCAGCACCACCTTGCCCCGATACTCGGAGAGCTGATGCGTGCGCCCCGCCGTATCGACGAGGCGCAGCGGCGGCGTCACCCCTCCGTGCCACGGGCGCAGCGGCTGCTGGGCTGCGCTCGGCCCAGGCCAGGCAAGCAGCGCCGCGAGCAGCACTGCGGCGAGCCTCATTGCAGCGCGGCGCTTGCGCCCAGCAGTGCCTGCCGGAACCGGTTCTTGAGCAGGGCGCCGTCGCGCGGCGGCAAGACGAGCGGCACTTTCTCCGCCGCCACCTTGATCTGGGCGAAGTGCGGGCCCGCGCCCTGCTGCAGGCTGTGGCGCAGCGCCGCGACCCCGGCCATGTCGCGCACCAGCACGCCCGAGGCAAACCCGGCTGCCCGCGCCATGGCGGCGAGGTTCACGCCGTGCGCGGTGTGCGTCGCCTGCATGCCGGTCTCGCCGTAGCGCTCGTTGTCGATCACCGCGACCATGAGGTTCTGCGGTTTCTGCACGCCGATGGTGGCCAGCGATCCCAGGCCCATCAGCATCTCGCCGTCCCCCGTCAGTACCAGCACGCGGCGCCTGGGCTGCGCGAGCGCCAGGCCGAGGCCCATCATCGCCGCGCAGCCCATCGCGCCCCACATCGGGAAGGTGAGCGGTGAATCGCCCGCGGCGGTGCAGTCCCAGGCGGTCGAGCCGAGGCCGGCGACCACCAGCAGCTCGCCGCGCTCGGCGAGCAGCGCCTTGACGACGTCGCGACGCAGCAGAGTCATTGCTCCGCCTGCTCCTGGAAGCTCTTGATGCCGATGACCCGCTGCGAGATCAGCACCGCGGCGGCACAGTAGCCGCCGAAGGCGAGGCGCGCGGCCGCATCGACGTGCGCGGGCACCTCGGCCGCGGCATTCGCCTGCTGGACGGCGACACCCATGGCGCGCAGCACCTCCGCGGTCGCCTGGCCCATCGGCACCTGCCAGGGATTGAATTCGCCGTATTCGCCGCGCATGGTCACGACGATGAGCACTGGGATGCGGCACTCGTGCACCATGCCGAGGGCGTTGACGATGTTGCCGACGCCGCTCGACTGCATGAGCAGTGCGCATTTGGCGCCGCCCAGCCAGGCGCCGGCGGCCAGGCCGATGCCCTCTTCCTCGGTGGTCATCACCACCGAGCGCATGCGCGCATCGGCCTGGCACAGCTCGATCAGGCGCTTGTGGCCCGCGTCGGGCACATAGCCGACGACGCCAAAACCCAGGCGGGCGAGCACCTGGTGCGTGGCCAAGGGCCAATCGATGTCGGTGGCGACAGGCGCGTTCAAGGGCTGCGATTCTAAACCACCGTCACCGCCACGCGCAGCACGGCACGATTCTATAATGTGCGGCGCTGCGCCCATGGCGACCAAGACCTGGCTCGAGGTGGCATTGAACGGACGCTGATGGATCTCGACCTGTTTCGCGCCGCGCTGCCGCGCGGCGACCTGTGGGTGTTCGGCTACGGCTCGCTGATGTGGTCTCCCGGCTTTGCGTTCGCGGAGCGCTCGATGGGCCTGCTGCGGGGCTATCACCGCGCGCTGTGCATCCTCTCGACCCGCCACCGGGGCACGCACCGCCGTCCGGGGCTGGTCATGGGCCTGTGCCGCGGCGGCTCGTGCTGGGGGATGGCCTTCCGCATTCCCGCGGCGCGCGTCGGCACCGCACTGGCAAAGCTATGGAACCGCGAGATGCCGCGCCGCGTCTACAGGGCGCGGCTGGTGCCGGTGCGCGTCGCCCGCGGCCGCCGGGTGCGCGCGCTCGCCTTCATCGCCGATCCCCGGCACCCGCAGTTCGTGCGCGAGCTCGACCTGCGCAGCCGCGCGCAGCTCGTGGCGCAGGGCGTGGGCCAGCGCGGCCCCTGCACCGACTACATCCGCTCGACGCTGCGCCACATGGCGGAGCTCGGCGTGACCGACCCTCACCTCGCGCGCGTGCTGGAGACCGCCGAGGCGATGCGCGCCAGAGCCTCTTCCAGGCGCGCGCGCTGAGTGCCGAAGTTGAGCCGCACGTAGCCCGGCGCGCCGAACTGCGCGCCCGGCGAGAGCGCCACGCCCTGCGCGAGGAAATGCGCGTGCGCGTCGGGCACTGCCAGGCCGCGCGCATCGATCCACGCCAGGTAGGTCGCCTCGACGTGCGCCATCGCCAGGCCTTGCATGGCCGCGACCTTGCGCTCGACCATATCGCGATTGCCGCGCAGGTACTCGAGCTGCGCCGCGAGCCAGGCATCGCCCTCCCGGTAGGCCGCGAGCGCCGCGACGTAGCCGAAGAGCGCGGGGTCGTGCACGGTGGCGTGATGATCGAGCGAGAACGCGCGACGCAGCGCGGCGTCCTCGACGATCGCCCAGGCGCATCCGGTGCCGGGGAAATTGTAGGTCTTGTTGGGAGAAGCGAGCGTCACCGTGCGGCGCGACACGTCGGGCGACAGGCTGGCGATCGGCACATGCGGCTTGCCTTCGTCGAGGAGCAAGTCGGCGTGGATCTCGTCGGAGCAGATGACGAGTTCGTGCCGCTCCGCCAGGGCGGCGAGGCGCTCCAGTTCGGTGCGCGTGAAGATCGTGCCGCCCGGATTCTGCGGATTGCACAGGTAGAGCAGCCGCGTATTCGGGCGCACGGCTGCGGCCAGCCGCGCCTCGTCAAATACCCAGCGCCCGCCTTGCAGCGCGAGCGGCACGTCGTCGTGGGCACGCGGCGCGAGTTCCACGGCCCGCTTGAAGTGCTGGTAGATCGGGGTCGGCACCAGCACGTGGCCATCCGCCGGCACGAGGTGGCGTGCCGCCAGGTGCAGCCCGGGCACCACGCCGGGCAGGAATACGATCCAGTCGGGCTCGATGCGCCATCGATACAGGCGCTGCATGCGCGCGACGATCTCCTCGTGCAGTTCGCGCGGCTGGCTGGTATAGCCGAACACGCCGTGCTCGATGCGCCTGGCGAACGCCGCAAGCACCGCGGGCGGCGCGCGAAAATCCGTGTCCGCCACCCACAGCGGCACCACATCGCGCCCTGCGTAGCGTTCCCAGCGCGTGGCGCCGGTGCCAGTGCGCTCGACGGGTGTATCAAAGTCGAACAGCATCGCTGCCTTGTAGCACATTGCGGGCGCTGAAAACAAAACGCCGGGCACGCGGCCCGGCGTCGAAATGGACCACGCGCCTCTGCGGGCGGCCTGGTCCCTGGACTGCCGTTATTGCTGTTTTGCCGGAGCGCCGGGCTTGCCCTGCGCGTCCCTCTCCTCCTCCTCCTCCTTCTTGTCCACGTCCAACTTGTCCTGCTCGCGCGAGTCCTTGAGCGCGTCGCTCAGCGCCTCGCCATACCCGCCGTCCAGCTGGTAGGCGTCGAGGCCGATGTTGTCCTCCACCTGCTCGACCTGGATGGCGCGAAAATCGGCGTTGAGCTTCTCGGGCAGCCACGTCGCGACCGCCGGGAAGGTGATCAGGATGGCGATCGCGATGCATTGCAGGATCATGAACTCGAACATGCCCTTGTAGATCGTGCCCAGCGACCATTCCTTGACCACCTGCCTGAGGTAGTACGCCGACATCGCCACCGGCGGCGACAGGAAGGCAGTCTGCAGGGTCACCGCGACGAGCGCGCCGAACCAGACCATATTGAAGTTCAGCGCCTTCACTACCGGATAGAAGATCGGCAGGAATACCAGCACGATCGCCGGCCACTCGAATGGCCAGCCGAGGAGGAAGATCAACACGACCACCACGATCAACATCAGCGTGGGTGACAGCGGCAGTGCCAGCAGCGTTTCGGTGATCCAGTTCGCGGAGCCCAGCCGCGCGAACACCGCGCCGAAGATGTTCGAAGTCACCGCCAGCAGCAGCACCATCGCCGAGGTCGCGGTGGTGCTGAGCAACGCCTGCTTGATGCCCGCGAATGTCAGCTTGCGATAGGCCGCGGCGAGAATCCCGGCGCCGAGCGCGCCGACCGCCGAGGCCTCGGTTGGCGTCGCGAGACCGGCGAGAATCGAGCCGAGCGTCGCCGTGATGAGGCCGAGCAGCGGCACGACTCCGATCAGCACTTCCCAGATCATCGCCGGCACACTGTGGACACGCTCTTCCCGGGGCACCGGCGGACCGAGCTTTGGATTGATGAACGCGCGCCCGAGTAGATAGGTGAGATAAAGGGCAGCGAGAATGATGCCGGGGCCGAACGCCGCCGCATACAGGTCCGAGACCGGGACGCCGAGCACCGGCCCCATCACGATCAGCATCACCGAGGGCGGGATCAGGATGCCGAGCGTGCCGCCCGCGGTGATCGCGCCCGCCGAGAGCTTGGCGTCGTAGCCGGTCTTGATCATGATCGGCGAGGCCATGATGCCCAGCACGGTGACCGCGGCGCCGACGATGCCGGTAGCCATCGCGAACACCGCCGCCGTCAGGATCACGACGGCGAACAGCGAGCCGCGAATGGGCGCCAGCAGCAGCCGGAACGCCGTGAACAATCGCTCCATGAGTCCGGCTTGCTCGGTCAGAAACCCCATCAGCACGAACAGCGGCACCGCGGCGAGCAGCTCCTCCTTCATCATGCCGATGGTCTGGAAGTAGGCGAGGTTGAAGACCGTATCGCCGAAGCTGAAGTAGCCGAAGGTGAGCGCGAGGAACAGCAGCGTGAACGAGATCGGGAAGCCGATGAAGATCACGCCGATCATCACGACCAGCATGATCAGGCCGGTGAGCGCCTCGCCGCTCATATCTCGATCTTTTCCTTGTGCTCGAGCTCGATGCCGAGGCGCGCCGCGTAGACGCTCTTGATCGTCTCCGAGACACCCTGGATGATCAGCAGCAGCGCGGCGAGCGGCACCACGCCCTTGAATGGCCAGAGCACGGGCCGCCAGGGTGTCTGCTCGGACAGTTCCATGATCGAGTAGGCGTACCAGGCCTCGCCCACGCCCACCGCCATGAACACGACGAGCGACGGGAAGAAGAACACGATATAGGCGACCGAGTCGATCACGCCCTTGGTGCGGATCGACCATCGCTCGAAGAAGAAGTCGGTGCGAATATGCGCGCCCTTGTGCAGCGCGTACGCCGAGCCGAGCATGAACACGGTGGCGTACAGCATGTACGTGATTTCGAATACCCAGAGCGTGGGCGCGTTGAACAGGTAACGCATCATGACCTCGTAGGCCACGGCCAGCATCATGGGGACGTTGAGGAGCGCAATCCAGATGCCGGTACCGTCCGTGAACCGGTCGATCACGCGAACAATCGCGATCAATTTCGGAGAAGGTTCAGCCATTCCCGATCCCATCGGCAGTCATCAGTCTTGGTGTCGCTTCGGCAAGTCCCATCCGTGACGGGCACGGCGGAAACGAAAGCGGGGGCGGATGGATATCTCCGCCCCCGCGAGATCGTTTACGCAGCCCTTATTTCTTGCCCGTCACTTTCTGGGGCCAGTAATAGTTGGCCGCGAATGCGTACGGCGCGAACATGAAGCGCTTGGCCGGAACGACCAGCGCTGCGTACTCGCGCTGCGAGTCGTGCACTTTCTTGAAGAACGCGTTGTTCGACTCTTCGTCCTTCGCGATCTTGTCCCAGGCTTTGAGGAACGCGATCAGGATGTCGGGCGGGGTGCGCAGGATCTGCACGCCGTGCTTGACCTGCAGCGTCCTGATCGCATCGGCGTTCTGCCGCTGCCACTTCGCCCACCAGACCACGAAGGTTTCGGAGGCGACCGACGTGATGGCTGCTTTGTGCTGCTCCGAGAGGCCCTTCCACACATCGCCGTTGATCAGCACCTCGCCGATGGTGACGTTTTCGTGCATGCCCGGCGTGTAGTGGTACTTCCAGACGTTCTGGAAACCCAGTCGCAGGTCCTCTTCCCCGCCGATCCATTCCGCGCAGTCGATCACGCCGCGCTGCGCGGCCGGGATGATCTCGCCGCCCGGCATGTTCACGACCGTCATGCCCATCGACTTGTACACCTCGGAGGCCATCCCGGTCTGGCGGCACTTCATGCCCTTGAAGTCGGCCAGGTTCTTGATCGGCTTCTTGAACCAGCCGAAGGCCTGCGGGCCCGAGGGCAGGATCGGGATCCAGTGCACGTTCATCTTGAGTTCTTTCTCGAAGAATTCGTTGCACAGTTCGTTGCCGCCGCCATGGTGCATCCAGCCGAACGCGTCGATCATGTCCATGCCGTAGGTGCCGCCGGGACCGCCGGTGCACAGGATCGCGGCCTTGTTCTTGCCGACCCAGTAGCCGGACCAGGCGTGCGCGCCGTCGAGCACTTTCTTGTGCGTGGCGTCCAGCACCTCGAAGGCCGGCACCACCTGCCCGGCCGGCATGGCATTGATCTTCAGTGAGCCGCCGGTGACCTTGCCGACGCGATCGGCGAAGTACAGGAAGTTCTCGTACAGCGTCAGGCTCGCAGGCCAGGTGGCCTGCATGTTGAGCGTGGTGGTCTGGGCCTGGGCCCCGGTAGCGAACGTAGCCGCGCAGGCAAGGACCACGGCCGAACGGACGAATAGCCTCATGACTCCCCTCCTCTAGATGGATTCGTAAAGCAAGGGGCAGGGTACTTGCTCGAAAAAGCCCGGTCAACCGCAAAAAATGCTGCACCGCGAGACGCGTCAATCCAATCTGACGACGGTTCCCTGCAGGGGCACCGCCGGCGCCGGATAGCGGTCCATCACCAGCGGGTCGTGTCCCGGGATGACATGGGCTGGCGAATCCGCCAGCGCGCGTGCCTTGTGCCACCCGTCGACCATGTCGCCGACGTTGTAGACGATGGGAAAGGGCCGGCTCTGCTCCATGTTCGCGTAGTAGTGGCTCGCATCCGAGGCCAGCACCACCCAGCCGCGGCGCGTGGCGACGCGCACGATCTGCAGGCCCATGGTGTGGCCCCCCACATGGTGCAGCGTTACCCCTGGGGAGATTTCGCCGTCGCCATCATGGAGCCTGACGCGCCCGGCGTACACGCGCCGCACCATGCCGACCACGTCCTCGAGCTCGTAGGCATGGCGCATCGCCTCGACCGCCATGCAGCGGCCGGTCGCGTACTGCATCTCGAGGTCCTGCAGGTGGAAGGTGGCCTGCGGAAACAGATCGAAGTTGCCGACGTGGTCGTAATGCAGGTGCGTGATGACCACGTCCTTGACGCTGGCCACCTCGACTTGCATGCGCCGCAGACCCTCTTCGACCGGCAGCGTAACGCGCCGGCCGCGCTGTGCCGCCACGGCGGCGTTGAATCCGGTATCGACGACGATCTCGCGCCCCTGGCCGCGGATCAGCCAGACGAAGTAGTCCATCGGCATCGGCCCGTCGTGCGGATCGCCGCCGAGGAAGTTGGCGCTGGCGTTGCGCTCGTGGTGCGCGTACTTGATGGCGTAGATTTCGTAGCTCATGCGATCGTGATCCGCGCAAATTTTCGCTTGCCGACCTGGGCGACGACGGTTTCGCCGGCGGCGAGCTTGCGCGCCTTGTCGGCGAGCCGCTCGCCGTTCAGCCTCACCCCACCCTGCTCGATGTTGCGCGCCGCCTCCGACACGCTCGGCGCCAGCCCGGCCTGCTTGAGTGCCTGTGTCACCACCAGGCCGCCGGCCGGCGCCTGCAGCGTCACAGCCGGCATGTCTCCGGGCGCCTGCCCATCACGGAAGCGTTGTGCAAATTCCTCCTCGGCGCGCTCGGCCGCGGCACGCGAGTGGAAGCGGGCGACGATCTCCTTGGCGAAGCGGATCTTGACATCGCGCGGATTGGACCCGGCCTCGACTTCGCTGCGCCACTTGCGCACCGTCGCCAGCGGCTCGAACGACAGCAGCTCGATATAGCGCCACATCAGCGGGTCCGAGATGGACATCAGCTTGCCGAATATCTCGGCCGGCGCCTCGGCGATGCCGACATAGTTGCCGAGCGACTTCGACATCTTGTCGCCGCCCGTGATCCCCTCCAGCAGCGGCGTGGTCAGCACGCACTGCGGCTCCTGGCCGTAGACTTTCTGCAGCTCGCGGCCGACCAGCAGGTTGAATTTCTGGTCGGTGCCGCCGAGCTCGACGTCGGCCTTCATCGCCACCGAGTCGTAGCCCTGCATCAGGGGGTAGAGCAGCTCGTGCACCGCGATCGGCTGCCCGGCGCGATAGCGCCGGGCGAAATCGTCGCGCTCGAGGATGCGCGCCACGGTGTAGCGCGCGGCGAGGCGGATCATGCCTTCGGCGCCGAGCTTGTCGGACCACTCGGAATTGAACAGGATCTGCGTGCGCTCGGGGTCGAGGATCTTGAACGCCTGCTCGCGGTAGCTGGTCGCGTTTTCCAGGATCTGCTCGCGCGACAGCGGCGGGCGCGTCTGGTTCTTGCCCGTCGGGTCGCCGATCATGCCGGTGAAATCGCCGATCAGGAACTGCACCTGGTGGCCGAGCTCCTGGAAGTGGCGCAGCTTGTTGATGACCACCGTATGCCCGAGGTGCAGGTCGGGCGCCGTCGGATCCAGGCCGAGCTTGACGCGCAGCGGCGTGCCGCGCGCGAGCTTTCGCACCAGCTCCTCCTCGACGATCAGCTCCTCGGCGCCGCGCTTGATCAGCGCGAGGGCTTCGGCGATCGCGGGCTTTTCGTTTTGTGGCACGGGCGATCTTTGCTAGACTGGCGCAGGCACCTGAATAGAAAAGAATTCTAGCCGATCCATGACACCTTACGCGCCCCTGCGGCGCGCCGCCCTGGTGGCCGCGCTCGTGTTTTCCGGCATGGTCCTCGCGGTGGCCGCCATGGCGCCCTCGCCCGAAGCGGAAGCGACCTTGCTGCGCAGGTCAGTCGTCGAGCCGGTTGCGCTCGGCGTCACGGCATCGGTTCTGCCCGCACCGGCGCTGTATGTGCGCGAGGAGCGCTTTCAGCGCGGCGATACCCTGGCGGGACTGCTCTCCCGCCTCGGCGTCACCGCGGAGGACACGCGCAGGCTGATTCGCATGCCGGCGCTGCGCATGCTGCGTCCCGGTCACGTGGTCACGGCCGAAGTCGATGCGGATGGCGATGCGTTGCGGCTCAGCTATCTGGCGGCGCGGGACACGCAGATGGTGGTCGAGCGCGCAGCCGACGGGTTCAACGCCCGGCAGCTGGCTGCGCCGCTGCACACGCAGACCGTGCTGCGCGAGGGGGTCATCCAGAGCTCGCTGTTTGCCGCCACCGACGCCGCCGGAGTGCCCGACTCCGTCGCCATCCAGATCGCCGACATCTTCGCCGGCGACGTCGATTTCCACCGCGACCTGCGCCGCGGCGATCGCTTCGCCGTGGTCTATGAGCAGCACTTCCTGGCCGGGCGCGCCGTGCACTCCGGGCGCGTGCTGGCCGCGGAGTTCGTCAGCCAGGGGCGTGCCCTGCGTGCCGTTCACTACGAGAGGGCGCGCGGCGGCAGCGGCTATTACGCGCCCGACGGCAGCAATCTGCGCAAGGCATTCCTGCGATCGCCCCTCGAATACACCCGCATCAGCTCGGGTTTCGGCATGCGCCGGCACCCGTTCCAGAGGTCCTGGCGCGCGCATACCGGCGTCGACTACGCAGCGCCCACGGGCACGCGCATTCGCGCGGCCGGCGACGGCAGGGTCGAGTTTGCCGGGTTCAAGGGCGGCTACGGCAATGCTGTGATCCTGCGTCATCGCGGCCAGTACTCGACGCTCTACGGGCATTTGTCGCGCGTCGCGCCCGGCATGCGCCGCGGCACACGCGTGGCGCAGGGCGATATCGTCGGCTACGTCGGCAGTACCGGATGGGCCACGGGGCCGCACCTGCACTACGAGTTCCAGGTAGCCGGGCGGGCGCGCAATCCGTACGCGATCGCCATGCCGGCGGGAGAGCCCGTGCCCGCAGCCGAGCTTCCGGCATTCCGGCGCCGCGCCGAGCCGCTCGTCGCACGACTCGAGCTCCTCGCCGCTCCTCCGCTCGCGCGCCTGGAGTGAGCCGGGAGCTCTACGCAGGCCTCATGTCGGGGACCAGCCTCGACGGGGTCGACGCAGTGCTGCTCGATTTCGCCGGGCCCCGGCCAAAGCCTCTCAAGCATGTGCACCGTGCCTTCGCGCCTGCGCTGCGCGCAGAGCTGCTGGCGCTGAACTCCCAGGACGGCGGGGAGCTCGAGCGCAGCGCGGTTTGCGCCAACGAACTGGCGCGCGCCTATGCCGCGGCGATCACCGACCTCCTCGCCGGCGCTTCAGTAGATCGCCGCACGCTGCAGGCGATCGGCTGCCACGGCCAGACCGTGCGCCACCGGCCGGAAGCCGGGTACACGCTGCAGATCGGCAACGCCGCGCTGCTTGCCGAGCTCACGGGCCTGAGAGTGATCGCTGACTTTCGAAGCCGCGACGTCGCGGCAGGTGGGCAGGGCGCGCCGCTGGCGCCCGCCTTTCACGCCGTCATGTTCGCCAGTACGACCGAGAACCGTATCGTCCTGAACCTGGGCGGCATGGCCAATCTCTCCTGGCTTCCCGCTGACGGCCGCGTGGCGGGATTCGACACCGGTCCCGGCAACTGCCTCATGGATCTGTGGGCGCAGAAGCACCTGGGCCGGGCGCTGGACGAGAATGGCGCCTGGGCGGCGGGCGCGCGCGCGGATGCCGCACTGCTGGGTGCGCTGCTCGCCGAGCCCTACTTCTCGCTGCCGCCGCCGAAGAGCACCGGGCGGGATCTGTTCAATGAGGGATGGCTCGATCGCAGGCTGCCGCCCGCAATCGATCCGCGGGTCGTGCAGGCAACCCTCCTCGAGTTGACCGCGCAAAGCGTGGCGCAGTCGATCCGCCTGCATTTTCCGGGCGCCCAACGCCTGATCGCCTGCGGCGGCGGCGTGCGTAACGGCGCCTTGATGGCGCGCCTGGGCGAACTACTCACGCCAGTGCCAGTCGAGAGCAGCGCCGGGCACGGCATCGGCCCATCGCAGGTTGAAGCCGCCGCTTTTGCCTGGCTGGCGCGCCAGGCCGTGCGGGCAAAAGCGGGAAACGTGCCGGCGGTGACCGGCGCCCGCGGGCCGCGCATCCTCGGCGCGATTTACCCGCCCTAGAAAAAGAAAAGGGGCCGCAGCCCCTGTTGCCGGATTACGCCGTCCAGATCAGGCCGAGAACGAAGACCCGCAGCCGCAGGTGCTGGTCGCGTTCGGATTCTTGATCACGAACTGGGCGCCTTCCAGGCCTTCCTGGTAGTCGATTTCGGCGCCGACCAGATACTGGTAGCTCATCGGGTCGATCAGCAGGGTGACGCCGTCCTTCTGCATCACGGTGTCGTCCTCGTTCTGCACCTCGTCGAAGGTGAACCCGTACTGGAAGCCGGAGCAGCCGCCGCCGGATACGAACACGCGCAGCTTGAGCTCCGCGTTGCCCTCCTCCTCGATCAGCTGTTTCACTTTGCCCGCCGCGTTGTCGGAGAAGACCAGCGGCGCCGGCATTTCGGTGACTGCATTCATGGTGCGCTCCATAGTTGTTTGCGCATGCGCTTCAATTCACCCGCGCGGCTTGTCGCCGCCCGCAGCAAGCTTGAGCTCAACGCCTTTCATTTCCGTCCCGTCCTGGTGTACCAGGCGCCCTTCGACCACGGCGCCCTGCCGGATTTCGAGGTTCTTGTAGTGCACATCGCCTTTGACGCGCGAGCCGACCTGGAGTTCAAGGGTCTCGGCCGCGTGCACGGGACCGTTGATGGTGCCGTTGACGACAATGTGCGACGCAGCCACTTCGCCATCGATGCGCGCGTGCTCCGATATTACCAGCGTTCCCGGCTGGTCGGGAAGCGCGGCCACGTTGCCGCGCACCGCGCCGTCCACGCGCAGGCCGCCGCTGAAGAAGACATTGCCTTCGATGCGCGTGGTGGCGCCGATCAGGCTGTCGATCCGGCTTTGCGGTTTCGGGCTCTTGCTGAACATGTTCGCTCCTTGAATCATCCCGGCGACGCGGTTTGCGCCGCCTTGATCTGTTCCGACCCCGCCTCGTAGACGCGTACCTGGACGCTTTCCACCTTGGCTTTCGGATCCACCCGGAAGATGCCTTCAAAGCGGTGGAAGTGCCTGAAAGTCAAGCGGAAAGCCGAGGCACTGGGGTCTCCCGCTTCAGGGAAGGTCATCATAGCATTTTTGCCCCCCTCCGTCAGAGTAACCACCAGCTCGAGCCGGCCCTGGAAATCCCGGTCGCGTCGTTTGCCCGGCGCGAGCAGCAGCAGCAGCCGGTAGCGGTACTCGCCGGGCAGCACGTCGGGCGCCACCTTGAAGCGGTTGATCGACAGCGGATTCGCGGCACGCGACTCCGCCGAGAGCATGCTCTCGAAGATCGCCAGCTCCTCGCGCAGGCGCGAGGTCTCCTGCTCCAGTCCGCGAATCTGCTGCGCGAGTTTCAGCTGCGCGGTGCGCTCGATCGACAGCCGGCTGTCGGCGGCGTTGGCCACGGCGCGCAGGCGTTCCAGCTCGGCGCGCGTCGCCACCAGGTTGCGGCGCGCATCCGCCAGCTCCTGCTCGACCTCGCTGCGATCGAAACCGGCAAACCTGCGGCCGGCGTCGTACATCCATGCGGCGAGCGCCGCCGAGCAGGCCAGCACCAGGATGAGCCCGGCCCAGCGCAGGTACCAGGCCACTTCCGAGCGCACGGAGACGCGCGGCGCGGCGATGCCGAAGCGCCGACGCAGTTTCAGGAGTCTGCTGCTAATCGCCACGTGTCGATGATGCATCCGCCCCGCGCAAAAAACAAAAGGCCGCCCGCCGGCGGCCGCACGCACAGCCGCCTGTGAAGCGTACGCTCAGCGCTTGGAGAACTGCGGGCGGCGGCGTGCCTTGCGCAGGCCGACCTTCTTGCGCTCCACCTCGCGCGCATCGCGCGTCACCAGCCCGGCAGCGCTCAGCGAAGGCTTCAGCGCGATGTCATACTCCATCAGCGCGCGCGCAATGCCATGACGCACCGCGCCCGCCTGGCCGTTTTCGCCACCCCCATACACGTTGACCATGATGTCGAAGGTCGACGTGGTCTTGGTCACCTCGAGCGCCTGGCGCACGATCATGCGCCCGGTCTCGCGCGAGAAGAACTCGTCCACCGGCTTGCCGTTGACGACGAACTGGCCCTTGCCGGGCTTGAGAAATACCCGGGCGACCGAACTCTTGCGCCGCCCCGTGCCGTAGTAGTAGTCGCCGACCATGGTCCTGTCCTCAGATCTCGAGCGCTTTAGGCTGCTGCGCGGTGTGTGGATGGTTCGCTGCGCCATAGACCTTGAGCTTCTTCAGCATCGCGTAGCCGAGGGGTCCCTTGGGCAGCATGCCCTTGACCGCCTGCTCGAGCGCCCGCCCGGGGTGCCGCACCTGCAGCTTGGCGAAATTCGTCTCGCGAATGCCGCCAGGGAATCCCGTATGCCGGTAGTACTTCTTGTCCTGCATCTTCCTGCCGGTGACGCGGATCTTCGATGCATTGACGACCACGATGTAGTCGCCGGTGTCGACGTGCGGCGTGAATTCGGCCTTGTGCTTGCCGCGCAGCCGCGCCGCGATCTGCGAGGCGAGGCGGCCGAGAACCTTGCCCTCGGCGTTGACCAGGTACCAGCCATGCACGACGTCCTGGGGTTTTGCTGCAAAGGTCTTCATGGAAACGCTGAGCGGGAAAAGGCGCGGATTCTATGGGACCCGCGCTTCAGCGTCAAACCCTTGTTGGAACAGCAAAAAAAAAGCGC
>Ga0224512_10002426_pt1 | contig 17122 bp, 12 predicted proteins | sample SF_May12_sed_USG_4_FD_169103 | JGI IMG/M metagenome (GOLD analysis project Ga0224512, IMG submission 169103) | Sediment microbial communities from San Francisco Bay, California, United States - SF_May12_sed_USGS_13 | ecosystem: Environmental > Aquatic > Marine > Sediment | place: USA...
AGGATGGGCGCGTGCGGCTGTGCACGAATCCCGCCCACAAGCTGCCGAATCCGGTGCTGTATCGGCGCGCGGAGGCGGAGGCCTGCTGGCGTGCGGTCACGGCCGACGTTTTGCTCGTTGCGGGCCGTCGCAGTGAGTTTGGATCACCGGCAGAACTGCCGATTCAGCAGCGGGAAATCGCCTGGATCGACGACGCCGGACATATGCTGCACTTCGAGCAACCGGCCGCGTTGGCGCGGATTATCGAAGAATTCCTTTCCAAACCAAGTACCTGAACTTGTAAATTCATCCAGTACTGTATAAAAATACAGACTTTTCCCACGGGGAGAAGTGGTGCAAGCGGCTGAGCACATGGACGATTACCTTGAGATGCTGAATTCGGCACAACGTCAGGCGGCCGAATACGGCTGTATCTCGGACGACGAGGTTTTTCAGGCCGGCCCGTTGCTTGTCATCGCGGGTGCCGGCACGGGCAAAACGATGACCCTCGCGCATCGCGTTGCGCATCTGATCATTCAGGGCGTCAGCCCGGAACGTATCTTGTTGCTGACATTCACTCGCCGTGCGGCGCTGGAAATGACGCGGCGCGTCGATGCCATCGTAAGGCGAGCTCTGTCGCACGCCAGCGCCAATCCGGTGTCGGCTGGTGTATTGCCGTGGTCCGGTACGTTTCATTCAGTCGCGAACCGCCTGTTGCGGCGATTTGCCACGAATCTGGGCCTTGATCCGGGGTTTTCGGTGCTGGACCGGGGCGATGCCGCCGATGTTATCGATGTAACGAGGCACGAACTGGCGTTGACGAAGAAGTCGCGGCGCTTCCCGAAAAAAGACACCTGCCTCGCGATCTATTCGCGCTGCGTGAACACGCAAAATGCACTGCTCGATGTGCTGAATGAAGCGTATCCATGGTGCGTAGACTGGGAGGCGGAGTTGCGAGAGCTGTTCAGGCACTACGTAGTGCGCAAACAGCAATGTCAGATGCTCGATTACGATGATTTGTTGCTGTACTGGAAGCATCTTGTAGCCGACGAGGAATTCGCCCGGCAAATCAGCGCCTGGTTTGACCACGTGCTGGTGGATGAATACCAGGATACAAATCTCGTGCAGGCGCAGATACTGCGATCGCTGAAACCGCATGGCGACGGCGTGACCGTTGTCGGAGACGATGCACAGTCGATTTATTCATTTCGCGCTGCGGAAGTCGAAAACATCCTGGGATTTCCGGATCAATTCATGCCCAGATCGGAAGTCGTGACACTGGAAGAGAATTATCGCTCAACGCAGGAAATCCTGAACGTAGCGAATTGTCTTATCGCTGCAAGCGACCGGCAATATCGAAAGAATCTGTTCGCAGAGAACAGGCACGGTGCAAAGCCAAGATATGTCACTGTCGAGGATAGTGATGCCGAGACTGAATACGTCGTTGAAGCCATCCTTGAGAATCGCGAAACGGGCATGCAGCTCATGGACCAGGCGGTGCTGTTTCGCAGTGCACATCACAGCGACAGGCTCGAGCTTGAGCTGGTCAGGCGCAATATTCCTTACGTCAAATACGGAGGCCTCAAATTTCTGGAAGCGGCGCACGTCAAAGATCTGTTATCGGTGCTGAAATGGGCCGAGAACCCGAAAAATGAAGTCGCCGCGTTTCGTGTCTTGAAGCTACTGCCCGGCATGGGGCCGGCAAATGCCTCGCGCTGCTATGAACAACTTGCGTTTGGCGAGTTCTCGTTTACGGCGCTGCAAACATTTCGGCCGCCAGCCGCGGCGGCGAAAGACTGGGACACGTTCTGCATACTGATGCAGGCACTTGCGGCCGTCGAGGCTGAAAACAGCGGCTGGCAGGCACAGCTCACGCAAGCACGTCATTGGTATCGACCACATCTCGAACGACTCTACGATGGCCTCGATACGCGTGAGGCTGATCTCGAACAGCTCGAGCAGATTTCCGGCCGCTACCCCACCAGAGAACGCTTCCTGACCGAACTAACCCTTGACCCGCCCAGCGCCGCCGGCGATCTCGCTGGCGACCCGTTACTCGATGAGGACTATCTTGTACTGTCGACGGTGCACTCTGCGAAGGGGCAGGAGTGGGAGGCCGTGTTTGTTCTTAACGTATCGGACGGCAATTTTCCGTCCGAGTTCGCTACGGGCAAACCTGCAATGATCGAAGAAGAGCGCCGCTTGCTGTATGTTGCCATGACTCGCGCCAAGCAATCACTCTCTCTCATCGCACCACTGAAGTACCACGTGACACAGCAACGACGAGATGGCGACAAACACGTGTACGGCGCGCGCAGCCGCTTCATGACTGATGCGCTGATGGCAACGATGCAGACGTGTTTCCACGGTCGCGCGGAAGCAAGCACGAGCTGCCAGCGAGTTAGCTCGGACAAGCGACTGGATGTCGCGTCGAGAATGCGGGACATGTGGTAAAAAAGGCGGCGGCGCAACGCCACCGCCAATCGTTACGAAACAAACAGCATAGGGATATTTTGTTTGTTACACCCCTTTGATGTCTGGGGTGCCGGATTGGTTGCAATGAATTCGGAATAATGCGCCCGCTTATGCCAGGAAAGGTGAGTTCCTGCCGCAAGCAGGTGGACAGCAGATCAGGAGGTAGCAGGAATGGGTGTGAGAATCGATGTTCGTGATAGCGTATCGGACGAGGAGTGGCAGCAGCGCGTCGATTTGGCTGCCTGTTACCGGCTTATCGCCATGCACGGTTGGGATGATCTGGTGTTCACGCACGTCTCGGCACGTGTGCCCGGGCCGGATGAGCATTTCCTGATCAATGCATACGGACTGCTGTTTGATGAGATCACGGCAAGCAGTCTCGTCAAGGTTGATCTGGACGGCGAGAAAGTTCTGGAATCTCCGTATCCGATCAATCCGGCGGGTTTTGTCATTCACAGCGCCGTACACGCGGCGAGACACGACGCTGGATGCGTTTTGCATACGCATACCAAAGCGGGAGTTGCGGTATCGGCGCAGGCGGGCGGCTTGCTGCCAATCTCCCAGACATCGCTGTTTCCATACGCCACTCTTGCGTATCACGACTATGAGGGTGTCGCATTGAACGATGACGAAAAGCCCAGGCTCGTTGCCGACCTTGGCAACAACAATGCGCTCATGCTGCGGAATCATGGTTTGTTGACGACGGGGGCAACGATCGCTGATGCATTCCTGTTGATGTACCTTTTCGAAAAAGCGTGTCAGATTCAGGTCATGGCACAGTCTTCGGGCGCGGATTTGATTCATGTGCCGTCGCCGGTTGTCGACGGCATCCTGGCTCAGGCGGAGCAAGTGACCAAAGGGCTTGGTGGCCAGTTAGTGTGGCCGGGCCTGATGCGCAAACTGGATCGTGCAGACACGTCGTTTCGCGACTAGCGATCAGGAAAGAAACATCGTGTAGGCCGGATTGTCACTCTCTTCCCAGTGCGTGTAGCCGAGATCGGCCAGATGCGCCTCGAGTTCCGCAGTTTCATTCTCGGGGACATCGATTCCGGCAAGAATCCGGCCATAATCCGAACCGTGGTTGCGGTAATGAAACAAACTGATGTTCCAGTCATTGCCGATCGCGTTCAGGAAATCGAGCAAAGCTCCGGGCCGCTCAGGAAACTCAAAGCGAAACAGACGTTCATTCTCGATACCTGGCGAGCGGCCGCCAACCATATGACGAACGTGCAGCTTGGCCATCTCGTTGTCGCTAAGATCTGCGACCGGATAGCCAGCCTCGCTGAGTTCCGCCAGCAGGGTCCGGCGTTCCTCGGCACCACCGCTAGTCTGCACACCAACAAAAATATGCGCGATCCTGCTGTCGCTGTATCGATAGTTGAATTCGGTAATACCACGACGTCCGATCAGTTCGCAGAAGTGACGAAAACTGCCTGGCTCCTCCGGAATTTCGACGGCAAGCAACACTTCCGTTTGTTCGCCGACTGCCGCGCGTTCGGCGATGTGGCGCAGACGATCGAAATTGACATTCGCGCCGCAATTGATCGTGACAAAGCTTTGGCCTTTGAGCTGGTTTTCTGCGACGTATTTCTTGACGCCCGCCACACTTAGTCCGCCCGCTGGTTCAACTATCGACCGGGTGTCTTCAAATATGTCGCGAATTGCCGCACAGATCTGGTCGGTGTCGACCGTAATGATCTCGTCGACATATTTCTGGCACAGCCGAAACGTCTCATCGCCAACGCGCCGAACTGCAACACCGTCGGCAAAAATGCCAACATGATCGAGGACGACCGGCTCGCCAGCCGCAATCGAATCGCGCATGGCAGACGAATCATCCGGCTCGACGCCGATAATGCGAATGTCCGGTCGCACGGCTTTGACGTATGCGGCAATTCCGGCGATCAGGCCACCACCTCCGATTGGCACAAATATGGCGTCGATTGGCTCGCTCGCTTGTTGCAGGATTTCGACGGCTACCGTGCCCTGTCCCGCGATCACCTCCGGGTCGTCAAATGGATGGATAAACACGAAGTCATGTTTGCTCTCGAGGTCGCGTGCATGGGCGTAAGCGTCATCGTAGGTGTCGCCGAAGAGTATGACCTCGCCACCCAACGAACGCACTGCATCCACCTTGATCGATGGAGTCGTGACGGGCATGACAATAACGGCCCGAATTCCGCGTTGCCGCGCAGCCAACGCGACACCCTGTGCGTGATTGCCGGCGGAGCTGCAGATGACGCCGTTGGCCAGTTCGTTATCGGCCAATGATGCGAGTTTGTTGTACGCGCCACGCAGCTTGAAGGAAAAGACCGGCTGCAGATCCTCGCGCTTCAGCCAGATACGGTTGTGCAGACGTGCCGACAAATTGCCCGCGAAATCCAGCGGCGATTTGATGGCGACGTCGTAAACCGATGCATTTTGAATGCGCTGAAGGTATTCCATGTCGTTCATTTCCGGCCCGAATGCGTTGTATCAGAGCGGTTATCGCACACCCGGCCGCAGCTCGCAAAATTGTCGGCTTTCGTTGTGTGGCGGTAATGTGAACCCTGCAGCATCACCGAACCGTGACGGCAGTGCCGCTGACGCTCACCATCAGCATCGCGCTTTGCGCGCCGACAGTTTCATAGTCAATGTCAATGCCGACGACCGCATTGGCGCCAAGTTCCTGAGCCTTTTGAGTCAATTCCTCGAAAGCGATCTCGCGAGCCTTTTGCAGTTCGCGCTCATACGCTGCCGACCGCCCACCGACAATGTCACGGATGCCGGCAAAAAAGTCCTTGAATATATTGGCGCCCAGTATGGCCTCGCCCGTCACTACGCCATGGTAATGGCTGATGGACTTGCCGTCGATGCTTGGAGTGGTTGACTGGATCATGGCTGTTTCCTCTTTGGCTGCAAACTTACAAGACTAGCGCAGCAATCCTCCTACAGCTAACGGTGCGTGTAATCCGGCTGGATACACCGCATAATTGTCGCCATGGATAAGCTGCTGATTACCAATGCCCGACTCATCAATGAAGGTGTAATTCGCGACGCCGATGTGTACATCGTGGGTGAGCGTATCGAGAAGATTGCCGGCAACATCGATGCGCAGCATGACGTCACCGTGATTGATGCCCGGGGACGCTACCTGATCCCGGGCATGATTGACGATCAGGTGCATTTTCGTGAGCCCGGGCTCACCAATAAGGGTGACCTGGCAACGGAATCCGCGGCAGCGGCCGCCGGTGGTATCACGAGTTTCATGGATATGCCAAACGTCAACCCGCAGACGACGACGCGCGATGCTCTTGCAGACAAATATCGACTGGCGGAAAACAGGTGCTCCGCCAATTACGGTTTCTATCTTGGCGGCACGAACCGGAATATCGGGGAGATCAGGAATCTGCAGGTCGGAGAAGCCTGCGGAATCAAGGTGTTCATGGGCGCTTCGACAGGCGACATGCTGGTAGACGACCCCGAAGTGCTCGAGCAGGTCTTCGAACATGCGCCCGTTATCGTAGCGACGCATTGTGAACACTCTCCGACGATCTGGGACAACGAAGCGCACGCAAAAAAGCAGTATGGCGAACACGTGCCAATGTCCGAACATCCGAATATTCGTTCTGCGAGTGCGTGTCTGCAGTCGTCGAGCATGGCGGTCGATCTTGCGCGCCGCCATGATGCATTGCTGCACGTGTTGCATCTGACAACGGCGATCGAGATGGGCCTGTTTTCAAAAGCACATCGCTCAGAGAAACGCATCACCGCCGAGGTTTGCGTGCACCACCTGTGGTTTGATGAAAGCCGCTACGAAGATCTCGGCACACGCATCAAATGCAATCCGGCGATCAAGTCAGCGACCGACCGCGAAGCGTTGATCAAGGCACTCAATGAGGGTCGAATCGACATCATCGCGACGGATCACGCACCGCACACCGCTGGTGAGAAAGCCCGTAGCTATTTCAAAGCCCCGGCAGGATTGCCACTTGTGCAGCATGCATTGCTGACACTGTTCGATCTGGCGGCGTCGCAGCAAATCAGTCTCGAGACGCTGGTCGATCGCAGCAGCCATGCGCCGGCAGATATTTTCGGCGTCAAGGATCGCGGTTACGTCCGCGAAGGATATTTCGCCGACCTGGTCATTGTCGACGCGAATAAGCCCTATATGGTTGCTCAGCCCAAGCTGCTCTGCAAATGTCACTGGTCTCCATTCGAAGGTCATGAATTCTCCACGACTATCGATACGACGATCGTGAATGGTCTGGTCGTGTATCAGGGCGGCGAGCTGAACGGAATAATCGCCGGAAAGCGACTCGAATTCACGCGCGCGCGCTAGCTTTCATTAAGGTGTTTACTTTCCGGTCGATACGGTTATGCTAGCGCCAAATGCGGGATCGGACTGTACGCCGGGTGGAGGACTGTGTCCGGCACGAGCTTTGAATGAAACCGACTGATACCTCCAGCCCCGATTACTTTCATAAAGTTGTCGATTGCCAGTGGGCATGTCCTGCGCATACCGACGTTCCTGAGTACATTCGCCTGATTGCCCAAGGGCGATTCAGCGACGCGTATATCGAGAATCGCAAGTCAAACGTATTTCCGGGCATTCTCGGACGGGTCTGCGACCGTCCGTGTGAACCGGCATGCCGGCGTGGCCGCGTTGAGGACCGACCGGTAGCGATATGCCGGCTGAAACGGGTCGCAGCCGATCATCGTGATGACATTAGCGGTCGCTTGCCCAAAGCTCCGGCGAAGACCAACGGAAAACGCATTGCCCTGGTTGGGGCAGGATGCGCCTCACTGACGGTTGCCAACGATCTTGCGCCTCTGGGGTACGAAATAACGATATTCGAAGCGCTGCGTACAACCGGCGGCCTGATGCGCACCAATATTCCGCAATTCCGGCTGCCGCCGAAGGTGCTCGACGAGGAAATCGGCTATATCCTCGACATGGGTGTCGACCTCAGGCTGAACCACAGCATCGACAGCATGCAGAAGCTGTTGAACGACGGCTACGATGCCGTGTTCGTCGGCACGGGTGCACCGCGCGGCAAAAATCTGGAAATCCCAGGGCGCTATGACTCGGAGCATATCCATATCGGTATCGATTGGCTCGAATCCGTGGCGTTCGATCACATTGACTCGGTCGGCAGGAAAGTCCTGATTATCGGTGTAGGCAATACAGCGATGGATTGTTGTCGGACTTCGCTGAGACTCGGTGCGGATGACGTAAAAGTCATGGCGCGCAAGCCGCGAGGGTTCTTTAAAGCATCGGATTGGGAACTTGAAGACGCGGAAGAAGAAAACGTAGAAATCCTGGTTAACCATTCGCCGAAGGATTTTGTCATCGAGGACGGCAAGCTCGTCGGAATGACATTCGAATTAATGGAATACAAGATCGATGAAGACGGCCGAATCGATCGCGGTACCGTCAAAGGCGAAAAGGTCATCCCGTGTGACGACGTCATTCTCGCTATCGGCCAGGACAATGCATTTCCGTGGATCGAGCGCGATATCGGTATCGAGTTCAATGACTGGGAATGCCCGATCGTCGATGAGCAAACCATGATGTGTAGTCGTGATGGCATCTTCTTTGGCGGCGATTCGGCATTCGGTCCAAAGAATATCATTTGGGCCGTCGCGCACGGTCACGCAGCGGCCATATCAATCCACAAGTATTGCCAGGGTGAAGCGCTCGACGAGCGAATGCCAATCGGTTTGCACCTTTCAAGTCAGAAGATGGGCATGCATGAGTGGAGCTACTCGAATGACTACGACCCGGCAGCGAGGCGCCTTATGCCGCATGTCGATCTCAAGGAGAGATTCAAGAAGATCGATATCGAGGTTGAACTCGGCTTCACCGTCGAACAGACGATCCAGGAGGTTGAGCGCTGCCTCAACTGCGACATCCAAACTGTGTTTGCTGCAAGTCTCTGTATCGAATGCGATGCCTGCATCGATATCTGTCCGGTCAATTGCCTGACAATTACGGCAAATGGTGACGAGGCGGATCTTCGCGCGCGATTATCAGCGCCCGCACAAAACCGGGAACAGGCACTTTACGTGTCGCAGGATTTGCCACAAACACGTCGTGTCATGGTCAAAGATGAGGATCTGTGTGTGCATTGCGGATTATGTGCCGAGCGCTGCCCGACGGGGGCGTGGGATATGCAAAAGTCCGAGGTACTGATCCCGTACGCGGTCGATGAGGCGTCCGGCGATCAACCGCAACCGGTAATTCCGGCAGCCTAGACGAGAAACGAACGTGGCCAAAGTAAACGACGTCGTTATCAAAATCGGTACGGTTAACGGCACCGGATCGGCAAGTGCAAACGGACTGTTAATGAAGTCGATCTTCAGGATGGGCATACCTGTCGTCGGCAAGAATTACTTTCCATCCAACATTCAGGGCTTGCCAACGTGGTATGAGATCCGCGTAACTGGCGACGGTTACCACGCTCGCTCCAATCGCGTCGATGTGATGGTCGCAATGAATGCGCAAACGTACGCAAAAGACCTGGCCGATGTTACACCGGGCGGGTGGTTTGTTTACGATTCCACGTGGCCCCGCAGCCAGTTGCTGAATCGCGATGACATTACGGTTTTGGGCGTTCCTCTTTCGAGAATGTGCAATGAGCATTTCGAGGGAGCAAGAGCACGCATTCTGATGAAGAACATCGCTTACGTCGGCGTGCTCGCGGCGCTGCTCGATATCGATCTGGACACGATCACCGCGTTGATCGAGGAAACCTTCGCCTCCAAGCGGGCATTGATTGGTTCCAATATGGAGGCCATCCGGCTGGGATACGACTACGCGAGCGAGAATTTCGTTTGCCCGTTGCCAAGCAAAGTAGTGGCGATGGACGGCACGAAGGGACACATCATCATCGACGGCAATACCGCTGCGGGACTCGGCTGCATGTATGCCGGGGCGACTGTGGGCGCCTGGTACCCAATCACGCCGTCAACGTCATTGATGGACGCATTTCGCTCGTTTTGCTCCAAGTATCGGATAGACCCGGACTCTGGCAAGCGAACCTACTGCATCATCCAGGCAGAGGACGAACTCGCGGCCATCGGTATGGTGCTCGGTGCCAGTTGGAATGGTGCGCGGTCATTTACGCCGACAAGTGGCCCGGGCATCTCGTTGATGAGCGAGTTTCTTGGTTTCGGCTACTATGCTGAATTACCGGCAGTGGTGTTCAATGTGCAACGTACCGGTCCATCCACGGGGATGCCGACGCGGACCCAGCAGGCCGATATTCTGAGCTGTGCCTACGCATCGCACGGAGATACGAAACATGTGCTCCTGTTCCCTGCCGACCCGGGGGAATGTTTCACAATGGCGCAGGAGGCATTTGATCTGGCCGAGCGCCTGCAGACGCCCGTCATGGTGTTGTCAGATCTCGATATCGGCATGAACGACTGGATGGTCCCCGAGTTCGATTTTGATGACAGCAAGGTACCTGATCGCGGCAAGGTGTTGAGTGCGGACGACCTCGAGAGCATGGAGAAGTTCTATCGTTACCTGGACGTCGACGGCGACGGCATACCGTATCGTACGTTGCCGGGTACACACCCGAAGGGCTCGTATTTCACCCGCGGATCGGGGCATACGAAGTACGGTGGCTATACTGAAGACTCAGACGAATATCAGGATGTCGTCGACCGCCTGCTGCTGAAGTGGGAGACGGCGCGCTCAATCGTTCCACAGGCCGAGATTCAATACTCGAAATTCAATAATGCGGCACTGATGTCTGTCGGCAGCAGTCATGCTGCCTGTACGGAAGCGCTCGATCGGCTGAAAGAGCAGAACATTGCGGTGAATTACTGCCGCATCAGAGCATTCCCGTTTGGTGCCTCTGTGAAAGAGTTCATCGAACAGCATGAGGTTGTTTACGTTGTTGAGCAGAATCGTGATGCCCAATTACGCGCATTACTCATGCTGGATTGCGACGCTGATCCGACCAGGCTGGTATCATTGTTACATTACAACGGCATGCCGTTGAATGCCGGATTTGTTGTCGGGAAAGTGCTCGAAGAACGATCGAAGGGGCAGGCAGCCTGATCGCGGGTCGAGGTAAGGGACTATGAGCTATATTTCGAAACCGAAGGTCGCGCATCCGAACATGCCGCGCAATTCGCTGGGACTGACGGCCAGGGATTACGAAGGCGCCGTGTCCACCTTATGTGCCGGCTGTGGTCACGATTCGGTAACGGCTGCCATCGTTCAGGCTGTCTTCGAACTGAACGTCGAGCCGCATATGCTCGCCAAGATGAGCGGCATCGGCTGCTCGTCCAAGACTCCGGCCTATTTTGTCAATCATGCACACGGTTTCAATTCGGTTCACGGTCGCATGCCTTCGGTTACTACCGGGGCCAGCGCCGCCAATCGGACCTTGACGTATATCGGTGTGTCGGGCGACGGCGATTCTCTGTCCATCGGGGTCGGCCAGTTTGTGCATGCGATACGGCGCAATCTCAATATGTGCTACATCATTGAGAATAATGGTGTTTATGGACTGACGAAAGGGCAGTTTTCGGCGTCCGCCGACATCGGGAGCAAGCCGAAGAAAGGGCTGCCCAATCAACAGGAACCTATCGATCCCGTCAGTACCGCGCTGTCGCTCGGTGCGACTTACATTGCACGGGGCTTCTCAGGTGACAAAGAGCAACTCGTACCGTTGATTCAAGGAGCGCTATTGCATGAGGGTTTTTCACTCGTTGACGTGATCAGTCCCTGCGTGACGTTCAACGATCATGAGGGATCCACGAAGAGTTATGCGCACACGCGGCAGTTCTACCATCATGTCGTCGATACCGATTACATCGCGCCCGCTGAAGAGATCAAAGCCGCGTATGCCGAAGGTGCGGCAATGCCGATCGAACTGCACGACGGCAGCAAAATTGTGCTGCGTAAAGTGTACAGCGACTATGAACCGACGAGCCGCGCTTCTGCGTTCAAGTATCTGCGCGAACGATTGAACGCGGGCGAAATCGTAACCGGGCTGTTATATATCGATGACTCGCGTGGGGAGATGCACGATTTGATGGGTAATATCGACACGCCGCTTTCCGAGTATCCGCTCGACAAGTTGCACCCGGGAAAGGAGGAGCTGAAAAAGATCCTGAGCCGTTATCGCTAGAGATACACATACATGAACAAGAATCGTCGTGACTTTATCAAGGCGAGCGCACTGGGTGGTGCGGCGTTGGTCGCCGGCGCTGCGGCCGGGACCGAAGATGCCGCTGCAGCCCCCGGGAAGCAGAAGCCTCTGGACATTCTCATACTCGGCGGCACCGGATTCATTGGGCCGCACATGGTTCGTGAGGCCTTGCGGCGCGGGCATTCGGTTACCTTGTTCAATCGTGGCCGTACGAACAGCGGGCTGTTCCCGGATCTCGAGACAATAAAGGGCAACCGTGATGCCGGGCTCGATGGCCTCAAGGGCAGGCGTTGGGACGCGGTTGTGGATAATTCGGGCTATGTGCCGCGCCACGTGCAAGACTCGGCGCGCTTGCTGTCTGCGAATACGGCATTCTATTTGTTCATATCGACAATATCGACCTACGCCAGTTTCGCGACTGCAAACGATGAAGATTCGCCGCTTGCGATGCTCGACGATGAGAGCATCGAGGAAGTAACCGGGGAAACGTACGGCGCGCTGAAAGTACTGTGCGAAAAAAGAGCCCGGGAAGAAATTGGCGAAGACCGTCTGGCGATTCTGCGACCAACCTATGTCTGCGGACCGGGCGACCACACCGACCGCTTTTCATACTGGCCGGTTCGCGTGACGCAAGGCGGAGAAATGCTGTGGCCGGGGGACGCATCGAATCCAATACAGATAATCGATGCACGCGATCTTGCGAATTTCACCGTTGACTGCGTCGAGCAGCGCATTACCGGAATCTACAATACCGTGACGCCGGTGGGATCGTACACGATGGGCCATTTACTCGAAGACAGCCAGGCAGTGGGCGCCACGATGGTCGATCCCGTGTGGGTTGACGAGGCCTTTGTAGAACGGGCACAACAGGAATACAGCGGCCCAAGGTGGGGTTTGTTTCCAATCTGGCACCCGAGCAGCGGTGACAATGCAGCGGTGTCGAGCGTGAGCGGCGCTCGCGCAAGGGCGGCTGGCCTGCGCAATCGGCCGGTTCGAGAGACCGTTCGTGACCTGTTGAGCTGGTGGCGAACGTTACCCGACCTTCGCACCGCGACAATGCAGGCCGGGATGTCGGCCGACCTGGAGGCCGAACTCATCGCCCTCTGGAAAACAGAACGCGCCTAGATGCTGATAACGCCCTGCCGCAATGACCAGCGCGCCGCCGCGCGCGCTACCGCCTGTTATCGCCAGAGGCGTTTCCACCAGGGGTCGTTTTCCGCTTGCGGCGCCGTGCCGTCGAGGTACGGGATCTTCTGCCGAATATCCTCGATGCTCCAACCAGTCAGACTGGCGAGTGTTTGCGCTTCGCGATCCTGCCGCTCCCTGACCGCTGCCCGGTACTGTGTCGTGTCGCAGCTGGTCGCGCCCGTCCAGGGATGCCGAATCACATAGCGGCCCTGGAAGTTTTGCCGGTCGCCCGTCTCCTGAAACATCAGATCCTCGGGAAAATGATCGCGGTCATAGCGCAAATGCAGGCGCGTCACGAAGACGTTTTGTGCGGGTCCTGGCGCGATCCGCCCCTGTGATGGGTCGTTCGTCCAGAACACGCCGAGTCGGCGCAACTCGTCAGCGCTGAGCGGATCAGCTGCACAGGGATCACACCAGGACATATCCCAGGCATACTCGAGAAATACGCCGCGCCCATTCTCTTTGATTGTCTGCTTCTCAAACATCGCCCTGTAAAAGTCGGCAAACCCGGCCTGCACGAACTCGGGGACTTCATTGTTGCTCGGCAGCTTGACGGTTCGGTAATTAGTCGTCTCGACACGGCCCGTGCGGGTCAGGGCGTACACGTACAGTTCCTGTTTGTCTTTGGCATTCAGCGTGCCCAGACGGATCGGCAGCATAAACCGGTTACTTTCGTAAGCGACCTGCAGCGGTCGCAAATAGGAATAGCCGAGTTTCGTCTGCTCGGAAAGATTGACCTTGGCAACGAAGAAACGCATGTCCTGCTTGAGATAACTTGCGATGACGCTGTCGGCGCCTTCGGGAATGCGATAGTTGTTTTCACCGAGCCACCTGATCAAACCGCTGCTTTCTTCCGCGGAGAGAATCAGAATGTCGTACTCGCCGACGGTATAACTCGCTTCAATCGTCACGCCCGTTGATCTTCCTGCCGCGTCGAGTTCCTGTGTCGCGGATGGCCGCGCCGCGTCATTCATCGACTTGCTCATGCGCATGTCATAACGGATGCAGGGATCCGGATCGTGGTACTCGACCAGACGCGGTGCGGTATAGGCGTCGAGGTGCTCGATCAGGGCGCGGTCCGCGACATTGATTTGCTCGCGCTGGATAAAGGTCGGTACCGGAACAACGACCGCGAAATCTTTGACATCGCCCTGAAAATCGTTGGCCATCGTGATGACCGTGCGATTGTCATCACGAACCAGCACGACCTGCGACGCGCGATTGAACAGGCTGGTGTCGGCTTTGGCGACATAAAAGCCGCAAAAAGCCTGCGCTGTTGTTGCGAGTGCGATCGTCAGCATGGTAACGGTCGCGGTAATTAGGAATCTCATCAGTACACTCCTTTGATTGGTCTGGCCGCATCTTCGGCCGAATGGTCCCACTGGTAGATCCGTCCACGGGAGATGGCGTCGATCAATGGCACGAGTGGCGCCGAAATGATCAATGCGAGAATCGGTCCGTTGGGTTCGTAAATAACAAACTGGATGACGTAAGCGATCGACGCGACGAATGCGCCGAAGGCGACGCGCGCTGTTGCGGTATTCGGTGCTGTTTTGGGATCCGAAATCATGAAGAAAGCGAACAGCAACAATGCGCCGTTCTGCATTTGATGCAATGGAATGCTCATTGGGTCGCCAAGCCATATCGCCCTGCCGAACAACAGCAGGCTGTAGGCAAGCAGGAAAGCGATCGTCGTTTCGGCGCGTTTTGCGCGTGTCAACACGAGAAAGCCGAGGCAGGCCAAAGCGAATGCAGCGATCGCGGCGCTGCCCCATTGGCCGCTGGAGATCCAGGCCGAATCGCTGATCAGCAGCAGAAAGACCAATGCAGCGTTGGCCGGATTGAAGACATGCTTGCCCCGGATCCGCACGAGAAACTTGCTGGCGATGGCGATGCAAGCCGCGAGTATCGCGAGTGAAATTTCGTCGGTTCGCAGCAGCAGCGTCAGCGATATCGACGTAATCAGTGCGCTCAGCGGATCGAATCTGCGCTGACCGGTCGCGCGCATCGCCAGCAACTGAACGACCTGTGCGGTGCCAAAGATCGCAACGGCGTTCTGCCAGCGGATGCCGAAATCGAGAATGACGATGCCATAGCCGAGCAACAGACTCAGCACCATGATCTGGTAATAGCGCGGGTCTCTCAGGCAGGTCAAATATCGGGCAAAGGCTCTCATGCCCGATACAAACGCAAGTTCCGGACGGACGGGGTTAAGGCGCCGGCCGAAGCGAGTCAGGCCCGGACGAGGTCCCTCATTGGTCGGGCGGTGGTGCTGTCGGGGAATACCGTGCGATCCAGAAAGGCTCCCGATAGCGCCAGGTGGTCGGCCAGTACGCCTTTGAACAGGCTGCGCACATCGGCGGTTGGCCTGAGGTCGCGGTCCTCGAACAGGTCGGATTTCGCCAGACCGGGCCATTCGGCGACCACCCGACCGCCATTGACAGCGCCACCAACAAGTAGCGCAGCCGATGCGGTGCCATGGTCCGTGCCGCGCGTGCCGTTGACAGCGACAGTACGCCCGAACTCGGTAACGACCGCGACGACCGTTCTTGACCAGGTCGGTCCCAGTTCATCGCGCAGAGCGGTCAATCCGCCATCGAGGCCTGCCAGCCTGTTCGCCAGAGCGCCGCTGGTTGTTCCCTGATTGGCGTGTGTATCCCAGCCGCCGGCCTCTAGTACGGCGATCCGCGGACCGTCGTCGGCCGTCAGAAAGCGCGCCGTGGCCTGCATCATCGTGCGCAGCTGCTCCGCCTCGTTGCCGCGAGATCGCATTTGCCCAATGGCAGCTTCGCCGTCGGCAATCTCTTGCGATTTGAGTGCCTGCGCCAGGCGCGTGGCGAAGAACTCGTCCTCGGCATACAGGTCCTGCAAGCGGTGCAAAGTGCTGTCATCGGCGTCAGGCAGTTGTGAAGGCGCCCAACTCGTCACCGAGTTGTTACCTCGAAGCACAAGTGGCGTGTTTTGCGCCATCGCGATCGCTGCTTCGTCTCCAAGCGCTCCTCCGAGTGGCGCAAGCGCGCGATTCAACCACCCGTCGCGCAGCAAACCGACAGCCGCTGCGCCGTTTTCGAGAACGTCCTGGCCATCGAAGTGTGAGCGCTCGCGATAAGGGCTGGCAATCGCGTGACAGACCAGCGCCTGCTGTTTCTCGTATTCGGCGAAGATGCCCGGCAGGCTGGGGTGCAGTCCGAACATGCCGTCGAGTTTCAGAAGCCCGCCGTCCCTGGCAGGTGGAGGCAGCGCAAGTTCACCGCGAACCTTCGTGTAATTTCCATCGCCATAGGGCGCGGCGAGTGCAAGGCCGTCCGCCGCCCCTCGGAGTATTACCAGCACGAAACGTGCATCGGTATTCGCTTGGGTAAGCGCAATGCGCGGAATCCCGGCTGCGATCGCTCCGACGCCCGCCGCTTTGAGAATGTCTCGTCGGTTAACCATGCCTACCTCCGTTGAAAATCGGGAGACGCGAGCAACAGCGTCGTGCCTTGAGTAGTGCTTTCGGCGCGCGAGATTGCCTTGCGAGTTTCGACGCCGAACGTCCCTCCGAGGACGCTGTCGCCGAGAGCCACCGGTTTGATGCGCGAGCCGACGACCCTCGAGACGGTATTCGACCACTCGATGCGCTTGTACAATGCATCGGCACCACCCCAATAATCCGAGCCATCCGGCCAGCCAGCCGGGCTACCTGGCCGATACGGCGCCTGCCCCATGAGATCGAGCGCAGCGACGACGAAGCGCGCATTGTCCGGCACATGCTCAAATGCCCGAAAAGTCGAGATAACGAAGTCGTGCGGCGACTTGTATTTGCCGAACGGTGCTACCCACGCGGCGTCGGCATTGATCAATGCCTCATACATTGCCGAGAGTTCACCGCCGCTCTCCAGATAGGTGGTGGTCAACACGTCCACCAGGTCCCGGGGCGGTTTGTCGGCGACGAAGTGTCGTGCCAGTTTGGTCGCGAGGAGCCTCGCGGTCGAAGGATGCACGGCAAGGTCCCGCAACACTGCCACACCCTGCGCGATGCCCTTCTGTGCGTAGCGCTTGCCAAGCACGGTGTGTGTGCCCGGTTCATGAATCGCGTCGCGAAATTCGAACGTGCCCGGAACGCCCTCGGCGAAGCGGCCGGTTTCAGCGGCGCCACCGATAGACCAGCCGGTGATTACCTTGGCAAAGGTTGTGACATCTCGTCGCGTATAGCCCCCGTAAACGCCCACGGTATGCAGTTCCAGGATTTCTCGCGCAAGATTCTCGTTCAGACCGACCTCACGGTCACGCCGTGCGCGATTTGCGCGGCGGCCAAGTGTCGAGGTGGGACCGATCGAGCGCTGATT
>Ga0224512_10002427_pt1 | contig 17117 bp, 14 predicted proteins | sample SF_May12_sed_USG_4_FD_169103 | JGI IMG/M metagenome (GOLD analysis project Ga0224512, IMG submission 169103) | Sediment microbial communities from San Francisco Bay, California, United States - SF_May12_sed_USGS_13 | ecosystem: Environmental > Aquatic > Marine > Sediment | place: USA...
ATGAGGCTTTTCACCCCCTCCTCCCGGGAGACCAGCTGACAATTCGGCGGGAAGATCGAGCTCACACGCACCAGGTTGTATTGCGCCACGTGCGCCTCCCGCAGGGCCATCTCGAAGCTCGTCAGCTTTTCCTTGTGTCGGCCGACGCCCTTGGTCAGGAACGCCCTGGTCGGAACGAAGCTCTTGGAATCGATCACCGGCGTGACCCCTCACGGTCGAAGGTGGTCGCCTGCAGGGTGGCCGCATCGCGGCGCTGGCAGTCGCGGCACTGGCCGTAGATCTCCCAGCGGTGATGATGATGCCGGAACCCGTGTTCCTCGGCGATAAGCTGACTCATGCGTTCGAATCGTTCGCTCGCGAACTCGACGACCCGTCCGCACCGCAGGCAAATGAGGTGCTCGTGATACCCGCGGGCGGCGAGGGGTTCGTACCGCTTGAAGCCCTCGCCGAAATCGTGCTCCTGGATGAGCCCCGCCCGCGTCAGCAATTCGAGCGTCCGGTACACGGTGGCCGTGCCGACGTGGTCGCCCTGCGCGGCGAGCGTCCGCTCGAGCTCTCCCACGGAGATGTGCCGATCCGCAAAGAAGACGGCGGCAGCCACGACTTCCCGCTGGTGGGTCACCGGGAGGCTGTGGTCCCGCAGGTACCGCCGGAAGGCCTCCAGCAGCAGCTCGCCATTAGCCCGGGGGGGTAGACTCGTCATCCTCGTCGCGCCCGTACCATCGCGCCGGAGCGATCTCCACGGGGGGCTCCGCCTCGCCGGCCCGCTCCTGCACTCCCCGCAACACGTCCGGAAGCACCGCGTCCGGCGTCTCGCCCACGTCCTCCACGGCGACCGGCCCCTGTCCCCGCTCCCGACCGCGCACCGTCACGCCGTAGCGTCCGGTGTACACCCGCACGCGTCCCTCCTGCACGCGGCGCGCGATGACCGCCGTCCCCCACTCGCGCTCGTCCTGCCGCACGGGGGCGAACAACCAGATGCGCTCGATCTCGCTGACCGGGACCGTCTGGGCCACGGCGTCGGCGACGCGTCGCCAGCCGGGTCCGAGGCCAACGTCCACGGTGATCCGGTCGCTCGCGGCGGGCACGTCGGTTCCGGGGTGTGTCACGGCGGAGCAAGATACCGGGCCGGTGTGGGCGTTTCAACCCGACTAGAGGAGCGAGACCGGATCGCGGTCCACGACCAGCCGCACCGGCCCTGCGCCCGCGTGCGGGGCACGACGCGCCGCGTATCGCACGACCGCCCCGAGCAGCGCCCGACGCCGGGCCCGGAGCAGGAGATGCCAGCGCCAGCGCCCCTTGAGGCGCGCCAACGGCGCCGGCGCGGGGCCGACGAGCTCCACGCCGGATGCCCGCGCCGCGATCACGCGCCGCAGCCACTCCGCGACCTCGACGGCCGCCTGGGCGACCAGAGCCTCGCGCGTCCCGCTCAGGACGACGTTTGCCACACCGACGTGGGGGGGATAGGCCGGCACGTCGCGCGCCGCCAGCTCCTGGGCGGCGAACCCTTCGTAGTCGTGCCGCGCGGCGGCCTGCAGCGCGTAGTGGCTCGGGCTGCGGGTCTGCACCAGCACTTCCCCACCGCGCGGCCCGCGGCCCGCCCGCCCGGCGACCTGCGCGATCAACTGGAACGTCCGCTCGGCGGCGCGGAAATCCGGCAGGTGCAACCCCGTATCGGCGTCCACCACGCCGACGAGGGTGACGTTGGGGAAGTCCAGCCCCTTGGCGATCATCTGCGTGCCGAACAGCACGTCGACATCCCCCCGTCCCACGGCATCCAAGATGCGCGTGTGCGACCACCGGGCACCCGTCGTATCGGCGTCCATGCGCGCCAGCCGCGCGGTGGGATACCGCAACGCGAGCCAGCGTTCCAGCTCCTGGGTTCCGACACCGCGGCGCCGCTGCGCGACGGCGCCACACCGCCCGCACGCGGAGGGGACCGCCGCCTCGTGCCCGCAGTAGTGACAGCGCAGGCGCGCCGGCGTGCGATGGACCGTGAGCGCGATGCTGCAGTGGGGGCACTCCCACACGAACCCGCACGCGCCGCACTGCAGGTAGTGCGCCAGCCCGCGGCGATTGAGCAGCAGGAGCACCTGCTCGCCGGCGGCGAGGCGCACCTCAAGCGCCTCGTCCAGCGCCGTGCTCCACGGCACCGCGCCCGCGGCCCGCACCCGGGGCGCGCTGGTCAGGTCCACCAACCGCACCGGCGGCAAGCGACCGGCCCCCACCCGATCCGGGAGGTGCACCAGGGCCAGCCGGGCCCGCTGACCCCACGTTTCGAGCGCGGGCGTGGCGCTCGCGAGGATCACGCGGCCCCGCTGCAGCCGAGCGCGCGTGAGGGCCACGTGCCGCGCGTGGTACCGCGGGGCCTCGCCGTTCTTGTAGCTCGGATCGTGTTCCTCGTCCACCACGATCATGGCGAGGTCCGCGAGCGGCGCGAACACCGCCGACCGGGCGCCCACCACGATCCGGCGCGTGCCCGCGGCCACCGCCCGCCACGCGTCCGCGCGCTCCGCGTCGGAGAGCGCGCTGTGGAGCACGGCGACGTCCCCTCCGAACACGCCCCGTACCCGCGCGATCGTCTGCGGGGTGAGCGCGATCTCGGGTACCAACACGATGGCGCCGCCGCCCCGGGTGACGGCGCGCCGCACCGCTTCCAGGTAGGTGAGCGTCTTGCCGCTGCCGGTCACGCCGAACAGCAGGGCCGCGCCCCCGGGCGCGAGCTCGGCCACCGTCGCGATCGCGGCGGTCTGGGGCGCGCTGGGCGTGGTCGGGGGCGCGGACGCGGCGTCCGCAAACGGATCGCGCAGCCGTTCCCGCTCGTCGATCCGCGCGAGATCCCGATCCACGAGCCCCTTCAGCACGGCTGCCGAGAACCCCAGTTGCCGGACCAGGTGCGCCCAGGGCGCTTCACCGCCCGCCGCGTCGACCGCATCGTACGCCGCGCGCTGGCGGGTCGCACGCCCGAAGGTCCGCTCCCGTTCCAGCAGCGACGGCAGCGCCCGCACCAGGACGAGCACGCGTTCCCGGCCCGCCGCTGGACCCACGTCCGGTGCCTCGGTCTCGAGCCGGACCGCGCCGACCCGCGCCAACCGCTGCAGCGCCTCCCACACCGGACGCCCGACCGTGCGAGTGAGGCGGCGCGCCGTGGCGCGCCCACCCAATCGCTCGAGCGCGGTGAGGACGTCGCGGCTCGCGCCCCCGGGCGCCGCGGTCGCGTCGCCGACCTCGGCGACAAGCCGGGATTCCCCCCACAGCGGACCGGGCAGCATGGCGCGCAAACACAGCCCCACCGGCGTGGCGTAATAGCGGCTCATCCATCGGCCGAGGTCGAGCAGCGGGACCGGGACCAACGGCGCCGGGTCGGGCGCGAGTAGTACCGCCTTGACGCCCTCGGCGCGCGGCTCCCCCAGCTCGGTGACGATCCCGACCAGCTCGCGCCCCCGCACGGGCACGACCACGCGCGCCCCCGGACGAATACGGTCGGCGAGACTCTCGGAGAACGTGTACCAGTACGGCTGCGGCGCCGGGAGCGGCAGCGCGACGCGGCACCCCGCCGGTCCTACGCGTCGATCCACCGCACCCCCGTGATCAGCGAGGCGCCCAAAGCACGGGTGCGGACGAGCGCGCGCAGCGCGCGGATCTCCCGCGCGAGCATCCCGGATACGGCGCGCACGCCGGCGGCCCGCCAGGCCCGGAGCAGCACGCCGATCCAACCCGACGCCAGCCAGCGGCCGTCCGGCGCGATCGCTTCCGCCGTGAGCTCCACGAACCCCGCATCACGCAGGGTGGCTTTCCATTCCACGAGAAACCGGGGGTGGATACCGAGCCGCGCGAGATCCGCCGCGGGACCCTCGGGCGGCGTCCCCGACCACGTCGGCACCAACGCCGCCACCGGCCGCCGGGGGCGAACCACGCGTGCCGCCTGCCGCATCGCTTCCCCGGCGTCCACGCGGGGCTGCAGCAGCAATGACAGCACGATCAGGTCGAACACGTCGGTTTCGTGCGGAAGGTCGTCCGCCCATCCCGCCTGTAGCGTCACGCGGCGCGAGAGCCCGGAACTGCGCGCGGCTCGCTCCGCCCACTCGACCGCCGCCGGCCGCGGGTCGAGCGCCGCGACGTGGCCGCCCACCCGTTTCGCCCACCACAGGGCCGACCGGGCAGCCCCCGCACCCACCCACAGCGTGTCCCACTCCGGCGACGGATCGAGCACGTGCACCAGGCGCCGATGGAGTGGTTCGGCAATCTCGTCCCACGGCTGCAGGATCGTCACGAGCGCGTCGGTGGGGAGCCGACGACCGGCACGGGGGTCGGTCACAGCGCGGCCAGATGCGCGAGGGCGGCCTGCGCGATGCGCGTGGGGACGTACCCGCCTTCCAGCACCGAGGCCATCGGGGCACCCAACCTTCGCCATCGGCTGACCCAGGTCGCATAGTCGTTGGGCTCGAGCGTGAACCCCGCGAGCGGATCGCCGGCCATCGCGTCGAAGCCGGCGGAGAGCAGAATCAACTGCGGTGCCCAGCCGTCGGTCGCCTCCCGCACCGCCGCGTCGAGGGCGTCCACGTACTCGGCCGACGGCCGACCCGGAGGCCGCGGCACGTTGAAGACGTTCCCGACGCCCCGTTCCTCCGCCCGCCCCGTCCCAGGATACAGCGGCCATTGATGCAGCGAGACGTACCGGATCCGCGCATCCTGCTCGACGAGCGCCTGCGTGCCGTTCCCGTGGTGGACGTCCCAATCTACGATCAGCACCCGCACGAGTCCGCGCTCCTCGAGCGCCCAGCGCGCCGCCACGACGACGTTGTTGACAAGACAGAATCCCATCGCGCGCTCGGCGAGGGCGTGGTGGCCCGGCGGGCGCACCGCCGCGAACGCCGGGGTCCCATCGAGCGCCGCGCGAGCGGCGGCCACCGCCGCCCCCGCCGCATGGCAGGCCGCCGTGAAGCTCTGCGCGCTCATCACCGTGTCGGCATCGAGCCGGCCGCCACCGGCGCCCGCCACCTCGGCCAGCCGGTCCAGGTAGGGACCGGGGTGGACCCGTTCGAGCCACGGGCGCGACGCTTCGGGGGCCTCGAGAAACGCACAGCGAGAGGCCAGTGGTCCCTCCTGGAGCGCCGCGAGGAGAACGCGCACACGGGAGGGCGCTTCTGGATGGGCCGGGCCCGGATCGTGATCGAGGGTGCGCGGATGGTGGTAGACGTGAATCCCGCCGGGGCTCATCGCGACCGGCGGCTTGGCGGCACGACCGCCCGCAGTTCACGGCGCAGGGCGTCCCGCGCCCGGTCCACCTCGGCGAGACGGTGGAGATACCGACGGCGCAGCCACAGCACGCCCACGGCCGCCACACCAAAGCCCAGCCCCCAGACGAGCAGGCCCGGGCGCCCACCCCACAGGCCCGCGAGGCCCAGCAGCAGGCCGTCGAGAACGAGGAACCCGACCGCGAGCACCGTGATCACCCGCCCCGGCCGGCGGGGCGAGCTAGCGAACCGGGTGCCGCCGGGCGGGGAGAACGATGAGGGCGGCGCCATCGGGCAGTCCGAGGTCCGCCACGGTCGCCCGCTCGTCGAGCACGAGGCCGCCGCGGAACTTGAGGAGGTACTCGGCCGGGTCGATCGGACGCCCGGTGGCCTGGAGGACGGCATCCCGCTTGATGTCCGCGAGCGAACGGCCGGGCTCGACCTCGAGCGCGATCGTGTCCCACGTGTCGGTGACCGTGACCCGCACGCGCCGCGCCGCCGCGACACTCATGCGGCCTCTTCCTCCGCGGCGGGCAGCGTGGAGAGAAATCGATCGATGGTCTGATCGAACAGGAGTGACGACGCGCGTACCCGTGTGCCGCGCTCCGCCGGAAACACCGCGAGGGCAATCTCTTCCCCGCCTTGCCCCCGGAACGTCGCCCACGTGTCGCCGTCGTCCTCGAGAAAGGCGCCGAAGTGCGGCACGCGCTCCAGGAAAAACTCCTTGGCCCGGCGCAGGACGTCGTCGCCCGCAAGTGAGGTCGTCATCTCGTGCAGCATGTGTGGGACTCCTTGGTCCACCGTCGGTCCGTGACGCTGAAAGGTAACCGCCCGGCGCGACCGGTTACCAGCCGCCGCTCAGAACGCCGCCCGCAGCCGACCCAGCACGAGCCGTCCGAGTGCGGGGGCGCCGACCATCTCCTGATGGCGCCGGTCGAGCAGGTTCTGGGCGGTCAGCTGGAGCGTCGCCGCGCGCCAGCCCGGCACCGCCACACTGACGGTGGCATCGAGCACCGTGTACGCGGCAACACGTCCCTCATACACGCCCGAACTCACGGGGAACGCCGCTACCACGCGGCCGCGCGCGGCCGCCGTGAGGCCGAGCGTGGGCGCACGATAGGTGAGGCCGAACGCGGCCTTGGTGCGGGGCGCGTTGAAGTAGACGGTCCCCACATCCCGCACGTCGGGCACGGTGTCCGCACTGGTCAAGGAGAACGCCACGGACGCCTCGAGGCCCCGCGTCAGTCCGATGGTCGCCGCCACGTCGGCCCCCCACAGTGTGTAGGCGCCGCCGCGGCGGGTCACCACGAGAAGGTCGTACGGATAGCCGGCTTCCACCGGGGAGATCGTGCCGGCGGGGATGAGACTCAGCGTGTCGGCGAGCGCCGCGGCCACTGCCGCCGGGAGATACTGCGTCAGATAGCCGTCCAAGGTCTCCCGGTCGAAGAACGCGCTCGGCGTCGCCACCGTCAGCGGTCCGCCGAGATCGGACACGCGATTCACCCAGACGTCCACGTCGAGCCCGAGTCGTCCGCCCAGGACGCCTCGGTAGCCGACCTCGACCACGTTGGTGATGGTCCGCCCCTCACCCGCCAGATCCGTCACGTCCGCAGCATCGATGGGCGTGAAGCTCCCCGTGGCGATATCGAGCACGGCGAGCCGCGTGGCGATATCCTGCGCCGTTGGGGTTGGCACCCCGGAGAGGTCGACGCCGAGCTGCTGCGCCGCCAGCACCACGGCCGGCCAAAGGAGGGTCGCGTCGGCCGGCAGGTACGCGCCCGGCTGCGCCAGGTTGAACGGGCTGCGCATGCAGAGCCCGCCCTCGCAGTCGCGGCGGAATGTGAACCCGTCTTTCGGCACCCCCACGCCCCGCACGGTATACCCGATGCCCGGGACGATGGGAATCTGCCCGACGGCGATATCGAGAAACAGATCGTTCGCGTCGGGTGACGTGAAGGCTCGGTTGTACGTGAGCCGCATGGCGTGCGTCGCGCCGAGACGGGTGACGAGCCCGACCCGCGGCGACAGCACGACGTCGCGCAGGCGATTGTGATGGTCCAGGCGCAGGGCGCCGATGAGTTCCACGCGTGGCGAAAGGGACGCCGTCGCGTACAGATAGCCGCCGAGCTCGGCGACCAGGTCGTCGTCTTCGTTCCTGCCGTGAATGGTCCCGCCGGTGCGCGGATCGGTCCACCGGCCGTCGACGCCGTACAGCAGATCGGCCGGCCCGACGGCGGCGCCATGCTGGACCTGGGCCACGAAGACGCGCGAATCGTCCACCAGCCGATTGCCGTTCCGGAGGATGTACGTCCCGCCGGCATCGCTCCAGTCGTAGAACGTGTTCACGAGGAAGCGGCCGCGGCGCGCCCGCACCTGGCCGTAGGCATAGCGCCAGTCGCGTCCCTGCACCGCGCCCACGGCGGGCGTGAGGTCGATGGCCCGGAGGGCCTGCGCGACACCGCCGGCGACGACCACCTCCGTCTGCGGGGTCGGGCGCCAGTCCACGCGGACATCCCCGGCCGCACGCTCCACGGTGGAGTCGCGCCGGCCGATGCGCAGCGTGTCTGGATCGGCTCCGGCCGCGAGGGCCGATGCCCGGAGCGCTTGCTCGACGCTGTCGGCGAAGACCCAATCCTGCCCGCGCAGGACCTCCCCGGACACCTTGATCCCGAGTTCGTGGGCGAGCGGCACGGCATAGCGCAGGCTCGCGCCGAGGGTCGAGCGGGTCCCCCCGGTGAGCGTCGCGGATCCCCCTCGGGCATCGAGCGGGGAACGCGTCAGCAGATGCACCACCCCGCGCGGCGCCCCGGGCCCGTAGAGCGCCGCGGCGGGCCCGCGGATCACCTCGATCCGCTGCACGTCCTCGCCGACCACCGGGACGAGATACGGCACGTTGAAGGCGATCGACGGCACCGCGGCGTAGCGATGGTCGTGGAGCAGCAGCAGGTCACCCGAGTTGACGCTGTTGGGCCCTCGCACGCTGAACGTCTGCTGGAGCAGCCCCTTGCGGGCGGCGTCGACGCCCGGGACCTGCGCGACGTGCTCGAGCGGCGTGAGGGTCGGCGCGTCCTCCACCTCGCGACGATCGATCACCGACACCGCGGCGGGAGCCTGGAGCGCCGTTTCTTCGCTGCGGGAAGCCGACACGACGACGGGATCGAGGGGGGCGCCGAGGGCGGCGAGGCGGATGCGGAGAGGCACCAGGGCGTCCGGTCGGATGGCCTCGCGCACCGCCGGGGCGTAGCCGACGCGGGTCAGCCGCAGCCGATACCCGCCAGGGACGACCCGCCAGAAGACGAACGTCCCGTCCACCCCGGTGACGACGACGCGGCGGGTGCCCTCGCGCTCGAGTTCCACCCGCACCCCGGCGAGTGGTCGCTCGGCCAGCGAGTCGACCACGGTCCCACGCACCTCTTGACCCGCCGCCACCGACGCCGCGACGGCGAGCGCGAGCGGCAGGCCGCCGCTGAGAACCCAGAAGAAGTGGCGCATCGACCCCGCGCTCCGACCCCGGCAAAGGTGCGCCCTGTCGGGCACTGCGGCAAGCGGCCTTCAGTCGGCGAGCGGGCGGACGGTCACCTGCGCGATGGTTGGCTCGGTGGGGCGCCGGAGGAGGTCCCACACGCGACCCTTGCGGCGGACCACCAGCACGACCTCCCCGGGGGGCGGCTCGCGCAGCCCGGCCAGCGTGAGGAACAGCGGCAGGACCCGGTCGGGCACCGCGACATGATACGCCTCGCCCCGCCAGCGCACCTCGGTGCGCGCCGGCCGACGGCGCACCACCCGGTCCAGAAACACGTCGTCGTCCACCCGATACACGTCGCGGTCCACCCGCTCCCCCGAGAGATGAAACAACGGGTCGAAGGGCTGCCCGTCGTGCCGCGCGAAGTTCTGCTCGGCCGCCCAGTCGTACGCTTCGAGCGCAGCGGCGTTGGCACGCCATTCCAGGTGGTGGCGCAGCTCGTGCGTGAGCGTGTCCCACGCCTCGTCGCGCCACCCGAAATCGGGCCGCTGGCCGGCCAGGGCGCGGAACGACCCGTGATACAGCACCACCCGCGACATCACCTCATCCAACTCGCCGTGCACCGGAACGCACTCCCCGAGCGTATAGACGTCGGCTCGCACGGGATGCGGCATCGTCTTGGGACTCACTTCGATCGCCGCGATGCCGCTCAGGTACTCCGCCGGAATCTCGCGGGCCAGACGGCGCACGAGGCGCTCGAACTCGGGGTAGTCCACGATGCCGATGGCGAGAGCGAGGCGACGGGCCGCTCGTCCCCGAGGGGTCAGCCGGAGGGACCGGGCGGCTCCGCGCCGCCGGCCGCCGGGGCCGAACGGCGGGCGAGCCACCGGTTCGCCGCCAGCAGGACGACAAACGCCACGCCCCACTGCAGCAGGATCGTGCCCACGGTTTCCTTGCCGAGCGGGGCGAGCCAGCTCGCGGGATCCCACTCGTGCGCCTGCCACAGCCACCAGCCCAGCAACACGGCCGCTTCGAGCGGCACGAACACCGCGATCACCACTTCCCACCACCTGCCCACGCGGATGTCGGAATGCGGGTGGTTGATCTGCTGCTGCCGGAAGGCCCGTACCCCATGCGTGATCACCGCGATCGCGAAGAAGAGTCCGGACACCATGAGGCCGACACCCCAGACCCAATCCTGATTGCCGAGCACCTGGAGCGAGATCGCCGACGGCAGCCCCAGAAGGAATGCGCCGGCCCCCACCAGCTTGACGGCCCGCGCGCGCGCGAGCCCCGCGTCGATCAGCACGCGGGTGGCCAACTCGATCATTGCGATCAGGCTCGTGAACGCCGCGAAGAAGAGCGCGACGAAGAACAGGAGCATGAAGAACCGCCCGGCTGGAATGCGGGCGAACAGCTGCGGCATCCAGACGAACGTCAGCCCCTCGTTGCCGGCACTGAAGATCGTCCCCTGCAGCAGGGCGGGCGTGACGGCTTCGCCGCGCGCCACTGCGTCCTGGAGCGCCGGGTAGGCCGCGAGGGCGTCGGGATTCGCCGCCAGCGACGGTGCGAGCTCGGCCACGACCGAGAACACCGTGCACAGCACCATGATGCCGGCCAGCAGCGAGATGGTGTTGTTGGCCGCGGGCACGATGAAGGCGTTGAGGGCGGTGTCCTCCGTCTGGCGCAGGTACGCCGCATACACGAGCACGAGCCCCCACCCCGCTCCCGTGTCCCACGCGTTCTGCGTCAGCGCCTGCAACCAGATGTTGGCGTTCGCAAGCGCGCCCCAATCGACGCCGAAGAGATAAGCCAGTCCGTCACCGGCGCCGGGCAGGGTCATCGCGCGTACGGCGAGCAGCACGACCAGCACCAACAGCGACGGCATGAGGATGCGCGCGACCCGCTCGATCGCGCGGACGCCGCGGCTGACGACCGCCACGCCAAGGCCGATGGCGAGGCCGTGCGTCAGCACCGGCCACCACGAACGCGTGTAGTGCGCCCAGAACGCCCCGGGCTCCGCGCCCGGAATCTCGCCGGTGGCCGCCGCGATCACGTACCGCACCGTCCAGCCCGCCACCACCGAGTAGTAGAACATGATGGCCGTCGCCACCCAGGCCACCCATGCTCCCATCCAGGCCCACCGCGGTCCCATCACTAGCAGGAAGGCGCGCACCGGCCCGGAGCGGGTCTTTCGCCCCAGGCCGAACTCCACGAGGATCAGCGGGATCGACCACAGGAAGAGAAAGGCGATCCACGCCACCAGAAACTCGCCGCCGCCGTTCTGCGCCGCGATGCGCGGGAACCGCCAGATGTTGCCGGTTCCCACCGCCATGCCAAGCATGGCCAGCAGCATCATCGCCCGCGACGAGAAACGCTCTGGCCGTTGCGTCACGGCGGTCCTCCGGGTTCGCGGCTCACGCCAGCACGGCGGCCAGTCGCGACACCGACGCGTCGAACGAGAGTGGCGCCGCCGAGAACTCGGCCGCGAGCCGGTCCGCCGGCTCGGCCTGTCCACGCCGCATCAGATCCTGCACGAACCCCCCGGCCCGGGGATTGCGATACCAGTCGCGCTCGTACCGCTCGGTGAGGATCTGCGCCAAGGTGCCCTCCAGCTGCCACGCGCGCAGGTAGCGCGCCACGTAGAAGCCGGGGTCCACGTCCCGCAAATGGTCCTCCTCCAGAAAGCGGAACCCGGTCGCGGCGGTCAGCCGCTCGGCGTACCGCTCCCCCATCGCGGCACCGTACTCACTGCGGTGCAGCTCCAGCTCATAGCGCAGCTTCCCCGCGTAGCGGCGCAGGAGATACAGCTCGGACACGGCGAGCTCGACACGCAGCTGCGCGATCCGGGAGACCGCACCGCTCTCCCGTCCCAACTCGGTGAACCGCTGCAGCCATCCTTCCTCGAGCGTCAGATGGTCCCACAGCATGGCGAAGGCCTCGGTGACCGACATGTCCCCCAGCCAGCGGTCGACGAACGAGCGGTCGCGGTCGACCGACCCGAAGTGCATCGCATGCCCCAGCTCGTGCCAGAACGTGCGGTAATCGGCGTGGCCGCCATGGGGCCGCAGCACGAGATACACTTCGTCGGGGACCCGGACCGGCACGCAGAAGGCGCGGGGCTGCTTCCCCTCGCGCTCCTCCGCGTCCACCCGCACCCGTCCCCCCACGAAGGCATCCAGCCCCATCTCGCGCATCTGCGCCGTGCCCGTGCCGAGCAGCTGATCGCCAGGAAACGCAGCGTCGAACTCGTCCGCCCGAAAGGCCCAGCCGGTGTCGGCCCGCACCAGCTGATCGGGGGGGACCCCCAAACGGCGGCGCACCAGGTGCCGGAGGCCCTCGCGATAGAGATCCGCCGTGTCCGCGAGCAGCCGGTCGGCCTGCCCGGCCAAGTGCTCCAGATCGATACCCGAGACCGCCGTGATCGCCGCCGGATAGTCGGCACCAAACCCGGCGGCCGCGACCGTCTCCCGCTCACGCAGGAAGCGGTCGCGCCGTAGCTCGTTGAGGTCCGTGGCGCCCGCCGCCGCGCGGGCCCGGTCCAGCGCAATCCGCCACGCGCGGTCGGGCGAGTTCTGTAGCTCGATCGCCGCCCGCAGATAGGGGATGTCGCGGCCGCTCACCGCGATCCGCGCGCGACGTTCCCAAACGAGCTGCCGTTCCTCATACGGCGCCACGGCCCGCCCGACCCGCAGGTCGACCACCCACTCGACGAGCGCCGGTACGCGGGCCCCCCGCGCGCACGCCAGGGCCTCATCGCTCTGGAGATCGGCATACTGCTCGTAAATGGCTTCGAATGCCGGCGTGGCCTTGCGCCCCGCTCCCGTCAGGTAGTACTCGCGACCGAGCGCCGACAACAGGGCCTCGCCGCGGGCACCGAGTTGGTTGACGTTCACGCGGAGAGGCGTGCGCGCAGATAGGCCAGCAACTGGTCCGCGGCAATACGCTCCTGGCGGAGCGTATCCCGGTCGCGCACCGTGACGGTCTGATCCTCGAGCGTCTGGCCGTCGACCGTGATGCCGAACGGCGTGCCCGCCTCGTCCTGCCGACGGTAGCGCCGGCCGATCGAGCCCCCGTCGTCGTAGAAGAGGGCGACGTGTCCGCGCAGGTCGGACGCGATCCGCGTCGCGACTTCCGGCATACCGTCCTTCTTCACCAGCGGAAATACCCCGACCTTGATGGGCGCGAGGGCCGGATGGAGCCGCAGCACGACGCGGGTCTCCCCTTCCACCTCCTCTTCCGCATAGGCATCCACGAGTGCGACCAGCGCCAGGCGGTCGGCGCCAAGGGAGGTTTCGATGATGTACGGCACGTAACGCTCGCTGGTGGCCGGGTCCAGGTACTCCAGCTTCTTGCCGGAGTGCTCCTGGTGCCGGCTGAGATCGAAATCCGTCCGGTTGTGAATGCCCTCGAATTCCTGCCAGCCGAACGGAAATTCGTACTCGATGTCGAACGCCGCCTTCGCGTAGTGGGCCAACTCGTCCGGCGTGTGCTGGTGGAAGCGCAGTCTGTCCGCCCGGATCCCGAGGTCCTGATGCCACTGCATGCGGCGCGCGCGCCACTCGTCGAACCACGCCTCGTCCTCGCCCGGCTTCACGAAGAACTGCATCTCCATCTGCTCGAACTCGCGCGTCCGAAACGTGAAATTCCCCGGCGTGATCTCGTTGCGAAACGCCTTGCCGATCTGGGCGATGCCGAACGGGATCTTCTGCCGCGAGGCCTGCAGGACGTTCAGGTAGTTGACGTAGATCCCCTGCGCCGTCTCGGGGCGGAGGTACACGATGGCCGCCTCCTCCTCCACCGGCCCCATGAACGTCTTGAACATCAGGTTGAACAGCCGTGGCGCCGTGAGCGTGCCCTTGGTGCCGCACACGGGGCATTGCGCGTCCGGCAGGCCCGGCGTGCCCTTGATCCGCGCATCGTCGGCGCGGAACCGGTTCTTGCACTGCTTGCAGTCGACCAGCGGGTCCGTGAAGCCCGACACGTGCCCCGAGGCTTCCCACACGCGCGGGTGCATCAGGATCGCCGCGTCGAGGCCTTCGATGTCTTCGCGCTCGTACACCATGGAGCGCCACCAACGGTCCTTGAGGTTCTTCTTGAGTTCGGTCCCGAGCGGCCCGTAGTCCCACACCGATCCGAGCCCGCCGTAGATCTCGGAGGACTGAAACACGTAGCCTCGCCGCTTGGCCAGCGAGACGATCTTGTCCATGACCGACGTTTTCGCCATGCGTCAACTTACTGCCGGAAAAGAGGATAGCCCAACCGGGAATGGGGCAAGTTACCCCGGCGGCTCGCCGGGCGGCAACTTGAGTGCGCGACGCACCGCGCGCGAGGCGTGCGCGGCAAGCTGCGGGACATCCCACCAGCTCTCGCCGCCACTCTCCACCACGACCCCCGGTGGCCGCGCGCTCGCGCGGGGCGCGACGACGGCGGCGGGCACAGCGTGGGCCTGCGCCCGCGCGATCGCCTCGCCCACGAGCTTTCCGGCGAGCGACGTGGCGTCAAACGACCCCTCGGCCACGAGCACGAGGGACGCGCCCTTCAGCGCCTGCGCGAACCCGATCCGATCCAGCACCCACGCCGCACCGGCCTCCAGCCGGGCCCCGCCAAAGCAGAGCAGGCCGAACCCCAGGCCGCCGGCGGCACCCGCCCCCTCGCGGGCAGCGAGCGCGGGCCCACCCCACGGCTCGGTGACGGTGACCAGGCGGGCGAGTCCCTCCACGAGCCGCTGCGTCTGTGCGGCGGCGGCCCCCTTTTGCGCGGCGTACACCGCGGCGCCCTCCGCGCCGAGGAGCGGGTTTCTGACGTCGGCGAGCCCCACCAGGCGCGCGGGCGGCGGGGTGCCCGGGACGAGGCGCGCAAGCGCCGACAGCGCGCCCCCACCATCCGGGAGCGGCACGCCCTGGGCATCCATCGCCTCCCATCCCCACGCCCGAGCGAGGCCGAGGCCACCATCCATGGTGGCACTCCCGCCGATTCCCACGAACACCGCCCGCGCCCCCGCCGCGGCGGCGTGTCCCACGAGCTCCCCCACGCCACGGGTCGTCGTCACGGTCGGATCGCGCTCCGCCGACGGGAGCAGCGCGAGTCCGCACGCGAGCCGCGACTCGACCACCGCGGTCCGCGGGTCGAGCCACCCGATCTCGGCATCGACCGGAGCCCCGCGCGGGCCCGTAACGCGGTGGGCGGTCCGCCGCTCGAGCGCAAGCGCCTCGAGCAGCCCGTCGCCCCCGTCGCTGGCGAAGAGCAGGTGGCAGCGGCACCCGGTGGCCGCGACGCCGCGGCTCAACCCGACGCCGACCTCGTGGGAGGTGAGCGACCCCTTGAACGGTTGAGCGAGGACGACCACCAGGGGTGCCACGAGACCGAGCCAGATGGGAGTACCGTTAAGATGATGCGGGACAGAGACTTGTGCAATACGCTCGGCGCTCCTATCTTGCCTTGATGCGACGCCAGCCGTCGTGGTCCGCTGAGGCAGCGTCCTGACCCGCCCATCGGGTTCGGCCCCTCGGTCATGACCGGTCGAAACGGCCGGCACGGACCGGCATCCCTCGAAAGGCCGCGTGGCGTTCCCCCGTATCAGAGCGAGGTAGGGTTGTGGCCGTGACGACCGGGAATCCCCGGCCGGAGCCGCCCGCCACCCGGGAGATCCATCTGCGTGATCTCCTGGCGGTCGTCCGGCGACATTGGCGAATCGTGGTGCTCGTGCCGGCGCTGGTCGCCACCGGAGCGTGGGTCGCGGGCCGCAAGGCCATCCCGCAATTCCAGTCGCGCCTCACGGTGCAGGTGAATTCGCCCAAGCAGGTCTTCGCGCGCCTCGACGATATCGACGTCGACGAGTTCGCCCTCAAGACCGATCCCATCCTGTCCGAAGCGCTCGTGCTCACCACCCAGGGACTCGCGCTGCGGGTGGTGCGGGTGCTGGGTCTTCAGGTGGAGTTCGACGCGCCGGCGCGGCGCCGGGGCGACGTCGTGGCGGCGGTGGCGGTCGATTCGCTGGCACCGCCGGGGACCTACACCCTGCTCCTCCGCGGCGCGACCGGCTATGAGATCCGCGATGCCGCCGGCGCCACCGTCGCCGCGGGCCCCTACGAGGCGCGGGCGACCGGCCCGGGGTTCACCCTCGCGGTGCTGCCCGCCGCCGGAGACGCCGACATCCCGTTCCGCGTCTCGACGCCCGAGCAGGCAGCCGCGTGGGTGAGCGCCGGGCTCAGCTACGCGGTGCGCGAGGCCACGAACGCCGTCGACCTCTATTTCACCGGCTCCGACGACCAACTCGTCCCGCTGATCCTCAACGAGTCGGCCGTGCAGCTCCGCCTCGATGGGGCGCGCCGGGCCCAGGTCATCGCCGCCCGGAAGCGGGACTACGTGTTCGAGCAGCTCGCGCAGGCCCGCGCCGAGTACCAGGCCAAGTTGCGCGAGCTGCAGGCGTTCAAGGAGCGACAGGAGATCGCGGACCTGTCGGCGGAGGCCCAGGCGACGGTCGAGGCGATCCAGAGCCTCGAGCTCGATCGCCAGCGGCTGCTCGTGAGCCTGGCGACCGTGCAGCAGGCGATCGCGGACACGCTGTCGTCACCGATCGAGACGCTGAACCAGTTGTCCGCCGTGGAGGCCATCGCGGGCAACACGGCCCTGCAGTATCAGATCCAGAGCCTGCTCAAGCTCCACGACGACCGCCGCACCCTCACGGCCGGCAGTCTCGGGCTGCAGAGCGACAACCCCCAGGTGTCGGCCCTCGACCAGCGCATCCTTCAGGGCCAGGCGGCGCTCGGCTCGGCGGTGCGGGCGACCCATGACGCCCTGCGGATCCGGCTGGCCGCGCTCGAGGACAAGATCGCCGACCTCCGCACCACGCTGCGCTCGTTCCCTGGAATGGAAACGCGCATCGCCCAGATTCAGCTCGAGGCCGGCATTCAGGAGCAGACGACGCGCTACCTGCTGGGCCAGTATGAGGGCGCCCGTCTCCAGGAGGCGACGATCTCTCCGTACGTGAACATCCTGGACGGCGCCTCGCCGGCCTACCGGATCGGGACGAGCCTCCGCCAGAAGATCCTGCTGGGCCTGCTCGTGGGCCTGCTCCTCGGCATTGGGAGCGCGTTCTTCCTGGAGTACCTCGACCAGTCCCTGAAGACGCCGGCCGACGTGGCGCGCGTGCTCGGGGTACCGGTCCTGGGCATGGTGCCGCTCGAGGCGAAGCTCGGGCCCCGGCCCGACGGCCGCCGCCCGATCTCGGTCATCACGGCGCTGGATCACGACGACCCGGCGGCGGAGGCCTTCCGCACGTTGCGCACGAACGTCACGTTCGTGGGCGCGGAGCGACCGGTGCAGCTGCTCGCGCTCACGAGTCCGGGGCCCGGCGAGGGGAAATCCACCACCGCGTCGAACCTCGCCCTGGCCCTCGCCGCCGGGGGGAGTCG
>Ga0224512_10002428_pt1 | contig 17117 bp, 16 predicted proteins | sample SF_May12_sed_USG_4_FD_169103 | JGI IMG/M metagenome (GOLD analysis project Ga0224512, IMG submission 169103) | Sediment microbial communities from San Francisco Bay, California, United States - SF_May12_sed_USGS_13 | ecosystem: Environmental > Aquatic > Marine > Sediment | place: USA...
GGTCCCCTGGTTCTCGCCTGACGGCCAAAACCACCTACCCGGGCCAACGCTGAGGCCGAAAACGGAGCGATCTACTGATGGCCGTTCGAAAGCATCTACCAACAAGCACTGCTCCCTGGGGGGGGGCCTTCGGAGCAAAGAACCTCCACTCAATCCCCCGTCGATTCAGAAACAACCTGTTCGCCAACGTCGTATTCCCATAGTCTTGAGACATGAGCCGGCGGCGTCGGAACCTCATCAAGTTACTTACGGTTCCGTCTGTCTCGGCGGCGCTGGCAGTCGGGCTGCTGATCGGGTTCGTGAATATGGGCGGTGAGCCACAGGTCGGCAAGATCACGACTCGCACTGTGGTCGACGGTGAGATGATGGCTCGGATCGAAGCCCCGGCGCCCTATGCGGGATCCTCGGGAGACGTAGTGGTAGCGGAACTCATACTCCCTACCGAGTACCACACAGCGACCGCAGTCCCCGTGCGGGTTCTGTCGGACGGGTCGGTCGAGATCGTCGAGACCGGCTTCCGGATGCCGGGCACCGGGCTCTTGACCATTGTTGCCTGTATGGGGGCCTTGGCCGGACTGGTGATCCATTTTAATCTGCGCGGGTTCGGGTTCATCCGGGGTATCGGCGAGTCCGGAACCATGCAGCCATCGGAAGTCCGCGAGGATCGGGGTTTCTACTGGCGGTCGTGATCCGGCCGCCCCGTGCTGGGTAGTTACGCTTCGGCGCCCAACTGCTCCAGCTGGTCGAAGATCGGGAGAAGTTGCTCTTCCGCCAGTAACCCGGCCGTCCGCCCGAGGACGGTCCCGTCGGGACCGGTGAAGACCCAGAAGGGGAAGGCGTTGACGCCCGGCTGTCTGGTCAAGATGCCCGACTCGTCCATCAGCACCGGGAACGTGAACTGGTTGGTCTCTAGGTAGGGCACCAGCGGGTTGGGTGCGGTTTGGTCCATGGCAGTTGTGATCGACACCAGTTCGAGATGCGGATACTCATCGGCATGGTTGGCATGCCAGTCCGCGACGATCGGCAACTCCTGCTGGCAGTAGGGGCACCAATGCGCCCACACCAACCACGCTCGCGCAATGCCGTCGGCTGGGTCGAAGGTCATGCCGTTTCCGTCCTAGAAGTGCTCCCCGGTGACGGATGCCAGCCCGAGGCCGAGTGCGGTGTCCTGCCCGCTTTGGGGGTATCGGGGAAGATCCGTGGCCACGACCGAGTTGGGAGTACCGCCCTGGATCAGCGATGCGCCGGAACCCTCGAGCGACGCGAGACGATCTCCGGTGGAGACAATATCGCCGGCCACGGCCGAGATCTGCTGTTCGAGTTGTGTGACCTGGTCTTGTAGAGCGGCGACGTCCTGGCGGGCAGACAGGAAGGCAACCAGCAAACCGAAGGCAAAGGCCAGAGAGAGCGTGGCACCGCCGAGTGCCAGGGAAGCGGTCCGGGAGCCGCTTGCCTGGTGGCGAGTTGCCTCCGGAAAAGGATTCTCGAGCTCCGGCATGGCCGACACCGTACCGCACGCCGGCACCTAGTTCGACCTGGCGGCAGAAACCGGAAGTCGAAGCACGCCGGATCGGTTACATTGGGAGGGCTAAACAGCACCCAGGGGGTGACTTGGTTTCGACTTTGAGGGTTGAAGCGACGGAAGCGAGCCGAGGTCTCCGGAGTCCTCGTTAAAGAGCCGGAAACACCATAAGTGCCGAAGACGACTTCGCACTGGCTGCGTAAGTAACGCAACCCGTCTGACCGTGAGGGCCGCCTACACCGAACGGATCAGGCGTCGCCAACGTAGGCTGCGCCCGCCGGGGTTCCGGGACCGGCGGGGCAAGCACAACCCCGGATAGGTCGGAGGGAAACTGGCCGGCAGAGTCCCACCGTCCGAAAGCTCGCTGTCGGCTGCGCTCGGAGATGCCGGAGCTGAAGCCTCAGAGGACCGGGGTTCGAATCCCCGCACCTCCACCGTTGGGCCCTCGCACAGGCGAGGGCCCGCCACGCGCCCGGGTGTTCGTTGTCGCGTTTCCGTGCCACCATTGTGTTATGGACGTCGCCCTCCTCATCGCGGGCGTGATTGCCGGATTGACGGTCCTCTTGTACGGAGCTCACCGTTTCTTGCTCTATGCCGAGCAGCGGGGCTGGGTGTACTACAAGCACCAGCGAGCCCCAGCCGGTTCAGGCGCGCTGGCGTTCATGGAATTGATGAAGATCTACCGTCCGGAGATCGAGCACGTGATCGAGGAGGAGCAGGGCGGAGAGCTGCGGGTGGTCGACGATGAGACGGGTCAGAAGCGCGATCCGGTCAGGATCGAGTTCGACCCCGAGGACGAGGAGCCTGCCGAATAGGCGCTGGTCGGTCTCCGAAGCCGAGACCGAGTGAGCGGGCGCTGGTAATCCAGGGATGATCGAGCGGGACGCTTCTCCGTTGGCCTGCCACCTCCGCCGGTGGCACAGGCTCGGTGCGTCGCCGGGTCGCCACAGATCCAACCGGTAGCGACCCTACCATGACCCGTCGTGACAGTGCACACCGACCTTCCCGACCGGCTATCCGACCGCTCCCGGTTGGCGCTCGAGCACGTGGTGGATCGAAAGGACGGGGGGAGGCGACGCGGCGGACAGGTGGAGATGGTCGAGGCGATCGCCGCAGCCATCGAGGACGGCGTCCATGTGCTCTGTGAGGCGGGGCCGGGTACCGGGAAGTCCTTCGGCTATCTGATTCCTGCACTGTGTTCTGGCCAACGGGTGGTCGTGTCTACCGCCACCAAGAGCCTGCAAGATCAGCTCTGCACCCGCGATCTCCCCTATCTGGCTGGGGCACTCGCCGAGTTGGGCATCATCTTCACCTGGGCCACCGTGAAGGGCCGCAAGAACTACCTCTGCCGGTCGCGCCTGGTCGAACGCCTCGAAGCGGAAGGGAGGTCGCAACGGGGTCTCTTTGAAGAGGATGTGCTACCAGAGACCGTCAGGATGCTTTCGGAATGGGCCGATCTGAACAGCACCGGCGACCGGGACGACTTACCGGAGTACGTTCCCGACCAGATGTGGTCAGAGCTCTCGGTGGCAGGAATCGAATGCCCGGGACGGGATGGATGTCCGCAGGGAGGTAGTTGCTTTGCGATGGCGGTTCTCGACAGGGCTCAGGAAGCCGACGTCGTTGTGGTCAATCATCACCTCTACGGAGCGGACTTGATGATGGGCGGGAGCGTGCTCCCCGATCACGATCTGGTCGTGTTCGACGAAGCGCATCGACTCGAAGACACCATGGCCGCCGCGTTCGGAATCGACCTGACGGAGGGACGGTTCTGGCAGTTCCATAGGTCCGCTACCTCCTATCTGAGTGGAGCCACCGCGCCCGGCCTCCTCAATGGCCTGACATCGCGAGTTCGGGAGGTCGCGGATGCGCTTCAGCAATCACCGCGCGGAAGGGTCACCGAACCTGCCTCGACGCCCATCGGCAGCACGTTCTCGACGGCTGCCGTCGCGGTGGGGGAGGTGTTGCAGGCAATTCGCGAAACCCAACCGTCGACCCCCGGATCCTTGGGCGCCCGTGCCCGGTCCCTGCGTCAAGGCGGTCATCTGGCCGGCGACATCGCCATGGCCATGAGCCCGCCCGAAGGTCATGTGGCTTGGGTGGAGGGAGGAGGAACGCGCCCCTCATTCCGCCTGGCGCCGGTGGAGGTGGGGCCGCTACTGGCCGAACACCTGCTGTCCGTCAGGCCCGCCGTGCTCACCAGCGCCACGCTGTCGGTGGCGGGTTCGTTGCGATCCGTGGCAAGTCGGCTTGGCTTCGAGGCGGACGCCGAGCCCCCGCTCGGCTACCGGTCGGTGCAGGTGGGAAGCCCCTTCGACTACGACGAGCAAGCCCGTGTCTATGTCGCGGCGCGACTTCCCGAACCGAGGTCTCCCGACTACCAGGCGGCAGCCCTGGACGAGACGGAACGGCTGGTGGAGGCGTCCGGTGGCCGCGCCCTGGTTTTGACGACGAGCTACCGGATGCTCGAAGCGCTGGCGGATCGGCTGAAAGACACGATGCCCTTCACCGTTTTGGTGCAGGGCGAGCTGCCCAAGAGGCGGCTGGTGGAGCAGTTTGAACAGGACGAGACGTCGGTACTCGTAGCGACCATGGGATTCTGGGAGGGTCTCGACGTTCCGGGGCGGTCTCTCGAGTTGGTAGTCATCGACAAGCTTCCCTTTCCCAGACCCGACGACCCCTTGTGGGCTGCTCGACGCGAGGCGGCCGAGATAGCCGGCTTCTCGTCATTCCACACCGTCGATCTGCCGCGAGCGACCATCCTGCTCGCTCAGGGTGCCGGACGGCTAATCAGAACGACCGAAGATCATGGCTTGGTCGCGTTGCTGGATTCTCGCCTGATGAAGCGCCGGTATGGCCGTCACATCCTCCGATCTCTGCCTCCAATGCCGCGAATTACCTCGCCCGAAGCAGCCCTCGCTTTCCTCCGGGTCGGGGGTGGTGTCGCTTGACCTCGACGCAAAACGGGGAGCACAGCCTGGACATCCCGGCGCAGATCTACGAGGCCATGATGGCCCACAGCCGCTTCACCTATCCCGAAGAAGCGTGCGGTTTGCTGGCTGCCGATGAGGACGGACGGTTGCGAATGGTTTATTGCCTGACCAACGCGGAACACTCAGCATCGTCCTACACCATCGAGCCGACGGAGCATTTTCGCGCTCTTCAACACGCGGAATCCAGGGGATGGGAGTTGGTGGGCGCCTTTCATTCCCACCCCCAATCAGCGGCATTTCCATCGGCAACCGACCTTCGACTGGCGGCGGAACCGGATTGGATATACGTCATCGTCGGGCTGGGCGACCCTCCCGGTCTACGGGCCTTCTATCTCCAGGCCGGATCTATCAACGAAGCGACGCTGCGGGTCGTGAGTTGAACCATCGTTGTCCGTACCCAGGAGGAGCGTGTCAGAGTGGTGTCGTACACTCCCGATCATGCATATCACCATCCTCGGCTCTAACGGCACGTACCCCACTCCCGGACATCCGACGTCCGGGTATCTGCTGCAGCATGAGGGAACCTCCATCTGGATGGACACCGGGTCGGGTACCTTCGCGGCGCTGCAGGCCGTGATCGACTTCGATACGCTCGATGCCCTGGTTATCTCCCACGTACATGCCGACCACTGCATCGACGTGCTGGGCTTCTACCATGCCGTCAAATACGGCGGGCGCGCTCGGGCCGACATCCCTACCTACGTTCCGCCGGGGCTGTGCGAAAAGTTGAAGGGCTTTCTCGGCGACCAGGACCACCCGCTCGGCGAGACCCTCGACTTCCGGGTGCAGGACGACGGGGATCGGATCACGATCGGTGGAATCGGGTTTGACTTCGCCATCACTGATCATCCGGTGCCGACCCTGGCGTTGCGGGCGCAAGCGGAGAACGGACGGGTGCTGGCGTACTCGGCCGACACGGGCCCGCAAGGGGAGTGGTCCCGGATCGCCTTCGAGGCCGACCTTTACCTGAGCGAAGCGACCTACCAAGGGTCGGCGGACGAGAAGCCGTGGTCGCATCACTTGACGGCCGGTGAGGCCGGGCAGATTGCCCGCGACGTGGGGGCGAAGTCGCTCATGCTGACGCACATCTGGCCGGCTCTCGATCCCGAGCGATCGGTGCAGGAAGCTGAGCATACGTTCGGGAGGCCGGTCGGGCTGGCGGTTCCGGGAATGGTCGTGAAGGTCTAGCACAGGGAGAGTGGAGTGGCATCGAGAGAGCGGCCGACCGACGAACTGAGGCATGTGCGGATCACCCAGGGCTTCACGGATATGACCCCCGGGTCGGTTTTGATCGAAATGGGTCGAACTCGCGTCCTGTGCACCGCCTCGATCGAGGCAGAGGTGCCGCGCTGGATGCGCGGCGGTGATACCGGTTGGGTGACCGCCGAGTACGGCATGCTGCCCGGTTCGAGCGCGGATCGGATCCGCCGTGACAACTACACCGGTGGGCGCTCCAAGGAGATCTCGCGGTTGATCGGGCGGGCACTCAGGTCGGTGGTCGATTTGTCCGCGATGCCGGAAATGATGATGCGGGTGGATTGTGATGTGATTCAGGCCGATGGCGGGACTAGGACGGCGGCCATCACCGGGGCCTGGATCGCGATGCACGATGCCTTCACGGATGCGGTCTCGGCCGGTCGCCTGGCTGCTCATCCGATCCACGATTTCCTGGCAGCCATTTCCGTCGGCAGTGTCGAGGGAGACATTCTGCTCGACCTCGAGTATGTCGACGATGTGGCCGCCGATGTCGATATGAACGTGGTGATGACCGGGCGGGGGCTTCTGGTGGAAGTCCAAGGAACGGCCGAGGGGGCTCCGTTCACCAGGGAAGAGCTGAATGCCATGCTGGATGTGGCCGCTAAAGGCATCGAGGAATTGTTCGATCTCCAGCGGCAGGCTGTGGTCCCTTGAGGATCGAGCGCCTTGTCGTCGCCTCCAAGAATGAGGACAAACTCCGCGAGATGAAAGCGGTGTTGTTGGGGCTCGGGTTGGTCAATGAACTGGTTGCCGGCCTCGATTGGCCCGATGTGGAGGAGACAGAGCCGACGCTGGAAGGGAACGCCCTCTTGAAGGCTCGAGCAGTGGCCGCCGCGACCGGGTTGCCGTCGCTGGCGGATGACACGGGCCTGGAGGTCGATGCTTTGGACGGGGCGCCGGGGGTGCGGAGTTCACGGTATGCGGGCGAAGAAGCGTCCTACGCCGACAACGTTCGGGTCTTGTTGGAGCATCTTTCTGGGGAAACAGAGCGGTCGGCACGTTTCCGGACGGTGATGGCCCTGATCATCCCGGGCCGGGAGGAGATTGTTGCGGAGGGTGTGCTGGAAGGCCGGATCATCGAAACCCCGCGCGGGGATTCGGGTTTCGGCTACGACCCGGTGTTCCTGGTGAAGGGGCGGACACTGGCCGAACTGGGCCCAGTCGAGAAGAACGCCATTAGCCACCGGGGTCGAGCTTTGCGAGCGCTCGCTGAGAAGCTCCGCCGGATGTAACTGGCTGTTCGCAGTCTCGCCTAGCTGGCTGCTGGTCGCTGGTTGCTTGGTGCGGGCGGTGGGACTCGAACCCACACAGAGCTTTCGCTCCACCAGATCCTAAGTCTGGCGCCTATGCCTATTCGGCTACGCCCGCTTCGGGGACCAGAATTCTCCTGGGTTTCATTGTGGCAGGGGTCTTTGACGTAAGTAAGGGAAGTGGGTCGCGTGGGATTCGAACCCACAACCTACTGATTAAGAGTCAGTTGCTCTGCCAGGTTGAGCTAGCGACCCGGGAGCAGATTAGCCATGGCCACCATGACACCGGAAACCGGCTTGACTCGTGCTGGGTGCCTGGTCCCTAGTACCTTGTAGCCCGGTGCCGGACGGCATCGGCAACGGGCTGTGGCGCAGCTTGGTAGCGCACCTGCTTTGGGAGCAGGGGGTCGCCGGTTCAAATCCGGCCAGCCCGACACACGACCGGCTGCACTAATCTGTGCAGCCGGCATGCGGGTGTAGCTCAATGGTAGAGCTCCAGCCTTCCAAGCTGGCCATGAGGGTTCGATTCCCTTCACCCGCTCTGCGGACGTAAGGTACACGCGGCGGGCCGGTTAATGAGTGAGACTCTGCCCCCGTAGCTCAGAGGACAGAGCAGGAGCCTTCTAAGCTCTTGGTCGGGGGTTCGAATCCTCCCGGGGGCGCCCGCCGGTCCGCACGTGGTGACCGTAGCTCAGTTTGGTTAGAGCGCCGGGTTGTGGTCCCGGAGGTCGCGGGTTCGAAGCCCGTCGGTCACCCTCATCGACGGTGCGATCGCGCCCGTTCTTGATCAAGCGAGGTATCCAGTTGAACACGAATGTCACCGACGCCGGTCCTTTCGAGAAACTCATAACTCTGCAGGTGCCGGAGGCGGATCTCGAGGCTGCCAAGTCCACTGCGGCTCGCCGTTTGTCACGGGACCTCAAGATCAAGGGATTCCGCCCGGGCAAGGCGCCGCGGCGGATTGTCGAGGCCACCGTCGGATCGGAACGCCTCCGGAGCGAAGCGATCGATGATCTGCTCCCTAGGCTCGTTGCCGACGTTTTGCGGGAGGTGGACCTGCGGCCTGCGGTTCCTCCCCAGGTAGAGAAACTGACTGACATCGACGACGGCCTCGAGGTGGAGGTCAAAGTTGCCACCTGGCCGGTCCTGGACGATGTTCCCACCTACGAAGGGCTGGAAATCGAGGTTTCGCGTCCGCAACCCACCGAGGAGGAACTGGAGCGGCAACTCACCCGGCTTCGTGATCAGTTCGCGGATCTCGAGGCGGTGGATCGGCCTGCGGTGCAAGGTGATTTCGTATCCATCAACTTGAGCGCCACCCGCAATGGTGATCCCGTCGAGGAAGCTGCAGCCAGCGACTTGCTCTACGAAATCGGATCCGGTTCTTTTGTCGAGGGCCTCGACACTGAGCTTCCCGGATCGGCAGCAGGGGCCATTCTCAAGTTCAACGCTCCGCTTCCGGACGGCTTCGGCGATCTGGCCGGTCAGGAAGTCACCATGCAGGTGCTGGTCAAAGAAGTGCGGCAAAAGCGGCTCCCGGACCTGACCGACGAATGGGCGACGGAGTTCACCGAATTCACGACGGTCGATGAGTTGCGGCACGAGCTGAGTCAGCAGATCGAGGATGTCAAGCGCGGCATCGTTCGTAATGAGCTACAAACCGGCGTCTTGGAAGAGCTTCTCGCCGAGATCGATATCGAGATCCCCAAGGCGATCATCGACGCTGAAATGGAAAACACCCTGCATCGGTTTGCTCACCAGCTGGAAGGCCAGGGGGTCAGTATCGAAGATTATCTGAAGGTGACCGGCCAGGATCAGCAAGTCTTCGTCGACGACTTGCGCAACCAGGCTGATCGGAACGTGCGTACCGCCCTTTTGCTGGAGGCCGTGGCTGCGGCGGCCGGGTTGGAAGTGTCCCAGGACGAGCTGGATGAAGTGGTCGAAGCCCTGGCCGGTCAGGCCGGGAAGGATGTCAAGGAGTACCGGGCCGAGTTCACGGAAAGTGTCCAGGAGAAGGCCGTGATGGGTGATATCCTGAAACGCAAGGCCCTTGACGTGGTTCTGGAGACGGCCGTTCCCGTCGATGAGTCTGGCAACAGAATCGATCTCAGCACTCCCGAAGACGACGAAGAGGAGACAGCGGAACCATGAGCTTGAACTTCGAGAACTACCTGGTGCCCACAGTGGTCGAGTCGACCAGCCGGGGTGAGCGGGCGTTCGATATCTACAGCCGGTTGCTCAAGGACCGCATCATCTTCCTTGGGACTCCCATCGACGACACGGTGGCCAACCTGATCATGGCGCAGCTGCTGCACCTCGAGAGCGAAGACCCGGACAAAGACATCATGTTGTACATCAACTCTCCGGGCGGCTCGATCACCTCGCTGTTCGCAATCTATGACACGATGCAGTACATCAAGCCCGATGTGGCAACGGTGTGCATGGGGATGGCGGCTTCCGCGGCCGCAGTGATCCTGTCGGGCGGCCAAAAGGGGAAGCGGTTCGCTCTGCCCCACGCCCGCGTCATGTTGCATCAGCCGAGCGGCGGTGCTCAGGGACAGGCCAGCGACATCGAGATCCAGGCCAGGTTGATCATGCAAATGCGCGAGCAGCTCAACCAGATACTCGCCGAGCACACTGGCCAAAACCTTGAGAAGGTGACGCTCGACACCGAGCGGGACTTCTGGATGTTGGCTGAAGAGGCACGGGTCTATGGGATTGTTGATGCCATTCTTTCCCAGCGCGAACTCGCAGCCGTTGCAGGCGGCAAGGAGGGCTGAGCGTGGCCAAATTCGGTGAGGGCGGAGATCTGCTCAAGTGTAGCTTTTGCGGCAAGTCCCAGAAACAGGTCAAGAAGCTCATCGCCGGGCCCGGTGTCTACATATGCGATGAATGCATCGATCTCTGCAATGAGATCATCGAGGAGGAGTTCTCCGAGACCGAGGAGATCACCTTCACCGAACTCCCCAAACCGAAAGAGATCTACTCCTTCCTAGACGACTATGTAGTTGGCCAGGAGCGGGCCAAGAAGGTTCTTTCGGTGGCCGTCTACAACCACTACAAGCGCATTCGGGCCGGGCTTCAACCCAAGGACGAGGTAGAGCTTCAGAAATCCAACATCCTTCTGGTTGGGCCGACCGGATGTGGCAAGACGCTTCTCGCTCAGACCCTGGCCCGCATGCTCAACGTCCCGTTTGCCATAGCCGATGCCACGGCCCTGACCGAGGCCGGCTACGTGGGAGAGGATGTGGAGAACATCCTGCTCAAGCTCATTCAGGCTGCCGACTACGACGTCAAGAAAGCCGAAACCGGGATCGTCTACATAGATGAGATCGACAAGGTCGCTCGCAAGGCCGAAAACCCCTCTATCACTCGTGATGTGTCAGGTGAGGGAGTCCAGCAGGCCCTGCTGAAGATCCTGGAGGGGACTGTTGCCTCGGTGCCTCCGCAAGGAGGTCGCAAGCACCCCCACCAGGAGTTCATCCAGATTGATACCACTAACGTCCTGTTTGTGGTTGGCGGCGCCTTTGCCGGTCTGGAGGATCTGATCGGCCGCCGGGTCGGCAACCGAGCGATTGGGTTTGGAGCCGACATCCGCGGTCGATCAGAAGGGCGGTCCGGCGATCTTCTCGCCAAGGCCCTTCCGGAGGATCTGATCAAGTTTGGGCTGATTCCGGAATTCGTCGGCCGGCTGCCGCTGGTGGCGACCGTAGACGATCTGGATCGGGACTCGCTCATCCGCATTCTGCGCGAGCCCAAGAACGCCCTCGTTCGCCAATACACGAAGTTCTTTGAACTCGATGGCGTCGAGCTGGCCTTCTCTGATGATGCCCTCGAGTCGATCGCCGATCAGGCCTTGGCTCGCGGAACCGGGGCGCGCGGGCTGCGCGCCATCCTGGAAGAGGTACTGCTCAATACTATGTACGACCTTCCTTCCCGATCCGACATCGGGCGAGTTGTCATCGACGAGGGGGTCGTGGCGACGCGGATGAACCCGACCCTGGTTCCCTTCCATGAACTCGATGAGGAGCCGCACGAGCGCTCTGCGTGACGACAGATGGGTTGAGTGACCCAGTTCGCGATTATTGGGGAATCTATTGAGCAAAAAAGCGCGATTCTCGTCGGACGAGGCGCTACCGTGCATGCAGCGGGATTTTCTATTGCGGTAATGGGAGGCGGAGACCTACGACTCGTAAATCGGTCACCTGAGTCGCGGTGAGCCAATGGTGAGACCGGCCCGGGCCTCCAAAAGGTTGGGAGACATGATGCGGAAGAACAACCGTCCGGCTGTGGCAACGTTTTCAGCCTCTCGAAGGGCGCACATCAGCAGGAGCCGGTTGATACGCCGACTTGCTGCGCTGGTCTTGGTGGCGATGCTGGTGGGGATCGTGCCCGTCCTGGCTACAACACACTTGGACATCACGATTCCTATAGAATCGGTCGTCCGGGGCCCGGCCGGCTCTCAGCACGTTCTCATCAGCGTGGACGTACCGGCCGAGAGCCAAGGCGAGACGTGCCACGCGACAAGCGTTTCCGGGAATCAGGTTTCCGTGCACCCGGACTCCAATCTTCTCGTTAGTTCGGCAACCTCGGTCCAGATCCTCGATGTGGAGAGCACTCCATTTGGGACGATCTCGACAGGAGGTCTGATCACTCTGGCCGACACGGTCACGGTGACCTTGACGCTGGGCGCCGATCGGGTCTTTTCCGGAGGGCTCGAGGTAGTAATCGATTGTCCGCCGTTCAATCCTACGACCAGCACCACAGCCGCTGGGTCGCCGTCTTCGTCGGTCGGCGACACCTCGACGGCCTCGACGGACGGATCGGCATCATCGACGCTTGGTGCCACCACGGGTTCCTCGCAGGGCCCGGGCGAGACCACCGGAGTCACCACCAGGGTTCTAGAGAGTACGATCACCGCCCCCGCCCCGTCGGCAGCGGTTAGCGGCGAAACGCTGCCGTTCACCGGGATCACCGGGGAGAGTGTGGGTGGGGCTGCGTTCGCCCTGGTCGCGCTGGGCGGCCTCATGGTGCTCTCGTTCCGTCGTCGTCAAACCGAGGTTCTGGTCGCCCGGGGGTGGAGGTCGCGAGTCGACTTCTACGACGTCAACTTCTGAACCTCGATCTCCGCCCAGAGGACGGAGCGCAGTAGGCTCACGGCCTTGCGATCGTCCTGAATGGCTTGAACCACGGTGAGCGGAGAGGCGATGAAGGAAAGCTACGATCCCGCATCCGTTGAAGCGGACTGGTACAGCGCGTGGGAGAAGGCAGGTGTCTTCCGGCCCGAACATAATCCGAACGGCGAGCCTTTCTGTCTTGTGATCCCGCCTCCCAATGTGACCGGTTCGCTCCACATGGGCCATGCCCTCAATCACACAATTCATGACGTCATCGTTCGCAGAAAGCGAATGCAGGGTGCTGCGGCCCTTTGGCTACCGGGCACCGATCACGCGGGAATAGCCACCCAGAACGTCGTCGAGCGACATCTGGCCGAAAATGGAACCGACCGTCACGAGTTGGGTCGCGAAGCCTTTGTCGAAGCGGTCTGGCGATGGAAAGAGCAGTATGGCGACCGGATCAGCCTGCAGATGCGGAAGCTGGGCGATTCGGTTGACTGGACTCGTGAACGTTTCACCCTTGACGACGGTCTCAGCAAAGCCGTGCGCGAGGTGTTCGTCCGTCTCTACGAGGAGGCGCTGATCTATCGCGGCAACCGCATCATCAACTGGTGTCCGCGTTGCGAGACTGCGATCGCCGAAATCGAAGTCGAATACGAAGACGACGTCGGAGAACTGGTGCACATCACCTATCCCTTCGTCGACCGAGACGGCGGACTAACGGTGGCAACCACTCGTGCGGAGACCATGCTGGGGGACATTGCGGTAGCCGTCCATCCGGACGACGAACGGTACCGGGAACTCGTGGGGAGCTCCGTGCTGCTCCCGCTCGTCGAGCGAGTAATCCCGATCGTTGCCGACCAGGCCGTCGATCCGGAGTTCGGGACCGGAGCCGTAAAAGTGACCCCCGCTCACGATCCGAACGACTTCGAGATTGCAGAGCGGCACGGTCTGCCCGCCTTGAAGATATTCGACGAAAAGGCGATCGTTACCAGTCAGGGTGGGGAGTTCGCCGGGATGGACCGTTTCGAAGCTCGAGAAGCCGTGAAACACGCGCTCCGCAAGCGGGGGTATCTCAACCACATTGACGAGCACCATCACAGCGTGGGGCATTGTTACCGCTGCGGGACGGTGGTTGAGCCGTTCTTGTCCCTTCAATGGTTCGTCAGCGTGAAGGACCTCACCGGGCCTGCTATCCAGGCGGTTCGGAATGGTCGCATGAGGTTCATTCCGCAGCGATGGGAGAAGAACTACTTCTACTGGATGGAGAACCTGCGCGACTGGTGCATCAGCCGCCAGATCTGGTGGGGCCACCGCATTCCGGCCTGGTACTGCGACGCTTGCGACGCAACCATCGTGGCCCGGGAGGACCCCAGCTCGTGTACCCATTGCGGCGGGTCGTCGCTGCGCCAGGACGAGGACGTTCTCGATACCTGGTTCTCGTCGGCGCTCTGGCCGTTCTCCACGCTGGGCTGGCCCGACCGTTCCGATGACCTTCGTCGCTTTTACCCAAACGCGATGCTGATCACCGGTTTCGACATCATCAACTTCTGGGTGGCCCGGATGATGCAAATGGGTCTGCACTTCTTGGATGACGTCCCCTTTGCCGACACCGTTATTCATGGGTTGGTGCGTGATACCTACGGACGCAAGATGTCCAAGTCGATTGGCAACGCCATCGATCCTCTCGACGTTATCGACGAACATGGTGCCGATCCCCTCCGGCTGGCGCTCATTCAGGCTGCGGCACCCGGCCACGACGTTCCCTTCGATCCGGAGTGGGTCGTCGGCACCCGTAAGTTCGGCAACAAGATCTGGAACGCCGTTCGGTTTGCGCTCCATCACCTCGAGCCGCAATCGGTGCCGGCCCAAGGTGGCTACCCCGAAGATCCGGGGCCGATTGACCGTTGGATTCTCCACCGGCTTGCCGCCGTGACCCGACGGTTTGACGAGTTGTGCGATTTGTATCGCTTTTCCGATGCCTACGGGCTGCTATACAACTTCGCTTGGTCCGAGGTTTTTGATTGGTATCTCGAGATGGCCAAGGCGCCCCTGCGGAACCTGGCCCTGGCCCCTGCCACCCGGGCGACGCTGGGTACGGTATTGCGCGATCTTCTGAAGCTTTTCCATCCGGCGGTTCCCTACCTCACCGAGGAACTCTGGAGTGTTTTGGTCGGAAAGGAGTTGTTGGCAGGATCTCGTTGGCCCGATCCGCCCGATACTGCAGCCGTGGTGGGAGTGGAGTCTCTTCAGGGACTGGTCACGGGCATCCGCCGCTTCAAAGCCGAACACGGACTCGCCCCGCGCCTCTCGCTGACGATCACCGTCGTTGATCCTGAGGGTTTGGCGGAGCCCTGGTGGACAGAGCAGCTCGAGGCATTGGCCGCCACTCGTGCCAAGTTCGCCGAATCCCCACCGGCCGGAAGCGGCTTCACCATGATCATGGCGGGGACCCTGGAAGGCTATGTCGAGCTCGAGGGCCTGATCGACGTGGGGGCAGAGCGCGTCAGGCTCGAGAAGCGACTGGGGGCGGCTTCCGTAGACCTGGCGCAGGCTCGAGGCAAGCTCGCCAACCACTCGTTCCTGGACAGGGCACCCGCCGAGGTGGTCGACAAAGAGAAGGCCAAGGCTGTTGAGTTGAGTGATCTGGTGGAACAACTCGAGAGACAGCTGGCGGAGCTAGGCGGATGAAGTGAGGTCCCTACGAACTATCCGGATGCTGTCGCTTTCCTAGACCGCCACATCGGTCTCGGAGTCAAGCCGGGCCTCGAGCGAATCCGGGATTTGCTCGAGATGCTGGCCAACCCTCATCAGGCGTACCCGATCATTCACATCACCGGTAGCAACGGGAAGACCTCGACTGCCCGCATCGCCAGTTCGCTGCTGGCCGCACACGGTCTGACCGTTGGGACTTTCACCTCTCCGCATTTGGAGCGAGTCGAAGAACGTCTATCGATCAACGGCGTCGAGGCAACCCAGGAGGAGTTCGCTGAGGCGGTAGCCGATGTCGTTCCATTCGCCGACCTACTGGAGCAGCGGGTGGGTGAACGTCCGACCTACTTCGAGCTCACGACCGCGATTGCGCTGGCCTGGTTCGCTGCCCACGCGGTCGATGTGGGGGTCGTGGAAGTCGGTCTCGGGGGACGGCTTGATGCCAGCAACGCCGTCGACGGCCGGGTGGCGGTAGTGACCGGGGTTTCCCTCGAGCACGTCAGCTACCTCGGAGATACGGTCGCACAGATTGCCCGAGAGAAGCTGGCTATTGCCAAGCCGGGAAGCGTACTGGTCGCCGGTCCCATGTCCGGGGAAGCCGATCGCGAGGCCCTGAACCATGCTGCCGCGCTCTCGATTGATCTGCGTCGATACGGACATAGCTATCGGCTGGCGGAGGCTGAGCGAGCAATGGGGGGGTGGCTGTGCGAGGTGGAAGGCCTTTACGGAACCTACCCTGAGCTGTATCTGCCCCTCCACGGACGGCATCAAACCGTAAACCTGGCCGTTGCTGTGGCGGCCGTTGAGGAGCTATTCGGCCGGGCATTGGCCTCCGACGCGGCCGTCGAAGGAACGGCCGCGGCATCATCCCCTGGGCGACTCGAGGTATTGGGACATCAGCCCCTGATTGTGGTCGACGGCGCCCATAACGAGGAGGGCTTCGGGGCGTTGGCAGCCGCCATGACCGAGGAGTTCCCACCGTTCGGCTGGAATGTAGTGATGGGGGTATTGGGCGATAAGAATCTCGACGCCATGCTGGCGCACCTGGATGGACACGTCTCCGTGTTCTATGCCACGGCTCCCGACAGCGACCGAGCGTGTCCTTCTCAAGAGGTGGCGCATGCCGCCAAGCGCGTGTTTGGACCAGGCGTCGAGGTGATTGAAGTAGTTGGCGTCCCATCAGCGGTCACAAGGGCTCGGGGGGCGACACCGTCCGGTGGTGCCTTGCTGGTGACAGGTTCGTTGTACGTTGTTGGGGAAGGCCGGCCTGTTTTGCGAGAGTCCATCGCCCCCTCGGCTCGACCGGGCGCAGTTCACCACGACCGCTGACCGTTTACCATCTCCCCGGGAACCGCTAGGAGGAGTGTGCATGGGCATCGAGAAGACCTTCATCATGATCAAGCCGGATGGGGTTGGGCGCGGCTTGGTTGGCGAGGTTATCAATCGCCTTGAGCGCAAGGGGCTCCGGCTCGAGAGGATAAGGGGCCTGCATATGGACCAGGCGATGGCCGAGCTGCACTATGCCGAGCACGCGGAGAAGCCATTCTTTTCAGAGTTGGTCGAGTTCATCACAAGCGGCCCGGTCGTGGCGATGGAGTGGTCCGGCGAGTCGGCCGTGAGCGTAGCCCGCACCCTGATGGGCACGACCGATCCCAAGCAAGCGGCTCCCGGGACTATCCGCGGCGATTACGGGCTCATCGTCACCAACAATATCGTGCATGGATCGGACTCACCCGAGAGCGCTCGGCGGGAGCTGGGGCTCTTCTTTGGAGAGTAGGCAGTCCCCTATGTCGGGCGAACGAAACGAGAAGGGAAGCATCGAGCCCGACGGGCTCGACGGAGGGGCGTCGGTTCCCAAGAACGACGCGCCCGCCATCTCAGGTAACACGAACTAACTTGTCCTTTCCACTGGTCGTGCCCGGGCGACGACTCCCGGTGACGAGCACGACATGGCCAATGCGGCAAGCCGACTAGTAAGCTGGCGGAGTTCTCGGATCTGAGGCCTCTATGGCTGACACCCTTTTTGCTGTTGCTGGTCAGGACATGGCCATCGACCTCGGCACGGCCAACACGCTGGTTTATGTGCGCGGCTCGGGAATTGTGCTCAACGAGCCATCGGTCGTCGCCATCAACACCCGCAACAATCGCGCCTTAGCGGTGGGTATGGAAGCGAAGCGGATGATCGGACGGACGCCCTCGTACATCCAGGCGATTCGACCCCTTCGCGATGGGGTAATTGCCGATTTCGACATCACCGAGAAGATGC
>Ga0224512_10002429_pt1 | contig 17113 bp, 11 predicted proteins | sample SF_May12_sed_USG_4_FD_169103 | JGI IMG/M metagenome (GOLD analysis project Ga0224512, IMG submission 169103) | Sediment microbial communities from San Francisco Bay, California, United States - SF_May12_sed_USGS_13 | ecosystem: Environmental > Aquatic > Marine > Sediment | place: USA...
GATCCCCTTGCCGGGGGCGACGATGGTTTGGGCGGTGCTTGCGAGATCGGGCATGGCGTGAGTCTCCGGGATTTCTGCGGGATCCGATGTGGGGATCCGCGGGGCGTCGAGTCGAGGCGGACTCGCGGGCGCGCCCGCCGGCTGCGTTTGGTGCGGCAGAGAGGATTCGAACCTCCACGGGGTTGCCCCCGCCAGCCCCTCAAGCTGGTGCGTCTACCAATTCCGCCACTGCCGCGCCGACCGCGCGCGGAGCATACCGAACGGCTGCTCGCGCACCAATGCAGCCGCTAGGGTGCCGGCTCCTGCACGGGTGTGCTGTCGGGCGGCGCGGTTTCGAGCTCCTGGAACAGCGGTGCCGCCGGCTCCGCCTCCGCCTCGATGGCCTCGTCGAACAGCCGCTCTGAAGAGCCGGTGATGCCGAGATAGGACAAAGACAGGCTCGTGAGCATGAAGACGATCGCCGATCCGGTGGTCAGCTTGGTCAGGAAGTTTCCGGCGCCGCGCGCTCCGAACATGGTGCCGCCTCCGCCGCCGCCGAATACGGCGCCGACCTGCGCGCCGCGGCCGCGCTGGAGCAGCACGACCGCCACCAGGAAGACGCAGACCAGAATGTGAAGGATCGTGATGACCGCCTGCATGCGTTAGCTCTCCTGCGATTCGAAACGGACGATTCGGGCAAAGGCCTGCGCGTCCAGACTGGCGCCGCCGACCAGGGCTCCATCGATGTCGGGTTGTGCGAGCAGCGCGTCGACGTTCTCGGGTTTCACGGAGCCTCCGTACTGGATCCGCATCTGCTGCGCTGCATCCGCGCCGAATCGCTGCGCGAGTTTGTCCCGGATGAATGCGTGGACGTCCTGGGCCAGCTCCGGTGTGGCGGTGCGACCCGTGCCGATCGCCCAGATCGGCTCGTAGGCCAACACGATGTCCCGGATGCGATCGTCGGGTGCGGCGGCGAGACTGCCGTCGAGCTGACTCCCGATCACGTCGAATGTCTGATCCGCCTCCCGCTCTTCGAGGCTCTCGCCCACGCATACGATGGGGCGGATGCCGCTCTCGAGCAATGCCCGGGCCTTGCGCGCGACGAAGGCGTCGCTCTCCGCGAACAGGCTGCGGCGCTCGCTGTGGCCGACGATCGCGTAGCGGCAGCCGAGATCGGCCAGCATCGGCGCCGAAATCTCACCCGTGAAGGCGCCCCCCGGCTCCGGATGGACGTTCTGTGCGGCCAGCGCGACGGCCGAGCCCTCCAGGAGCTTCGCCACGCGGCAGAGCACCGTGAAGGGCGGGGCCAGCACGACCTCCACCCGCTCGACGTCCTTCACCAGGGGCAGCAGCGCCGCGACGAACTCCGCCGCTTCCGCGCGTGTCTTGTGCATCTTCCAGTTGGCTGCCAGGATCGGTGTGCGCATTCAGTGCTCCAGCGCGGCGACGCCGGGGAGCTCGAGTCCCTGAACGAACTCGAGCGAGGCGCCGCCTCCGGTGGAGAGGTGGTCGATGCGATTCGCGAGACCGAGGCGGTTGATGGCGGCGACGGAATCGCCACCGCCCACCACGACCGTCGCCGCGCTCTCGGCCGCGGCGCGCGCCAGCGCCTCGGTGCCGTGCGCCGAGGCGGGGATCTCGAACACGCCCATCGGGCCGTTCCAGAAGACGGTGCGCGCGGCGCGCAGCGCCTCGGCGTAGCACTTGGCCGTCTCGGGGCCGATGTCCACGCCGAGCCAGCCGTCCGGGATCTCGCGCGCAACCCGTGTCGGAGCGCCGACCGCGATGCGCTGCGCGATCACGTGATCGCTCGGAAGCAGCAGCCGGCCGCCGGCCTGCTCGGAGGCGCGCATCACGCGGCGTGCATCCTCGATGCGCTCCGGCTCGACGAGCGACGCACCGGTGGGCTCGCCGATCGCCGCCAGGAACGTGTACGACATGGCGCCGCCGATGGCGAGAACGTCGGCGCGGGGGGCCAGCGCCTCGAGCACCGCCAGCTTGTCCGAGACCTTCGCGCCCCCGAGCAGCACCAGAAACGGTCGGGCCGGCTCCCGCACGACGCGCAGATGCTCGAGCTCCGCCCGCAGCAGGTCGCCCGCCGCGCGTTCTGGCAGCAGCTGCGCCACGCCGACGGTCGAAGCGTGTGCCCGGTGCGCGGTGCCGAATGCGTCGTTCACGTACACGTCGGCGAGCTCGGCCAGGGCACGCGCGAAATCCCGGTCGTTCCGCTCCTCGCCCGCGTGAAAGCGCAGGTTCTCGAGCAGGACCAATTGACCCGGCTCGAGCTCCGCGACCGCGGCGCGCGCGGGCTCGCCGACGCAGCTCTCGCAGAACGACACGCCGGTGCCGAGCAGGGCGGCGAGCCGCGGCGCCACGGGCCGCAGCGTGAGCTCGGGGCGCCGCGCGCCCTTGGGTCGTCCCAGATGGGAGACCAACACGACACGAGCGCCTGCCTCGAGCAAGCGCCGCAGCGTGGGCAGCGAGGCGCGAATGCGCGTGTCGTCGGCGACATCGCCGTCCTTCAGGGGGACGTTCAAATCGGCGCGCACCAGCACGCGCTTGCCGCGCACGCCTCTCTTCAGGAGGTCGTCGATTCCGTCGATCGCCATGACTGCCTCAGCGCCCCATCAGCAGCGCCAGATCGACGACCCGATTCGAGTAGCCCCACTCGTTGTCGTACCAGGCCAGCACCTTCGCGAAGGTTCCATCCATGACCTTGGTGCTGAGCGCATCCAGGATCGCCGAATGCGGGTTGCCCAGGAAGTCGACCGACACGCACGGCTCGTCGTTGACTTGGAGGATGCCCTGGAGCGGTCCGTCCGCGGCCTGCCGCATGGCCGCGTTGATCGCCTCGACTTCCGTCGCACGCTTGAGCGCCACGCTCAGGTCCACCACCGAGACATCGGCGGTGGGAACCCGCATCGCGTAGCCGTCGAGCTTGCCCTCGAGCGAGGGAAGCACGAGGCCGATGGCCCGCGCGGCGCCGGTGCTGGTCGGAATCATCGAGAGCGCCGCGGCTCGCGCACGACGCAGATCTTTGTGGGGGAAATCGAGTGTGACCTGATCGTTCGTGTAGGCGTGGATCGTGGTCATCCATGCCTTTTCGATCCCGTATTCGTCGTTCAGCACCTTCGCCACGGGCGCGAGACAGTTGGTCGTACACGATGCATTGGAGACGATGCGGTGAACGTCGGGGTCGTAGGCGTCGCCGTTCACGCCGAGCACGACGGTGAGATCGGGATCCTTGGCGGGCGCGCTGATGATCACGCGCTCGGCGCCGGCCTCGAGATGCTTCGACGCGCCCTCGCGGTCGGCAAAGTGGCCGGTGGATTCGATCACCAGCGTCACGCCGAGATTGCGCCAGGGGAGCCTGGCCGGGTCGCGCTCCGCCGAGATCGGAATGCGCTTGCCGTCCACGAGAACGGCGTCATCGGCGGCCCGCACTTCGCCCGGATAACGGCCGTGCACCGAATCGTACTTGAGAAGGTGTGCGAGCGTCTTGGCGTTCGCGAGATCGTTGATCCCCGCAACCTCGAGATCCCTGCCCCGCGCGGCTCGGAGGACCAGGCGCCCGATGCGTCCGAAGCCGTTGATGCCGATACGAGTGGTCATGCGTCTCCTCCTCGTGATCCACCGCTCCCCGAGGGTAAGCAACGTAGCGATCACTCCCTCGCGCGGCCATCGCGTCGCGCGTCGAATCGGGCGCTACTCTCGGCATCCCGGGGGGCTCGCGTGGCCTGCGTGACCCGGATCGCGCGGATCGATGCGCAGGCGGGCGATGGGCCGATGGTTCGATGCGCCGTCGAGACGCAGCCTGTGCTGTGCCCGTGTGTCGCTGGGGCGAGAATGGTCAGAGGTGTCATCCGGTGAGGTCGCGCGCCAAAGCCACGTTCGCTCGCCCGCGCCTCTCCCGGCGCGTCGGGCTCACGCTCGCGCTGGCGATCGCGCTCCTCGCCGGAGTCGTCTGGCTGGGCTCCCTGTGGCGCGAATGGCTCGCAGCGCGCGCGGCCTTCCCGCGCGTCAGCGGAATCTTGCAGCTGCACGGCCTCGATGCGCCCGTGCAGATCGACCGCGACGCGCGCGGCGTGCCCCACGTGCGCGGCGAGAGCGAGCGGGACGCATTCTTCGCGCTCGGGTTCGTTCACGCGCAGGACCGCCTCGCGCAGATGCTCTGGCTCGAACGCCTCGCCCGCGGGCGAACCGCGGAGGTGATCGGCCCGCGCGGCCTCCCCGCGGACCGCGATGCGCGTCTCATCGGCTTTGGCCGCTTGGCGGACGCCCAGATGGCGTTCCTGGCGCCCGAGACCGCCGCGGTGTTGGAGGCGTACGCGGCCGGGGTCAACGCCTGGATCGAGCAGATCGAGCGCGGTGCAGTGGGCGCTCCACTCGTCGTCCGCCTGCTGGAGATCCCGCTCGAGACCTGGGAGGCCGCCGATTCGCTGGCCGTGTTCAAGGCGTTTGCCTGGGGGCTCGGCAATTCGGTGGACGCCAGCCTCGTCCTGCACGACGTCATCCAGGAACTGGGCGCTGGCGCGGCACGCCCCTTCTTCCCGCGTCGCGGTCCCGCGTCGCCGCCCGCGCCGCAGACGACCGCGCGCGCGGCAGAGGCGCAGCGCCCGCGCGCCCCGGACCCGCTGCGCGAGGCGCTCGGCCTGCTCGGCCCATCGGTGGGAAGCAGCGCCTGGGTCGTGGCGGGCGCTCACACCGCCAGCGGACGTCCGATCCTGGTGGCGGACGCGCACCTCGCGCCCACGGTGCCCGCGCTCCTGCACCTGGATCACGTGCGCGCAGGGGATCTGGACGTGGCCGGAATGACACTTCCGGGTGTTCCCGTGTTCTGGACGGGACGCAATCCGCACGTGGCCTGGGCCTCGGTGCACGCCCGCGCCGTCGTCACCGATCTCTTCGCCGAGACGCTGCACCCGCGCGATTCTGCGCGCCATCACGACGGGCGCAGCTGGCGAGACGTGTCGGAACGCGTGGAGCTGCTGCGCGTGCGGGGCGGCGAGGCGGAGGAGTTGCGCGTCGTGGAGACGCGCCACGGACCGCTGCTGCCGGAGCGGGAAGGTCGCGATCCTCTCTCGGTGGCGTGGACCGGAGCGCGCGTCGACGGACCGAGCGGCATCGGCTCGCTGCTCGGCGTGGCGCGGGCGGTGGACGCCGAAGGGCTGATCGATGCGCTGCGACGACATCACGAGCCCGTGCTGGCCGTGGTCTATGCGGATGCGCAAGGACAGGCCGGGATGCACGTGGCCGGCTGGATTCCGCGGCGCTCTCTCTCCCCCGGGCTGCTTCCGCTGCCCGGCCGTGCGCGCTGGTACGACTGGACCGAGCCCGTGGCGTTCGACGCGCTCCCGCAGCAACGCCTCTCCGAGGGCGACGACTGGATCGTGGTGGCCGACGCTGCGCTTCCCGAGCCGTCGGGCGGGGAGCCCATCGAATGGCTCTGGCGCTCGGGCGAGCGGACCGCGCGCATCGAGCGGCTGCTCGGGGATGCGATCGCATCCGGTCCGATGGACCTGCGCAGCCTGGTGGCCCTGCAATCCGACGTCGGGGGAGAGCGAGCGCGCAGCCTGATCGAGGCGGCGCTGGCCTTGCTGGAGTCGGAGCCCGAGGAGCGTCTCGCACCCGAGACCGAGGAGATCATCGAGATTCTGCGCGCCTGGGATGGCCGCTCCCTTGCGGACAGCGTCGGCGCGGCCGTCTATCACGAATTCCTCACGGCGCTCACGGATGGGCTCCTGCAACCGCGCCTGGGAGAAGCGCTGCTGCAGCGCTACCTGGCGCTTCCCCAGGCGGACGCGGAGCAGGTCGTGTTCGAGCTCGTCCGCGGCGCCGCACTCGACGAGACGCCCCTGCACTGGCAGGACCGCGCGGCGGTGGCGCGAGGCGTGCGCGACAGCCTGCATCAAGCGTGGCTGCGCATTTCGTTTCAGCTCGGCCCGAATCGCGAACGCTGGACCTGGGGAAGGCTGCACGCGCTGCGCTTCGAGCCCTTCGGCGGCCTCGGGGACGTCCTCGGCAACGCCGCCGGGATCGGGAGCTATCCGTATGCCGGCAGCCGCAACACCGTCAGCGCCGCGGCCTACCTCGCGTCCGATCCCTTCCGGGTGCGCATCGCGTCCACCGCCCGCTTCGGGGTGGATAGCGCCGCGCTCGATCAGGCGCTGGCCAGCCTGGCGCCCGGGGAGTCCGAACACGTCGGCCACGGCAACTACCGAGACGGCATCGACACCTGGCTGGCGGGCCGCTCGAGCCTGCTCGTGACGGATCGGCTGCTGGTCGAGGAGTCGAGCCTCGCGCGCCTGGTGCTCGAGCCGGTACGCTGATCGCGGAGGCGCCATGTCGCGCACGATCCTGTTCGCCGAGGTGGCGGGGTTCTATGCCGCGGTCGAGCGCGCGGACGACCCCTCCCTCGCGGCGCGGCCCGTGATCGTCGGCGGCGACCCGCGCAAGCGGGGACGCGTGCAGGCCGCCACGACGGATGCGCTGCGCGCGGGCGTGAGCGTCGACATGCCGATGATCGAGGCGCTGCAGCGCTGCCCCGGCGCGCGCTCCGTGCGCACCAACATGCGCCGCTACCGAGAGGTGTCCCGTCAGCTGCTGACGACTCTGCGCCGCGTGCATCCGCATCTCGAGGCCTTCGGTCTGGCCGGCGTGTACGCGGAGTTCGCGCCGAGCGCCGCCGCCGTGGAGGCGATCGCAACGGAAATGCACAGCACCGTGCGCAAGGCGCTCGATCTGCCGCTGCGCGTCGGGCTGGCCTCGGGAAAGTTCCTGGCGCGCCTGGCCGCCCAGGAGCTGGCCGAGGAGGGCGTGTACCGCATTCCGAACGGCGCGGAGCACCGCTTCCTCGCTCCGCTCGACGTGACCCGGCTCGACGGCGTGGGGCGCAAGACGTCAGCGGCGCTTGCCGAGGCCGGCGCCCGCAGCATCGGGGACGTGGTGGCGCTCGGTCGGGCGCGACTCGAGGAGATGTTCGGCGCCCACGGGCTGCGCATCTACGCCTGTGCATCGGGACACGACCGGGAGCCAGTCCGCGCCGCGCGCCATCCGGGCAGCGTCAGTCGCGAAGCGACCGTCCGCGCCGAGCCCACGGATCTGACCGCGTTGCTGGAGCAGCTCGCTGGTCTGGCCCAGCAGCTCGAAGGCGAGCTGCGGCGCCAGGGCCTCGCGGCGGGCCGCGTGGCGCTGAAGGTGCGCTACACGGATCAGGGCGCCGAGACGCGCTCGCGCACACTGGCGGTCGCGGTGGATCGCGCTCCCGATCTGCTGGGTACCGCGGAGCAGCTGCTGCGCCGGACCCAGGTCGGTGCGCGCCCGGTGCGTCGCCTGGGCCTGCAGCTCTCGGCGTTGATCCCCGCAGGGACGATCGATCGCCAGCTGACGCTCTTCCCGGTGGATTCGTGAGGCTCCCTGGGCTCTCAAGCACGCGACCTGCGCGGCCGAAGGAGAGGGCGAGCGGCATCGTGCCGCGGCCGGGGTCGGGCTCATGGGCGCGGACAAGGATCTGGCGTCGGATCGGCGCAAGTATCGGCGCATTGCAACGGATCAGGTCATTTCCTTCGCTCCGGTCGAAACGCGCGACCTGCTGGGCGTCAGCCGCAACCTCTCGATCGGCGGCATCCGCTTCGAGGCCGTGGGCTGCGAGATCGAGCTCGGCGACGTGCTCCGCGTGACCTTCAACGTGGGAGATCACACGGTGATTGCGGTCGGCCGGGTGGCGTGGTCGACCGAGATGGATCCGATCACCACCGACGTGGGCCTCGAATTCATCGAGATCGACCCCTCGGCGTCGCGCGTCCTCGAAGAGATCCTGGTGGACAACGAGATCGGCTGAGCCCGGTTGGCTCTTCGGAGCCCCGTGTGCCACGGTCTTGCTGCATGAGCGACTTCCACCAGGGGGGCGTGATCAGCACGCTTCACCGACTGGGCCGACCCCGGGTCGAGCGGCTCGAGGCCGAGCTGCGCGACCACACGCGTTCCCGCCCCGTCGCCCTGGTGCTCCCGTGCCTCTACTCCGAGCTGCAGGGGCCCGGACTGAAGGGCATCGTGGATGCGCTGCGCGGGGTCGATTACCTGCGGCAGATCGTGGTCAGCGTTTCGGGGACGGCGCAGCGCGGCGGCTACGAGGACATTCGCACGATCTTCGACGGCGTGGCCAGCACCGACGGGCGCGCGCCGATCCTGCTGTGGAACAGCGGGCCCCGCGTGCAGTCGCTGTACGAGCTGCTCGCGGCCGAGGGGCTGCACGCCGGGACCGACGGCAAGGGCCGCAGCACCTGGCTCGCGTACGGCTACGTGCTCGCGAGCAACGTGTCGCGCGTCATCGCGGTGCACGACTGCGACATCAGCACCTACGACCGCGAGCTCCTGGCGCGGCTCTGCTATCCCACCGCGCACCCCAATCTCAACTACGAGTTCGCCAAGGGCTACTACGGGCGCGTGGCGGAACGGCTCTACGGGCGCGTCACGCGGCTCTTCGTCACGCCCCTGCTCAAGGCCATGAAGGCCGTGCTCGGATCCCATCCGCTGCTCGAGTACCTGGATTCCTTCCGGTATCCGCTGGCCGGCGAATGTTCGATGACGACGGATCTCGCTCGCATCAACCGCATTCCGAGCGATTGGGGCCTCGAGATCGGAACGCTGGTCGAGGTGTACCGGAACTGCTCGCCCAAGCGGATCTGTCAGGTCGAGATCGCGGAGAACTACGATCACCGCCACCAGGATCTTTCGGAGCACGACGCCAGCTGCGGTCTGCACCGGATGGTGGTGGACATCGCCTCGTCGGCCATCCGGAATCTGGCGAGCTACGGCGTCGAATTCGACGCGGGCTTCCTGAACACGCTGACGGCGGCCTACCGGCGCACCGCCCAGGACGCCATCGCCGCCTACAGCCACGACGCGGCGCTCAACGGCCTCGCCTTCGATCGTCACGCGGAGGAGCTCGCGGTGGAGACCTTCTCGCGGGGGCTGCGCATCGCGGGTCTGGGTTTCGTCAAGGATCCGATGGAGGTGCCCCAGATCCCCAACTGGAGCCGGGTGATCTCCGCGCTGCCCGGCTTCCTCGAGGAGCTGCGCGAGGCGGTGGAGGCCGACGCCGCCGACTCCTGATGCCAGCCCCGTGGCTTCCGCACGCGCCGCTGCGTCGCCGTCTCCGGCTCCCCTGCTCAGAAGGTCTGGGCGCTGCAGGCCGGTGCGCCGAAGAGCTGCGACCAGATGTTGAAGTCGTTCGCGTCCACGAACGCGTCGCCGTCGATATCCACATCCGCGCAGCTTCCGTTGGCCGGTCGATCCACGCAGCGGCGCAGCCGTCCGAAATCCTGGATATTGATGGTGCCGTCGCCATTGAAATCGCCGTTGCAGAGCTTGCGCAGGAACTCCCCATCGTCGGCGCCTTCGCTGCCGCTGACCACGCGGAGGCCTCGTGTGGGCGAGACACCCGCGACGTTCTCCGAGGCGATCGTCGGCGGCGTGGTGAACCAGATGGACACCTCTCCCGTCGCCTCGTTCGTCCAGACCAGGTCCGCGTTGCCGTCGGCATCGTAATCACCGCCGCCCGCGACCAGCGACCACGCCGCGTCGATGCCCTCCGGGAGATTCTGCTGGCTCGTGATCGTGGCTCCGTCCAGGAACCAGAGCTGGAGCGCCCGGGTGGATGCGTTGCCCAGCACCAGGTCTCCCTTGCCGTCACCGTTGTGATCTCCGGATCCGATCACGCGCCATCCCGCATCCATGCGCGCGATGGGGGTCGCGGCTCCCAGGCCGGCGCCGTCCAGGCGCCAGGTGATGAGATGTTTCTCGACTTCATCCTGCCAAGTGATCTCTGCGATGCCGTCGCCGTCGAGGTCGAGCGTCGAGGCAATGCTCCAGGCGCCGCGGTAGCCCTCGATGCGCGCCCACGAGGCGATTCCGGAGGCTGCGTCCTGGTGCAGGAGCTCGAGCACGCCGAGACTTCGATTGAAGAGCAGGAAGTCATCGCGCCCGTCGCCGTCGAAGTCTCCGGATCCCTCGACCGTCCAGCGCCCTTGCGCCTCGAGCCCGGCGAGATCGTAGTGGAGCGTCGCCGTCACGCTGCCAGCGTCCAGGCTCCAGATCGCGACGTGATCGGTGTCGTCCTCCTGCCACAGGATGTCCGCTACGCCGTTCCCGTCGTAGTCTGCGTTGCCGACGATCTTCCAGCTGCTCGGCATCTCGGGAAGCGCCGTCGCGCCCGTGACGTCGGCGCCATTCATGCGCCACAGCGCCAGTCCGCTGCGCTGCAGGTCCCGCATCAGGAGATCCGAGGCGCCGTCTCCGCTGAAATCGAGGGGCGTCCGGACCGCGCTGTTCCCGCTTCCGCCTCCCGTCGCCGTACCCGTGGAGCTGCCGGTGCTGGAGGTGAGCGGCGGGCTGAAGGTGATCGTGTCGGATGGCGGAGAGAGGGGGCCGGCCACGCCGCTCGCGTCGTACGCGGCGACCTGCACGACGATGGTGTCGCCGTACTCGCCGCTCACGGTCTCACTCGTGTCCGCGCTGAAGCCGGTGACCAGCGGCGGCCCGCTGTTGCGCGACACGACGACGTAATAGCCGTGGACGGGCCCCGAGGCTGGCGCCCAGCTGAAGCTGGCGCTCGTCGTGTCGATCAATCGCGTCGAAGCGCTCGCAGCGCTGGCGCCGCACGCCGCGACAGCGATGGCGAGAAGAAGCGTCGTGCTGCGGATCCGAATGGTCATGGAGACACCCTCGCCTGCGTCGGACTCGACCCTCCGAGCTCTTCTCGGTCCTCGGGCGACGCATGCGGGTGACTCGTGTCACAGCAGGGGCGGGTGGTGCCGCCGGCGCAGCGCGCTCAGGTGACGCGCATCACGCGCGCAGTGGGCGCCACCTGGTGGGGGCGTTTCCGCGCGCGGGTCAAGCACTCGCGGGCTGCTCGACGAGGGCGACGTCCAGGACGCCGTGGATGGTGTCCACCAGGCGCAGGTCGAGGGCCTTGCGCACTTCTTCCGGCACTTCGACCAGGTCCTTCTCGTTGCGGCGCGGCAGGAGCACGGTTTCGATGCCCGCGCGCGCCGCGGCGAGCACTTTGTCCTTGATGCCGCCGACGGGAAGCACGCGGCCGCGCAGCGAGATCTCGCCCGTCATCGCAACCCGGCTGTGCGTGCAGCGACCCGTGAGCGCCGAGACGATCGCGGTGGCGAGTGTGATGCCCGCAGATGGCCCGTCTTTCGGCACCGCGCCGGCGGGCACGTGCAGATGGATCTCGCAGTTGCGCAGCCGCTCGGCATCGATGCCGAGTGCCTCGGCATTGGTTCGCACCCAGGAGAGCGCCGCCTCCGCGGATTCGCGCATGACGTCGCCGAGCTGTCCCGTCAGGCGCAGCCGCACGCCCTTGCCTCCCGGCAGCACGCTCGCTTCCACGAAGAGGATGTCGCCGCCGTGGCTCGTGTGCGCGAGTCCGACGACCACGCCGGGCTGGGTGGTGCGTTCGGCCGTCTCGGGCAGATGCGGCGGCGCGCCCAGGCCCTCCTCGGCGAACTTCGCGTCGATGGTCAGCTGCGACTGCGCCGCGGTGCCGTCGCTCGCGCGGGCACGCTCCGCCGAGACGCGGCGAGCCACCTTGCGCATCAAGGTTGCGATGTAACGATCCAGGTTGCGGACGCCCGCCTCGCGCGTGTACTCGCGCACGATCTTCTCGATGGCTTCGTCCAGGAACGTCACGTTCGCCTCGCCGAGACCGTGCGCTTCGAGCTGCTTCGGTACGAGGTAGCGCCGCGCGATGACCATCTTGTCGCGCTCCGTGTAGCCCGGAAGCTCGATCAGCTCCATCCGATCCAGCAGCGCCGGGGGGATCGTCCCCAGGCTGTTCGCCGTCGCGATGAACATCACCTGACTCAGGTCGAAGGGAACCTCGATATAGTGATCGCTGAAGCTGTTGTTCTGCTCCGGGTCGAGCACCTCGAGCAGTGCCGACGAAGGATCGCCGCGAAAATCCGCGCCGAGCTTGTCGATCTCGTCCAGGAGGAAGACGGGATTTCGCGTGCCCGCGCGCCGCAGGCTCTGCAGGATGCGCCCGGGCATGGCGCCCACGTAGGTGCGTCGGTGGCCGCGAATCTCGGCTTCGTCGCGCACGCCCCCGAGCGACGCCCGCGCGAACTCGCGCCCCAGCGCGCGCGCAATGGAGCGCCCGAGCGACGTCTTCCCGACACCCGGCGGTCCCACGAAGCAGAGGATGGGGCTCTTGGCGTGCGGGGCGAGCTTGCGGACGGCCAGGAACTCCAGGATGCGGTCCTTGACCTTGTCCAGGTCGTGGTGGTCCGCGTCGAGCACTTCGTGTGCCGCGTGCAGATCGAGCTTGTCTTCGGTGAGCTTCGACCACGGAAGATCCGCCATCCACTCGATGTAGGTTCGGATCAGGTGTCGATCCGGGGCGTGTTGCGGCAGCGCCGAGAGGCGTTGAAGCTCGCGCTCGGCCTGTGCCTTCGCCACCTCCGGCAGCCGGGCGGCCTCGATCTTCTCGCGCAGATCCTCGATCTCCCGCGCGCCGGAATCGCCTTCGCCGATCTCCTCTTCGATGTCGCGCAGACGCCGTCGCAGCAGCCGCTCGCGGCGCTTGGGATCCATCTCCTCTTCTTCGCTCTGGCTGCTGAGCGCGCGCTGCGTCTCCGCGATGGTCACCTCGCGCTCCAGGTGCACGGCCACGATTTCGAGCCGGCGCGCGGGATCCGCTTCGCCGAGCAGGGCGACTTTCTCCTCGGGCGGCAGGGGGAGTGTCGAGGCGATCAGGTCCGCGAGGAGGCCGGGAGATGGAATGCCCTGGACGAAGTTCTTCCACTCATCCGGGTAGTCGTCGTGCAGATCGATGACGCGATGCGAGAGCTCGATCACGCGCTGCCACAGCGCTTCTCGCTCCGGCGTGTCCTCTTCGACCTCGAAGATGGGATCGACCGGCATGGTGATCGCGGGATCCAGCGACAGCGGCGCGCGCAGGCGGTTGCGCGCCACCCCCGCCACGATCGCCTGCTTGCCGTCCCGCTTCGCGTCGATGACCCGCACGATCCGGGCGATGCACGCCACCGGGTGCAGATCTTCCGCGCCCGGCTCTTCGATCGTCGCATCGCGCTGGGTCGCGACGATCAGGAACCCGTTCGGACCGGCCATCTCGAGCGCCGCCAGGGAGCGCCGCCGACCGATGGCCAGAGGCACGGTGACACCCGGGAAGATGACCACGTCGCGCACGGGCAGAACCGCCAGGATCTTCGGAACCTGCACGCGCTCCTGACCGGCGACCAGCAAGTCCTGGCGCTCGTGGGCCGCTTCGCTGGGGGCCTCTGCCTTTGCTTCCGATGCCTGCGCTCGGTCCTTCTCGTGCGCTTCGGATTCTTCGGACACTTCGCCTCTCGTGGTGCGGCGAACGATACGCGCGAGCGGCAGAGGGTCAAGCAGCTCGCCGCCGAGCTCCCGGAGAACGCCGCTTCTTCCCGCGGGGTCCGACCCCGTCACACGGCACCCGCAGCGCTCGTCACACGGCGGGCGCCCGCGCTGGCCTCGCGTGCACAGCTCGGGCGCGACGGATCAAGCCGATGGTGCCCGGGACTGGAGTCGAACCAGCACGGCCTTGCGGCCACTAGATCCTGAATCTAGCGCGTCTACCAATTCCGCCACCCGGGCGACAGCGCCGGAGACTACGTTTGGCGTGGTCGGGCGTCAACGCGGTGCAGGGTGCACCACCCGGTTGCCCTAGACTCCTCGGCGTGGCGCAAGGTGGAAGAGGACGCAAGGGTCGATCCGGAACGCCGCGACGCGGGCACGGGGGAGGCGGTCGGAGCGGCAGGGCGCGCGGGGATTCCGACCGACACGCGCGCGCTCGCCGCGCGACGGGGGGCCGGCATCGCGGCGCGAGCTCGAGGCGCGGCGCGCCGCTCGAGGAGCGCGTGCTCAAGGCCCTGGAAGCGCGCGGGCGACGCTGGCTCGCGCCGGCCGCGCTCGTGGCGGAGCTGTCGCTCGGCGGCGGCGCGCTGCGCAGCGTGCGCCGCATCCTGCGCACATTCGAGGACGAAGGGCGTGTCGAGCGCGTGCGCGGCCGCTTCCGCGCCCGACGGCGGGATGGGCTCGTCGAGGGGATCTTCGAGCAGGACAGCGCGGGTGCGCGCGTCGTGGAGGACAGCGGCGCGATCTGGTGTGTCGAGCGCGATGCGGCTGCGCAGGCCGGCGACCGCGTGCTGCTTCAGCCATTCCGAGAGGGCGGCCCCGCGCGCGGAGAGGTCTTGCAGGTTCTCGGCGGTGGGCGCGCGACGTGGGTCGGCATCCTGCAGCGCCGCGGCCGCCTCGCAGTCGTCACGCCGTATCGCGACGACGGCGAGTGGCTGGTGCGCGTGTCCCATGCGGACATGGGGGGCGCGTCGGACGGGGAGGTGGTGGTGCTCGTGCCGCTTCCGCGCCGCGCCACGAGCGCGCGGCAGCGCGGGGCTTCGCGCGGGGAGCGCCCGGCGTACGCGCCGCCCTGGGGACGGGTGATCGAGCGACTCGGTCGCCCCGGAGATCCCGACGCGGATTTCGCGGCGGTGGTCTGGCGGCGACGGCTGCCCGTCGAATTCCCCGCCGCTGCGCTCGCCCAGACCGCGTCCGTTCCCGATGCGCTGGACGCGTCCGAGCTCGCGCGTCGCGTGGATCTGCGCGACCGCGCCTTCGTCACCATCGATCCCGCCACGGCGCGCGACCACGACGATGCGGTGTGCGTCGAGGCGCGCGCACGCGGCGCGTTGTGCCTGTGGGTCGCCATCGCCGACGTCGCGCACTACGTGCCGCTCGGTTCGCCCATCGATCGCGAGGCCCTGCGCCGCGGCAACAGCGTGTACTTTCCGGACCGCGCGATCCCCATGCTCCCCGAGCGGCTGTCCGGCGACGTGTGCTCGCTGCGTCCGGACGTGGACCGGGCCGTTCTGGTCGTCGAGCTGGAGATCGATGGCGCGGGTCGGGTGACGCGCCGCACCGGCTACCCGGGTGTGATCCGCAGCCGCGCGCGCCTCTGCTACGAGGACGCCGCGCGCGCCATGGAGCGCGCGGACGCGGTGCATCCCCAGGCGCAGATGCTGCGCGACCTCGCGGAGGCGGCGCGGCGCCTCGGCGCGCGGCGTCGCGCGGCGGGCTCCATCGATTTCGAGCTTCCGGAGGCCGCGATCGTGCTCGACGCGCGGGGCCGGCCCGTCGACGTGCGGCGCGCCGAGCGCACGCAGGCGCACCGCGCCATCGAGGAGGCGATGCTGGCGGCGAACCGGGCGGTGGCCGAGCTGCTCGTGGATGCCGACGTCGCGGCGATCCATCGAGCGCACGACGCGCCGGCGCCCGCCGACGCGGAGGCGCTCGGGGAGCTGCTCGCGGGCTTCGGTCTGATCGACGCCCCGCTCGGTGCCGAGCTCACCCCGCGCGACGTGGCGCACGCGCTGGCGCGAGCTCGCGGTCACCCCGCCGAGCAGTTCGTGCACGCCGCGGTGCTGCGCTGCATGCGGCAGGCGCGTTACGCGGCGGAGAGTCGCGGGCACTTTGCGCTGGCCTTCGACCACTATCTGCACTTCACCTCGCCAATCCGCCGCTACGCCGATCTGGTGGTGCACCGCGTCTTCATGGCGCTGCTGGCCGGCGCGCCGCCGCGCTTGTCGCGCGAGACCGCGCGGCGCATCGCCGAGCGGATCTCGTATCGGGAACGCCTCGCCATCGAGGCGGAGCGGGAGATGCTCGATCTGAAGAAGTGCGCGTTCATGGCGGACCACGTCGGCGAAATTCACGCCGGCCAGGTCACGGGCGTGGCGCAGCACGGGCTCTACGTGACCCTCGACGCGTGGTTCGTGGAAGGCCTCGTGCACGTGTCGACGCTGAAGGAATACGTGGTGCTCGACGAACGCGGCTGGGCGCTCGTCGCCGAGCGCTCGGGGCGGCGCTACGCGCTCTCCGATCGCGTCGAGGTGCGCGTCGCCAAGGTCGATCGCATCGCCGCCCGCATCGATTTCGAGCTCGTGTCCACGCAGCCGGCGCGCTCAGAGTGATTCGAGCAGCGCGTCGATCTCCGCGGTGTCGATGTAGAAGTGGGGAGACGCGCGCACGCCACCCCGGCGCGCGACGCAGTGGATGTGGCGGGCGCGCAGTCGTTCGATGCTGCGGGCGGGAGGAATGTCGCCCATTCGGAAGGAGACGATGCCCGATGCGGCGTCGCCGCGCGGGCTGAGCAGCGTGGCGCCGCGCGCCCGCAGGCCCTCGGCGAGGTGTTCGGTGAGCATCAACACGCGCTTCTCGACGGCTTGCAGCTCGAGCTCGAGCAGCAGGTCGATGGCGGCGCCCAGTGCGAAGATGCCCGCGGTGTTCCGCGTGCCCTCCTCGAAGCGCTGGGCGTCTCGGCGCAACTCGGTCTGGTAGCGGTCGAAGTGGGTCGGCTCCGCGACGTTGTGCCATCCCACGATGCGCGGCGCGAGCTTCTCGAGCATGCGGCGCGCGCAGAAGAAGATCCCGCAGCCCTCCACCGACAGCAGCCATTTGTGCCCATCCGCGGCCAGGAAGTCGATGTTCGCGCGCTCGACGTCGAGACAGAGGCAGCCCAGGCTCTGGATGGCGTCGACGCAGAAGAGGACGCCGCGGTCCCGGCACAGCCGCCCCAGCATTTCCAGATCGTTGCGAGCGCCGTTTCCGAATTCGACCGACGAGAGTGCGAGCAGGCGTACGCGCGGATTGCCGAGTGCCCCCTCCACCCGCTCGATGGGAAGGCGCCCGTCTTGGCTCGGCAGGATCACGGTTTCCACGCCGCGCGCGCGCAGACCCCACCAGGGGGTGACGTTCGACGGATATTCCAGATCGCAGGTCAGGACGATGTCGCCGCGGCGCCAGTCGAGACCGCAGGCCACGATGCCGAGGCCCTCGGTCGTGTTCTTGACGAAGGCGATCTCCTCGGGCGCGGCGCCGATCAACAGCGCGGCGCGGCTGCGCACGCGCGCGACCTCGGCTTCGTAGGCGGCGTAGTCGGTGGCCCCGTCGCAGGAGGCGAGGTCTGCGTAGCGCCGCAGGGCCTCTTCCACCCGGGTGGAGATCGGAGCGACGCCGGCGTGGTCGAGGTAGATCCAGTCGCGCGTCACCGGGAAGAAGCTGCGCGTGCGCGCCCAGGAGGTCA